>Ga0315273_10005927_pt1 | contig 15165 bp, 32 predicted proteins | sample YL17G02_0_MG_FD_205753 | JGI IMG/M metagenome (GOLD analysis project Ga0315273, IMG submission 205753) | Sediment microbial communities from Yellowstone Lake, YNP, Wyoming, USA - YL17G02_0 | ecosystem: Environmental > Aquatic > Freshwater > Lake > Sediment | place: USA: Wyoming | collected...
CAAAACATTGATTAGGATTAACGGCGAATATGGTGCCAAGCAGTTAAAATAGGCAGGTGTGACCGTGGAAGATAGCTGGGACATCAATGCGTCAAAGCCGCAGCCGGTGCATGTAGGGGATGAAGTGAAGTTGAGTGTCCGTGGAACCGGCTCGAAGGGTGACTTTTACGGTACTCATATGGGTCTCATCATCTTCATTCGAAACCTGAAAAAGTGCTCGGTCGGCGAGCAGGTTGCGGTTCGGATTGTCGAGGTTAGGGACAAGTGCGCCTTCGCCGATAAGATATAGCCGAAAAGGTTTAAAGCCAGAAGGCGAATATAGATACCAATGGCAGTCGGTGAAGTCGAGGCGTGGAATATAATTATAGGGGCCGTGGTCGCTCCGCTTACCACCCTTGGGGCGGCGGCAATCACCGCTACCGGGTCTGTATTGATGGCCAATGTAATGGCCGATGCGTTCAAAGCAAGCTTTGCGGAGACGGTGAAGCAGCAGACCGACATCCAGCGGTCGCTCATTGAGAACATCCCACATCCGAAGTTCTTCTGAGTAGATAGCAAAAATACTTAAGGTGAGGGCACCATAGTCAATGGGGTGCCTATGCCGGACACACTTCAGCCGACTCTAATCGAGCTCTCAAGCACTACTGGCAGGCTTCTTCTTTATTTTTCGAGGAAATGATAAAGTTCCCAAACATAGTGGGGCGGGGAGGATGATGGTATGGCCGAACGGCTCGACAGGCACGACGTATGCAGATTAAGAGATGATATAGCAACCATTCTAATGGCAGTAACTTCGATGAAGACCGAAGTGACGAAATCGGATATGAAGGACTACGCAAAACTGAACATGGAGCGGCATATGGAAAATATCATAGACAACCTGAACTTCCTGATAGTGATACTGCTTGGAATGGCCAAAGAAGAGGAGAGATGATTGTATGGCCTATGGGACGGATTGCCCGTTCCGAGATTTGGAATGCAATAAGGTATGTTCGCTGTTCATTGCAAATCTGGATGGTTTCGAAGGGTGCAGTCTGAAGCTGATGGCATTGAATCTCAGTAGATTGGTGGACAGCTATGGACTTTGCGGTAAATGAGAAGAATAAGCATAGTATTGGAGTGCATGTCCAAGCATCTGGAGAGATTGAGTTTTTTTGCTCGGGTGCCCCGAGAAGGAAGAAGGGGATTTGCGTGGAGTGCTCGGATATGCTGCTTATCTCCCTGATGGTTAGCCTGGCACAATAGAAACTCTCTTATATAGTAAACCCTGTATAGATATGGGGTGTCTATGCCGACTCCGAAGCCGCTCGACCCGCTCTTTACGCTAGGTGATGCTCTCCTTCAACTAGCTCCTCATAACGTGCTGGCCAAGGGCGGCATAAGCATCTCGCCGGTGATGGCGCGGCAGCCCACCCTATACGAGGAGATGAATCGCCCGGTTCAGCCTCCAGAGGCCAGGTCAACACCGGTTCCCTCCACCCCCCAGAAGACACCTTTCGATGCGGGGGATGGTATTCTGCGTCTGGCTCCGCATAATATACTCTTCACGCTTTTGAGTGGGGGGCAAGCGCCGCCTGGGATACCTGGAGCGGTACCGCAGGCTGGCTCGTTTGGAATAATGCCGGTGCCTGCCGGTGTAACTTTGAGGGGAAAAACCATCGCATCATCAGGGAATCCGACGTGGGATGGGGTCGGGTTATCGGTTATGATGGGCAACGGTCGTAGCATAACGGTTAAGGCTCCGCCAGATATGGCGCTTGTAATTACCGAGCAGAAGCTGAAGAAGACCAAAGTGGAGAGGCGGATTGGCGCTGTTCCACAGTTGGCCGCGCTCGAAGTAGTGCCGGTGGAGACCGACCCGGATTATGTGCCTTCGCCAGGTAAACCGCCAACCCAGTACATCATAGGACCAACTCGAACCTCTACAGTACAGGGGTTCAAGGAGGCATTTCCTGGAGGGATAGCTTACGAACAGATGAAATTCAGTGAGTCCAGAGCACCTCTATCTCGGGAGGATAAAGGACCAGCTGGCCAGATAGTACTCAAAAAGACTACTGAGAATTACGCCACTCGCGTTACCTTGATTGGGATTATTCCGGTTCCGAGTGAACAAGATATAAAGGCGGCTAAGGAGAACGCAGCGGCTCAGAAGGCCAGAGAAGCGCTATTGGCACAGAGAGAAACAACTGCTATAGATATTGGTGATTTACGCTCTACGCGCCTCGCCGATATTGATGGCTGGATGAGCGATGCGCAGTCAAAGATAGGAACCATGGGCCGCTCAGACATTCCTAAGGCCGATAGTGTGGTCAGTGAAATAACCAACGCCATATCAAGCCTTAGTCAGGCAAATAGCAACGGCCGAGTCCCATCGTTACCACTCTTCACGGGCGGTGCTTTGCCACCATTTCCGTTGTTCTCGGGAGGGGCTCTACCATTTTTGACCCTTCCTCCCCTGTTCCCGATGGCGCGGGGCGGGCAGGTCGGAAGCGCTACCAGCCAAGTGGCCAATCTGACCTCGTTGCAGTCGCAGGCGACATCGCTTCGGGACCAGATGAAAGACGAGCTCGATGCGGCGGATGAGTTTTATTCTGCTCTGCAAGGCAACCGCTCTGACGTGGCTACTGCGAAAGATAAACCGGGTATCGAGACCAACTATGCTCAGGCGAAGAGTAATTACAATAACATAGCGCAGATAGCGAGCAAGGTCCATGGGGAAGCGGCCGACATTACTTCCTATCGCGATAGTGCTAAGAGCAGCTATAATTCCGGTATTGCATCTATAGGTGGAGAAATACAGCGAGCCACGGATATAAAAGCGGCGCAGAAGCTTGAGGATGATTCGAGGGATGTCGAGCAGCGCCTGAAGGACGAAGCGGCAAAGGAGAGAAATGAAAGGGAGCAGGCGGCGGCAGCTGCGTTGCTGGCTACCCGACAGCGGATGGCCGACGAGAAAGCGGCCGCGGCTGCAAGGGCGGCAGAGGAGCAGGCGAAGCAGGATGAGGCTATTCGTAATGCTCAGGAGAAGGCCCGGCAAGACCAGGCAGCGCGACAGGCCGAGGCGCAGAAGAAAATAGACGAGCGCCGGCAGAAGCTGGACTCGGTTAGCGCGGAGGCCGCACGGATAAGGCAGGAAGCGGCCAGAAGGAAATTGAAGAGGAAGTGATGACCATGCCCGATATGTTTGCACCGTTGGATGCGCTCAACAAGATGGCCCCGCATAATGTCCTGGCCAGTATGTTCGCTGGCGGGCAGTTTAATCCCGCTCAGGATACTACCGAAGAGGAAAGGACTGGGGGCCAGAGCCCGGGGTCCACCACTTCGAGCTCCTCGGATGGAGCGACACCCGGTAATCTGACAATCGTGTCCGGCGGGCCAGGCTTCGGAGTCGGGGCAGATACGACGGGGGGTCCGCGCCACGAGATAACCTTCCCATCGATGGCGACCATCAAGGTCATAGACAAGGAGACCAAGCTCCCCATAAGCGGAGTGGCGGTCTATTCCGACGACTTCCCGGTCGGCGTGACAAATGCGAAGGGAAAGCTCGAAACCAGCGAGCTGCCGACGGGGAAACATATACTCTCGGTCGATGCGGTCGGCTACGACCTGGCCGAGAAGGAAATAATCACCCCTCCGCCGAACAGAATGATGCAGAAGTTCAACTACGACTTCGAGCTCAGCTTCATCGAGATGCCGGACGACGAAGTGGTCCCGGTAGAGCCGCCCGTCACGCCGCCCTCATATGGTGACGGCGGAGGCTATGGCGATGGTGGTGGCTACGGGGGCGGTGGAGGCTATGGTGGCGGCGCGCCAACCTATCAGGCTCCGACCTACAACGCTCCGGTCTACAACGCTCCCTCGTACCCGTCGGCACCGCCGGCGCAACAGGCTCCATCGGGGGGCTTCCCGGGTCTGCCGCCAATCGACTGGCTCCAGCAGTTCATGATGTTGCCCTTCTCCACGCTTCAGAAGGCGTTCAGCATGCCGATGTCGAGCGGAGGACAGATAGCGCTCTTCGGCAAACCGAGGAGGGAAATTCTCGGGTACTGTCCGGCCGGTAAAGGGGGCAAGTAATGAGCGAGTTCCAGGAGGCAATAGAGAAGGCCAAGAAAGAGAACCCCGACGTCACACTGGAAGAGTTTGTCATCGGGGGCTGGCCTAAACCGCCTATCCCGGAACTCAGGGAATGCGACACCGTGCTGATGGTCATCGACAACGAGATTGAAAACACCCGGCAGAGAATAGAGGGCCTCAAGCTCCTCGCCGCCAATATCGACCGCGGGGTCTACCCGTCTGACCCGATAATGGCATACGGCCCCATCTCGAAGGAAGAGAAGTGGATTTACGATATGGCGGATAACCTCATCAGGAATGAGGAGCGCAACATCGAGATACTGGAGAAGGCCAAGGTCACGGTCAAAGAGAAGTGCAAGTAGGGAATGTTATGGCCGGTAAACTTCCCAAGGGGCTGGTGTTCTATTCGGAGACGGCCCCACCTCCTGCCGTTTATAGATACGAGTGCCGGTTATGTGCGCACTTCATTTCTCCAAATCAATGCGCCTTGGTCGAGGGCGACGTTGCGCCCGCGGCCTGGTGCCTGATGTGGCTCCCATTGCTTTGGGAGCTGCCGTTCGCTTGGATGTTCACTGGAGGGTGTTTAAATGGGTCTCGATGTGGATGATATTGACTGGGAAGGAATTAAACGGGAGTTAAACCTCGCCACAGAGCCGTATGAAGACGAGTGCGGCAACAAGGTCAAGGCGATTTTCCTCGGTTCGGTCTTCTCCCTGACCCCGTCCGGGAAGTATTACACTCCCTGGGCGTGCAGCAATGTGGGCGAGAAGGAAGCCGAGGAAGACCGGGAGTGGTGGGAGGCCCTGGAGAAGAAGGCCGGTGAGAACGGCCTGTTCATCACCTCGGGCGAGGGCGACCCTACGGATATAGTTGTCGGGATGGCGGTCGATGAGGCTCCAGAGGGAAAGGCATGCCTTGTCCCGCAGATGAAGCCGGCCCGCAAAAAACACTGAGCGGGTTCCAATGTCTGGGTCTCGATTTAATCTGGTCCCGTTTCAGGACCCCAAAGAGATTTCATCGGTTTCCAAGAAGGTGCGCACTAAAAAGTACCTGGAGCATCACGGAGTGGTCACGCCAAAGACCCTGGCATTCATTCCTGCGAATGGAGTGAATGTGAACGCCGTTCTGCCCGGGGACCTGCTGGACGGCCTTCCAGACCGCTTCGTTATCAAACCAGACCCGGGAGCAATGGGGGTAGATGTGATAATTCTGAGCCGCGAGGGGGGCCAGTACCTGGAGCCGGACGGTACGGTATACCCCGGGGAGAAAGTGCTGAGCAAAACGGCGTGGATAGTCAAGGCGAACAAGGGTTTGTTAATCGAGGAGAGGGTGGAGCCCCATCCCGAGCTTGCGGCACTCTCACCCTACGGCACGATGCCCGACTGCCGGTTCTACTGCATGGGTAACAAGGTGCTCTTCGCAATGATGCGGTTGCCCACCAAGCGGTCTCGCGGGTATGGCAATCTGGCACGCGGGGCCTTCCCTATCGTCTCCGGGCCGGATGGTGTGACGTATCACTCTCCCAACTTTACGGGCTCACGGGACAGCACCGTACACCCGGACACGGGCGTGGACTTCAACGGGAAGAAGATGCCGTTGTGGGATGCGATGCTCCCTCAGGTGCTTAGAGTGCCTCCATTGTTTAACAGTCCCTTCGTGTGTGTCGATGGCACTCTTGATAGTGCGGGGCGTTTCGTAGTGCCGGAGATAACGCTGGTGCCTTCCTTTACTACCTTCTTGGGGTGGGACTACCTGCTCTCTGAGTTTAAGGCTAATGGTAAAAAACAAGTCAATATCCCAATCTACGAATTTTTTAAATTACAAAATTTGTAAAATTTTCAAAATTTGTAAAATTTATTTTTCTTACTATATAGTATATATGAAATAGAAATAGAGGGTTTATATACATAATGCACCAAAACGGATATTCATGGGCAAAAATTTGGCATTGAAGATTGATAGAGACATAACCGACAATACTAATCTTCAATATAATAATAATAACAACAATAATCCTTTAATACCTTATGCACATATCAACCCTTATGGGATTATGGATACTATGAAGATAATCGATTATAGGGCAATTAAGAGGGTTATTATGCACAAAATACCCCTACTTACGCGCGTATTAAGGTATAATATCAATATCAATATCACCGAAAATCAATGCTTTCCGGTGATATTGAGGGTGAATGACCGAATATCCCAACGGCCTATTATAATAACAACAGTAAACCGAAGAGAAGCCGAGAGTTTATATACCCCGTCCACCGAAAGGGGTTCCATGTCGAGAGGGTTTGAGGCGGTGCCGAGAACCTTTTTGATAAACAGAATTGGAGGAAAAGAGATTGACCGACGGACAGAACGGAAAGAATGGTGCAGGAAATAAGACCGCAGTAACGTTGGCCGACCTGATGGCCCGGTTCAACGCGCTGGAGGCCCAAATACAGGGCAATAGCGCGCCCGCGACCTCGGCCCCGGCGAAGCCCGCGAAGCCCGCGAAGGGCAAGAAGGCTACGGAGAGCTGGAAAACCGTAGGCGTGGCCTCGGAAACCGTTGAGGATGCACACGCGTTCTCTCGGCGCATGAGCGTCCGCGTTCAGCGTTCCAGCAACGGCAGGGAACAGGTACACGTATATACGCAGGTCGCCGTCCCCGCCGATAAGGTGCGCGCAGACGTGAAGGGGCTGGATGCGGATACCGTCGCCGACAGGGACGGCAAGAAGGTTCCCGCGTTCTGGCTGAACCAGCGCAACCCCATAATCATCAGGGGCGACGCGACCTCGGCCATCGCGACCTTTACCGCGCTGGTCAAGAACGCCTCAAAGTAGAGGCGTTCCTTAGTCTTTTTTTATTCCCACGCGATAGCCTCAACCTCATCGCGGTGCGTGGGTGGTTACGCTAATAGGGGCAAGTGACTGATTGGAGGACTGAACGCATGGAGCGCGGTAAATGGGAATACGACAGGTTCGGCAATGTGACCTTGACATGGCCGGATGGAAAAGACCTGTACATTCAAGGGGAGGACGGGGCCAATGCCTTTCTTGAGGGCATCGGACTAAAGCCTGAAGAGGTCTGCCCCGGCGATTGGGACTTAATACCCGAACACGTGGAGGCCGATTACTATGACCTCGCCGAGTAAGACCCCAATCGTCGATATGGCCCTTGAGGGTGTCGTGGCGGTCACGATAGCCGAGAAGGTCTACGATAAAGAGCGCAAGAGTGTCGAGAGGCTCGTATCGCCTATCGACCTCTTTTAATCCATACCCGCAGGTTCAAATCCTGCAAAGAGCTTTATGCCCTTAATGGGGTGGACTGAATGACCGACAACAATGAGACACCCGCCGACGGGGGGATACCCGTCATAGAGAATGTGACCGAGAGCGTGGCCGAGGTAGTGGCCGTCGAGAAGCCCAAAGAGAAGCAGGTCAAGAGCGTCGAGATAGTGTCGATATTCGGCACCGACAAAATCGTGGGCGTGTCCAGCTTCGAGGACTTGCCCGACAGGGTGAACGTGTCCGGCCATATCGAGGAAAGCGTCGAGTACGAGAGGGAAGGCAAGCTGGTGAAGGACACAAAGAACATACCCGCGTGTGTGTCCGTCCCCCGGTCGGCCATCATCTCGATGAATAAGACCTACCATCAGTAAGCGTCCGGCTCTCGTCGGTTCAATCCCGACGGGGTTTTTATGGCCCTAATGGGCCGGAATTAGGTAGAGAGTGACTGAATGACCGAGAGAAGCGGTAACACCGCAACGGCGTTGTCTCAGGACGACAGGAACGCAATGGGCATGACCATCGGGGACTTCATGCACAACATGGGCCTTTCGCAAGAGGTCTATGAGTTGAGGCACGACGTGGGCCTCATCGCACGACGGGAGCTTGAACGGGCGCGCATCAAAGAGGATGCCGTTCTGCGCCTAGTCAACGGCAAGAGGGCCGAGATACGCAAAATAAAAGAGCGTGTCCGCGACCTCGACATAGAGGGGCTTGTGGTCAAAGAGGGACGCGCAGAATGGCGCAAGGGGTTCAACCCCGGCAACTTGCTTACGAAGCTAATCGATAGGCTCCGCAATGAGCGCATACGCCTCCAGAACGACCCCGAATACCTCCAGCTTGAGAACGACCTCAAGGTGTTGAGGGCCGTCATAGTACGGGCGCAGGTGAACATGGGCCTTGCCCCTCATGAGGATAAGAGCCTCAAGGACGGCGGGAAAATCAGGCGGTGGTAAGCATACCCGACACCATAAAAGAGTGCGAGCGATGCAAGGGCGATGAGGCCGTCAGGGACGACCTATGCGCCCATTGCTTCGCCGTCGATATAATGGAGGGGTAGTCGTGGCGACCGAGTTGGACACCGATAGCACCGTTCCATGCGGGCATACGGAGGACTACGAGGAAATAGGCCAGACCCCCGAAGGCATGGTCATCATCTGCTCTTATTGCGGGTGCGGTCACACCGACACGACCAGACCGAAGGTGTACACTACCGACGAGAATATGGCGTGGTATTGGCTCTACCGTCAGGCGTATTTCGCCGTCAAAGACGACCGCGCTTGCTGGTGGGACGACAAAACGGGCCATCGGCCATGCCATGCCTGTTACGAGGACAATCGGGCAAGGCAAGAGGAACGCATACGGGGGGCAAGGTAATGTGGGAAATAACCCGAGATTGGATAGGCTACTTCAAGGACGACAAATACATCGAAAGTCACGGCGAGCCTCCACATAAGCCCGTACAGTCCCGAGACTTCGACGATGCGAAGGCAAAGACCGTCCCGCATTACCCGTTCAAGATGTACGATGCCGACGGCAACCTCTATTACGAGGGCTGGTCTGACGATTGCACCAGCGAAAAAGCCTTCGGCCCCCTCGATGATTTTGGTATGCCAAACGCCGGGGCCATCGACATAAAGTACCTCGACCCGATGAACCACACATGGAGGTCATTGTAATGTGCAAGAAATGTTGGGAAGATTGTAAGGATTGCGAGCCTCTCAAGAACAATCCCGATGCCATGCAATGCGATTACTGCGGGCATCTCTTTATAGGCAAGTGCGGGTGTGGCGGGGCCGAGGAAAACCGGGAAGAGGAAACAGACCCCGAATTTGACGAGCGCATGAAAAACACCCCCGGCTCTAAGCAATGCCCATTCTGCGAACAATGGCATTTGAGCGAAGAGTGTTCGTGCATCAGGGCGCAATGGGAACGCCGAAGGCATCAGGCCGGAACGCCTTTCGCAGACCGCTACCGAGAGGAAATAGACCGCTTTTTCCGAGAAGAGGACTTCTCCAGCAACGACGCGGTTAAGGGCCATATCTGGATAGCTGGCCGGGGCCGGACATTTCAGGCTCTAACCATTGAACCCCCCGAAGGCGGGCAGTACGAAATAGCGGTCAGGTTCAAGCTTGAGACAGACAGCCCGCAAGCGCAAGACAAGTTTTCGGGCTATATCTCACGCGACGGGTACATGGTGGGCAGGAACACCGACGGACATTAACGGAGGATTGATTGACATGACGGGAGCAGAAAAGATACAGAAGGCATTTTGGGAGATAGCAGACCAGCCGGATGGGACAGAACGCAAATACAAGATTACGCATGGCGTCCGACAGGACATGGTACGCAAGGCCAACGGGACGGTCAGGTACGAATTGTGGGGCCATGTAATAGCCTCATACACGCCCTCTACGGGCATCCTCACCCTCTCGGATGAGGGCTACAAGACCAACACAACGAAAGACCGCCTCAACGGGATACTGCACTACGCGCCCAAAAAACTCGGCAACGGAAAAATAGGCAACTTCGGGGTCTGGCAGGAACGCCGGATATGGCATCTCAATTACCGGAATTGGAGCCGTCCGAACGCGCAAGGCGTAAAGTTCAAGTGGAATAGCGGGGCGCAGATAGACGCAAACGACCCCTTCCGGCTCCTCGAAAAACTCGACGAGAAGGAATTGGCGAAGCGCATAAAGACCTTCAACGGCCACATCAAGCGGTTTGTGGATGCCATCAAGAAGCGCGTGTTCGACGGCTCCTTATCGTGCGACGGTGGCGAGTGCTGGCTGGTCAAGGGCGTGTTCGGCGAAGGGCAAGGATGCGACACCTGCGAGTCCCTGCTCAAGCCCGGATGCGGTGGCGGGGCCACGCTCATAGCTAAAGCCCTGCAAGAGAAGGGCTACCGCTTCCCCGGCGTATGGATGGCCGAGATAGGCGAGAACGGAGAGGGGAGGCCGAGCATCACGGCGATGCAAAAGAATTGGAAGTATCCCATCTCCGGCGCATTGCGGGACTATGTACGCAAGCGCATCACGAAGATAGAGTTCCAACGCCGACAGGCCGATGCTTGAGGGGGCATAGACATGGGAACGGCAAACTCTTACAACGACCTGCGCCAGCACATCGGCCACAAGCTTGAGTGCGTGTGCTACGGGGAGAAAAAGAAAGACCCGCACAACGTGGCGATAGAGTGCGTGACCTGCGGTGTTGTGCTTCTGGACTTCGACCATCCCGACATTGCCGACAATGACTACACCGAGGAAAAGGGGTTCTTCCCCGTAACCTACGTGACGCGGGACGATATAATTACGGCCCTCAGCAATAAGAAGCTGGACAAGAAGATAATGAAGCTGACCGATGTTGATATGGCCCAAATCGCCCGCAAGATGAACGAATGCTTCTGCGAAACCGACACATATTGGGAGTTCTTGCGGTCGTATGTTCCCGATATGCTCAAGGGGGCTTGAATATGCCACAACGGGGGACATTGGGGCCGGAGCGTTGCTCCAAATGCGGGTCGCTTCTCTATATCGATGGAGATGGGGCGCAACCCTGTTTGAAGTGCGAGGAAATGCGGGTGGGCGATAGGTCGTATGTTCCCGATATGCTCAAGGGGGTCTGAATTTGAAGGGACGCTATCAGGTCGAGATATACTTTACCGACAAGGCCGACGAGGACGACCAGCTTGCTGACCTGCGACATCAACCTGATATTTTCGACACCAAAAAAGAAGCGGTGGCGTGGGCAGAAACCAAGATGGAAATATTGAAGGGAGCCAGCATCGCACAAGGCGTTGTCAAGCATTTTTGGGCCGAGGTTCATGATAACGAAGATGGGGAAAGCTGGCGGGTAGACCCGACGGCGGGCGATAAAAAGAAAGGCGAATATTCATATCGTTGCCCGAAGTGCGGTAAGACCAACCTCTCGGTAATCCATTGCGTCGTTGATGGGAGAATGACGCTATTCGAGGACGGCTTTCTCATATCGGGCGATACGACCGAGGAAATAGTGGAATGCAATGAGTGCGGGCATCAGGCCGATTTAGGCGAGTTCACGCGGGAGGGCTAAGGATGAACATAGAATTGGTACGCGAATATCGTTGGCTGAATATACCGACCGGGAGCAGGGGGACGGGACAAACAACCAATCCAGTGACAAGGCTGGCCCTTCTCGAACAGCTAAACACGTGGAACGGGTCGAACCCCGGTGTATGGCAGTATTGGGCGGTGGTTTAATGGAGTATCGCTTAGAAGTGGCAGGACGCACCGCAGGGACATACAGGCAGACCCGCGTGACCCTCAAGTTTGACAGCGCGGGCGAGCTATTGAACGCCGTAGCATTGGCGAGGTCTGGCCTCGTCGGATGGGGCTTGTGGCAACAGTCCCATAAGGTCAAGAGCGCATTCGGGAAATGCTGGTTCTGCTCCACCGCAGGACACGGCGGGTTCATCCTGATAACGCAGACGCCCATAACCTTCAAAGACCACGCGTTCGAGGTTCATCATCTCTTCGCAAGTGGCCCATCGGTTGTGGCCTACGCCTACGAGTTTGAAGAGGATTGCGATTGGGCCATACTGCTTCACAATGACCCGGAGGCGTTCAATAGCGAATTGGCCGAGAGAATCAAGCACAACGACGGCAACATACAGACGGCGACTTCCCTTCGAGATGCGGTCAATAAATCCCTGCAATGGTCAAAGGATTACGCGGAAGATAGAGCGATAGAGCAGAAGCTACTCGACGAGGGCAAATTCCTTCGGTGTTCTGCGAGAAGCAAGGATACGGGAATATGGGGCGAGGATACGGTCGTCGTTGCATTCAGGAACAAGGACAGGCAGGAGCTATATCGCTCCATGAGCAAAGAAACCTACCATGCCATCCCCTACGGCGTGAGTGCCACGATAGAGGACTACTCCAAATTCGGCAAGGTCGAGATGGCCGACGAGAAGGACGCGTGAGCGCATGGCGAATCCCCTGAACATCTGCGGTTGGGACAATGATGAGATTATCGACAAGGACGGGAAGATAGACCATTCCTGCGATATGGGGTACGACGGGTGCGACCAGAGTGGACACTATCTCTACGCAAGTAAAAAGACCGGGGTGACTACCGTAGTCTGCCAATCCTGCGCCCCGAAAATGCCTCAAGGGTACGGTCTTATCGGGCCGATTAAAGAGGTCTGCACCGAGGGGTGAGCGCATGGCGATGTTGTATCAGCCAGTACGGATGGTAGATATGGACTACAACAATTGGGATAGAGTGAAGGCCATTCTCGATGGTAACTTCCAGCAGTTGCAACAGATAGACGCAGAGGCGAAGAAAAGCGGGTCGCTGGTGGGTCGCTACATACGGGAGAGCGTGGCCGACGGGCTTGCCTACTACCAGATAATAAAAGAGGGCAAGAGGACGGTGCGTATCCGCATCTGCCTCGACATCTGCGGGGACAATTACCGGGTGGCCTATTGGGGCGAGGAGGCCACGATAGACCGCAAGTACGCACTTAAGTCCGTCGAGGGCAGGGACTTGCTGGAACAGTTATTTAAGAAGGGGTGAGACTGATGGCGATGGACAAGAAAGAGGCTCAGTTGATAGCGAATGAAACGCTCTTCATTCTGGTCAGGCAATGCAAGACGGAGTTCCCCGGCGCATACGAGTTCTTCACCGGGCAGATGGACATAATCGACGAGGAACTGATAGAGGCCGACAAGCTTCTGAATGACTGAACGGGTGAGGGGCAATGACATTCGACGGCATCGAAAGGGTATTGCGGGAGAACGACGCATTCAGGGTGGAAATGGACTGGATAGGCGAGGGGTGGAGTGGGGATTATAACCCGAATGACCCCGCCGATGCCCCGCTTCTGCGCTTCTACGCCTTCGAGAAGGTCTTGGGCGAATGGGAAGAAATACACGACGGTAGCTACTGCACACAATTCCCTGCCACCGCCGATAGAGCCTTAATCGAGAAGGCGACCGACCTTATCCTGACCCGCATTACCAATGCGCCCATAGATGAGGCCATAAAGACCATTCTCCAGAGGCTTTCGTGGATAGAGCCGTCATGGGTCATGGGGTGAGACTGATGGACAAGCCAATCACGGTAAGTGTACCCGGAGCGAGGGCCAAATTCGAGGAATGGATAAAGACGCGGGGCGGTATTCTGGTTTGGGAGAATGTCAATCTCTCAGACCCCGGCGCAGGGGCGATGTTCACCCCGGTCAGGGACGCCGAGGGCAAGGAGAACGACAAGAACGCCTACCCGAAGTGGACGCACCGCTATCATGAGACTTGCACCGACATCAAGGACTTCAAATTCGTCAAGGAAATGGTCGAGGTCAATCGGTTCAGGGTCGCCATCAGGATGGGGTCGCAGGGGCTTACGCTCAAGCTGACAGACGCATCGACCAAGAAGCTGAACAAGGCTCTCGACAAAGCGAAGGAAAAGACAGGTCAGGATGCCTCGTATCGCTTCGATTACGACACGCAAGAGGCCGTAATCGAGGTTCCCCTTTGGGAGTGATGGCATTGTTCGGCTTCGATATGCACCACACGGCCACGATATACGACGATGGGACGGTTCATGTCCAGAACACCATCATGGGCATGAGTGGACAGCATCATGTCCACACGCTCAAGGGATACCGCAGATGGAAGAAGGACGTAACCCACGCCCGCGACACAGAGGAGACAAAGGCCAAGCCGGGAGCAAGGTGCAACTGCGGTCTTGTTTCCGGCCAGACCAGAGAGTACGATGGCAAGGTGTGGGAGAACACCGAGCATCTTGAATGGAAGTGATTGAATTGACCGACGAGAAGAATGGGATTCATCAGATAGTGGACGGGCGGATAATGTTCGGGGACGCAGGCATAACTCTGCCCCTCAAGGACAAGGGCTTTGTCTGCCACCTCTGCACGATGGACGAGAATACCCGCTTGGTGGACTTGGCCCTGAAGCCCGAACACCTTGAGCAAATCATCGAGGGCGCAACGCGGTACTTGGACAACAGGGGTGGCATCAAAATCGAGACCATCTGGACTGAACGGGTGGAGGACGATAACCCCGACCTGAAGTGGCTGAGGAGCCTGTACGACGCGGATGAGAAGGTGATAATCAGTTCCATGCGCTACTCGGACACAAACATCAAAGAGTACGGGTGGGAGCAGGTCAAGGAATGGATGGACGAGGACAACGAGAGGCTGGACGCCTACGGCCACGACTGGAACATGGTCGGCATCCGGGCCTTCGCCCGCATCCAGATACCGACAGGCATGGGGAACAATAGCCGTATGATGCACACCGTTTATACATCCGGTCTTTGGGGCATCGAGAGCGACAGCGACGCTCCCTACTTCAAAGAGGTCGAGGACGATGAACTCGACACCCTGAAAACGATGCTCGCGTCGATGGGCATACCCGAGGCCGACATAGACCGCCACATAAAGGTGGCCGACCATAAGAACGAGTGAGGTGGTTGGAATGGACTTGAACATCCGCAAAGAGCAACTCGCAGAGCATCAGGGTGGCCTCAGCATAAGCATACCCGGCTTCAAGGGCAACCCCGCCGAGGTAGACCCCTCGCAGATATATATCGAATACTACGAGGGCAAGCTTCTGGTGCATATCTGGCGGGGCGAGCCTGACCCGATGACCATCGAGATACCGCCAGAGGACGAGAAGTGATTGACATGACTGACGACAAAAAGGAAGAGCCGAGATTTGAATGGGACGAATGCGAAATAACCGAGGCCGAGGTCAAGGACAGGATAGAGCGTATCAAGGCGGGCGACGAGGATACCGTCCCCCATTGCTCC
>Ga0315273_10005928_pt1 | contig 15160 bp, 13 predicted proteins | sample YL17G02_0_MG_FD_205753 | JGI IMG/M metagenome (GOLD analysis project Ga0315273, IMG submission 205753) | Sediment microbial communities from Yellowstone Lake, YNP, Wyoming, USA - YL17G02_0 | ecosystem: Environmental > Aquatic > Freshwater > Lake > Sediment | place: USA: Wyoming | collected...
CAGCTGGCAGACTGGGTGGCTAGCCGGATACCAGTATTATTATGTCAACGCTAATGCCGATGTAGATGTTAACATATCCGGTGATCAAAAACCGCCCACCATACCCGATAAATCCAACTTACCACCACCCGGGTCTATCCAGGTGCCCAAACCACCCGATGCCCCTTCTTTTCAGTTACCGGAGCACCAATCACGCTTCAGCCACAGCAGCGTCCCCGACAAGTCCAGGCTGCCAGGTAGCCTGGGCCCAGGTCTGCGGCGCTAAACGGTACCCGGCAACTCTACCTTTTGTCATTGATTTACCTGATTCCATCTATTGCTAAACGTGTGTCTTTAAGAGGATAAGATGCTGGATTTAAAATGCAATCAGTGCGGATGCAGAGTACCTCCGGATGCCAACAAGTGCCCGTTTTGCTGATGATGCTTTGATCCTGCAGGGATTCCTGTCCTGAGGAATACAGTTTCAGGGGTTCAGACCAAAAAAGAGACCTCTTCAGGGAACTTGCAGTATTTTTACAAGTTCAATTTCAAACGCCAGGTCTTTACCAGCAAGAGGAGTATTGGCATTTAAAGTAACGGTCTTATCGGATACTTTTGTGACGGTTGTAACCATAGTTGATCCATCAGCTTTACTGCCCTGCAACTGCTGTCCAACCTGTGGTGTCACACCGGTCGGCAGATTTTCCTTTAGCACTTCAAATATCAATTCATTACGGGATGGTCCATAGGCTTCATTCGCTGAAATAGTAACAGTCTTATTTTCGCCGACTTTCATACCCAATATGGCTTTTTCAAACCCGGGAATTACCTGACCTTTACCCAAAATAACTTCAAGGGGTTGCCGCCCAATTGAGGAGTCAAAGACAGTTCCGTCTGCCAATTTTCCGGTGTAGTTTACCTGGACGGTATTGCCATCCTTCGCTTTTGCAGTTTCATCTGTAGCGCTACATCCTGGTATCAATAGTGCTATCACTAATATAAATATTAGTACAATAATGTGGTTATTTTTCATAATTATCCTCCAATTTCTCGATAAATCTTAGGGCTCATAAGGCAAATATTGTTTTTTATTTTAATAAAATTTAACATATTCGCTTCTATTATGATAATTACCTGATTTAACATTAGCAGCCGTGCCCGTCCATTTGAATCAGCAACCCTGATATAATTAAGTCACTCATGCAAGAAAAGAACCAGGTTAAATATTGATGGCTTCGATTATATGCCGCGGCAAATTATGTGGCCCGTTCCTGCTCACCATAATAGTACTGGGTGTCATCTGGTGCTCGTGCCTTAATGGCTATGCGGCCATTAAGCCTGAACCCACTATCCCGCAGCCGGTCCCGGTTTACACCTATAAGGTTGTCAATACCTTTCCACACGATCGGGAGGCCTATACGCAAGGATTAGCGTTTGATAATGGCATCTTATATGAGGGGACCGGGGGTTATGGAAGCTCTTCCATACGTAAAGTTGACTTGGCATCAGGCAGGGTATTACAGGAGTATAAACTGCCCGCCCGGTATTTCGGAGAGGGTATCACATTATATAAGGACACCATTATACAATTAACCTGGAAATCTAATACCGGCTTCGTTTATGACAGAAATAGCCTTAATCTATTGCGTGAGTTTTCATATCCCACCGAGGGCTGGGGAATCACTTATGACGGGAACAGTATCGTCATGAGTGACGGCACCTCCGATCTTTATTTCTTAGACCCCAAAAACTTCAACACAACCGGCTACATCGAGGTGCGCGATAAACACAGCCCGCTAAATATGATCAATGAGCTGGAATATATCAACGGCAAGATATTTGCCAACGTATGGGGAACCGAGAATATTGTCATAATCGAGCCAGGCGACGGCAGTGTCACCGGCTGGATCGACCTGTCTGGGCTTCTGGATACAGGTTACTACAACAATCCCGTTGATGTCCTGAACGGCATTGCATACGATGCCAAAACCGACCGGATGTATGTTACCGGCAAGCTGTGGCCACTTCTATTTGAGATTAACCCAGCAGCTAAAGAGCGTTGAATAAGCATTGCCTGGCTTTCAGGCCATGCCCTCCAGAAACGCCCTCACGTTCTTACCCAGCACATCATGATTATACCCGCCCTCAAGGACACCGAACCGCCTGCCTTCGCATTTCTTTAGTGCAAATTCCCTAACCTCTTTCCCGATCGTTTTATAGTCTTCCGTGGTCAGCAGCCTGCCCCAATCCTCGATATGCCGGTCGAAACCGGCCGAGACCGCGATTATATCTGCCTCACTCTGGTTTAAAATCCTTGCTACGTGATCTACAAAGTCCTGCCTCTGGCTATCTTCCGGGTGAAAATACACCACGTCCGTGTTGCCCTGGAAGATATTGGCCGTGCCATCACCATAATGCAGGTCGAAATCGAGGATCAGCGCCGTCCCGATCTTCTTTTCCTCGATTAACTTCGAAATCGCTACGGCCATATTGTTGAAAAAACAGAATCCCCAGCAACTGTCAGCACTGGCATGGTGCCCGGGCGGCCTGATCAATCCAAAAGCCGGCTGGCCCTGCATAGCCAGCTCTGCTGCCCTGACAGCGCCGCCGGCCGCCAGCATAGCCATCTCAAATACAGAACCATAGCGCTGCACGTAGCTTATATGGTAGGCCGTGTGGCACAGCTGGATATATTCGATGCTGGCCGGCTCCGGTTTAGCGATGTCAAACCCTTCTAACTCTTTTACGATTGCCTCCATGCGCCCGGGGGCGGCGGCGGGATCGTTTTCATAGACCTCAGTATAATGCGGATGATAAACCACTTTCATGATCGACCTCCCTTAATTTGAACCCGGTTTCCTGATAAATTCTCAATTTGCATTATACACCGCCCCGGCATTCCCTACTGTAGCAACCACTTGGACAGCCCTCAAGCCCAATGATAGTATTAATACAGCAGTAACAGAAGAAACCGTAAGGGGGGTCCCCATGTTTTCTAAGGATTGGCTTATCTATGTCTTCGGCCGCTGGATACTTCTCTCGGGCATTGCCGGCGCCACCCTGCAGGTCCTCCTGCGCCAGCAGATGGGCATCCCTGATTTCCCGGCTTTGCTGCTCAACCAGCTTCTGCTGGCCTGCGTTTTCTGGTATGTATATAAATACATTTTCCAGTGCCATTTCGGCAAGGTGAAAGAGCTTTTCAGATTCCCCCGCGTCAAGGGGCAGTTCGATATCAGGCGTCAGTATGATAAGATCAGCGAGGAGTACACTCAACTGGCAGAGGATTCCCGCAAAGAGACCGACAACCCCCAGGCCTGGCTGCACCGCTTCCTCGACCTTTATCACTCGGTGGAGCTGATGGAACGCGTCCTGCGTGATAAAGATATCCATGTCGACCGCGAGCTGCACAGCATTATGGAGGAGAACCGCCGGCGTGGATTATATAAATAAAAAAAGGTGATATACTCTTCCATAGAGACATGCAGGGTTATTGCGGGCGCCATATGAAGATCGAGATGAATGACCGGGCCAGGAAAATAGTGATATCTATTATCGCCGGCCTGTTGGGTAATTTGCTGGCCTACCTTTCCAGCCTGCTGACACCCTTACAACCACAGGTGACCTTCGATTTTTCCCACCTTGCCACTTTCGCCGTCGCCATAGCTTTCGGCCCGGTTTATGGGCTTATAACCGGCGCCATCGGCGCCATTTATCCCTATTTCGAATTTGCAGTATCGGGCATCTACGGTCCCTGGTACGGTCTGGCTATCATTTTCGGCAAAGCAATGACCGGTTTTGCCTGCGGCTTGCTCAGGGATAAGCTGCCGACATTCCTTGCTGTTACGCTGTCCTATATACCGGAATCGCTGTACACGCTGGGATTCTTGCAAGTAATGAACTGTGTTCTGCCGGCCGGCGTTATAACCTGGGGCATGATATCCGGCATACTCATGGAAGGTTGGGTCGAAGTTATCATATTCTCCTTCATTATAGAGATGGTGGTGCGCAGGAGAATAATGGAAACCGCGGTGCTCATGCTGGAGATATTCATCATCATGCTGCTGGTACATAAGCAGTTCATCGAGTCGCTGCTCGTACTGTTATTGATCACCCTTACCACGCTGGTACTTTTCGAAATTATTAAGCCCCTTCTTAAGAAGCGCTACAATAGCCCTGCAGACGGGAATGACGATCCCCCGAAATAGCCTGCTTTTTCTGCGGAAAAACTATGAATAAGGATACAAAGATGATTGCCGTTATTAATTACGGCGCCGGCAACCTCGGCAGTGTGGTTAACGCCCTGAAAAAGCTGAGGTACTGGCCCACGGTAACCGATGCCGCATCTGACATTCTCAAAGCGGACGCTGTCTTCCTGCCCGGCGTCGGCGCGGCCGCTGACACCATGAGAAGCCTGGCGGCCATTGGAATGGATGATGCAGTCAGAAAGCTGGTTGAGTTGAGAAAGCCGCTCTTTGCCATCTGCATCGGCCTTCAGGTGCTCCTCACCAGCACAGAGGAAGACGGCGATCATAAATGCCTGGGCATTATCCCCGGCATGGTCAGGAAGCTGCCAGCCGGGTTAAAGATCCCACATATGGGCTGGAACCAGGTAAAACAGGTTAACGCGCACCCCATTTTCACCGATATACCCGATAATACTAATTTCTATTTTGTGCACAGCTATTATGCCCATCCGCTTGACCGCTCAGTTGTAGCCGGTGTAACGGAATACGGCATCGAATTCTGTTCCATGCTAATCAAGGACAACCTTTTCGCCACCCAGTTCCACCCGGAAAAAAGCGGCGAACCCGGGCTGAAGATGTACTCCAACTTTCTGAAAATAGCCTGCTCATGAGGAATGACACATGGAAAACGAAAATACGGCCGTGCTCAACGGCGGCCTACAAGGGGACGAAATAACAGGGAACTGAATATGTTAACTAAACGTATTATACCCTGCCTTGATGTAACAGGTGGCCGCGTGGTTAAAGGCACCAGCTTTACAAACCTGCGCGATGCCGGCGACCCTGTGGAACAGGCAGCTTTCTATTACCAGGAAGGCGCCGATGAACTGATTTTCCTGGACATCGGCGCAACTCCCGAAGCCAGGGATACTATGGTTCACGTAGTCGAAAGGGTGGCCAAACAGGTATTCGTTCCGTTGTGCGTGGGAGGCGGCCTGCGCTCAATCGGCGATATGCGGCGTATGCTGCAGGCGGGCGCTGATAAGGTCTCCATTAACACTGCGGCCGTCCATGATCCTCTGCTCCTGAAAAAAGGAGCTGCCATTTTCGGCAACCAGTGCATTGTACTGGCAGTGGACGCCAAGCGGCGCAGCGACAAGGGCAAGACCACCTGGGAAGTCTGCACGAATGGTGGCCGTAAGCCCACCGGGTTAGATGCCCTCGATTGGATACAACAGGCTGTGGAACTGGGCGCCGGCGAGATACTGCTGACAAGCTGGGACGCCGATGGGCACCGGGCCGGGTATGATAACGAATTAAACCTTGCTGTAAGTGAAATGGTGCAGGTGCCGGTCATCGCCAGCGGCGGGGCCGGTACGCTTGAGCACCTTTATGATGCGCTGGCCACGGGAAAGGCCGATGCCGTGCTGGCTGCCAGCATATTTCACTACCGCAAGTTTTCTATTAAAGAGGTAAAGCAATACCTGGCCAACCGGGGTATCCCGGTGCGAAATTAGGCACAGTGGAAATGCGGCATTGAACTATTATAATATGGCAACCAGTCTATGAACAATATCCTGCTGGTCACCAACGAAATGGACAGGATCAGGGAGTTGAGCGCCGGTCTCAGCCACGCCGGGTTCTCCTGCACCGCCTGTGTCTATGCTGACGATGTTATAGGGCAGGATTTACGCCAGGCTTTCAATGTTGTCCTGATCGATGTTTCTGCAGTCTCATCACAGGGAGACTCGGCCTGGAAATGGTTCAGAAAGCTCAAGCTGCGGAGATTGCTACCGGTCATTGCTTTAGTCTCTCCTCCAACTTTGCATATATTTGCCGAGCAGGGATTTGAAGACTTCATTATGAAACCGTGGAACGTGGATGAATTATCAGCAAGAATACGCCGGGCTATATCTAAGAAAAGCAGTATCGATAAGAATAGCCTGATCAAAGCCGGGGATCTTACCATCGACCCAATCAGGTGTGAAGCCGAACTGGGCGGCCGCTTGCTGGCCCTGACATTTAAAGAATATGAACTGCTTAAGTTGCTGGCAACCAATAAGGGCAAGGTCTTTACCCGCGAGGCCTTACTTAACGAGGTTTGGGGTTACGATTATTATGGCGGAGACAGGACCGTTGACGTGCATATCAGGCGGTTGCGCAGCAAGATCGAGGATTCCGTCCATACCTTCATTGAAACCGTCAGAAATATCGGCTACAAGTTTAAGGATTCCGCCTCCGGCACCCACCTTCTATAAGGTACTACTCTTAAAAAGTATGCTCTCTTTCCCAAAGGACGTAGGCACCTTGTGTAGTGTTTCCTAAATATCGTTATTTGGCTATGACGCTGGCTCAAAACGCTTTAGCAAGACGACTACGGCGGAAACTATTTTTCCAAAGGCTCGGCGAGCTAACGAAGTGTTAGAGACACACCACTAGAGTTATAATGATCATGCTTCAAACTTTCACACATGCAGCGCCCCATAGCACGTTCAAGAAGTGTTTCCTTAATATTTTCCTTGTTACGTTTCTGCCTGACTTAAAACAGGTCAGCAGGACTGCTGCTACCTTTTCACTAACCCCCTCGTTTACTACAATCCGGCTTTTGTTGTAAGCGTCCGGCTGACCTACGTTGATTGCGAAGAATGAGAAACCCTGGTTGCTGATATCACCAGGGAGGTATGTAAACCACCTAAAGCACGTACCTCTAAATAAAGAGGGGCTCTTCAATTATATCCGGTGGTCTTCGCGAATGATGACGCGCGGTCCGCCGCTCAGGCTGGCGCTCCACTTTTTTGGCGGTTCGATCTTTTCCAGTCTCTCCAGTTCTCCTATGTTCTTCAACCGCTGGTATATCAGTTGCCAGGCGCAGGGGCGGTCGGGTCTGACCTCGCAACGGTCTTCCCGTGAACCTCCACAGGGGCCGTTCAACAAATGCTTGGCACAGCGTGTGACCGGGCAGATGCCGCCGTATTCGTGCAGCACGCATGATCCGCATTGTGAGCACTTCTCAGTCCAGACGCCCCGTTCCTCCAGTATTCCAAGGAATTTCGTGTTCAGGCCGGCATAGACCGGCTTTTTGAGGAAACGCTCGGCAATGGCCTGGACGCCCGCCCCGCACCCCAGCGACAATACAACATCAACTTTCTCAATAGCCTCGATAGCCTGCTCGATAAACACGTTGTCGCATTGCCGCTCGATGGTAAACTCGCTAACCTCGTAACCCAACCCCCGTGCCTTCGATGCTATACGCAGGGCCGAAGAAATAATGCTCACCTCACGCTCGCCTCCGGCCAAACAGACTGTAACGCAGGTGCCGCAACCCAGCACCAGTATCTTAGAGTTATTTGGAAGCATATCAAGGAGCTCGGGTATGCTTTTTCTCTCTGCTACTATCATGGTTTTATCTCCTGCTGAGCCCGTGTTTTCGCCCGGTTGAGCGGGCTGGGGCCGAGCCTCTGCACGGTTTCAGCCATCTCGCGCACGTGCTCGGTAAATAATCGCGCCATGGCGGCGCTGACGTTGACCATCTTAAGGCGATCGGCTTCTAACCCGCTTTCAGCCAGCAGCTTGCGGGCATAGTTCACACGGCGCTTGGCAATGAGGTTGCCCTCTTTGAAATGGCAGCTTCCTTCCTCGCAGCCGGCAACGAGGACGCCGTCGGCGCCGTTCTCAAAGGCCCTGAGGAAATATTCAACCTCCAGCCTGCCGGTACAGGGCGTGCGGATTATCCTCACGTTGGATGGGTACTGGAGCCGCATTGAACCTGCCAGGTCGGCCGCCGCGTATGCGCAATAGATACAGCAGAAAGCTACAATGGTTGTTTCTTTATCACGTGAGCTCATAGTACACCGCTTTTCTCCGGCACAGCGGCCGGTTCACTTTCTTCTTTTCCGCTTCTAAATAGTTCATCCAGCATATCCTTGAACTGCCTTGATTCGAAATGGTTCAACTGTATGGCACAGGCCGGGCATTCGGCGGCGCAGATGCCGCAGCCCATGCACTTGGCAGCGATAATCTCCGCCTTATGGTCAGCATTAACCGTCGGGGCGCCGTACGGGCATACCTTGGTACAGGTCATGCACGAGATGCATTTGCCCTGGTCAACCTGCGAAACCTGTGCGCCGACTTCCAGGTAAGCCCTGGAAAGCACCGTCGAAGCACGTGAGGCCGCCGCGCGCGCCTGCGAGATATTTTCATCGATATGCTTGGGGGAATGTGCCAACCCGCAAAGGAAAATCCCCTCGGTGGCGAATTCCACCGGGCGCAGCTTAAGGTGCGCCTCGACAAAGAATCCGTCCGCATTGAGCGGCACTTTCAGCATATCCGCAACGCGCCTGTTGTCCTCGGCCGCATCTATACCGGTGCTCAGCACGATATAATCCGCCTCTATCTCGACCGGCTCAGGGAAATCCGGGCTCTTGAGGCCGACAACCAGGCCATTATCCCGCGAAACCACCGGCGGGGTCTGGCGCTCATAGCGTATAAAAATAACGCCTGCTTCACGTGCCTGCTTGTAATATTTTTCGCGTAACCCGTAGGTCCTGATATCGCGGTAAAGCACGTAAACATTGGCGGAGGGGTCCTGTTTCTTTATCTTCAGAGCGTTCTTGACCGCCGTGGAGCAGCAGATACGGCTGCAGTAAGCCCTCTCATCGTTGCGGGAACCGACGCACTGTATCATCACCACGTTCTTACGGCCAGTTGCAAAATCGCCTTTGTGCAGGCGTTGCTCCAACTCAAGCTGTGTGATGACCCCCTCCTCCTTTCCATGCAGGTACTCCCTGGTCCCTGCGGCAGCGGCCCCGGTGGCCACGATTATAGCGCCGCACGACACTTCACTGTCCTGGCCGTCCTGGAAAAGGGAGACCTTGAATTGCCCGATGAAGCCGGCCACATTGGTAACATCCGCCCCGCGATGGAGGACGATGTTCGGATGGTTTTCAACCTCCGTCACCAGCCCGGTTACAAACGTGGAGATGTCCTCATGCTCGAGGGTATATCTCAGATCAAGCGCCCTGCCGCCCAGCTTATTGGATTTTTCTACCAGGTGCACTTTGAAACCCTGCGCCGCCAGCGCCAGTGCCACGGTCATACCGCTGATCCCCCCACCGATGACAAGACCCGTCTGATCGACGGCAAACGAGGTGCCCGTTAGAGGGGAAAGCAGCCGGGCCCGCGCTATGGACATCTTCATCAGCTCGGCTGCCTTATCTGTGGCCTTCTCAGGCTCGGCGGAGTGTACCCACGAGCACTGATCCCTGATATTGGCCAGCTCGAACAGGTAGGGGTTGAGCCCGGCCTCGCGCAGCGTGTCGCGGAATATCGGCTCATGCGTACGGGGCGTACACGAAGCGACCACGATGCGGTTCAGGCGGTGTTTATGTATCATATCCCGGATATTGTTTAGATTGGAATCGGCGCAGGTATACATGGTATGCGTGGCAAAGACCACGTTGGGCTGCTGCGCGGCTATCTCCGCTACGCGTTCGACATCAACCACCGAGGCGATGTTCTTGCCGCAGTGGCAGACGAATACCCCTATCCTGGCCTGCTCATCTGTCACGTCGTGCTCATCAGGATAAATCCGCGTAGTTATAAGTGAGTTGCGCGCCTCAGCCAGCAGTTCCATGGACATCGACGCGGCTGCGCTGGCCTGCGTTACTGTCTCAGGGATATCCTTCGGCTCCTGGAAGGCGCCCGCTACGAATACGCCCGGCCGGGATGTCGATACGGGGTAAAGCCGGTCGGTGGCGCAGAAGCCGTACTCATCCAGACTGATCCCCAGCCGGCCGGCGGCCTCCTTGGCTGACTTTCCCGCCTCCATGCCTACGGAGAGCACTACCAGGTCGAAATCATGCTCTTCCATAACCCCGTTATTGCCGTAGAACTGCAGGCGCAGGTCCTTAGTACCCGGTACCTGCAGGACACGTGACGGCATGCTCCTGATATAACTTATATTCCCGCTGCTTTTTGCCCTCTCGTAATACTGGTCGAAGTCCTTTCCATGGGCGCGGATGTCCATGTAGAAAATCGAGGCCTCCATCCCGGGCGTATGGTCCGAGGCCACCAGCGCCTGCTTGGTGGAAACCATGCAGCACACCGACGAGCAATACTCATTGCCGCATTTGGCATCGCGCGACCCCACGCACTGTATCCAGGCTATGCGCCTGGCATCTTTACCGTCAGAGCGGCGCATAACATGTCCTTCAAACGGACCGGATGCCGAGAGCATCCTCTCGAACTGTACACTTGTCAGGACGTTGGCATATCGGCCGAAGCCGAACTCCCCTTTCTTCTCAGCAGGGAACTCCTCGAAGCCGGGGGCAAGTATCACTGAGCCTATCTCCAGTTTAACCTCACGCTGACCCATATAATGGTCGATGGCGTTCTGTTCGCAGGCCTTAACGCACTCAAGGCATTCCGAGCACAGCGCACAGTTAAGGCAGCGCTCACATTCGGCCAGCGCGGCTTCTTCACTCAACCCGCCTTCGGTCTCGCTAAAAGTCCTCTGCCGCTGGCTTACCGGTAGGTACGCCGGCACGGCACGCGGCCTTTTCTCTATGCCTGCAACTGCCGGGATTAGCTCCTCGGGCAACGGCTTGATGGTCTCTTCGAATCTGGAGGCACGCATATCCTCATTCCTGAGGTAGCGGTCGATGGATTCAGCGGCCCGCTTGCCGGCGCCCACAGCCTGTATAATCGAAGCAGGGCCGGATACGCTGTCACCTCCCGCGAAAATCCCTTTTACGGATGTTTCAAGCGTTATTGGGTCTGCCCGGAAGCAGCCCCGCTCAGTTTCGACTCCGGCGCTGCTGATAAATTGTTTGTCCAGCGACTGGCCGATGGCGATTATCACGCGGTCTGCCTGCAGTGTCGTAAGGGTTTTCTCGTCATATGTTGGGCTGAAGCGCCCATCCTTATCAAATACGCTTACACAACGTTTTAGCTCAATTCCCGTCACCGTGCTGCTGCCCAGTATGCGGCGCGGTCCCCAGCCGTTGGTGATCATGATACCCTCTTCAAGTGTCTCGGCTATCTCCTCCGGCAGGGCCGGCATCTCCTGCCTCTGCTCGAGGGAGACTATCTCCACGCTCCCGGCGCCTAACCTCAGCGCAGTGCGTGCCACATCTACTGCGACATTGCCGCCGCCTATGACAACAACTTTCTCTTTGACTGCAGGTAAATTATTCTTATCGCCCGCTTGCCTGAGGAACTCGATACCATAGTCTATGCCATGCTTATCCTCGCCTTCCACACCGAGCCTGCGGCTGACCTGCACACCCACGCCGAGAAAGACGGCATCGTTATCCTCCCGCATTGCCGCAAAAGAGCTATCTTCCCCTATTCGACAGTTGTATTTGAATGTGACACCTTTACGGCGGATGAGTTCAACTTCATAATCAAGTATTTTCTTGGGCAGCCTGTATTCAGGTATGCCCCAACGCAGCATCCCGCCCGCCGCGGGTGATGCCTCGTACACTGTCACCGCATATCCGCGGTCGGCAAGGTCAGCGCCCGCCGTCAGGCCGGCCGGGCCGGCCCCGATTATCCCTACCCTCTTGGCGCCGGGCGGAGGTGTTTTTTCGTCCGGCAGGGAAATTTGGCCGGATTCGACCATCTCCATCTCCTTATCTGATGCAAACCGCTTGAGCAGCCTGATGGCAACGGGGTCATCCACCTGGCCGCGTGTGCAAACTGCCTCGCAGGGATGGTTACAGGCGCGCCCGCATATGGCGGAAAGAGGGTTCCGCTCCCTTATCAGGTCCACCGCCTTTACATACTCTTTCTTCTTGATAAGCTGTATGTAGCCCTGGACGTTTATATTGGCCGGGCAGGTGACCTTGCAGGGTGCGTGACCGTTTTTCAAAATATTGAATATGTTGGGCGTAGCCTGTGCGTAATGCTTGGCGATGGCCTTGCGTGTGCCGAGCTCGCGGTCGAAATGGTTGGGGATATTCACCGGGCAGACATCGGTACACTGCGCGCAGGCAGTGCATTTATCCTCGTCGACGAAACCCGGGTAACGCCGGACGGTGGCTGTGAAGCTGCCGGCCTCACCCTGGAGGTCCATCAGTTCCGACAGAGTGAGTATCTCAACGTTGAGGTTGCGCGCGCATTCCACCAGCTTGGGCGATACGATGCAAGTAGCGCAATCCCCCGTGGGAAAAGTCTTATCCAGGTGCGACATCATGCCGCCGATAGCGGCCGACCGTTCCACCAGATACACCTTGAAACCGGAGGTGGCAAGGTCGAGTGCGGCCTGTATGCCGGCGATCCCGCCGCCCTGCACCAGTACTGCACCTGTCTTCTTTTTTTTATCAACTGTCATATCGTGGTTACCTTTATTATATTTTTCACCTTTCAGGCTTTCGTGCCCAGAGACTGCAAAACAGCGGTGGGGGCGATCATCAGCCGGTTAAGGCCGATCTCTTTCTGCGGGATGCCGAGGCACAGCCCGAGCAATTGCGTTATATATACGATGGGCATCTCATAGCGCCTGCCGGTTTGCTTGGGCATATCTTTTTGCCGCAGGTCAAGGCTGGCCTGGCACATGGGGCAAGCCACCGCTATGCAATCAGCTCCCGCGGCTTTAGCCATATCGATGATTGAACCCGAAAGCTTTACAACCACGTCCGTCCTGGTCAGGTTAAGCCCTCCTCCGCAACAGTCAACCTTACCGGGCCAGTCGATGCTCTCCCCCCCCATAGCATTGACCAGGCGGTCGAGGATAGTAGGGTTCTCCGCATCGTCAAAATTCGTTATGTCGTGCGGACGCACCAACAGGCACCCGTAATAAGATGCTACCTTCAGCCCTCCGAGTGAGTGTGTAAAGCTGTTGCGCAGTTTTTCAAGGCCTACATCTTCAACCAGCACTTCGACAAGGTGCCTCACGGCAACCGAGCCGTCATATGGCTGCCCGACCGCGTCAGCTACCCTGGTGCGCATGACCGTTGAGGAGGATACCTCGTGGTTCGTGACCTTCATTCTGTTATAACAGGCAGCGCAGGTGACCAGCATATCAAGCCCCATCCGCTTTGCCAACAGCATATTCGCAGCAGGCAGAGAAGCAGCCAGTACCCGGTCGGTCTGGTGGGCGGCAGTTGCCCCGCAGCAGGACCATCCTTCAATTTCTACCAGGTTAATGCCCAGCGCGCGGGCCACAGTTGTACCCGACTCGTGCATGTCACGGGCGGTGGAATGTGACGAACACCCCGGATAGTATGCGTATTTCATTTCTTTTTTCCTCGGCCCTGCTTAGCCCTTTCAAAAATACGCCTCACGGTCTTTTTGTCGGCGCCGGACGGCGGCAGGATGGCCATTTTCCCCTTCTTCAACATAGCTGGGAATTTTTCCATATCGTCCATCAAAGAGCCGCTCCCGAGCTTGTAGCCGGCAATCATGGAAAGGTCGTAGGAACGACCGAAAATCCTGACATTCGACAGGAACATGCGATTAAACAGGGGCATGTTGCCTTCCGGTGTTTTGGATCCCTTTTCGAGGGATAAACTGCGCAGCGCATCAATAACAGCGGCGAAATTTATCTCCATCGGGCAGCGCCCGTAGCAGGTTTCGCAAGAAAGGCACATCCATACCAGGCCGTTCTCCAGTAGCTCGTCCCCGGCTCCCAGGTGCAGCCTTCTGATAATCTCCGACGGTGCTGATTTCGCCGGTCCGGCCACCGGACATCCTGCGGAGCATTTCCTGCACTGGTAACAGGCGTCCAGGCTGATGCCGGATATCTTTTCCACAACCGTCTTGAGGCCGGTTCCCGTTGATGCTTTGTTAATTGTTATCGTCATAATAATCCCCTGGTCATCCATTATTCACCAGTCGACATAGTCAACAGGTCGGTCTCGGTTACCGCAGGCGCATCGGCTTTCTTGCCGAGAGCCGCGATTTTAACCGGGGCGACTTTACGGTAAACCTCTGATGGGCTGAGCCTCTTGCCGTCCACGGTCAGCAATTCTTCAACCTTGATACCGAACAGTCGCTCATTTTCCTCGAGGTAGGGAAGTATCAGTTCCCAGTCCTCATCGGCCATGCGGTAGAAACCGCATCCATTCAACTGCTGCCAGACAACCTGCTGGCGCGGGTCGCGGATGTAAATCGCGCCGCCTGAAGCCAGTGAGAAAAGGTTGCTACCCGGGTATGGCTCCTTTAAGACTATCAGCTTCCCTTCGTCATCAAATGTCACGCCATTCAGTATGACAAACCCGCCGCCGTTGAGAACATCACCGGCCATAAATGACTCACCGAGGAAATCAAGGCAGGTGCCGTTGATTACGACCCTAGGCCTTCCCACTGAATTGATAAGCGGCCGTCCGGCGGCGTTGCCCATGACGTAGATTGAGCCTCCCTTGGCTCCGTACATAAACGTTTGTCCGACGTCACCATAAATAACAAGTTTACCCCGCTTGATGATCTGGCCAACCTGGTCCTGGGCACTGCCATGGACGGCTATTGTCAGTCCGTCTATACCCGAAGCCAGGTAATCCCCGGAACTGCCGTATACATCTATGGTTACGCCGTCGGAGTCAGGTCCGAGTCCGCATCCGATGAATCGCTGCCCGATGCAATTAAAGCTGATGAAGTGCCGCCATCCATTCAGATAGCCATCCATCAGCAAGGTAGCATCGCAGCCTTCACCTTCCGGGTCAAAGCCCGTCGCATCTATCACCAGGGTAGTTTCATTGTTATGCGGCGGCCTCAGCGGGCCACGTATTGCGTGGTCTATCAGTCGGTACCCGCCCTCCGCAGGCTCCTTACCATCAATTTTAGGAAGGCTGCTGAATACCTCGTTTAACGCATCGCTTATCAGGTAGAGGATATGGTTGCGTTTCTTCGTACCCACGGGGTACCTGCGGTCGTGGAGCAGGGTAAGCGCTTCGATAGCCAGTGAACTGTTCTTATACTCCCCCATGAACTCAATTAAGTAAGCTAAAGCCGCCCGGATTTCTGCGAAAGACCACTTTTGTATCCCGCCGGCGAAGTAT
>Ga0315273_10005929_pt1 | contig 15159 bp, 20 predicted proteins | sample YL17G02_0_MG_FD_205753 | JGI IMG/M metagenome (GOLD analysis project Ga0315273, IMG submission 205753) | Sediment microbial communities from Yellowstone Lake, YNP, Wyoming, USA - YL17G02_0 | ecosystem: Environmental > Aquatic > Freshwater > Lake > Sediment | place: USA: Wyoming | collected...
GTCCCGATCTCCGGGATCGTGATCTGGAAGTCGGAGAGCACCTCGAGCAGGAACGCCTCGAACTCCTCGTCCGCGCGGTCGATCTCGTCGATCAGCAGCACGACCCGCTCGGGACTCTCGATCGCCTCGAGCAACGGACGGCGGATGAGGAACTCCGGGCCGAACAGCTCCTGCTCGGAGACCGTGCCCTCCTGCGCCGCCCGGATGTGCAGGAGCTGGCGCGAGTAGTTCCACTCGTAAACGGCGTGCGCGACGTCGAGCCCTTCGTAGCACTGGAGCCGAATCAGCCGCGCGCCGAGGATCTTCGCGAGCACCTTCGCCGCCTCGGTCTTCCCGACCCCCGCCTCGCCCTCCAGGAGCAGCGGCTTCTCGAGCGTGAGCGACAGGTAGAGCGCCGTCGCCAGACCCCGATCGGGCAGGTAGCTCGCGCCCTGGAGGCCGGACTCGAGCTCGTCGATCGACGAGAAGGTCACAAGCTAACTGTACGCGCTCGATCGCTCCAACCCGGGCTGCGTCATAATCGGCCAACCCCGACCGGGAGGGAATCCGATGTACGAGATCAAGCTCCTCGACCTGATCGACATCGAGCTCGACCCCAGCTTCCTCGTCCTCGGGCGTGGCATGGGCACGACCACGCGTGCGAAGACGTGGGGTTGCCTCATCCTCGGCGGCGACGACCCGATCCTCGTCGACACGGGAGCCATGAACGCGGAGATCATGCAGCGGCTGGGCATGACGGGCTTCATCGACGACGAGCAGCGTCTGGAGAACCAGCTCGCCGAGCACGGCGTGGGTATGGATGACGTGCGCTGGATCCTCCACACGCACCATCACATCGACCACGCCGGCCAGGACGACCGTTTTCCCAAGGCGACGGTGATCACCAACCGGCGGGAGCTCGAATACTCCGCCTCTGGGATCATGGGCGGCCAGTACCCACCGGAGTACGTCAAGCACCACATCGACCGGCTACATACGCCTGGAGCCCTACGACTCCTCGACCTCGAGCTCTCGGGATGCGACGAGATATTTCCCGGGATCGCCTGCGAGTCGGCCGGCGGCCACACCGAGGGCTCGATGAACGTCCTCGTCGAAACCGCCGCAGGCACGGCGTGCATCTGCGGCGACGTGATCTACGACATCCATAACCAGATCGTTGAGCCCTGGCACCAGGTGCTGGCCTACGAGCCGCAGACGACAGGGAACCACGGCTTGACGAAGCGGGGCGAGAAGGCCGCGATCAAGAAGGCGCTCAACTCCGGCACCTTCGTCCTACCCATCCACGACTACCCCGCGCGCGTCGAGCATGGACGCGTTGTCGCGCGCCTCGAACGGTCGGTTCCCGGCCCGGAGTCGACGGTGTGAGAGAGTAGGTCCGTACACGAGACCGAGAGGAGTTCTGTGGCGGCACAGCTTCCCGACGAAGTCAAGGCATTGCTCGACGCGCCGAACTTCTGGCACCTCGCCACGATCAACCCGGACGGCTCTCCGCACTCAACGGTGATGTGGGTGGACCGGCGTGACGGCCGGCTCATGTTCAACACCGCTTTCGGACGCGTGAAGCCGCGCAACCTCGCCCACGATCCCCGCGTGTGCCTCTCGCTCGCCGACCCGGAGCATCCGTACTCGAATGTGTCGATCCAGGGGCGCGTCGTCGAGACGATCGAGGGTGACGTTGCGTTCGCCGACATCGACTCGCTCGCGACGAAGTACATGGGCGTCGAGACCTACCCGTTTCTCCAGCCAGGAGAACGGCGGGTCACCTACATCGTCGAGCCGCTGCACGTCTGGTACCGGCCTCCGGCGACAAGATGATCAAGTTGGCGTTTGACACCCACCGGCGACCTCGGACAGAATCGATCTCGTGACCGGGGGAGTGCTTGACGTCGTCATCCCGACCACGCCAGAGGAGGCAGTGGCCGCCTTCGGCGAGGGTGACGGGATCACCGTGCTGGCCGGCGGAACGATCGTCATGCCCCAGATCACGTACGGCCGGCTGAAGCCGGACAGGGTTCTGATGCTGGGGCGCAGCGGCCTCGACAAGATCACGCGCGAAGGCGGCACGGTCACGATCGGCGCGGCTGTTCCCGTCAGCGCACTCGAGGAGCTCGACGAGCCGCTCGCCACGGCTTCACGGCACGTCGGAGCAGATCGCGAGATCCGCGCGCAGGCCACAGTCGGAGGGAATCTCTGCTCCGGACCGGGCGCCGAGACGCCGCGCGGTGACCTGCAGGCGCCGCTCATCGTCCTCGGGGCTCGTGTTCGCTCCACGGGCAAGGGAGGCGAGCGCACCGACTCCGTGGAGGACTTTCTTGCCGGCGGTGCCGCTGGTCGGCTCGTGCTCGACGTCGCCTACGACGAAGTCGACCGCAAGACGGCCTACCACGCGGTCTGGCGGCCGCACACCCACCACTACTCGATCCTCGCCGTTGCCGCGACGAAGACGGGCGACGAGCTTCGGATCGCAGCCACCGGCGCCGGCCCGTACGGCGTGCGCCTGACGTCGGTCGAGCAGAGCGGCTCGCCCGAGGATGCGCTCAAGGATGTCGACCCGCAGGACGACGCGCTCGCATCGGCCTGGTACCGCTCCACCGTCCTGCCCAAGCTCGTCGCGCGGGCGCTCGACGAGCTCGCCTGAGGAGACCCGATGAAGCTGAACGTCAACGGCATCGAGCGCGAGATCGACAGTCCGCTGCTGACACCGCTCCTCTTCGTGCTGCGCGAGGAGCTCGGCATCACGAGCCCCAAGGCGGGGTGCCAGCAGGGCGGCTGCGGGGCCTGCACAGTGCTCATCGAGGGCGAGCCGCGCCGCTCGTGCCTGGTGCCGGTCGCGGCCGTCAACGGCGCAGGCGTCACCACGCTCGAGGGTATCGGCACTGCGGAGCACCTCGCGCCGATCCAGCAGGCTTTCGTCCACCACTACGGGATGCAGTGCGGCTTCTGCACGCCGGGAATCCTCCTCGCCGCGCACGCGTACATTGAGGGCGGCGGAGGCGACGACAAACGCGCGATCTCCGAAGCGCTCGCCGGTCACGTCTGCCGCTGCACGGGGTACGTGAAGATCCTCGCTGCCGTCAGCGCGGCCGCCCGGGGTGACAGCTTCGACCTGACAATGACGACTGGCACCCCAACGACTACCTTCGTGGCGGGGGTGACCGAGTGAAGGCCGTCGGCGCAAGGCTCCCGCGTTACGACGGCACAGCGCACGTCACCGGACGGACAGTGTTCGTGGACGACGTCCGTGTACCGGGCACGCTCTGGGCCAAGGCGCTGCGCTCGCCGGTCCACCACGCTGACATCACGGGCCTCGACACGTCGAAGGCCGAAGCCATGAAGGGCGTCCACGCCGTCATCACGCACGCCGACGTGCCGCTGCTCGAGTACGGGCACCTGTCCGCGCTTGGCATCCCCGCCGACGAGCCGCTGCTCGCCAAGGAGGGAGTGCGCTACAAGGGCCAGCCGATCGCGCTCGTCGCCGCCGAGGACGAGGAGACGGCGATGGAGGCGGTCGCCGCGATCGAGGTCGAGTTCGCGGAGAAGCCCGCGCTCTTCGACATCCGCCTCGCGCTCGACCCCGACGCGCCCACAGTGCACCACTGGGGCAACATCTATCCGCACTTCGAAGGCCCGATGGACCGGCGGCAGATTCGCAAGGGTGACATCGACTGGGCGTTCGACCACGCCGATCTGATCGTCGAAGGCGTCTACCGCCCCGCCGCCATCGAGCACTGCCCCCTCGAGACGCAGGTATGCCAGGTCGTGCCGGAGGCTGACGGCCGCCTCACGATCTACACGTGCTCGCAGGCGCTCTACTTCTCCATGGGCGTCGTCGCATCGCACCTCCAGGTGCCGCTCAACAAGCTCAAGCTCGTCGGTGGCACCGTCGGCGGCGGCTTCGGCGGCAAGGTGGACACCGCGTCGGAGACGATGACCGCACTACTCGCGATGAAGGCCGCACGTCCCGTGAAGTGGCGCTGGACACGTGAGGAGGAGTTCCTCTGCTCCACCACGCGCGCCGCGTGGCACATGGAGATCGCAGACGCGGTCACGAGCGACGGCTGGATCCTCGGACGAAAGATGCTGACGCTCCACGACTCCGGCGCCTATGCGCGGTTCTCGCCGTATGGAGTGACGAAGCACTCGTTCCACCACACGGGCGCGTACACGATCCCGAACCTCTCGTTCGACGGCTACGTCGTGTTCACGAACCGCACTCCGTCGACCGCCATGCGCGGCTTCGGCGTCACGTCGGTGTCGTTCGCCGTCGAGACGCACATGAACCGCATCGCCGAGCTGCTCGACATGGATCCCTTCGAGATCCGGCTCAAGAATGCAAACCGGATCGGCGACACATCGCCCAACGGCGTCGTCTACACCGACCCGTCGACCGTGCAGACCATCCACGTCATGGCAGAGGAAGTTGGGCACGAGCTACCGGCCGACTACCGAACGATGACTCGCGGCCCGCGCGACGGCGAGTTGCTACCCGAGCATCTGCTGGCGCAGGTCGGCGACCCGGAGGCGCACTGATGGCGAGACACAAAGGTAGGGGCTACTCCTCGATCGAGTACCCGACGGGCATGAACCAGAACGGCGACCCTTCGCAGGCGTGGATCAAGATCAAGCCCGACGGGCGCGTCGACGTGTTCTCCGGCACCGCTGACATCGGCAACGGCTCCAAGACGATCCAGAGCCAGATCGTCGCCGAGGCGCTCGGCGTCCCGTACGACTGGATCACCTACGACAACTCGAACACCGATTCCTCGCCGCTCTGTACCGGGACGTTCGCCTCCCGCGCGACGTTCGTGGCCGGCAACGCCGTGCGCAAGGCGGCGCTTTCCGCCCGTGAGAAACTGCTGGAGATCGCGGGCAAGGAGCTGGAGATCGACCCCGCCGATCTCGATGTCGTCGACGGCGAGGTGATCGCCAAGGGCGCCCCACAGAGGAAGATCTCGGTGCCCGACGTCGCTGCCGCGGCGACGTGGGGCCACGGTGAGCTGATCACCGGCACTGGGGCACAGCTGAAGCCGTTGGTACCAATTGACGACCCGGAGACCGGCGCCGTCGCGTCACCGCCCCACTCCGCCATCTCCTATGCGACCTGTGCCGCCGAGGTCGAGGTCGACGACGAGACCGGCGAGGTGCTCGTCACGCACCTGTGGCAGTGCTTCGACGTCGGCCGGGCCATCAACCCGACGCTCGTCGAGGGGCAGATCGAGGGCGGCGGGATCATGGGACTCGGGCTGGCCGTGCTCGAGACCTGCTACCCGTACTACCCAAGCGTCGAGCACCGCGGCTCGGAGTTCGGCGCGTACATCGCACCGGGGATCGAGAACCTCCCCGAGGTGCAAACCATCCTCATCGAGAACCCCTCGACCGACGGGCCGTTCGGCGCCAAGGGCATCAGCGAGATGGCGAACAACCCGCAGCCGCCCGCCATCGCGGCCGCAGTCCACGACGCGATCGGCGTCTGGGTGACGGAGCTCCCGATCACGCCCGAGCGCGTGCTCAAGGCGCTCGAAAGGAAGCAGGCTGGCACAGATGAGCCAAGGCGCGACGGCAAGCGCCTCATCTTCGACGAGGAGCTCTCGGTCAACGCGGTCTCGCACCCGGACAGCAGGTTCCGCTTCGAAGTACCCGCGTGACGTCGCCGTTTCGGTCGTGGAACGGCGTTGAGCCGCTCCAGATCTTCCCCACCGTTCGCATCCACGCGATCGGGGGCGAGCAAGTACTGCTGTGCCGTGTCGTCTACGAGCCGGGCACGACGGTGGCGCGACACGCACACGAGGACACGGAGCAGGTGATGGTGATCATCGAGGGTGACGTGACGATGACGATCGGCAACGAGACGCGAACGCTTGGGCCGGGCGACGTGGTGGTCGTCAACCGCGGCCTCGAGCACGAGCTGCGCTCCGAGTGCGGGCTCGTCTTCTTCGAAGCCCTCGCTCCCGTGCCACTCGACCACGTCCCGGATCACGAGCGCGATCTCGTGCTGGGGCCGGACGGCGGCGCGCACCACGTGGAAGGCTAGGGTTTCCGCGATGGAGGTCACGCTGCTCCTCTGCGATCACGCCGAGGCCGTCGACGGGAAGCTCTACGTGATGGGCGGCGGGTGGAACGTGCTCTTCGCACCCGGCCAGCCGATCAGCCTGTCGGTCGCCGCCGTCATCGCGGTCCCGTGGGACCGTACGAACCAGTCGCATGAGCTCTCGCTCGACCTGCTGACCGACGACGGCGCGACAGTCGAGATCGAGGGCCAGGCAGTGAGCGTGACCGGCGAGTTCGAGCTCGGCCGGCCTCCCGGGACTAAGCCGGGCAGCTCGCTCAACGCCCCCTTCGTCTGGACGTTCAACGGTCTCGTGCTCCCTGAGGGTGGCTACGAGTGGAAGCTCAGGATCGCCGGTGAGCCGGTCGCGAGCCGCGCGTTCACCGTCATGCACCCGCCGGGCTTCACGCCCGACTAGGTGATCGTCTCGATGCACGTCGCCGCCGGCGCGGCGGTGGGCGCGCTCGCCGGCTCGAGGGGCCGCGCGATCGTGTTGGGACTGGGCCTGCACGGGCTCCAGGACGCCGTGCCGCACGAGGACATCCGCTCCCGCGGCTTCGAGATCGCGTCAGGCGTCGGCCTGCTCGGCCTCCTCGCGCTGCGGCGCGGCCTCTTCGATCCGGCCGTGTTCGGGGCGGCGGCCTGCGCGGCCCCAGACCTCGAGCACGTCCTGCCGCTGCCGCGCCCCGGCGGGCGTGATCTCTATCCCTCCCACCGCATTCCGGGCTGGCACCAAGCAGGTGGGGTATCGACGAAAGCGCAACTTGTCGCTGCAGGCGTTATCGTCGCCCTACTCAGTCGTCGACGAAGGGACTCCTAATGCCGCTGATCAAGGTCGACCTGTTCGACTTCCGCGTCAACGACGAGACGAGCGCGAAGCTCATCGCGAGCATGACGGATGCGCTCTGCGCGGCCACCACCGAGGAGCTCCGCGAGCACACCTGGGTGATCGTCGAGGGCCACTCGCCGAAGAACTGGGGCATCGGCGGCGCGCCCATGCCCGCCGAGCTGACCCCGCCAGCCTAGCCGAGCAGCTCGAGGTCGACGGGTGGCGCGCCGGGTGAGGCCTCGGCCGTTTCCCGCGCGTGGAGTAGCGTCGTCTTCACGATGAGCTTCGCCCGCGCGAAGTTATCCATCATCGTCGGCACGGGCCCGACCTGGCGGCCGAGCGCATAGCCGGCCGCGTTCCGGCCCATCGCGCGGTACGACTCGAGCGTGTAGAGCGGCGACATCCCGAACAGCTCGAGATTGTCGAGCGGCTCGAGGTCGGCGCGGTGGATCACGGCTGTCCCTTTCGACTGGACGCCCACGGCGACGCCCGAGCCGGAGAGCTCGGCGCCATCGTGGCCGATGAAGGCCACGTCTGCCGCCCGGCGGACGCGAACGAGCCGGGGCCTGCCTCCACCATCTCGGACGCCGTCTCCGAGAGCCCGAAGCACATCCGCGTGCGAGAGGCCGTTGATCGTGCGGCGGATGGCGTCGCCAAAGGCCGGCCCCACGGCGATCACCACCTCGTCCGATGTGTTTCCTACAACGGCCAGGTTCCTCTCCACTACCGCCTGCGCATCCTCGGCGTCGTCTTCGACCGCGGTCGGATCTATCACGTGAGGAAGTCCCTGGAGGAGCTTCCAGCGGGCCCCCTTCAGCCGGTAACCCGTACCGGGGCCAGAGTACGTATTCGGGTCGTTGACGGCCGATCTCACGGTCCAGTCTTCGCCGATCACGGCGGACGTCTGGAGGTAGTCGGCACAGACGCGCTGCCGCTGCATGCCCACGATCGCCTCCGCGACGTCGGCGAACCCCGCGTCGTCCAGAGTGCGGGCGACGTCCAGGCCAGAGATCCGCTCGTCAAACACGCGGTCGGCGGCGGCCACATCGGCCGCGCGGTCCCGATCGGGAAGGTCGTCGCTCGAGTAGCCGCGCGTCGCCGCTTCAACCTCCGGGTCGGACACGTCAGGGAACCCGAGCCCTGCGAAGACGGCCTGCACTGCGCGGGCGGCGCGGTCGCGCACTCGGAGAGCGTCAGCCTCCGTGATCGGCTCGATCCCAGCATCGACCTGCCAGTCGCGCTGCAAGGTCAGCCACTCGTCGAGGTCGTCGGCGTCGTAGTTGCCGCCCCCGAACATGTTGTCCTCGCGCGGCATCACCGAGTAGCCCGACGTGACGAAGTCCGTCCCGGGCAGGAACTGCCCCATGAGCTTCGCTGTCTTGCGGATCTCCGAGTGAGACGCGATGGCGTCGTTACCGGAGGCCACCTCGAGGTCGAGCCACGCCGCGAGGAGGTTCTCGGCGAGAATCTCGCGGGTCCCGCCCGGCACGGCAAGCACGAGCGCGACGCACGAGATGGAACCGTTCTGCACACCCTGCGAGCCGGCCGCGCGGACGACCGAGAGGCAACGAGCCTCGAGGTAGAGCATCGACTTGCCTTGCGCGTGACCCATCAGCGCCTCGGAGCCACCGCCGGACGTGAACCGCACCTTGACACCGCGCGACGCGTACGCGGAGGCGAGGAACGCTTTCGACCACGGCGTGTCGTCTCCGTCGACAAAGACGGGCTCGGCGCCGTAAACGGACAAGGTCTCGGCGTATGTGACGAGGCCCTGGATGGCGAGCTGGAGGTTGCGCCGTTCCTCCACTGCGCACTGCGTCATGACACCCGGACGCCCCGTCTGGGAGCCGACGAGCAGGGCGATCGCATTGAGAGGCGCATAGCGCGAGACCCCGACGGTCGTCTCGAGCTCGGCGAATCCGCGCGCGGCCGCCTCGGCAGCGTCGGCGGCGAGCAGCGCCGGGCTCTCCTTGAGGTTGGTGACGTGAGCCTGGTTAGCTGGAGCGCGCCGTGCTCGCAGCTTCTTGAGCGCGAACATCATCTCGACCGGATCGAGCCCGCTGACGATGCGCGCGAGGCGCGCAGGGGTCATGCCACGGCTGAGACGAACGAGCTCCTCGCGGAGGTGATCGACATCGACAAGCCGCCTGGCCACATCTTCGTCTGTGAGCGCCGAGGCCTCCACCGCTGCTTCGAGATCGATGCCGCGGCGCGCGATGAACGCGTCGAGCACATCGAAGTCCTGCTCTCGTCGTCCATCGATCTCGACGATGCGCCCGGCTTCGACCACGAGACTCGGCTCAGGATCGTTCGGCCCATCCATGGCGACGAGCCCGAGCTCCGGGTACGGCGCGATCAACAGCTCCCGGCGAAGCTCCCGCTGCTCGCGCGACCGAAACCGCTTAGACCCCGGCGTGATCTCCGGCAAGAAGCCCTCGCTTCGCGTACACCTCGATCGCCTCCCGCACGAAGCCGGCGGTCAACGGCGCCCCGGCCGTGTCCAGGCGCTCGGCCCAATCAGCGAGCTCGTCCGTCGTCGAACGGTGAGGGCGCAGAGCTGTGTAGATGTCGAGGATCGTGTCGGACGGAATCGCGGCGAGCTCCGCCGCACGACCGAGGTTGTCGGACAGTGCCTTACGGCCCGCCGCGTCGGCGACCTCCGCCTGTCGTTGCAGCGTCGCGGGCGTTGCCCGTAGGTCCTCCCAGGTGAGCCGGCCTTGCCGCATCGCGTCGATTGTCACGTCGTCGAGCGCAAGGCCCGAGGGCGTGGAGACCAAGTCGGGCCGCTTCTGGCCGAGTGGATAGTCGGAGGACGGGTCGAAGCCCATCTGGTGACTCTAGAGTAGGCGTCGTGAACGCGTACGACTTCACCGGCCGTGTCGCCCTCGTCACGGGCGGGGCGAGCGGGATCGGCGGCGCCACGGCGGAACGGCTGCGTGCAGGCGGTGCCCAGGTGGTCACGTTCGATCGCGATGCGGCAGCCGACATCTCGGGCGACATGTCCCGGTCGAGCGACCTCGACTCCGCAGTGAGTACGGTCGAGGGGGCGCACGGCCGACTGGACATTCTCGTCAACTCCGCCGGCATCCCCGGCGAGTCGCTGCGCACGATCGACGTCACGGACGACGAGTGGCAGCACGTGATGGCGGTCAATGCGAACGGGAGCTTCTACGCCTGCCGCGCTGCGCTGCCGGGGATGATCGCCCGCGGCTACGGCCGGATCGTCCTCGTAGCCTCGATCGCCGGCAAGGAAGGCAACCCGATGGCGGGAGCCTACTCCGCGTCCAAGGCAGCCGTGATCGCTATGACGAAGGCGATCGGCAAGGACGTCGCGGGGACCGGCGTGCTCGTCAACTGCATCGCGCCGGCGGTCATCGAGACGCCGATCCTTACCGGCCTCGCCCGTCACCACATCGACTACATGGTGGAGCGGATCCCACTCGGGAGGATGGGCAAGCCGGAGGAGGTGGCCGCGCTCGTCAGCTGGCTGGCCAGCGAGGATTGCTCGTTCTCGACGGGAGCGACCTACGACATCTCCGGCGGTCGCGCCGTCTACTAAGACTGCTCTCGGGAGCGCTCAGCGGTATCGGTAGACGATGCGACCGCGGTCCAGGTCATACGCGGAGAGCTCGACCTTGATGCGGTCGCCGGGCAGGATCCTGATGCGGTGGCGCCGCATCCTCCCGGCCGTGTAACCCAGTGTCTCGTGGCCGTTGTCGAGCTGGATCCGGTACATGCCGTTCCGGAGCGACTCGACGACCTCGCCCTCCATATCGATCTTCTCTTCCTTCTCGGCGATGACGCCACTCCTTTCTCGTGTTGGCGAGAGAGCTGAGGGCGGCGCGGCACGGATGCGCCGGGCGCCGCCCTCGGATAGCTCGTTAGCCGCGGATCTCGACGACGTTCGTCGCCTGCGGGCCCTTGGGACCCTCGGCGGCCTCGTACTCGACCGTCGCGCCCTCTGCCAGCGTCTTGAAGCCGCTGCCGGCGATGCCGGAGTGATGCACGAACAGATCCTCACCGCCCTCAGACGGGGTGATGAAGCCGTAACCCTTGGCGTCGTTAAACCACTTGACTGTTCCGGTTGCCATTGAAAAAACACCTCCCTTGCGTACTCACGAACGTGTAAGGGAGGCGATGACGCAACCGATACTCGTTCTGGATTCCAAGCGCAATGTAGCGCACAGCATGCAGGTCGGCCCGCAAATACGATTGATGTCGATGAGCGAAGGTCGACGCATCGTCCGCTTTCTGGGCCCGAACGGGGTCGAGACCGCTGCAGTCGACGACCTTCCGGTAGCGCCACTTGACGACGAGACGCTCGAGTTGCCGCCGCCGTACGAGCTGCTGATGCCGGTCGATCCACCCGAGATCTGGTGTGCCGGGGTCACGTACGAGCGCAGCCGCGAAGCGCGCGTGGAGGAATCCGCTGTGGATGACGTCTACAGCCTTGTCTACAACGCCGACCGCCCGGAGCTCTTCTTGAAAGACGCCGGTTGCCGCCGCACCGTGGGACCGGGACGCACGATCGGTGTCCGGTCCGATTCGACGTGGGACGTACCGGAGCCCGAGATCGGGCTCGTCCTCGGCACTGCGGGCGCCATCACCGGGCTCACGATCGGCAACGACGTGTCGTCGCGGTCGATCGAGGGCGCCAACCCGCTGTACCTTCCTCAGGCCAAGGTCTACGCAGGGGCGTGCGCCCTCGGGCCTGCGGTGCTCGAGCCGGAGGACTGGACGGCTCCGTTCGCGATCGAGATGCGGATCCTCGATGGCGATGGTGACGAGCTTTTTGCCGGTGAGACTTCAACCACGCACATGCGGCGCTCGTTTCACGAGCTCGCCGAGTGGCTCGTCCGCGAGAACCCCGTGCCACCGGGAAGCGTGCTGCTCACGGGCACCGGCCTCGTCCCGCCCAATGACTTCACGCTCGAGCCCGGTCACATCGTCAGTATCCGAGTGCCCGGCATCGGCACACTGAGAAACCCCGTAGCCTCGGCAGCAAGCCTGGTCATCGATCGAACGAGGAGCGAACCCCATGTCTGACGTCCTGGAAGCACCGGCTAGGCCGGCCTTTGCGAACTTCGTCGGCGGCGAGTGGACGGATAGCGTCTCCGGCGCGACGTACGAAAAGCGTGGTCCTTGGCGCCCAGCCGAGGTGATCGGGGAGTTTCCCGCGTCCGACGCGGCGGATGTGGACCAGGCCGTTGCCGCTGCCGCGAGCGCCTTCTATGCCTGGGCGTCCATGCCCGCAGCACAGCGCGGCGCCGTGCTCGCTCGCGCCGCTGACGCGATCGACCGCCGTGTCGAACAGATCGCGCAGGACATGACGCTGGAGATGGGTAAGCCGATTCGTGAGGCGCGGATGGAGGCCGCCCGCATGGCGCAGATCCTCCGCTTCTTCGCCGGCGAGGGGCTGCGCGCCACCGGCGAGCGCTTCGAGCAGCCCGCGACGGGCAGCGTCGCGTACACCATGCGGCGCCCGCTCGGCGTCGTGGGGCTGATCACGCCGTGGAACTTCCCGGCCGCCATTCCGGCGTGGAAGGTGGCGCCCGCCCTGGCCTACGGAAACACGGTGGTCATGAAGCTTGCGCAGGAGTCGCCGCTGACGGGCTTGCACCTGGCCGCGTGCTTCGACGAGGCAGACATACCCGCCGGCGTCTTCAACGTCGTCATCGGGCGCGGCTCGGCCGTGGGAACACCGCTCGTCACCCATCCGGCCGTACGGGCGATCTCCTTCACCGGGTCAGTGGCGGTCGGCGAGCTCGTTCGCGGCGAGGCGACGGCGCTCGGCAAGCGCGTCCAGCTCGAGCTCGGCGGCCACAACCCACTGCTCGTGATGGCCGACGCCGATCTCGACCGCGCTGCCGAGGCTGCGTATGCCGGAGCGTTCTGGTCAGCCGGCCAGAAGTGCACTGCCACGCGCCGTATCTACGCCGAGGCTGCCGTCTACGACGACTTCCGCGGGCGGCTCCTGGAGCGGATGGCGCGAGGGGTGGTCGGCGATCCGGGCGACGCTGAGACCGAGGTTGGCCCGATTGTCAACGAGGCGCAGCTGCACGAAGTGCTCGAGGGCATCGAGCGCGGCAAGGCCGACGGCGGCACACTGCTGGCCGGAGGCGAGCGTCTCGATGATGACGCCTATCTGCTGGCGCCCGCGCTGTTCGAAGGGCTTGCGGACGACGCGTTCCTGTCCTGCGAGGAGGTGTTCGGACCGGTCACGTCCCTCTATCGCTTCACGGGCCTGGACGACGCACTGCGGCGGGCGAACGGCGTCCGTTTCGGCCTGTCGGCGGCGATCTTCACCTCGAGCCTCGCCTCGGCGCGGACGTTCGTACGAACCATCGAGGCGGGCATCGTGCGCGTGAACGGGCAGACGGCCGGCGCGGACGTGCACGTCCCGTTCGGCGGCATCAAGGGCTCGGGCTTCGGCCCGCATGAGCAGGGCCGCGCGGCGCTCGAGTTCTACACCGACGGCATCACCGTGTATGAAGACATCTAAGACGTGAGCGACACCTTCCTCGTGACGGGGGCACTCGGGTGCCTCGGCGCCTGGACGTGCGCGGAGCTGCTCGGCAAGGGGGAGACCGTCGTCGCCTACGACCTCGGCGAAGACCCGTACCGCCTACGGCTCGTCCCTGGGCCGGACATGCTCGAGCGAGTCACGCTCGTGCGCGGAGACGTCACCGATCTCGAGCAGCTCGGGCAGACGATGGCCGAGCACGGCGTCACCCATGTCATCCACCTCGCCGCGCTCCAGGTGCCGTTCTGCAAGTCGGATCCCCCACTCGGCGCAAAGGTGAACGTGCTGGGCACCGTGTGCGTCTTCGAAGCCGCGAAGCACTTCGGCCTGAAGACGACGATCGCCTATGCGAGCTCGGCGGCCGTCTATGACGCGACGGGCGGCAAGGCTCCCACGACGCTCTACGGCGTGTACAAGCTCGCGAACGAAGGCACCGCGCGGCTCTACTGGCAGGAGGCCGGCCTCGCGAGCATCGGCCTGCGGCCCTTCGTCGTCTACGGGCCTGGCCGCGACCAGGGACTCACGGCCGAGCCCACGCACGCGATGCGGGCGGCGGCGCACGGCGAGCCGTACCGGATCTCGTTCGGCGGCCGCACGGAGCTCCACTACGCACCCGACGTCGCTCGCGCCTTCGTTCTGGCCGCTCGCCGCCCGCCGGCCGAAGCCACGGTGTACGACGTGCCCGGCAATTCAGTCCACATGAGCGAGATCATCAACGCGATCGATGCAGCGGTGCCGGGTGCCGAGATCACGTTCGACGACGAGCCCCTGCCTTTCCCCGAGGAGCTCCCTGGGGAGCGCTACGACGCCCCCGTCACACCGCTCGCCGACGGCGTCCGCGAGACCGTCGAGCACTTCCGCGCAGCTTGACGCCGTCCGCCGTGCCTGCTTGAGTCAAGGCATCGAAGCTGCGATGGCGCACCCGTCGAACGATCGCCCGCTGGGAAGTCCCCGCGGTGTCGGCTTCGGCATCCTCATGTTCGTCGCCACGCTCTCGTTCTACAGCTACTACTGGGTCTACAAGACGCAGGAGGAGATGAAGCAGCACGTCGGCGACGGCCTTGGCGGCGTGGTCGGACTCGTGGTCTGGATCCTGCTCAGCCCTGTGAGCGCGTTCGTCATCCCGTCCGAGCTGGGAACGATGTACGCGCAGGACGGGCAGGAGCCGCCGCTGTCCGGGTGGACCGGCCTCTGGCTCTTCCCCGGCGGGATCCTCATCATCCCGGCGATCGTGTGGTTCGTGAAGATCCAACGTGCGCTCAACCGCTACTGGGAGTCAAAGGGCGCTACCACGTAAGGCTGCGCCCGCAACAAGGAGGTTTCAATGGTCGGAAGGCATCGCAACCCGCTCACCGTGCTGCTGCTCATGCTCGTCACACTCGGCATCTACGGGCTGTACTGGATCTACATCTCATTCGCCGAGGTGAAGGCGCACCGCGGCAAGGGCACCAGCGGGATTGTCGGGCTGCTGCTGGCGCTGATCCCCGTGTCGATCTTCCTACTCCCGTCGCACATCGGCGACATGTACGCAGAGGACGGCAAGGACAAGCCGGTCACCGGCATGACGGGCATCTGGGCGCTGGTGCCCCTGGTGGGCAGCATCGTTTGGCTGTTCAAGGTGCAGGGCAGACTCAACGACTTCTGGGGTATGGCGAGCGCTGAAGAGTCAGCGCCGGCCGCGCCCGCAGCACCCGAGCCGGTCGCACCAGAGCAGACCTAGAGAGGCGTCATGGCGTCGCGGGGCGGCCCACCCGGCCCGCC
>Ga0315273_10005930_pt1 | contig 15156 bp, 16 predicted proteins | sample YL17G02_0_MG_FD_205753 | JGI IMG/M metagenome (GOLD analysis project Ga0315273, IMG submission 205753) | Sediment microbial communities from Yellowstone Lake, YNP, Wyoming, USA - YL17G02_0 | ecosystem: Environmental > Aquatic > Freshwater > Lake > Sediment | place: USA: Wyoming | collected...
CCCGTGACGGCTATCACAGTGAAGTTATCCAATAGCGCCAATTATCATGTGTTTGGCTATGGGAATTATACCCCCCATCGCGGGGATGTTCGTTGGCATCACTGTGAGTCTGAGGAGCATATGCTCCAACAGTTCTTGGCCTTCTGGACCGAAGATCCGCCGGATATCATCTCAGGTTGGAATGTCAAGACCTTTGATATTCCGTACTTGGTCAATCGCATCACCAACTTATGGAATCCTGATGAAGGCAATAAACTGTCGCCTTGGGGTATCCTCAAGAACAAGATCGAACATTTCTATGGGAAGGATATCTCGACTTGGGATCTGGTAGGAATCTGTACGCTTGACTATCTCCAATTATTTCGGAAGTATGCCCCCAATTATTCCCAAGAATCCTATAAGCTGGGTGATATCGCCGCCATCGAACTTGATGAAACTAAGTTGTCCTACGACGAATATGATTCACTCCAGGATTTATATCTCAAAAATTACCAGAAGTTCATTGAATATAACATTCGAGACGTTGAACTGGTCACCAAGCTGAACGACAAGAGCCGATTGATCGACATGGCTATCACCTTGGGGTATGACAACAAAACTAATTTCGATGATGTGTTTACCCAGGTCCGCATGTGGGATTGTATTTGTTATAATCATCTCCGCAAGAAAAACATTATTGTGCCTCAGAAACGGACGCACCACAAAGATAAGTCCTATGAAGGCGCCTTTGTGAAGGTCCCGCAGTTGGGTCGTCATCGTTGGGTGGGATCGTTCGACTTGAATAGTTTGTATCCCCATTTGATCATGCAGTACAACCTCTCTCCTGAGATGCTGATTGAAGAACGAGAGTATACCCCGGCGATGAAAGAGGTGCTCGCACAAGGGGTGACGGTCACTAAACTTCTGGAACAGAAGATTGATCTATCAAAACTTCAAGGCTGTACCATGACGCCGAATGGTCAGTTCTTTCGGACGGATAAACAAGGATTTCTCTCTGAGATTATGCAGACCATGTATGATGGTCGTGTGATCTATAAGAAGAAGCAGCTTGCCGCACAAAAAGAGAAGGAAGTCTGTACCGATCCTGTTCGGAAGAAGGAATTGCTCTATCTTATTTCTCGGTATAAGATTCTCCAATTAGCGAAGAAGGTGGCACTCAATTCCGCATACGGGGCGATGGGTAATGAATTTTTCCGATTCTTTGATGTTCGCATTGCCGAAGGTGTGACCCTGGCGGGTCAGTTGAGCATTCATTGGGTGGAATCGAAGTTGAATGCGTACATGGGGAAACTCTTGAAGACGACGGGGGTGGATTATATCCTGGCCATGGATACCGATTCCGTCTATCTGAACTTGGGTCCATTGGTGGATAAAGTCTATTGGAACAAGATCACCAAACAGGTGGAGTACCCTGCCACCTCCGCGGTCATTGATTGGATGGATCATGCGTGTATGAATATCCAATCCTCGGTCATCGACCCGGCCTTCCAGTCCTTATCAGATTATGTGCATGCCTATGGGCAGAAGATGCAGATGAAGCGGGAATCATTGTGTGATACGGCGATCTGGACGGCCAAGAAACGGTATATTCTGAACGTCTATGATGAAGAAGGGGTACGCTATACCGAACCTAAGATCAAGATCACAGGATTAGAAGCCATCAAGTCCTCGACCCCTTCGGCGAGTCGTGCAAAAATTAGAGAGGCCCTGAAGATCATTATGAACGGTTCCGAGCAGGAACTTCAAGCCTTTATTGCAGACTTTCGCTCGAAGTTCAATACCTTACCTCTTGAAGAGATTGCCTTCCCGCGCTCGGTCAGCGGAACCGAGAAGAGTAAAGGTGAAGCCACTGGTATCCTGGAATTGATTGAAGATGATCCTGGTGTGGTCTGTAACGGTGGAACACCCATCAATGCGCGAGGTGCCCTGGTCTACAATTACTTCATCGAACAGCTTGGATTAGAAGGACATTATGAGCGGATCAATGACGGAGATAAATTGAAGTATATCTATCTTCGTGAACCGAACAGGTTTAATTCTTATGTGATGGCGTTTCTGACGCGATGCCCCAAAGAATTTTCTCTACAGACCTGTGTGGATTATGATACTCAGTTTGCGAAATCCTTTCTTGATCCTTTGAATATTGTCCTCAACGTCATTGGATGGAAGCCAGAAGTTGAACTCAGCTTGGAGGATTTTTTCGCATGAAAGCACATTTTGAAGCGATACCAGGATGCCATATTGTTCCCGCGCATCTGGTCCATTGTACCCGGTGTGGAGCTGAATACCTCAGTAACAGGAAAATCTATGGACGCCGGCTTGAAGGTCCGGGTCCCCATTATTGGATGTGGTATTGCGCCATGAATGATTGTTATGGTAATGGTACGGCTATCGTACCCGTGACGATTACAGAAGAATCTCATTGACTTTTCTGTGTGAATGTGTTATTATATCACCAATGGAGGATCTCATGCGTTTAACCTATGAACAAATTGCCGAAGCCTGTCACGAAGCGAACCGTGCGTACTGTCATGCCTTGGGAGACTACACCCAGTTGCCTTGGTCGATGGTGCCTGCCAACATTAAGGAATCGGCGGTGGATGGCGTGACCTTTCATATTGCCAATCCTGATTCCAGTCCCGAAGAGAGTCATACCAATTGGTTCAAATTCAAGCAAGCTGATGGCTGGATCTATGGTCCCGTCAAGGATGCCGATAAGAAGGAACATCCTTGTATGGTGCTCTATCATGAACTATCAACGGACCAACGCGCCAAGGATTATATCTTTGCGGCACTCGTCGATACCCTCCGTAAATTCTAACACCACCAGGAGACCTCATGGGCATTTTAGATACACTGAAAAAGAACTCAACGATCAAGGAAACGGATGTCTTGTCCGACTCTGTGTTATTCAATGAAAAGGATATGATCACCACAGAGGTGCCCATGATCAATGTGGCATTGTCTGGCAGTCTGGAAGGCGGATTGGCGCCAGGCATCACGACCATTGCAGGTCCGTCTCGATATTTCAAGAGTAACTTCGCGTTGCTCCTGGCCAAGGCGTATCTGACCAAATATAACGATGCCGCCGTGCTCTTGTATGATACCGAATTCGGTACACCCAAATCCTATTTTGAGGCGTTCAAGATCGACATGGATAAGGTGATCCATACCCCGGTGACTGATGTGGAAGTCTTGAAGCATGATATCATGACCCAACTCGCCTCCATTAAAAAGGGTGATCATGTCATCATTGTGATCGATTCGTTGGGCACCTTGGCATCCAAGAAGGAAGTGGATGATGCCTTGGAGGGAAAGTCTGTGGCTGATATGACCCGCGCCAAGGCCTTGAAGTCGTTGTTTCGTATGGTGACGATCCATCTGCGGATCAAAGACATTCCGATGATCGTGGTCAATCATACCTACAAAGAAATTGGTCTCTATCCCAAGGATATCATGGGTGGAGGCACCGGTCTCATGAACAACTCCGATACTGTATGGTTCATGGGTCGTCAGCAAGAGAAGGATGGCACCGAACTCCAAGGGTATAATTTTATTATCAATGTGGAGAAGTCTCGTTTTGTGAAAGAAAAGAGCCGTATCCCCATTTCAGTGACCTTCGATGGCGGGATCGAAACCTACTCAGGGTTGTTGGACACCGCGCTGGAATCAGGGCATGTCACGAAGCCACTCGTGGGATGGTATCTCAAGAAGGGTGATACCAAGAAGGTTCGTGAAGCAGATACCTTAACCAAGGAATTTTGGGACAGCATCCTTGTTGACCCAGAGTTTCGCACATTCATGAAAAAGAAATACGAGGTCGCGTATGGGTCTATTCTCAAAAATTTATCAGTGGTTGATCGGGAAGACGACGAAGACGCCTAGATCCCTGACTGAAAATGTCGATTATCTTCTGGGTGAATATATTATTGGGGATGACTCTACCCCCATTTCGACGGTTAAGCTGTTGACCACCCAGTATAAGGGCGTGGAATACTGTTATCTGAACGTCCGAGTCTCAGAGCATGGAGGAGGCGGACAACTCGCCTTCAAATACTCATTCATCGATACAGCAAGCTTTGATAAAGCCACGCTCAAGACAGATCGTGAATTTATCGAGGTGGCTGGTCTGGTACTCGAATCCATTTTATTGCGGGAAGGCACGACGAATGATACGATTGGAATCGCCAGCGAGTGATGAAGTCGTGGGAGATGAAGCGAAATGCAAACTAGACTTGAAGTTACCATCTTACGTAACCTGATCTATAACGAGCCTTATCTTCGTAAAGTCCTCCCTCACATTCAGGCCTCCTATTTCAGCGACACCTGTGAACGACTGGTGTTTGAAGAAATTAACCGGTTTGTGACGAAGTACAATAATGCTCCTACCCATGAAGCCCTGGTCATCAATCTGACTGAAGCGGTGAGTCTGCGGGAAGAAGAGGTCCGCGGCGCCATTGAGGTCCTCAAGCAATGCTATCAAGACAAAGATAATCCCACTGATATTCTATGGCTCGTCGATCAAACAGAAAAATTCTGCCAGGATAAGGCGATCTATAATGCGGTGCTGGAAGCCGTCGCCATCATTGACAACAAAGACGGAAAGAAAAACAAAAATTCTATCCCTGATCTCCTCTCCAAAGCCTTAGGTGTCACCTTTGATACCCATGTTGGTCACGATTACATGGAACAATCGGATGATCGATATGACTTCTATCATCGCACCCATAAGCGCATTCCTTTTGATTTGGACTTCTTCAATAAGATTACCAAAGGGGGATTTTGGGAAAAGACGCTGAACATCCTCTTGGCAGGGACCGGTGTGGGGAAAACGCTGGTCATGGCCCATATGGCCGCCGCGGCGATGTCCATCGGAAAAAATGTCCTCTATATTACCTTGGAAATGGCAGAAGAACAGATTGCCAAACGGGTTGACGCGAATCTCTTGAATGTGAGGCTGGATGATATCTTGGCGGTCAGTAAGGAGGATTATACCAGAAAGTTCGCCGCACTAAGAACTCGCACTCATGGTAAATTGATCATCAAGGAATACCCTACCGCTGGAGCCTCGACCCTCCATTTTCGGGCATTGGTGGCCGAACTCGCCTTGAAGCGATCCTTCAAAGCGGATATCATTTTCATTGATTATTTGAATATCTGCGCCTCAGCCCGGATCAAGGCGGGAGGCAATGTCTCATCTTATCAATACATTAAGAGTGTTGCCGAAGAACTACGAGGATTCGCCGTGGAATGCAAAGTGCCAGTCGTGTCGGCCACACAAACCAATCGACAAGGATTTGATAACTCCGATGTGGATATGACGGATACCTCCGAGTCGTTTGGTCTTCCCATGACCGCAGACTTCATGTGCGCGATCATTGAAACAGAAGAATTACAACTTATGGGACAATATATGATCAAACAACTGAAGAATCGGTATTCTGATCCCAATATTAACAAACGATTTGTGATCGGGGTCGATAAAAGTCGGATGAAACTATTTGATGTCCAACAGGATGCCCAACTCAATATCCAAGGGTCAGGACAAAAGCTACTATCAACGGGCCCGTGCGGACCGGCCGAACCTGTGACGATGCAGAAAACGATGATCCGAAGAACCAAGAACTTCAACGGCATTAAAACATAAATAGGTATATGGCACAACAAGGGTTTGAATACGAAAAGAACGCAGCAAAGTATTTGGCTGAGCACAAGCTCGTCAAGCCAGGGTATAAACCTGCGGGCGCAGGCCATGCCCGTGCTGATTTGGAAGTCTACTATAAAAAGAAAACCGTCAATGTTGAGCTAAAAATTACCGCGGCCTCTGCGGGCTCGTTGGTCCTCAAGTATACCTCATCAAACCCTGAACATTCCCGATGGCATTTCGATCCCCACATCGAAGACAAAGAAAAGATATTCATTCGTGACGTGGCACTGAAAACTGGGGCGCTCAAGAAGATCAACCGTGATTGGAATAAGGTGCCTAAGCGGAGGGATGGGGAATCTGGGGACTATGACTACGATCATACCACATTCGCCGAGATTAGTCAGGCGATCTCCCCGCTCTTTATTGCTCAATACTATGCCCAAAAACGGACGTATTATGTGAATGTGGGCTCTCATGGTTTCTATCTGTTTAATACAATGGACCCAGAGGGATTGAATAATAATCTTCGACGATTACGAATGCCCCCAGTACCTTCGTTTACCAAAGCGGCATCGGCCAAATATCGGGCCCGTGTCCAATCCAAGGGTGGAGGTAATTATCAATTTACCTTTGAAATGGGGTTTAGTATTAATGCGGCCAGGGCCTCTGAATATAATATTGCCCCCATCAATCCTCGCGGTAACAATGTACGAATATACACCAAAAATTTCTCCAGTCCCTTTGTATAACATGACGCCTTTTATCTCCTACATCACAGAATCGGCCGAAGGTAAGAATCTCCATCTCGAACACCTCGAAGATGAAGTCTTCAATGGTGGAGTCGCTGGTGCCCGGAAGGCCGTCACCTTTCTCCTATCCCTCCATAAGATGTTGACAGGTCATGTGGAATCCCATATGAATATCACGACCAAATGGGATGGGGCCCCCGCTATTTTCTGTGGTATCAATCCCGATAATGGTCGATTCTTTGTGGGCACCAAAGGGGTCTTTGCGAAAGCGGCGAAATTGAATTATACTCCTGCGGATATCAAGAGGAACCATGCCTCTGAAGGACTTCAGAACAAGCTCCTGATTGCCTTGGAACATCTACCCAAACTCGGTATTACTGGGGTCCTTCAAGGTGATATGCTCTATACCCATGGTGATCTCCAAAAGGATGTCATCGAGGGGGAGAAGTATGTGACCTTCCAACCGAATACGATTGTCTATGCGGTGCCTGCTGATTCCGTCTTGGCGCAGCATATCCTGGCATCCAAGCTGGGTGTGGTGTTTCATACATCCTATCATGGACCCACCATGGCATCCATGAAGGCCTCGTTCAAAGTGGATATTGGCGCTCTGCGTCATACCGCAGATGTGTGGTATCGGGATGCGTCCTTTGTCGATCAATCAGGTACGGCGAATTTCACCGAAGCCGAGTCGACCTCCCTGGGGGATCTCTTGGCCCAAGCGGGTCGGGTGTTTCATAGTATCGATAGTAAGGTCCTGAATCGAATCTCTCTGGATGCCACCCTATTAGGACAGATCAAACAATACAATAATTCCTTGATCCGAGCGGGAAAGCCTCAGCCTACCGCAAAAGACCATGTGCTGGCATTGACTCGTTGGGTCGAACAACTCGCCAACGAATCTATTTTACACGCCAAGCTACCAGCAACCAAACAGAAACGTCTGGCTGAAAAGAGTGAATGGTTGAGGTTTTACCGTTCGTCCTATGCCGAGTTGGTCAAAATTTTTCTCTTGACAAATCTCCTGAATGATGCTAAAATACAGATTATCAGAAAACTTGAGACTGCGAAGTCTATGGGCACCTTCCTTCGGACACCCAATGGAGGATTGGCCGTCACGAAACCAGAGGGATTTGTGGCCGTCGATCACTTAAAAGGTGGTGTGGTCAAGCTCGTCGACCGTCTGAATTTCTCTCAAGCGAATTTTAATGCGACCAAGAATTGGACCACATAAGATGAAGTTTGGTGGTTGCGACAAGACACAAGAAATGAATGATAAGTGGGATAAGTATGTCCGAGACCTCTGGGTCGAGTCCGAAGCCACGGCCACTCAAGAAGAAGTCGTATATATACTAGGAGAACCGCCCAACCTACCTTTATAATATGGAGTCATTATGAAAGACCTTGTGATCGGTGCCGTCAGCAACTACAACTTCGATCAAATCAAACCGTGGATCAATTCCTTAGAACAATCAGGGTTCGATGGGTACAAGATGTTGGTCTGTTACAACATCGATAGTGATACCTCCGATGCCCTGGCTCGCCGAAACATTATTCTTGGTGGACTCCATGTGGATGATCTGGGTACATTTAGTGCTGATCCTGCGATGTCCATTGTCGTCAACCGCTTCCTCCATTATTGGATCTTCTTGCGCCAACTCGCCCCTGAGATGAAGAAGGATATTCGGTATGTCATTGCCACCGATGTCAAGGATGTCATCTTTCAGCGCAATCCCTCAGAATATTTTGATAAGTGGAAGGATCAAGGCGAGTCGCCTTCGGTTGTGGCTGCCAGTGAATCCATGCGCTATCGTGATGAAGAATGGGGTGTGAATAATCTTGTGTCCTCGTTCACAGTCCCCGTCGCCTCCTCATTGTTTGATGCCCCCATTTATAATTGTGGATCATTTGCGGCAAAATTTGAGACCGCAATCGGACTATTCCTGTCGATTTATCTGTTGTCCAATGGCACCACACATCATCAGCCTGGAGGTGGCGGACCTGATCAAGCGGCATTGAATATCCTCCTGAACACCGAAGCCTATCATCGCCATTTCTATGGTGCCACCTCAGAAGATGGATGGGCCGCACAGCTCGGTACCACAATGGACCCCCGTAAAATAGACGCCTATCGTTCGAGTTTGTTGGAACCTGCCCCTATTATCCTCAACGATCAAGTCTGTACCTCTCATGGCACCCCACATTATTTGGTCCATCAATATGATCGTGTGCCTGCCTTGAAGGCGCTCTTTGAGGCGAAATATGGGGCATAGAATACTATTTTGTGTGCATCGGTATGCCCCCTATCCAGGTGGATCGGAGAACAATGTCAAGAACATGGCCGAGGAAATGGTTCGCCGTGGCGTAGAGACCTGGGTCTTTGCAGGTCAACACCAAGGGGATCTGAATGGGGTCCATGTGACCAGCAACCCAGAACTGCTGGTCCATCAGTGGGATCTGATCATTGTCCATGGCGGTGATGTTAATGTCCAGAATTTTGTCTTGGAACATGCACCGAATATTCCGTCGCCCATCTTGTATCTGTTGATTCTCCCGTCGAATTCTCCCACCTGCGTGAAGGCCCTGCATGAGGCTCGGTATATCGGGGCGTCGACCCTGGCTGATTGGCGACATGTGAAGAAGCATGGCGTGGAATCAAAGTGTATGCAATACCGATACGGTATCAATTTAGAGGATTCGGTCTCCCCTGCCCCAAAAGGTGGGTTCTGCTCCCGGTATGGGATCACGACCGAGTATATGTTTATTTCCTGTGGAGGCTATTGGCCCAACAAAAACATGACTCGTTTGGTCGAGGCGTTTCGTGCCATCCAGCGAGAGGATGTGACCTTGGTCCTGACGGGATATGATTGTGGCCAATCGGCCCCTGTGGTCAGACCGAACGAAAATATCAAAGTGTTGATGTTGCCTTCCCGTGAGGATGTGTTGGCAGGCATCGCGGATGCGGATCTGTATGTCATGCACAGCACCTCAGAGGGATTCGGCATCGTGTTGCTTGAATCGATGTTGAATCACACACCCTGGGCAGCCTATCGCATGGCTGGGGCAGAAACAATGCAGGAATACGGATTTACCTATGAGCGGGAAGATGAACTGATTGCCTACATGAAGACCTTCCAGGGTGTGTCTGAGCAAACCATCCAGGATGCCTATGTCTATACGATCAGTAACCATACCAGCAAACGATGTGTGGATGATATTCTTCTGTTGGTGCAGAAATGAAAAAAGCGTTGATCACCGGGATTACCGGGCAGGATGGATCGTATCTTGCTGAACTTCTCCTAGACAAGGGCTATGAGGTGCATGGGATTGTCCGCCGTGTCGCCATTGAAGATCCGACCCATCGGATGCACCGCTTGATGGGATTCAAAGATCGTCTCCATCTTCATGCGGCCTCCCTGGAAAGCTATCCAAGCATCTATCGAGTGTTTACCCAAGTACAGCCAGATGAATGCTATCACTTGGCCGCACAAAGCTTTGTCTCCTATTCCTTTGAAGATGAATTTTCGACCCTGCAAACGAACATTGGTGGGACCCATCATGTGTTGTCCGCCTTGAAGGATGCGTCTCCTCGTACCCGATTCTATTTTGCGGGATCAAGCGAGATGTTTGGGAAAGTGGAAGCCATGCCACAAGACGAACGCACCCGATTTCATCCTCGTTCGTCCTATGGGATCTCTAAGGTCGCAGGATTTGATTTGACCCGTAACTATCGAGAGGCCTATGGACTTCATTGTTCGACAGGCATTCTGTATAATCATGAGTCACCCCGCCGTGGATTTGAGTTTGTGACCCGAAAGATCAGTTCCACGGTCGCCCAGATTTATATGGGGAAGGCCACAGAACTGGCATTAGGGAATCTGAATGCCCTACGGGACTGGGGTCATGCCAAAGAATATGTCCGGGCCATGTGGCTCATGCTCCAACAGGAGACGCCTGATGATTATGTCATTGCCACCGGAGTGACTCATTCGGTCTTGGATTTTGTTCAGGCGGCGTTTGCTCAGGTGCACCTCAACTACATAGACTATGTGACCGTGAACCCCCAGTTCTATCGTCCAGCAGAAGTCGAAGTCTTGCTCGGCGATCCTTCAAAAGCCCATAGGAAATTGGGTTGGAAACATTCGATTGATTTCGCTGATTTAGTCGGAGAGATGGTCGAATCGGATATCAATTATTACAGCACATAGGAGATTGATTATGGGAGAAGCATTCGTTATTGATACCACCAGAGGCACGGTCAGACCTGTTGACGGTACGACCGGAGGCCCGATACCAGGATCGACTGATCCCTTCCATCATTTGCCCCCAGTAGAATGGGTCCAAAAGCAAATTGACTGGGGCGTGAATCATGTCTCAGCCTCAGGGTTGATCGACCCGCTCAAGTCAATTGCGCCCGTTGTAGGGGTGGAAATTGGGACCTGTTTGGGATTCAGTGCGGAGTTGTTCCTCAAAGAATTGCCGACTTTGGAGACCCTCTATTGTGTGGATCATTATCCGTCATTTATTGATTGGAATGGTACCGTCATGAGCGAGGAACGCCAGGCCTGTATGAAAGGATCTGCCGTACAACTTCTGTCCAAGTATGGTGATCGGGCATCACTCCGGTATATGAACAGTACCGAATTCGCTCGTTCGTTTGGTGTGTCCTCCAGGTATCAGTTTATTGATTTCATTTTTGTGGATGGGGACCATTCCTTTGAGGGTGTGATGCGAGATTTTCAGTTGTATTGGGGCTTTGTCAGACCAGGAGGGATCTTTGCCGGACATGACTGGAATCTCCCCACGGTCCAACAAGCCATCCAGGCATTCTTTCCTGATAGGAGCAAGGTGCGTATGGTGGATAATGAGGGATGGTATATCATCAAAGAATCATGAATGAACTCAAGGATCTCACGATCACAACCTGCGAACCATTCAACGGCAATAGTCTCTGGGTTGAAACACCTGAGGCTGATGGCCATTGGCGGACCTTAGTTGAGGCGTGGCCGGACCTCAAACGAGTCCTGGAAACCTATACCACCGAACGAAGGACGATTATCTCGGCCGGCGCGCACATCGGCATGTATGTGGCCGGGTATGCAGACCTATTCAAAGTCGTGTATGCCTTCGAACCCCATCCGCTCCATTTTTATTGTTTGGTGAATAACGTGCAGTTTCCGCATGTGATCAAAATTCAGGCGGGGGTAGGTGAAAAGGCGTCAATGGGATCAATGGTGGGAAATTCATTAGGCGCCTGGATGAATGAGCAGATAGACGCCAAGCCGTATCTTCCAATTGTTCCGATTGATGCCTTCCAGTTTCCGGCGGTTGATGTGATTCAATTGGATGTGGAGGGGTATGAACTGAGGGCCTTAACGGGCGCCATTGATACCATTACCACTCATCATCCGTTGTTGATTATTGAAAATGGTCATGAACAGAATATTGTTGACTTTCTCCGCCCGTTAGGATATACTATAGTAGAGAGAATGCAATGGGATACTGTGTGGAAATGGATATACGAGAGCAATGATGAACCGAAAATATAACAAAATCATTATCTGGGGCGCCAAGTTTGATTCAGGTCATACCCATGCCTTTGTGCATGAGCCATTGATGAGAGCCGCACAACATCTTGGGTATCCGGCCTATTGGCTCGATAATAGGGATCTTCCTCATCTCCCCATCGAATTCTTCGATCATGCCCTGATTATCTCTGAGCAATGGCTGGTGTTTGCGAATGGTCTCTCCAATCAATTACCTCTAAGACCGACATCGGCCTATCTCATTCATTATCTGGGTAATAAAGGTCCGGTGGAAGGCAATCCAGGGGCCTCGATGTACCTCGGCAAGGTCGGGAAGTTACTTGACTTCCGCTTTGCGTGTAATTGGGGTGTGAATGGTGTTGAAGATAAGAATTATGCCTATCATTTTGATAAGTCTGTGTGTACCCCTATCAACGAAGGCACCTCATTCCTTCAGCCACAAGGTGACCTGACATTGTTTTATTCGATGTGGGCGACAGATTTGATGCCAGAGGAGATTCGTGTTGAAGATCGCTATCGGATACCCGTGAAACCCTATCATGCGTTTTTTGGTGGGACGATTCGTGAGGACAACCAGGAAATGTTTGATCCCTTTATTCGGGCGTGTATCGATCATCAGATGCCTTTCTATTATAACACCCCATGGCAGAACCCCTTGCCCGTCGCAGAGATTCGTTTGGCGGTGACGAATGCGTATTTGGCCTTGGATGTCAGACCTCGCAATCATTTGGCGAATAAGTATATCTCATGCCGGATCATGAAGAATATCAGCTATGGACAATTAGGATTGACGAATTGTCCCGCGACCTATGAATTTTTTGAGGGGGATGTGGCATTCCATTCCGATCCCTATGCGCTCTTTGATGTGGCCTGTGAGATGAAACACGATCCCCAGACCCTAGACAAGATCCTCCGACAAATGACGATCATTAAAGAGAAACATACGTATGTCAATCGATTACGTGATATGATTACTGCCGCGGAGTTAGCATGACGATTGCATTGATTACAGGCATCACCGGGATGGTCGGATCACACTTGGCCGACTATTTGTTAGTACACACCGATTGGCACATCGTCGGCATGTATCGCTGGGCGGATTCCCTCAAGCATATCGCACATCTCACAGGTCGGATCAATAAGAAGGATCGGATCGAATTGACCTATGGGGATTTGACCGATGCCGGCAGCCTGGATCGAGTGATCAAGCAACATCAGCCGGATTATGTGTTTCATCTGGCGGCACAAAGTTTCCCACAGACCAGCTTTACGGCACCAATCAATACTCTGGATACGAATGTCCAAGGAACCCTGAGACTACTAGAATCCCTACGCAACCATAAGCCTGATGCCATTATTCATGTCTGTGCCTCTTCAGAGGTGTTCGGTCGTGTCCCCAAAGAGAAATTGCCTATCAATGAGGAATGTTCCTTCCATCCGGCGTCACCCTATGCCATCTCAAAAGTCGGTACGGATCTGATTGGTCGGTATTATGCTGAAGCATATGGTATGATGATTATGACCACCCGGATGTTTACGCATACCGGACCTCGCCGTGGGGATGTGTTTGCGGAATCGTCGTTTGCGAAACAAATTGCCATGATCGAAGCGGGCTATACAGATGCACCTGTGGTCAAGGTGGGGAACCTCGACAGTCTTCGGACATTTGCGGATGTGCGGGATGCGGTCCGCGCCTATCATATGCTCCTGACGGTCAATCCGATTGGTGGGCAGTATTATAATATCGGAGGCACCTATACGGCGACCATCCGAGACATGCTGACGACCCTCCTCTCATTTTCTCCACTGAAAGATCGGATACGGGTGGAATTAGACATAGATCGACTCCGCCCGATTGACGCGGATCTTCAGGTACCAGATACCAGAAAGTTTGAAGCCCATACCGGTTGGAAGCCTGAAATTCCTTTCCTGGTCACCATGCGGGATCTCTTGAATTATTGGCGTGAAGAAGTGGATCAGCAGTATGGACAATTTTTGATCCGATAGGAGAGCTATGAGCTATTATCCTGCACAGCTAGGGCAAGACGTATTGGTCGACAAAATCCTGCACGGCAAGACCGACGGCACCTTCTTGGATATTGGGGCGTCCTATCATGAACAGTTCAGTAATTCGTTCTTTTTTGAGAAGGAACGGAACTGGAAGGGTCTGGCAGTGGAATTGAACCCCGTCTATGCCCAAGGATGGATGGAGCATCGACCGAATAGTATCTTCCATCTGGCCGATGCGGCCGCCGTGAATTATCAACAGATTCTCACGGACTTCAAATTTCCTGGGTGTATCGATTTCCTATCGATTGATATTGATCCTCCTCTGGCCTCATGGGTCGTCCTTCAGTTGGTCATGCAGACCTCCTATACGTTCAATGTGATTGCCTTTGAGGTGGATTACGGTGGGGATATAGAATTTCCAGAACGATTTTCTATTCGTGATCCTTCGCGGGAATTGCTCCGCTCCAAAGGTTATATCCACATGAAAGAAATCTATGATCGTGGTAAAACCTGGTATCATGTGGATGATATTTGGGTGAATCAAGCCACCTACAATGAGATGGGTGAAGGGGTATGCTAATCATTCGGACTCCCTATCGTATCTCCTTTTTTGGTGGAGGGACTGATTATCCCGCCTGGTATCGAGAACAGGGCGGCGCGGTACTGTCTACGACGATCAATAAGTATTCATTTTTGGTGCTGCGAACCTTACCGGATATTTTTGATTATAAGTATCGGATACGGTACTATGATCGTGAGGAAGTCCAAGAGGTGAATCAGATTCAGGTACCTGTGATTCGTGAGGCGATCAAGTACATGAAGGTCAATACAGGCATCGATATTACCCATCATGGGGATTTACCGAATCGGACAGGAATTGGATCGAGTTCAAGTTTTGCGGTGTCCCTGATTCATGGTCTGTCGGCCCTGAAACATCAACAAAAGACCAAACGAGAAATTGCTCGCCTGGCCATTACCTTGGAACAAGAAGTCCTCGGTGAGTCGGTGGGATCACAGGATCAAGTGGCCGCGGCCTTTGGGGGATTCAATCGGATTGAGTTTGGTGGGCAATCGGAGTTTATGTGTCATCCCTTGCCACTTCGCGCCGAGGTCGTCAAGGAATTGGAATCCTGGGTCCAGATATTTTTTACCTCCAAGCTACGGAATTCCTTTGATATTACCGAGAAGAAGATCGAAAATATTC
>Ga0315273_10005931_pt1 | contig 15155 bp, 9 predicted proteins | sample YL17G02_0_MG_FD_205753 | JGI IMG/M metagenome (GOLD analysis project Ga0315273, IMG submission 205753) | Sediment microbial communities from Yellowstone Lake, YNP, Wyoming, USA - YL17G02_0 | ecosystem: Environmental > Aquatic > Freshwater > Lake > Sediment | place: USA: Wyoming | collected...
ACTCGCCGAAGAAGGGCCAGGCGATAGTTACTTCAATGTGATACCGCCGCGCGGAGGCGTGGCGGCGCTTCTACGGGTTCGCGACGTTCACCGGTCCAGACGCCTACCCCTGGCTGCGGCCTCGAGCAGCCTGCTGACCCGCGCGACAAGGGGGCATGTGTCCATTGACACCCCTTGGCGATAGTGGAACAATCTCGGACTCGAACACGACGTCACCGGTCCGATGCCCCGCGCAGCTGCTTTGGAGCAGTGAGTTGGTCCCCGACAGCCATCATCCGCCGGGCTGGTCCGACCGGTGGCCGGTCACGCTGGTCTTCGTCGGCCGGCGGTATCCCCGATGTTACCGGCATGTCCATGCTGTAACTGACGGAGCAGAGCTGTGTGTCTACGTGGTTATCTCGTCCATACCGGTCATCCCGGTGAGACCCCCGACGCCGATTGTCAGATCGGCCCCGCCCGCGTCACGCGCGCGGAGCGCCACCGCGGGGTTCCGGGCGAAGCGAGCGCCCGATGTTGGCGACGAATACCAACCCGATCACCAGCCACACGATCCGCTCCCATGTGAGCGTCTCGGGCATCGATCCGAATCCCGCCGCGATCATCAGCATGCCGCAGGACATCTTTCGGGAAAGATTCCCGCGAGATCCTCCCGCGCGCACCCCGATTCAGGTTGACTCGAGAGGGGCGCGACAGGTTCAATCGTCGCTCGTGGCGGGGAAGAGGGACACAACACGTTGAACAACGATGGCGATTTTCGCCGAGGAGAGCACCATGTGGAGCCGTAGACGTTTTCTCGAGAGTATGTCGGCACTGCCGTTCGTTGGAGGGCTGATCGGGGCCGGTGGGCGGCCGGGCGTCGCCTCCGCTCAGGGCCGAACTGCGGGGCGTGACTACTTCGCCGAGCTGGGCGTCCGCCCCTTCATCAACGCCGCCGGGACGTATACGGACATGACCGCATCGCTGATGCCTCCTGACGTCATGGCCGCGATCAACTACGCGTCGGAGCACTACGTGATGCTGAACGAACTCCATGACAAGGTCGGACAGCGGATTGCCACCCTGCTGCAATGTGAGGCCGCGATGGTGTCGTCCGGTGCCGCGTCCGCGATGACCCTCGGCACGGCTGGCGTTCTGACGGGAACGGACCGCCAGAAAATCAGCAGTCTGCCGAACCTCACCGACATGAAGAGCGAGGTCATCATTCAGAAGGCGCACCGTTTCGGCTACGAACGTGCCGTCCGCAACTGCGGGGTGCGTATGGTCGAGGTCGAAACGCCCGAACAACTCGAGCGGGCGATCACATGGCACACCGCCATGATGCTGTTCTACAACAACAACAACAGCGTCGGACAAATCCCGGACGTGGAGTTCGTCCGTCTCGGCAAGAAGTACGGGGTCCCCACCTTCAACGATGCGGCGGCCGACGTGCCGCCAGTCGAGAACTTGTGGAAGTACACGAAGATGGGCTTCGATCTGGTGACGTTCTCCGGAGGCAAAGGCATCCGGGGGCCGCAGAGCGCCGGACTGTTGCTGGGCCGCAAGGATCTGATCGAGGCCGCCCGCCTGAACGCTGCCCCGAACAGCGGCGCCATCGGGCGCGGCATGAAGGTGAACAAGGAAGAACTTCTGGGCATGATGGTGGCGGTGGAGTTGTTCCTGAACAAGGACCACGCCGCCGAAGGCCGTGACTTCGACAGTCGTGCCGAGACCATCCGGAAGAGTGCGACCGCCGTACCGGGCGTCCAGGCCGAGGTCTTCGTTCCCGAAGTCGCCAATCACGTGCCCCACGTGCGAATCACGTGGGACGCCGCGAAGGTGGGCATCACACCTGAAGACGCCATCCGACTCCTGCGCGAAGGCACGCCTTCGATCCGTGTTCGGCCGGGCGGGGAAGTGGTTGTTGGCATCTGGATGATGAAGCCAGGCGAGGACGCGGTCGTCGCGCGGCGCATCCGTGAGGTCCTGGAGAAGAAATCGTAGCTCCGGTACGCCCTGCGCCTTCATGCAATCACGGAGAGCTGAGTGACATCAGCTCTCCGCCGCGCCAGGAATCTCTCAGGCGTCGGCGCCCGGCTGACGCTGAAACAACGGACGGACAGGCCTGAACCACCTCGCGAACATCATCGGCCGCCCTCGGAGTGGTGCGACGCGGCGAGATGTGCTGCAGGGCGGGGGGCTGCTCTCAGGTCACACCGCGGCGATACAGTCCATTTCGACCAGTGACTGCCCCGGCACGCCGCCGAAGCACCCGATTGTCGTGCGAACCGGCGGCTTGGCGCCAAACCTGCCGCGGTACACGGCATTCATGCCTTCAAAATCCTTGATGTCGTGGAGGTAGACGTTCACTTTCAGCACCTTGTCCATCGAAGAGCCGGCCTTCTTCAATTCCGCTTCGAGCTGGTTCAGGACGGACGTGGTGTGGACCGTGATGTCCCCGGGTCCATGCTCTCCTTTTCCGGACACGAAGACCAGCCCGCCGTGAGTCACGGACCCGGAGTAGAGGGGCGGACGGCTGTCGGGCGGCTGACCGTCCGCAGGGAGTCTTCTGATCTCCGCCCCTTCTGCGGGGCGGGCGTGAGACAGACCGACGAGCGCGGCGCCGGCGGCCGCGATCGAGGCGAACAGGGATTTGAAAGCCGATCTGCGTGAGGTGTCGTTGTTCGCGTGCACTGAACGTCTCCGATCTTTGAGGTGAGAGGATTCCAAACTGCCACGAGCATAGCGGCGGCAGTCGCTTGCAGCAAGCAAAATTGAACGGCCGTCGTCTGTCAAGTCGCCGGACGACGATGTGACATCTGCTGCCCGCCGCACATCATCGGCACATCACCCCCAATGAACGCAGCGGCTTTGGTGAATCCGCCGGCAGCCGTTCGCTGGTTGGCAAGCCCGCCGCAAGATACTGTTCAATCAGCCTGGGATGTTCAACGTCCACCGGGTTCCCTTCCAGGATGTTTTTCAGGAACGTGCCAGTCGTACCGCGAACATGACTCGGCACGCTCTCTTCGAGATGCATGCAACCCGGAGCAAAGCTTCTCTTCTAGGAACACAGCGATGAGCCGCCGGCACTGCGGAGCAGGCGCCGGCGGCTCATCGCGCGTCCGTAAACGTCAGTCACCGTCAACGCCTGTATCCTGAATCGGAGGCACGAATGGACCCAGTGAAGAGTGGTACCTGGAAACCGCCGCAGCGCGTGAGCCGTCGCGATCTGTTTCGAACGGCCGGTGCGGCCGGTCTCGGCGTCGTGGTGCTGCCCAAGTGGGCTGTCGCGGCACAGAGAAAAACTTCAGCGGCGCCCCAAGCTGCCGCGGCCGCGAAGGGCGTTTACGAAGCTCTGGGGGTTCGGCCCCTCATAAATTGCCGCGGAACGTTGACGATTATCGGCGGCTCCATGGAACTGCCGGAAGTACGCGAGGCCAAGAGCATCGCGAACCAGCAGTACGTGCAGCTCGACGAGCTGATGGAGGCTGCCGGTAAGCGCCTGGCCGAGTTGACGGGAGCCGAGTGGGGCATGGTCAGCTCGGGATGCGCGGCCGCCATGTCTCATGCGACGGCAGCGTGTGTCGCCGGGGGAAATCCCGATCTGCATGTGCGCATTCCAGACCTGACCGGCTTTGCGAAGACTGAGGTCATCATCCCCGGACATTCGCGCAACGTGTATGACGCGGCGATCCGGGCCGTCGGGGTGAAGATCATCGAGGTCGAAACACCAGACGAACTGCGGCTTGCTATCGGGCCCCAGACCGCGATGATCTACATTTTTGCGAACGCGCGGAACGAGACCGGGCCCCTGTCGCTCCAGGCTGTGGCGGACATCGCGCGTCCGTACAACATTCCGATCATGGTGGACGCCGCGGCCGAGATCCTCACCATCCCGAATATTCACCTGCAGCGGGGAGCGACTCTCGTCGGATACAGCGGCGGGAAGTTCATTCGCGGACCCCAGAGCGCGGGCCTGCTGCTCGGGCGCAAGGACCTCGTGCAGGCGGCCTGGATTCATAGTCCGCCACACCACGGGTACTCCCGCGCCATGAAGGTCGGCCGTGAAGAAGTGGTCGGCATGGTCACGGCCGTCGAGAGCTGGGTGAGGCGGGACCACCAGGCCGAATGGGGACAGTGGGTCGCCAGGTGCGAACACATCGCCGAGCGCGTTTCGCGAATCCCAGGAGTCACCGCCCTGGTGCGGCGTGAACCTGGCGAGAGCCGGTCGAATCGTAGCCCGAGCGTGGCAATCCGCTGGGATGCGGCCACGCTGGGGATCACGGGGCCAGAGGTCGCGGATCTCCTCTACAACGGTGAGCCACGTATTGCGCTGGCAGACAGCGGCGGCGGCCGGCGGGGACAGGAGACGCCGGGGGACACCGGAATCTCGATGACCGCCGCGATGATGGCGCCCGGCGATGAAAAGATCGTGGCGGGCCGAGTCTACGAGGTGCTCTCGGCGAAGTACGCTCCCAAGCCGGTCGAAACGCCGGCGAAGCCGGCGGCGACTCTCTCCGGACAATGGTCGGTGGACATCCAATACACCGCCAGCAAGACGACACACACGCTCCACCTTCAACAGGACGGATCGAACCTGGTTGGCACCCACCAGGGGGACTTCGTCGCGCGTGACATTTCCGGGACCATCAACGGCAACGCCGTGTCGCTGGCGAGCGTCGTCACCGAACAACACGGCTTCGCTCTGACCTACCGTTTCACTGGAACGATTGCCGGAGACACGATGTCCGGTTCGCTGAATCTGGGAGAGTACCGATCGGCCCAATGGACTGCGCGACGGCGCGTCTACGGTCAGCGGGCGGGGTCGTCCTCGTAGCCGGCGGACGCGCACCTATGATGTGGCCCACCTGTCGACGAGGTGATGACCATGGACGGCAGAATGGGATTCGCGAAGCCAAGTCAAAGGAGGGAGTGAGATGGAGAGTTCGATTATAGAGATGCCGGAGCTGGTAAGATCTATGGTGACAAGAAGATCCAGAATCTCATGACCGTGTTTGGCGGTGATCTGGTGTTTGACCCATGGGGTCTGAATTCTGTCTTCTGGAAGGATGTGCCTCGACGATCTCGAACTGAGGGTGCTGACCTCAGTGATGATATGAACGCCGATCAACGGAAAGCACCCTCATGCCGGAAAGTACTTGAGTTTCCGTACCCTGCATGAGCAGACCACTGCCGGCAATGATGCGGCTGCACGACATACCGTGCCGCGCGTGCGACCCGAGGCCGGGCAGCCGCATTGCGGGGGAGTGTCGGCCTCACTGGCCGGCTGTCCTGCAGGCAGAACTGCCCGCACATCCTCATCCTGTGAACCCGGCGAGAATCTATGCCACACCGTTACCGTGTGCTTGCGTTGCTGTTCGTGCTCTCGATGGTCACGTACCTGGATCGCGTCTGCATCGCGGTCGCCGGTCCGGAGATCGTGCGTGACCTCCACCTCTCGGCCACGCAATGGGGCTGGGTGGTCGGGATTTTCGCGCTGTCGTACGCCATGTTCGAGATCCCGTCGGGGGCGCTCGGCGATCGGATCGGCCCTCGGAAGGTCCTCACGCGCATCGTGCTCTGGTGGTCCGCATTCACCTCGCTCACCGGGCTGGTGTCCGGCTTCTACGTCCTGCTGGCGACACGCTTCGCGTTCGGGGCAGGAGAGGCGGGTGCGTACCCGAACAGCTCCGCGAGCATCTCCCGCTGGTTCCCGCTGGCGGAGCGCGGTCGTGCGCACGGCGCGGTGTGGATGGCGAGCCGCCTCGGCGGCGCCTTGACCCCTCTGCTGGTCGTGCCGATTGTCGCGGTATTCGGCTGGAGGACCGCGTTCTACCTGTTCGGCCTGCTCGGCGTGGCGTGGGCGGTGGTGTGGTACTGGTGGTATCGCGATCACCCGGCGGAAAAGGCCGGGGTGTCCCCCGAAGAACTCGCCTTGATCGGCGCGGCCCCTCGGCAGACACACCAATCGCTTCCCTGGCGAGAGGTGCTGCGCCACGGCAGCCTGTGGAAGATCATGTTCATGTACCACACGTACTGCTGGGGCGCCTACTTCTACCTGTCCTGGATGCCGACGTACCTGCGCGTGGGTCGCGGCTTCACGGCAGACGAGATGAAGATCTACGCCATGCTGCCGTTTCTGGCCGGCGCCGCGGGCAACCTGCTGGGTGGATGGTTGAGTGACGTGCTCGTGCGCCGTTACGGGCTCCGCATCGGCCGCCGTACCGTGGCGGCGACTGGCCTTGCCGCGTCCGCCCTGTGCCTGTTCGGCACGGCGACGGTAGCGGACCGTCACGTCGCGGTGGCGCTGCTCACGCTGGGATACTTCAGCATGGACTGCATGCTGCCGGTGTCGTGGTCTGTGTGCCTTGACGTCGGCGGCCGTCATGCGGGAGCCGTCACCGGCGCCATGAACATGGCCGGTCAGTTCGGATCGTTCGTGTCGGCGATCGCCTTTGGCAGCCTGGTGGATGCCTTCGGCGGCCGTTACGACGTGCCGCTGGTGGTCTTCAGCGGAATGCTCGCCGTTTCCGCGGTGTTGTTCACCACCATCGATCCGACCAAGCCGCTTGTCCCGGTGCAAGGCGGCACAGGAGTCGAACCCGTACACGCGTAACCCGGTTGGACACGCCTGAGGAAGAACGATGTCTGAAACGAACGGATCTCTCAAAGATGTGAATGGTTTCAGTCGCCGGGAGCTGGCCCGCCGCGCGGGGCTGGTCGCGCTCGGCAGCGTGCTGCCCTGGCGGTCCCCGGCGGCGGAGGCGCTGACCCCTGGCGCCGTGTCGGGGCTCGGGGTGGACGCGAACCTCTACGAGTCGTTGGGGGTCCGCCCGTTCATCAACTGTCGCGGCACGATCACCGTCATCGGCGGATCGATCGAGCTGCCCGAGGTGCGGGCAGCCAAGGCGCTGGCCAATCAGCAATACGTGCAACTCGACGAGTTGATGGAGGCCGCGGGCCAACGCCTGGCGGCGCTCACCGGCGCGGAGTGGGGCATGGTGAGCGCCGGATGCGCGGCGGCCATGTCTCACGCCACCGCTGCGTGCGTCGCCGGGGGCAATCCCGACCTCCACCTCCGCATCCCCGACCTGAGCGGCTTTCCCAAAGACGAAGTGATCATTCCGAGCGAGTCGCGCAACAACTACGACGCGGCGATCCGCGCCGTCGGCGTGAGGATACTCGAGGTGGACACGCCCGAGCAGTTGCGGCTGGCGATAGGGCCGCGGACGGCGATGATCTACCTCGAAGCCAAGGTTAGCAACGAAAGCGGGCCCATGTCGCTCGAAGCGATTGCGGCCATTGCCAAACCGTACGAGATTCCGATCCTGGTGGATGCGGCGCCGGAAATCCTCACCGTGCCGAACATCCACCTGCAGCGTGGGGCGACGATGGTGGCGTACAGCGGCGGAAAAGTGATTCGCGGCCCGCAGAGCGCGGGCCTGCTTCTCGGTCGCAAGGACCTGGTGAAGGCCGCGTGGATACACAGTGCCCCGCACCATGGCTATGCCAGAAGCATGAAGGTGGGCCGCGAGGAGATCGTCGGAATGCTCGTCGCTGTCGAGAGCTGGGTCAAACGCGACCAGGACCGCGAATGGCAGGAGTGGGTCTCGCGTTGCGACCATATCGCCGAGCGTGTGTCGCGAGTCCCGGGGGTGACGGCATCGGTCCGCCGCGAACCGGGCGGCCGCGGAAACCGCAGCCCTCGCGTGGCGCTCCAGTGGGATTCCGGGGCGCTTGGCATCACCGGTCCGGAGGTCACGCGAGTCCTCGACACCACCGAGCCGCGCATCGTGCTCGGTGGCGGCGGACCTGGGGTGGGGCAGGACCCGCCCGGGACGACTGGAATCAGCATCACGGTGTTCATGATGTCCCCGGGGGACGAGAAGATCGTCGCCGAACGCGTGTCAGCGGTGCTCTCCGCGAAGCGGACGGCAGCACCGGCCGTGTCTCCGAAGCCGCCCGCGGGCAATCTGAGCGGCCACTGGGAGGTCGACATCGCGTTCGCGGCGAGCAGAAGCACGCACACGGTGGACCTGGCACAGGATGGCAACCGCCTTCAGGGGACGCACCAGGGTGAGTTCAGGTCGCGCGAGCTGACCGGGTCGATCGATGGAGATCAGGTGACGTTCGCCACCCGGCCCGCCGTCAGCCACGGCGACAACCTGTCATTCCGCTTTACCGGAACGCTGAGCGGCAACGCCATGGCCGGGTCGCTCGACATGGGCGAGTACTTGACCGCGAGCTGGACGGCGAAACGCCGCGTGCCGAACGACCGATCGCGGTAACGCCACGGCCGGCTCACGAGACCCACAAAGGAACTCGCCATGAGAACACCAGTGGGTCGTCCGGTTCGTATGGCTCTCCTGCGGCCCGCTGTCGGCGCGCTGTCCACCGGCAGTGGCGACTCAGTGATAGGACGAGGAAGCCTGGTAACGAGACGCGCAACGGGTCGGCGCCTCGGACCCACCGGCGTACGGTCGACGGCACGTGTGGAAAGCGCAGCGGCGAACGGAGGGAAGGTCTCGCGGGCCGCCTCGGCGCTCCCGCACATCGACGAGCGGCGGCGGACGCGAGCGAAGGGGGACACGCACCAGGTCGCGGCGCGGGCATGTGGGGAGCACGCGTAACCGGGCCGGGATGCGGGAAGGTGTGGCCTGACAGGTTGGCCTTGAAGCCGTACTGGAGAGAACCCACCGTACGGAATTTTAGGGGGGGGGCGATGGAAACACCGGCATCATCGAAGCCCGGACCGCGCCATCGCCCTACCCGGCGTCGGGCAGATGGACGAGCATGTCAATCACAGGTCCTCGCCGACACCAGTCCTCTTTGACAAAGACTGCCGCGCGGGTGTAGTAAGGGATGGCGCTTCGCGTCCGCAGCCCCTTAAGAGTTCCTGGGCGCCCTGGCCAACGGCCGCTCATCCCGGCCTCGGGGCACACGCCGCCCGCTGCGGAGCGCGGCATTCTTCCATCGCGCGGGCGTGCCCCGCGCCGGTTTCTCTTGGGAGAGGAGTTCACATGGCGACTACCCGAATGCGGCGCCTGCTGGTGCCGTGGGCCTTCCTGCTCGTCCTGGCGCCGGCGGTGGCGTTCGCCCAGACAGGGGCGGCGTCGATCACCGGCCTGATCACGGACGAGACGGGCGCCACCCTGCCCGGCGTCACCGTCACGGCCACCAACCAGGGTACCAACGTCCCCTACACCGCCGTCTCGAACGGCGCCGGCAGCTACACCATCACGTCGGTGCCGGTCGGCACCTACGTCATCAAGGTCGAGCTGAGCGGCTTCCGGACGTCGGCCACCAAGCCGGTCGTCCTCGAGGCGAAGCAGGTCGCGCGCCTCGACTTCAAGATGGGCGTCGGCGCCATCGCCGAGACCGTCGACGTCGTCGGCTCCTCGCCGATCCTGCAGACGGAGACGGTCACGGTCGGCGAGGTGATTTCCGGGAACACCGCGACGGCGCTCCCGCTCAACGGCCGCAACTCCAGCCAGCTGGCGCTGCTGCTGCCCGGGGCGATGACGGTCAACCCGGCCGGGTTCACGAACGTCCCAGGCGCCGGCACGAGCCGGCCGTTCGTCAACGGCAACCGGGAGCAGGTGAACAGCTACACGTTGGACGGTCTCGACGTCAACGAGACGATCGACAACGGCGTCGGGTACCAGCCCAGCCCGGATGCGGTGGCCGAGGTCTCCGTCGAGACCAACAACTACCAGGCCGATACCGGCAACGTGGGCGGCGCCGTCATCAGCGCCGTGCTGAAGTCGGGGACCAACAGATTCACGGGCAACGCCTTCGAGTTCTACCGCAACAGCGACCTCGACGCGAACTCGTGGGCGAACAACCGGTCAGGCGCGCCCAAGCCGGAACGCCGGCAGGACATCTACGGCGGCACGTTCGGCGGGCCGCTCATCAAGGACCGGTTGTTTTTCTTCGGCAACTACCAGGGGTCGCGACAGGATGCGCCGGGCTCCGCGACGGCGTCGGTGGCCCCCGAGGCCTGGCGCCGCGGCGACCTGTCGAGCATCGCCACGCCGGTCATCGACCCGCTCACCGGGCTGCAGTTCCCGGGCAACATCATCCCGGCCAGCCGCATCAGTGCCGTCGCCCGCGCCCTCTTCAGCAACACGGCCAATTACCCCTTGCCTAACGCCGCGGTCGCGGGCGTGACGGGCAACTACGTCGGCAAGGCCCTGACGGAGATCCGCGCGCGCCAGGGCGACGTGCGGATGGACTGGAACGCGTCCCAGAACGACAAGTTCTTCGGGCGCGTCTCCCTGAAGACCTACAAGAGCAACGCGACTCAACAGGCGTTCCCGCTCCTCCTGGGCACGTTCGACGACCGGCCGTTCTGGAACGTCGGCTTCAACTGGAACCGCATCTTCGGGTCGGCCATCGTCAACGAGGCGCTCGTCGGCTTCAGCAGCACGACCGTGACGGGCGGGATCAACGACTGGGCTGGCATCGGCAACGCCAACGCGAGCTACGGCATCGCGGGCGGCCAGCCCATCCCTGGGTTGAGTTCCATCGGCTGGGGCAGCGGCCTCACCGCGCCCGGGAACATCGCCACCGCCAACTCCGACACGCTCGCAAATACGTTCCAGATCAACGAGAAGCTGACCTGGCTGAAGGCCCGCCACGCGATGAAGTTCGGTGGCCAGTGGCTCAGCTACAACCAGCGGCGGTTCTACGCCGGCAACAACGGCATGCTCGGCTTCATCAACTACAACGGCGCCTTCACGGGCTTCGCCTTCTCCGACTTCCTGCTCGACATGGCGTCGAGCAAGGGCAGGGGCGGCGGCGACCCGGCTGATCCGTGGACGCACCTGCAGAACCGCGTCGGCGTGTTCGCGCAGGACGACTTCAAGGTGAGGCCGAACATCACGCTGAACCTGGGCTTGCGCTGGGCGTACACCTCGCCGCTCGTGGAGAAGGACAACCGCCAAACGAACTTCGATCTCAAGACCGGCCTGCAGACCTTCGCCAAGGACGGCAGCACCGAGGACCGCGCGCTCTACAAGCCGTTTTACAACGGCTGGGAGCCGCGCCTCGGGGCGGCCTGGAAGATCACCGACCGCCTGGTGGCCCGCGGCGGCTACGGCATCTCGCAGTTCATGGAAGGCACGGGCGCGAACCTGCGCCTCCCGTTGAACCCTCCGTTCTTCTTCGAGTCGTCGGTCAACTACGACCGCACGACCGGCGCCGGGAACGCGTCCAGCGGCTTCGCCGACCTGGTGCCTGGCACCACGCCCACCGGCAACGTCCGGGCGTACGACCCGAACCTGCGGCCGCAGTTCACGCAGCAGTACAACGTCTTCGTCGAGTACCAGTTGTCGTCCTCCATGTCCGCGCAGGCGGGCTACGTCGGGAACCGTGCCACCCACCTCGTCGCTCCGGTCGAGGGCAACCAGGCCCTGCCGGGCGTCGGCGATCCGACCACGTGGGCGTCCAAGACCGTTCGCCGGCCGCTGTACGCGGCGCAACCGCTCATCACGACCATTGCCACCACGGCCTCCCGTGCCCACAGCGAGTACAACTCGCTGCAGACCAGCGTCCGCCGACGCAACGTGAACGGCCTCGAGTTCATGGCGTCGTACACCCTCAGCGACGCGAAGAGCAACAACCGCGGCTACTACGGCGGTGGCGGCGTCGTGGCATCGGAGGGCGCCTACTGGGCCAACACGTACGATCCCGACGCGGACTGGGGGCCGGCCTTCTTCGACGTGCGGCATAACCTCATCTTCTCGGCGAGCTACGAGCTGCCGTTCGGCAAGGACCGGGCGTACGGCGCCGACTGGAACGCGCTGACGGACGCCGTGCTCGGTGGCTGGCGCGTCGGCGGCATCCTCCAGGCGAGAACCGGAATCCCGGTCACTGTGGTCGACGGGCGCGCGCGTTCGCTGCAGGGTGAGCGCGGATCCGAGCGGCCGAACTGCGTCGGCGACTGGAAGCCGTCTGACCAGTCGATCACCAAGTGGCTCGACATCAATGGCTTCGCGGCGGTCCCGCTCGGCACGTTCGGGAACTGCCCGGTGGGCGTCGCCCGGGCGCCCGGCTACACCAACCTCGACTTCGTGCTGGGCAAGCGGTTCGCGATCGGTGGGAGCCGCTACTTCGAGTTCAGGGTCGAGACCTTCAATCTCCTGAACCACCCGAGCTTCGGGCCCCCGGCGCGCGACATCTCGGCGCCGAACACGTTCGGCCTCATCACCACGACGGTCAGTTCGCCGCGCGTGATCGAACTGGCGTTCAAGTTCAACTTCTGACGCACGGGCGCCCGTCCGCGGCCACGCGGGCGGGCGCCTCTCCCTTCCCCTTGCCGATCACTGCCTGGCGGCGAGCGAGCCTCCGGCGGCTCGCCGGCGTGGTGGCCGTGGCCGAGCCGCGCAGGGTCTTGCCGTCGATGGCGACGACGTGACCGGTCAGGATCTGCTGGCGCACCAACCACGTACTGAGCACGCGGTCGAAGCCATCGCCATCGAGGCGTTGCAGCGTGAGCCGAAAACACTTGACCGAGGGGGTGTCCCGCGGGGGATGCCGAGGTGCCGCAACACGTCCGGGGCGAGTTCGGCCGCACATTCCGCGATGGCCTGAAATCCGTGCGCGCCAGCGAGCACGGCAGCCACCGCCACGACGAGCAGGCCGCGCACGGGATGCCGCACGCCCCGCCGGTGGCGCGGATCGGGCACGGTGGCCAGGGCCTCGATCAAGCCCCCGGCGCCGTCTAACGGCAAGCGATTGACATCGAAGCGGTGCATGCGATCTCCTACGGGAGCGGGACGGGGGGGAGGCCACGGCGCCTGCAGGCACTGCCACCACCGGACGCCGATGCCGGCCGGGCACCCCGCGCGGGCGTGGCAACACCACCCACCCGCCGGTCGCCAGCCGACGCAACAGCGCCTGACAGGTCCACCGATTCAGCGTGCCATCGGCGCGCGCCGCCAGTCCCACGCGCGGCAGAGCGCGGTCGCCACGGCCTCACGCGGCCAATCAGGATGGGTCGCCACCACCTGCTGAATCCCGGCCAGGTGGGCCTGCGTGATGACACGCCGACCACAGCGGAACAGCGGCGTCGTGTCTGGGGCATCCGCCGGCGCCGCCGGCTCGGTCATCACCCACAGCGTAGCAAACGCGCAGCGAAGATATCAGGGGGTTTCGCATCACGTTCAGCGGCTTGGTGTTTTCACGACTTTGCCCTGGTCCGTTCGCCGCCGACGCAGGATTGAATGCCATCGTCGAGTGTGATGGGACTCACCCACAATACCATCCTGTAACATCGTCGGAAATGTCTATTGCCTCATGTGAGGTGCTGCGGAGTCCTCTCGGACCAGGTACGTGTGGCAGCCGACCGGGCAGCCGGCTTTTCACGTGCCCGAGGCATTCGGCATCCTCAGGCTGCGGTGAGCTTCGGTGTCGGCGCGGCGTTCCTCCGAACTCGCCGCGCTTCGGCCCCGCGTAAACGGGACGAATCCTCATGCCGACGCGTCTGGCACTGACCGCCCTGTTGGCGTCCGTCGCATTCGCGACCGGATCCTCGACCACCGGGCGCGTGGTAGATGGCCCAGGCGCCCTGGCGCGGCTCGAGCGGACCGATGAAGCCATGGGGTCGTGGTTCGGTCTCGTGATGTACGGCCCTGGCCGCGCCGAGCTGGAGGCGGCCGCCGACGCGGCCTTCGAGGAGGTCCATCGCCTCGACCGGTTGTTGTCCAACTACAGGCCCGCGAGTGAATGGAGCGGCGTGAACCGCGCCGCCGCCGCCCGGCCCGTTCGCGTGTCACCCGAACTGTTCGACCTGCTGTCGGCCTGCCTGGAGTACAGCCGGCAGAGCGACGGAGCGTTCGACATCACCGTCGGGCCCCTCATGAAGATGTGGGGATTCTTCAGGGGCGAGGGAGTGCTTCCATCGGGTCCGGTCGTGACCGATGCGCTCGGCCGCGTCGGGTATCGGCACGTCCTGCTGGAGGCGGAAGGCAGGACGGTCAGGTTCCTCCGCCCGGGTATTGAACTCGATCCCGGTGGCATCGGCAAGGGCTACGCCGTCGATCGCATGGTGTCGGTGCTGAGAGAGCACGGGGTCGGCATCGCCCTCGTCTCGGCAGCGGGAAGCAGCATCTACGGGCTCGGCGCCCCTCCCGGCGAGCCGAGAGGGTGGCGAGTTCCCATCAGCGATCCCAGTGCCTCGAGCAGGTCGGTCGCAGATGTGTATCTCAAGGATCTCTCCATTTCCACGTCGGGCAGCTACGAGAAGTTCTTCTGGGCCGAGGGAAGGAAATACGCGCATATCATCGATCCACGCACGGGCTATCCTGCGCGTGGCGCCTCCTCGGTGTCCGTGGTGGCCGCGCGAGCCATAGACAGCGAGGCGTGGACCAAGCCGTACTTCGTCAATGGCCGAGCCTGGACGATCGCGAACAGGCGCGGAGACCAGCGTGTGCTGTTCTGCGACGATACGCCGAGCGCCGCGTGCTCGTGGATTCAGTGAGCGACACCGCGCGATGGTTCCCGCCCTCGCGTGCTCGTCAACAACGTGAACTGCGGCGCGCCGCAGGCAAGTATCCAGAGCACCGTGTTTGGCACGATCACCACGGCCGTAGGGGATCCCCGCATCATCCAGTTCGTGGGCAGGTACTGCTTCTGATGTGTCCCTGCAGGAGGGCCTTCGCCCTCCCCCAGGCGCGCGACCGCGGGCGCGAGCGGCCACTCGTTGGCGGCAGCGGATCCTTCCGACTGGTGTAACATCTCCCTGAACCCGTAGATCTCTGACGCCGAGGAGTTCGCGAAGATGCTGGTCACGCTGATTTCCATCGCCGCGCTCTTTGTCGCGGCCGACGCTCCCGGCGTGCTGGAGAGTGCGTACGCGGCGCGGAATTTCGATCTGAGCGCGGATCGACACCGTCCTGAGTGGAAAGACATCACGGGGGTCGTGCTCGACCGCGACTACCTGGGCAAGCCCATCGCCGGGCCGCCGACGGAGGTGCGCTCCCGGTGGACGGACGACTACCTCTACCTGCTGTTCATCTGCCCGTACGAAGAACTGAATCTGAAGCCCGAGCCGCCATCCGCGACGGAAACTCCGCGGCTGTGGGGCTGGGACGTCGCGGAGGCCTTCATCGGGTCCGACTACGAGCGCATCGGCCGCTACAAGGAATTCCAGGTCTCGCCGCGGGGGGAATGGGTAG
>Ga0315273_10005933_pt1 | contig 15154 bp, 11 predicted proteins | sample YL17G02_0_MG_FD_205753 | JGI IMG/M metagenome (GOLD analysis project Ga0315273, IMG submission 205753) | Sediment microbial communities from Yellowstone Lake, YNP, Wyoming, USA - YL17G02_0 | ecosystem: Environmental > Aquatic > Freshwater > Lake > Sediment | place: USA: Wyoming | collected...
TCCGCCCTGTAAAGAGGGGGAATGTCCTGAATTACATTGCATTACGCCCCCTCTTTGCGTAGCAGAGAGGGGGCATGGGGGGTGAGTTCATGGTGTCAATGAAGCAGAGATTTTTAGAAATCTACTGGAAATGGTTGAGTAAGTGTTCTGAAAAATACCTTTGCAACACCTAAATTCAAAAATCAAACCCCATTAACTGAAGGTTTCAGAACCTATTTATTAAAAGTGCGTAAAACAAGAAGATAGCTTGCAACACCCAAATTCAAAAATCAATCCGCATTAATTGCGGGTTTCAGAAGCTATTTTTAAAAAGTGCGTAAAACAGGAGTTTACGGCTTCCTTAACTCTTTCAATCTTTCCTCCAGCGACTTAATCTTCATCTCCGTATCACTCTTTTTCTTTCTTTCCAACTCCAGTACATCGGATGGAGCATTCTGAACAAAGCGCTCATTTTCAAGATTTTCCATCACAGAGACAAGAAATCCCCTGTAGTAATCCAGATCCTCCTGAATCTTTACAAGTTCTCCTTCAATATCCAACTTGCCACCCAGCGGGATAAAATACTCAGTCGTTCTTACCATAAATGAGGCAGCCCCTTCCTGTTTCTCAGAAACAAATGATACTACCGATAAATTACAAAGTTTATTTATAACAGGAAGAAACTCAATATCAAAATTATTCTTATCAGAACGGATAAGAAGATTAAGTTTTTCTTTATTTGGAATATCCTTATTTCTCCTGACAGTTCTAACTGCACTAATCGTCTCCTTAATGGATTCAAAGCCGGCAATCAGTTCCTTATTGAATTTTTTAGCTTCGGGCAGAAAGGTAACCATAATACTTTCACCCTCCTTCCTCTCAAGAAGCAGCTGCCATATCTCCTCAGTAATGAATGGCATAAAAGGATGTATCAACTTCAGAAGTTTATCAAATACAGAGATCGTGACATCAAATGTAATCCTGTCTACAGGCTTTTGATATTCAGGTTTGATGATTTCAAGATACCAACCCGAAAACTCATCCCAGAACAATTTGTATGTTATCATCAGAGCTTCCGAAATCCTGAATTTTTTGAAGTTTAAATCTATCTCATGTATAGATCTCTTCATAACCTCATCTATCCAATTCCCTGCAACTCTAGATGAATCAGGCTGGTCGATCTTATCATCAACTTTCCAGCTCTTTACAAGTCTGAAAGCATTCCAGATTTTATTGGCAAAATTACGACCCTGCTCAGGTAAACTGTCTTCATAAAGAAGATCGTTACCTGCAGGGGAACATAATAACATACCCACTCTTACTCCATCTGCACCATATTTTTCGATGAGGTCGATTGGTTCGGGAGAGTTTCCCAGCGATTTGGACATCTTCCTCCTCTGCTGGTCGCGAACCAGACCGGTAAGATATACATTGTCGAATGGCTTCTGTCCTCTGAACTCATAACCGGCAATGATCATGCGTGCAACCCAGAAGAAGAGTATTTCCGGAGCCGTAATAAGATCGTTTGTCGGATAATAGTATTTAATATCCGCATTCCCCGGATCATTAATACCATCAAATGAAGTTATCGGCCATAGCCACGAAGAGAACCATGTATCAAGTACATCCTCGTCCTGCCTAAGGTCGCTCTCATTCATTAAGCGGTTACCGCTCTTTTCCCTTGCCAGTTCAAGTGCTTCAGAAATATTCTCTGCCACAACAAATTCGTTATTATAGTAGTACCAGGCTGGTATCCTTTGGCCCCACCACAGCTGACGGCTGATACACCAGTCGCGAACGTTTTCCATCCAGTGCCGGTAAAGGTTTTTGAATTTTGCCGGATGAATCTGAACATCTCCATTTAAAACTGCATCCAACGCAGGTTGCGACAACTCCTTCATCTTCATGAACCACTGAAGTGAGAGCCTTGGTTCGATAACTGCATTTGTACGTTCTGAACGGCCTATCTTATTATTATAATCTTCAACCTTAACCAGGCTTCCGCTTCGCTGAAGCTCCTCTTCAGCAAGTTCTTTAGCTTTAAACCTGTCAACACCGACAAACAAACCAGCCCTTGCGCTCATTGTGCCATCCTCATTGAAGACATCAATTGATGGCAATTTATGTCTGAGGCCGATCTCGTAGTCATTAATATCGTGTGCAGGAGTTATCTTAAGACATCCTGTACCAAACTCCGGATCAACATAACTGTCAAAAATAAACGGCACCTCACGGTTAGCCATGGGGACAATAACCCTTTTACCTTTCAGGTGTTTGTACCGCTCATCACTAGGGTTTGCACAAACAGCTGTATCGCCGAGTATTGTTTCCGGACGTGTTGTAGCAACCATCACATACTTATCCTCTCCAACTATCTTATAACGAACATAATAGAGCTTTGATTTTTCGTCGGTATAAATTACCTCTTCATCTGAAACAGCAGTCATAGCCTGTGGGTCCCAGTTAACCATCCTTACGCCTCTGTAAATAAGTCCTTTATTGAACAGGTCCACAAACACCTTTATAACGGAATCATATCGCTTCTCATCCATAGTGAAAAGAGTACGATCCCAGTCGCATGAAGCTCCCAGTCGCTTAAGCTGTTCTAGGATTATACCGCCATGTTTATGAGTCCATTCCCAGGCATAGTTGAGGAACTCTTCCCTTGAAAGATCGCGTTTTTCAATCCCTTCTGCCTTAAGCTTTGCAACGACCTTAGCTTCGGTTGCAATTGAAGCATGGTCTGTGCCCGGCACCCAGCAGGCATTTTTACCCTGCATCCTTGCCCTGCGAACCAGGACATCCTGGATAGTATTATTAAGCATGTGGCCCATGTGAAGTACTCCCGTGACATTGGGTGGTGGAATGACAATGGTATAAGGCTCTCGCTTGTCGGGCGTACTCTTAAAAAATCCATGCTTCATCCAGTAATTGTACCAACGGCTTTCTGCTTTCCCGGGTTCGTATTTTGAAGGAATATCCATATTATACTGATGATTTTATCTCAAATAAATGAAATGCAAAATTATAAAAATTCATTACATTAGCTGAATGTAAAAAGTAAAAAGGTCTTTTACTTCCATGAAACCTGACCTGATAATCAATCTAAGAATAATAACGTTAAAACCAATGAAGAAAAATCAATCAATAATAATCCTTCTCTCTCTGGCTGGACTGGCCTTATTTCTAACAACTTGTACCAAGGATGAAGATTCTGAGAAGCTTGGAAAAGAGGCAATAATACATACTCTGAATGATGAAATCAGTGCAGACACACTTGAATCTTTAGTTACCTGGATGCAGGAAATGGGAACCCGATTTGCATTATCAGACAACCACAGGGATGTTGCCCTGAAAATTAAAAAGAGGTTTGTTGTGATGGGATATGCTGATGCCAGGATAGATTCTTTTATGATCAACCATACATACAGAAATATCAACTATCAGCAATGGCAGTATAATGTAATTGCTACTCTTGAAGGAAATAGTTATCCAGATTCTATTTGTATAATAGGAGGCCATTACGATAATAATCTCATGACCGGTGATCCGTTTTCAATTGTTCCCGGAGCAAATGATAATGCCAGCGGTGTAGCTGCAGCTCTGGAAATAGCAAGAGTAATGAAGAAAAATAACTATTCGCCAGGCAACACTATTGAGTTCATTGCATTTGGTTCAGAGGAACTCGGGCTTTATGGAAGCAGCGCTTATGCATATGATTCGAAGCAAAGTTCAAAAAAGATTAAGTTGATGCTTAATAACGATATGATTGCCTATCAAACAGGTACCAACCAGTCAGAGTGGATTGTAAATATTATTGACTACGACAATTCACATAATCTCAGGACAGAGGCTGAACAGATGTGCAGCATGTTTACTGTTCTGAATTTTACCAATGATAATACTTATAATAAACAGAGCGACAGTTATCCGTTTTTTACAAATGGTTATAAAGCTATCTTTTTCTTTTCAAACAATATTGATCCGGATTATCATTCCCTCAATGACCTTACTGAAAACTGCAATTTTGAATATTGCCGTGAAATAGTCAAAATATCCTGTTCGCTGCTGGTTAATAGCAACTAGTCTTTCTGACTTCAACTACGCTATGGTCGTGTTTGACTATAAATAATCTTAAGGAATGTTTAAATCAGGAATGCATTTCTACAAATTGTTTACTTTTGCTTTGCTTTTGATGAATTAGCAGACACAAAACTATCTAAATATGCCCACAATATCGGATAAAGGCAAAGCGATGCCAGCATCACCTATAAGGAAGCTTGTTCCATATTCGGAAGAAGCAAAACGTAAAGGGAGAAAAGTCTATCATCTTAATATTGGACAACCTGATATCCCTACTCCAGAAGTAGCATTGAATGCAATCCGTAACATTAATCTGAAAGTCATAGAATACAGCCATTCAGCAGGCAACGAATCGTATCGCCGTAAGCTGACGTTATATTATCAGAAGATCGGGATTAATATCGACCATACCGAAATACTGATAACAACAGGCGGATCGGAGGCAATACTATTTGCTCTAATGTCCTGCGTAAATCCGTGTGATGAAGTTATAACGCCGGAGCCATTCTACGCTAATTATAACGGTTTTGCAACAACAGCCGGTATTACAATCGTTCCTGTAACCTCCTTTATTAAAGAAGATTTTGCTCTTCCGCCAATTAAAGAGATTGAAAAAAAAATTACCGCAAAGACTAAGGGCATTATTGTCTGTAATCCGAATAATCCTACCGGGTATCTCTATTCAAAGGAAGAACTTCTTCTTCTGAAGGATATTGTAAAGAAATATGATTTGTTTCTCTTCTCCGATGAGGCTTACCGTGAGTTTTGCTATGACGGAGCTGAACATTTCTCAGCATTGAATCTTGAAGGTATTGAGAACAATGTAATTATGCTCGATTCGGTATCCAAACGCTATAGCGAATGCGGTGTAAGGATTGGGGCACTGATAACAAAAAACAAAGAGGTGATTTCCACTGCTCTTAAATTTGCTCAGGCACGCCTCTCACCCCCCGGACTCGGACAGATTGCCGGTGAAGCATCAATTGATACTCCTGATGAGTACTTCAAAGAGGTAAACAGGGAATACACCGAACGTAGAAATTATATGGTTGAGGCCCTTAATAAAATTCCGGGTGTCTACTGTCCGAAACCAAAAGGTGCGTTTTACACTGTTGTTAAACTTCCGGTTGATGATGCCGACAAGTTTGCACAGTGGCTTCTTGAAGATTTTGAATATAAGAATCAGACCGTTATGGTTGCGCCTGCCTCGGGCTTTTACTCTACACCCGGATTAGGGAAGAATGAGGTGCGTATTGCTTATGTCCTTAAAATTGATGACCTCAAAAATGCGATGATGATCCTTGCTGAAGCGCTAATGGTTTATCCGGGAAGAGTATGATTTTGGTTATCAGACGTCTCAACCTATGAAGGAGTTATTAAGAACCTGATAAAATGAATGCATTTGAAAAGCCTGTCCAGATACTGATTGCAGATAGCCAGTTCTTGATTACAGAATCGCTGAAGTTCATACTTCAAATCGATGGGGATTTTAATGTTAACAAAGTTGTCACCGAAAAAAACGAGTTAATTAAAGCATTGACCCGGGAAAATATTTCTATATTAATCATCGACCCTTCACTAATTGAACTTGCCAACTTTTCCGAACTAAAAGAGATCAAAACCAGTTTCCCAAATCTAAAACTGCTTGTCATTACTAATAGTGTAAGTAAAAGTGAACTGCATGAATTAAATAACATCGGAATTACAAATATTATTCTAAAAACAGCTGGTAAAGAGGAAATATTTGATGCATTTAATTCTGCCCTTAAAGGGAAGAAATACTATTCAAATGAATTGCTGGAAATTTTATTTGAAGTTAATGAGAGGAAAAACTCTGGTGAAGAAACAGGCCTGCTGACAAATTCCGAAATCGAAATTGTCCGGTTGATCTCCGAAGGATTAACTACAAAGGAAATTGCTTCTCATAGATACGTAAGCTTTCATACAGTAATAACACACCGCAAAAACATCTTCAGAAAGCTTGGCGTTTCAAGCGTTTCTGAACTCATCATGTATGCCATTAAGTCAGGCTGGATAAACATAATTGAATACCATATTTAAGTGTTATGCCATCTTTATGGTATATAAAATGACTCAAACAGGGTATTTTTTACATAACATGTTCAATGCACTTTTGTAGCGCGGATTTTTCTTAAATAAAATCTTAATAGTGGAAGACTCAAAGGGCCTGTTAAAAAGGCCGATAAACTACTGCCAAACACTTAATAATCATTTGTAACACATTAATATTAAATAATATAACACTAAATCATAATTATATGGCATCAGAAAACTTACATTTCGAAACGCTGCAATTGCATGCCGGACAGGTTGTCGACCCGACTACTAATTCAAGGGCTGTTCCTATATACCAGACCACATCCTATGTTTTTAACGATTCAGAACATGCTGCTAATTTGTTTGGATTAAAGGAATTTGGCAATATTTATACCAGATTAATGAATCCAACCACTGATGTTTTTGAGAAGCGTATTGCTGCCCTGGAAGGCGGAGTTGCTGCTCTGGCAACGTCATCCGGTCAGGCTGCACAGTTTATAGCTTTAACCAACATTATGCAGGCCGGCGACAACTTAGTATCAACATCCTATCTCTATGGTGGGACATATAACCAGTTCAAGGTGCAGTTTAAACGGTTGGGTATCGGGGTAAAATTCGTGGATGGGGACAACCCATCTGATTTCGAAAAATTGATAGATAACAAAACTAAAGCCATTTATCTTGAGACAATTGGAAATCCGAAATTTAATATCCCTGATTTTGACGCAATAGCTGAAGTTGCAAAAAAACACGAGATTCCTCTTATTGTCGACAATACATTTGGCGCTGCAGGATATTTATTCCGGCCCATAGAACATGGGGCCAATATTGTAGTTGAATCAGCTACTAAATGGATTGGAGGCCATGGTACCAGCATAGGAGGCGTAATAGTCGATGCCGGTAATTTCAACTGGGCAAACGGGAAGTTCCCTCAATTCACCGAACCCTCTGAAGGATATCATGGCCTTAAATTCTGGGATGTTTTTGGTGCTCCTGGGCCATTTGGTAATATCGCTTTTATTATCCGTGCCCGTGTTGAAGGGTTACGCGACTACGGGTCTTCTCTAAGCCCATTCAATTCTTTTCTGCTTCTTTTAGGACTTGAAACTTTATCTCTGCGCGTTCAAAAACATGTGGACAATGCATTGGAATTAGCTCTATGGCTATTGAAGCATCCTAAAGTCGAATATGTTGAATATCCCGGCCTGCCTGATAGCCCTTACCATGAGTTAGGGAAGAAATATCTCAAACATGGATTTGGCGGTGTACTCACATTCAAAGTAAAAGCAGGGAAAGAGGCTGCAGATATACTGGTGAACAATGTCAAATTAATCAGCCACCTTGCAAACGTGGGCGATGCCAAAACATTAATCATTCACCCGGCTTCAACAACCCATCAGCAACTATCTGAAAAAGAACAGTTAAGTTCCGGCGTTATACCCGGAGTGTTGAGAGTCTCGGTAGGAATCGAAAATATATTGGATATTAAAGCCGATCTCGAACAGGCTTTTAGTATTATATAAACGAGATCTCAAAATAACAACGTATCTTGATTTGGATTATTAAGAAAAACACTTATGGTCAATCAAATGTTATATAATTTATAAACTCATTTAATAGCATTTTGCCATGCCAGATATTTCCATACCTAACCAAAAAGCGGTTGAAAAGACAATCAAATCTGTTTTTGAACTGCTTTTCCCCACCACTCATTCTTTTACAGATGCTGAAATAGAGAGTAATCGAAATGATCTGCAGAATCAAATACTCGTAACACTATCTGATCTGACTAATAAAAAAGAGGAGGTTACAAAACAATTATTTAAAAATCTTGACAAGATAAAAGAGACATTACTCAAAGACGCCAATTTTATTCTTGAATCAGATCCTGCCGCTACTCAACTGATCGAAGTCATTGCTATTTATCCGGGGTTTTTTGCTATATTTTGCTATCGAATTGCCAACTTTTTAGCGAAGTTATCAGTACCTCTCTTTCCCAGGATGATCACTGAATATGCTCATAGAGTAACCGGTATCGATATTCACCCTTTAGCTATAATTGGTAGTCCCCTGGCAATAGACCACGGCACAGGTATTGTTATTGGAGAAACTGCATTTATTGGAAATAATGTAAAACTTTATCAGGGAGTTACACTTGGAGCACTAAGCGTAGATAAAAAGAAAGCATCAAAAAAAAGACACCCTACCATTGAAGATAATGTTATTCTGTATGCCGGCTGTACAATTCTGGGTGGCGAGACAGTTGTTGGCAGAAACAGTATTATAGGTGGGAATGTATGGCTCACAGAGAGTATCGCGCCTTTTTCAGTGGTTTATCATAAAAGCGAAATTATTGTGAGAAACCAGAATGGTTTTCAGGAACCTGTAAACTTTATAATCTGAAATAACTATTACAATATTTAAATATTATGAAAGTAAACTCAATTCTCGAAACAATAGGTAACACACCTCATGTTAAAATTAACCGGCTTTTTACCTCTGGGTTTTCTGTGTGGGTAAAATTGGAAAATGCCAACCCCGGCGCCAGCATAAAAGACAGAATTGCATTTTCGATGGTAGATGATGCAGAAAAAAAGGGACTGCTTAATCCTCAAAGTGTAATTATTGAGCCAACTTCAGGTAACACAGGTATTGGATTAGCAATAGTGGCAGCAGTAAAAGGGTACAGACTTATTCTGGTAATGCCTGAATCAATGTCACTTGAAAGAAGAAAAATAATGAGTGCTTATGGTGCGGAATTTGTACTTACCCCTCGTGAAAAAGGGATGAAAGGCGCTATTGAGCGTGCCAGGGAATTGGTTCTGGAAACACCAGACTCATGGATGCCCATGCAGTTTGATAACCCTGCCAACACCAATATTCACAAAAATACCACTGCTCAGGAAATCATCAATGATTTTCCTGATGGCCTTGATTACCTGATTACAGGTGTTGGTACCGGTGGACATATAACCGGATGCGCCGAAGTGCTAAAAAAAAAATTCCCAAACCTGAAAGTATTTGCAGTTGAACCGGAATTATCTCCGGTTTTAAGTGGCGGATCTCCTGGACCACATCCATTGCAGGGAATAGGCGCCGGATTTATACCTTCCATTTTAAGAACAGAGCTGTTAGATGGGATAATAAAAGTAAGCAAAGAAGATGCATTTACTTTTGTTAACAGAGCAGCAAAAGAAGAGGGGTTATTTATTGGAATTTCTTCGGGAGCCTCATTAGCCGCTGTGAATCAAAAATTGAATGAAATTCCTGAGGGATCAAAAATCCTTACATTCTGCTATGATACAGGTGAGAGATATTTATCAATAGAGGGATTATTTTGATGCAAATCAACCTGTTCAATTAATATTGGTTAGTTGGAATATAATAGGTATTTCTCCCTGATCTTTGCAAATTTAGTCAGGGCTTCCTTCCAGGTTACCCTGATATCTTTAGCACTCATCCCCTCCTGTATCTGTTCCCTTAATACCGGACCCCCTGCAAGAACATCGAAATAGGGAGTAAAAAATTTATCTTTTTGGGGGAAATCGTTATATGCACCTATTATCCAATCCAGATCAAGCTCTGGTCTCGGTACCAATTTCTTTTCAATAGCATCCCTGAGATCCTTTCCGTAGCATTTAATTCCAAGAAGCGGAGGATTTTTCGCGCCTGGAAGGCTCTCCGGAGTAAAACTGAATCCTTTGTCGGTAAATTCGGGTGATCCATAGACCTGGAATGGGAAGGGAGTCCCCCTGCCGAGAGAAAGATTTGTCCCTTCAAAAAAGCAAATTGATGGATACAGATATACAGAGTTCTGGTTTGGCAGGTTTGGTGAAGGTTTTACGGGAAGTTCATAAGGAGTTTTATGAGTGTAATTTCTACACTTAATAACTGTAAGATCACATTTTACACTATTCTTCAGCCATCCCTCACCATTGATCATCTGAGCATATTCGCCCACCGTCATTCCATGCACAATGGGTACCGGATGCATGCCAACAAAAGAGCTGTGTGCTGTATCGAGGATATTCCCGTCAAAATAAAAACCATTCGGATTGGGTCTGTCAAGTACAAGACATTTCACATGATTTTCGGCACATGATTCCAGAATATAATGGAGAGTTGATATATACGTATAGAATCGTGCGCCTACATCCTGAATATCAAAAATTACAACATCAATCCCGGCAAGATCGTCAGCTGTTGGTTTCAGGTGGGAACCATAGAGACTTATTAAAGAGATACCTGTTTGGGGGTCTTTACCATTTTCGATTCTTTCGCCGGCATCTGCCATATTTCTGAATCCATGCTCCGGGGAGAATATCACTCTGATATTAATGCCAATTGACAAAAGATTATCAACCAGGTGTGTCTGTCCTACCATGGAAGTCTGGTTTGCAACTACAGCAATTGATTTACCTTCAATCATATCCCTGTAAAGTTCAATCTGGTATGATCCTGGAATTGGCGCTTTCTTAGCTCCGTAACACACTGTTAATGTGATGTTTACTGAAATAAGCAAGGTTATGTAGAGCAACTTTTTCATATGACTGGTATTTTCTCTGGTAAATGTAATAAGAACAAATTTTACTTCACTTCTTGAACCGTATATAAAAGTATCTCAATTTTCTTAAATTTGATGACTCAGAAAAAAGATGAACTTTCCCTATTTCATAGCTCAGAAGTTAATAAAAGGAAGACGCGAAGGTACTTCATTTTCACGTCCGATAAATGTCATTGCTATTATAGGCATTGCAATGGGTCTTGCCGTGATGATACTTGCCGTATCGATACTTACAGGCTTCAAACAGGAGATCAGGGAAAAAGTTGTCGGGTTCGGATCGCATATACAGATCATGAACTTCGATTCGAACATCTCATTCGAAACCATGCCAATATGCGATACACAGGAATTTGTTCCCAAAATAAAACAGATCCCGGGGATAAGACATTTGCAGGTATTTGCTACAAAAGCAGGAATTATAAAGACTGACGAGGATATTCAGGGTGTTGTGCTGAAAGGAATCGGAAGTGATTTTGACTGGAACTACTTCAGCAGCAACATGGTTGATGGCTCTGTGTTCACAGTCACTGATACCGGGCGCACCGATAAAGTGATCATTTCCAAAAAGATATCCGATATGCTGAAGTTAAAAACCGGGGATTCATTTGGAATGCATTTCATCCAGGATCCTCCGCGCAGCAGAAAGTTTACTATTTGCGGAATATATGAAACAAGCCTTGAAGAGTTTGATAAGATTTATGTTTTCTGCGATATAGGGCATATCAAACGGCTAAACGGATGGAAAGATGACCAGGTAAGTGGATTTGAAATATTCATTGATGATTTTGATGCGCTCGATGCCATGACCATGGCAGTAAGAGATGTCATCGGCTATAAAATAACAGAGGAAGATGATAAGTTTAAAGTAACTAACATCAGGATAAAATATCCCCAGATATTTGATTGGTTGAACTTTCAGGATATCAACGTTATCATTATTATTTTTCTTATGCTGGTTGTAGCCGGGTTTAACATGATATCAGGTTTGCTCATACTGATTCTTGAAAAAACCAATATGATAGGTATTCTTAAAGCGCTTGGTTCTGAAGATATTACAATACGCCGGGTATTTCTGTATCAGGCTGCTTATCTGATTGGTAAGGGATTGTTATGGGGTAATCTGATCGGTATCGGACTTGCATTTCTTCAGCTTAAAACCGGGATGATCACACTCGATCCAAGCTCATATTATATTAAAACTGTCCCTGTTAATCTTGAACTGGCACATATTCTATTGCTTAATGCTGGTACAATGGCTGCTATTATTTTTATGCTTATTGTTCCATCACAATTAATAAGCAGGATCACACCTGCAAAGGCAATAAGGTACGATTAAAAACTAAGGCAGAACGTAGTCTCTTTATCCGGAACTGACTTTACTTTCAGAGTTCCTCCATGTACCATCATTATCTGTTTTGAAATGCTGAGGCCAATACCAGATCCGTTCTGCCTGGTTGTAAAAAACGGAACAAATATCTCATCAAGATTTTCCTCAGATATTCCGGGACCATTATCAATTACACATATTTCGTGATGTTGATCAGGACCGATGCCTGCAACAATCATGATCTTCCCCGAAGGATTGTTTTCATTGGATTCAACGGCATTCTTTAAAAGGTTTATTAAAACCTGTGATATCAGGTTCTGATCAGCATATATTTCAAGATCAGCATCTTTCTGTGAAAAAGACAATTCTATTCTGCCGCTTTTTTCGAGTGAGTCATATAGGATCTTAACACGACTCATCAGGTCTGCCACCTTAAATAACTTCTTTCCCGGTTCCGGAACACGTGTCAGTTTCCGGTACGATTCAACAAATGACACCAGCCCTTTTCCCTGTTCCTTTATTACATTCAAACCCTGCAAAGTAGTAGCGATTGTTTTAACTGTTACCTGCTCAGGCAAAACCGGTTTTCCCCCGGCAATGAAAATGTGAGAAAGACTTTCAGAAAGGGATGTAATAGGCGTAATAGAATTCATAATTTCATGCATAAGAACTCTTATTAGTTTTATCCACGATTCAATCTCTTTTTCATCAAGTTCATTCTTGATATCCTGAATTGAAAGAATTACCATTTCACTATTATTCGTTTTGAATGAAGTGGCTTTAAGAGAGAGCTGAATCTCGCCCTGTTCAGTATTTATTGCAACTAATTTCCGCTCAAATGGCCTGATATTTTCTATTGTCTGAAAAAGCGTCTCATCTATTTTTTTAATTTGCTGCAGATGTGTGAGAACATCTACAGCCAGAAGCCTTTTTGCGGATGAATTGGAATGAAGTATAAATCCTTTATTATTATAGGTTATTATTCCCGTAGCAAGGTGTTCAAGTAATATCCTGAAATACTGCTCCTGCTGTCTGTTTTCTAATTTTAACTGCTGGATCTGTTGATTAACCCTGTTCATACTCTCGTAAATTTCCCTGACACTTCTGTTTTTCTCTTCAACCGGAAAAGAGAGATTTGAATCATCGTTTCTGACAGAATTGAAGAAGTAGCTGATCTTTTTGTTCATTATGTTCAAATAAGATATGAGACTGATTGTCAGAAAAACTATTGCAAAAAAACATAAAAGGGACATACGTAAAGATTGGTCTTCAACTATTAAATACCCAAGGAGAACAGACAGAATCACTATTAGAGAAACCCTGATAATAATATTAACATATAAATTCTTACTTATCATTGATCGGATTTTTTAAGTCTGTTATATAATGTTTGCCTTGTTATACCAAGTTGATCAGCAGCAGCAGTGAAGTTACCATTATTTTTTTCAAGCGCTTGTTGAATCATCTGTTTTTCCATCTCTTCAAGAGTAGTGAAAGGGTTGTTGGTGCTGACATAATTAGATTGCCTCAGATTCAAATCGTCAGGCTTTAAGATAGAGGTTTCACTTAATATCACTGCCTTTTCAATTGTATGCTGAAGCTCGCGGATATTGCCTGGCCATGCATACTTAAGAAGCTTATCATTGGCCTGCTGATTAATTTTCAGATTTGGTTTATTATATTTAAAAGAATATTTCTTTAAAAAGAAATCCGTCAGAATAATAATATCATTCCCACGGTCTCTCAAAGGAGGTAGTTCAACCTGAATAGTGTTTATCCTATATAGAAGGTCTTCACGGAATAGTCCTTCACTAACCATGTCTTCAAGGTTTCTGTTGGTGGCGCATATCAGACGTATATCTATTGTAATCAGCTGATTTGATCCTATACGGGTAATCTGGCGGTTCTCAATAGCCGAAAGCAGTTTGGACTGGAGATGAAAAGAGATGTTCCCGATTTCATCGAGGAACAGGGTACCCTTTCCGGCAATTTCAAATTTACCCTGACGATTTTCACGGGCATCAGTAAAAGCTCCTTTCATATGTCCGAATAACTCACTTTCAAAGAGAGTCTCGGATAAGGAACCCATATCAACAGTTACCAGAACCTCGTTGGATCTGTTCGAAAGCTTGTGGATCTCCTGGGCTATCAGGTCTTTTCCGGTGCCGTTTTCACCTGTGATTAAAACATTAGCTTCGGTCTTTGCAACTTTCCTGGCCAGGTTAAGCACCTTCATAAGCTGAGGAGATGAACCAATTATAAATTTCTGATCACGGTTCAGTTCTTTTTTCAGTTCTGTCTCTCTCTCCTTTAGCTGTACGACCTCTTTTTTTGAAAGATTAAGCTGAATCGCCAGTTTAAGTGTTGCCAGTAATTTCTCATTGTCCCATGGTTTAAGAATGAAATCGGATGCCCCTGCCTTCAGAGCCTTAACGGCAGTATCAATATCGCCATAGGCTGTAATCATAACCACAGAAATTTCAGGATTAATCTCTTTTATTCTTCCAAGCCAGTAAATCCCCTCATTTCCTGTATTGATACCGGCACTGAAATTCATATCAAGAATTACCAGGTTATAATCCATCTTTCTTAATTCTGACAGGATCTGGTTCGGGTTGGTCAGCGTGGTAATTGTCTGAAATTCAGGTGAGAGCAGTATCTCAAGTGTACTTAAGATGCTTTTATTGTCGTCAACAATCAGGATGTTTCCTTTATGCATATGTATATGATTTTATTTCAATCTTCAAGTTCCTTCTTCCCAAATCCTCTTTTTCTACCCCCTAAATCCTCTATTATCTATCCCCTGAATCCCCCAAAGGCTTCAACCCCCTAAATCCCCCAAATGGGGGACTTAACTTCCTCCATAGCCCCCCAAATGGGGGGTTGGGGGGTTGAATTCCTCCAATTGGGGGGTTGGGGGGTTGAATTCCTCCAATTTGTGGGGTTGAAGGATTAGTGGGTTGAATCATGGAGAGTAAATTTACCGGATATAAAAGACAAAATCAACATTTTGTATAATATTTTTACGCAATATCGTAAAATATCTTTACGCCACACCTGACCTTCATAATATATACTATTGAATATTAACTACATACAGTTATGGCATAATTATAGTAATAATATAAACATAAAAATCCCAG
>Ga0315273_10005934_pt1 | contig 15153 bp, 13 predicted proteins | sample YL17G02_0_MG_FD_205753 | JGI IMG/M metagenome (GOLD analysis project Ga0315273, IMG submission 205753) | Sediment microbial communities from Yellowstone Lake, YNP, Wyoming, USA - YL17G02_0 | ecosystem: Environmental > Aquatic > Freshwater > Lake > Sediment | place: USA: Wyoming | collected...
GCCGATCTGGGGGGGGCAACCAACGGCCCGCTGACGGTGCGCCGCGCGGTGCAGTGCGCATCGGCAGCCTCCCGGCGTTCGCCCACGTATAATGAAGGGCCGTCAGGCCATGAAGCTACGTTCATGGTCGTGTCACGGGGGTCTCAAGAGGGGCAGCGCAGCTTCATCCCTGCCCCTTACCCTGAAACGGGATGGTCCATGTCTCGCCCGCTCGATCCGCTCCTGTCCCCTCGCTCGATCGCCGTCGTGGGTGCGTCTCGAGCGCCGAGTACCATCGGCCATCAGATCCTCGCCAATCTGGTGAAGTACGGATACACCGGGACGGTCTTTCCGGTGAATCCCAACGCGGCGGCGGTGCATGCCATCAAGGCGTGGCGCAGTTTGAGCGCGATCTCCGATCCGGTGGACATGGCGCTGGTCTGCGTGCCGAAGGACCTGGTGGCTCAGGTCGCGATGGAGGCAGGAGAGAAAGGGGTCCGGGCGATCGTCGTCATCAGTGCAGGGTTCCGCGAAGTGGACGGGGAAGGGGCGGCGCGGGAGCAGGAACTGGTCGCCATCTGCCGGCGCTACGGGATGCGGCTAGTTGGTCCGAACTGCATGGGGGTGCTCAATGCCGACCCCGCCGTCTCGATGAACGCCACGTTTGCACCGAGCATGCCGCCATTCGGGCACGCGGCATTCGTGAGTCAGTCGGGCGCCATGGGGCTCTCGGTGCTCGATTACGCCCAGGAATACGGGATCGGCATCGCACAATTCGTGTCCATCGGGAACAAGCCCGATGTCAGCGGCAACGACCTGCTGCTTCACTGGGAGGACGATCCGGCGATCGGGGTCATCCTCATGTATGTCGAGAACTTCGGCAATCCTCGGCGGTTCCTCGAGATCGCTTCCCGAGTGACGCGGAAGAAGCCGATCATCGTGGTGAAGTCGGGCCGGTCGCGGGTCGGGGCGCGGGCGGCCTCCTCGCATACCGGTGCCCTGGCCGCGAGCGACGTCGCCATCGATGCCCTCCTCTCGCAGGCCGGGGTCCTCCGTGCGGGGTCCGTGGAGGAGCTCTTCGACCTCGCGATGGCCTTCGGGGGCCAGCCCCTGCCGCGGACTCGACGGGCCGCCGTCGTGACTAACTCCGGCGGCCCCGGTATCCTCGCGGCCGATGCCCTGGAAGCCAACAACATCAGCGTCCAGGATCTGGACCCTGCCACCGTGAATCGGCTGAGGCCGCTCTTCCCCGAGGAAGCCTCGCTCCGCAACCCGCTGGACATGGTCGCGTCGGCGACGCCGTCGGGATACCGCGCCGCGCTCGACGCACTGCTCTCCGACCCGGGCGTCGACGCGGTCCTGGCGATCTTCGTCCCGCCGTTGGGTGTCCGGCAGGAGGACGTCGCCGACGCCATTGTCGCGGCCAAAGCCGGGCACGCCGACAAACCCGTCCTGGCGGTGTTGATGGGGCGCCAGGGGTTGCCGCAGGGAAAGGCGGAGCTGCATGCGGTGGGCATCCCGGCATACATCTTCCCCGAGTCGGCCGCGCGTGCGTTGGGAGCGATGTGCCGCTACCGGGAATGGCGCGAGCGGCCGACCCCGGCGCTCGAGTCCCTCGAGGTCGACCTCGCCGCCGCGCGGGTGATCCTCGCCGAGGCGCGCGCGCAGGGCCGGCCCCGGCTGGACGAGCTGGAATCGCTGGCGCTCCTGGCGGCCTATGGAGTCCGGACGCCACCGTCGGTGCTCGCGCGGACCGAGGAGGAGGCGGTCGCCGCCGCGGAACGAATGGGATTCCCGGTGGCCATGAAGATCATGGCGCCGGCGATTATCCATAAGACCGACGTGGGCGGTGTCCAGGTGGGGATCGGCAACGCGCCGGAGGCGCGGGACGCGTGGCGGGAGATCCTTGCTGGAGCCCGGCAGGCCCAGCCGAAGGCGGCTGTGACCGGCGTGCTGGTGCAGCGGATGGTGAAGGGGGGCCGGGAGTTCATTGCGGGAATGACCCGCGATCCTTCCGTCGGTCCCATGCTGATGTTCGGACTGGGCGGGACTCTGGTGGAAGTGCTCGGAGACGTGGTCTTCCGGTTAGCGCCGATCCAGCGTCTGGATGCCCAAGACATGATCCACGGCATCCGGTCCTACAAGCTCCTCCTGGGCGTGCGTGGTGCGCCGCCAGCCGACCAGGCCGCCTTGGAAGAGGTCCTGCTCCGCCTCTCTCGGCTGACGCTCGACTTCCCCGAGATCGCGGAGCTCGATCTGAATCCGCTGCTGGCCTTTGCCGATGGTGCAATGGCAGTGGATGCGCGGGTGGTGTTGGCGGGGCGAGAGTAGCTGTGGATCGGCTATCAGCTGTCAGGTATCAGCGATTGTGCGATAGCCGCCGAGTCACCGCTCTTGCCGGTTCCTCATCCCGAGGGAGCGGGAGGACGGACCTTCGCGCCCGTCCGAAGCGACCGAGGGATCCAGCCGGCCTTGAGCAGATCCCTCGCTGCGCTCGGGATGAAGAGGACGATGCTTCCAATGCCCGATAGCCGATAGCTGATAGCCGATAGCCGATAGCCAATACCTCACCGCTCACGACGCCTGCACAGGACGGTCTCCACCATGTCCCTCTCCGCGTTCGACTACCTGCACGATCCCCGACGCAACAAGGGCACCAGCTTCACCGATGCCGAGCGCGACGCGCTCGGGCTGCGCGGCCTCCTGCCCCCGCGGGTGACCACCCAACCGGAACAGCAGGCCAGGGTGCTCGACAACTTCCGGCAGAAGTCCAGTCCGCTTGAGAAGTACATCTATCTCATCAGCCTGATGGACCGGAACGAACATCTGTTCTACCGGATGGTCATGGAGCACGTCGAGGAGATCATGCCGATCATCTACACGCCAACGGTCGGCGAGGCGTGCGTCAAGTTCGGCCAGATCTTCCGTCGGCCGCGTGGCCTCTACGTCACCGCCACGGACCGCGGACGAGTCAAGCGGATTCTGCAGAACTGGCCCGAACGGGACATCGGTATGATCGTCGTGACCGATGGCGAGCGGATCCTGGGTCTCGGGGATCTCGGCGCGAACGGCATGGGGATCCCGATCGGAAAGCTTTCCCTGTATACCGCCTGCGCCGGCGTGAATCCGGCCCTGTGTCTGCCCGTCACCATCGACGTGGGTACCAATCGCGCGGAGCTGCGGAGCGACCCGCTCTATCTGGGACTGCTCCAGGAGCGGGTACGCGGGGCTCTCTATGATGAGCTGGTGGAGGAGTTTGTGCTGGCGGTGCAGGAGGTCTTCCCGGGGGCGGTCATCCAGTTCGAGGACTTCGCGACGGAAAACGCCATTCGGTTGCTGGCGCGCTTCCGGGACCGCGTCTGCTGCTTCAATGACGATATCCAGGGGACGGCGGCTGTGACCCTGGCAGGACTGCTGTCTGCGGCGCGGATCACCGGGGAGCCGATCACCGAGCAGCGGGTGCTGTTCCTGGGGGCGGGGTCGGCGGCGACGGGCATCGCCGATCTGATCGCCTCCGCCATGGCGCGAGATGGGATTGCTCTGGGGGAGGCACGGACCCACTGCTGGTTCGTGGACTCCCACGGCCTGGTGGTGCAGAGCCGGCGGGCCGAGTTGGCGGAGCACAAGCTGCCCTACGCCCATGATCACGCGCCGGCGGCAGATCTCCTGGCCGCCATCGAGGCTCTCCGGCCCACCGCCATCGTCGGCGTGTCGGCGCAACCCCGGACCTTCACCGAACCGGTCGTACGGGCGATGGCACGGATCAATGCCCGGCCCATCATCTTCCCGCTCTCCAATCCGACCAGCAAGTCGGAGTGCACCGCGGAGGAGGCTTATCACTGGTCGGAGGGGCGGGCGGTGTTCGCCAGTGGCAGTCCGTTCGAGCCGGTGCCGCTGGGGGCGCGGACGCTGCTGCCGGGCCAGGGCAACAACGCCTACATCTTTCCGGGGGTGGGATTGGGAGTGATCGTATCGCGGGCGACGCGGGTGACCGACACGATGTTCTACGCGGCCGCTCGAACGCTCGCCACGGGGGTGAGCCAGGCGTCGCTCGACAGCGGCCTGCTGTATCCCCGACTCCGCGACATCCGACAGGTGTCGGCGGCCATTGCGGAGGCCGTGGCCGAGGTCGCCTACGCGGAGGGACTCGCCCGTGCGCCGCGACCTGCGGATCTCACCGGGGAAATCCAGCGGCACATGTACGACGCGACCTATCCGGTCTACGCGGAGCCCGGGAGGGTGTAGCCGGGCCTGGAGCGATACAACTGGCGGTGGTGCCCGCACAGTGCCGGCGCAGGCTTGCGCCGGTGCTGTGTAGTGTGTAGTATATACTACACGATGGCCGCATCATTCGGTGAGCACCTGCGACGGCGGCGGGAGGAACTCCGCGCCAGCGACCCGCGCTACTCTGTCCGCCAAGTGGCGGCCCGGGTCGGGCTGGAGCCGTCCTACCTGAGCAAGATCGAACGTGGCGACCAGCCGCCCCCCTCGGAAGCGTCGATCCGGGCCCTGGCGAAGGACCTCGGCGAGGATCCCGACGTACTGCTGGCGATGGCGGGGAAGATCTCGGGCGACCTGCAGCGGATCATCCTCAAGCGGCCACAGCTGGTCGCCGAACTGCTCCGGGATCTCAAGAACCTGCCGGACCACGCAGTGCTCAGGCTGGTGCGCGAGGTCCGCGACGGCAACTGGTAAACATCAGCCGGATGAGGGCGGCGGGGCAGGGCCCCGGGCCGGCCGGCGGGAGAAGTCCAACACGGGGAGGGAGCATGATCGAACTGACCGAGGACGCGCTGCACGTCTCCTTTGCCGAGGTGCACCCGGGGGCGCGCCTCCGGATCGAATTCCAGCGAACCCTGCGCATTCCCGACGACGATCGGGATCACCCGCTCCCGCCGGGGCTCGGTCGCTTTCCGCTCCGCCACATCGACGACTTCGCCGCGCGGGTGCCGCGACACTGGTGCGAGCATGGCGGGGTGATGCTTCCGATGTATCAGGCGGAGGCGCTCTGGCTCAATTTCACTGGCGAGGACCTCGAGGACCGGGATTCCGCATACCCGTTCGCGATCAGGGTTGCGACCGGCAAAGTGGATGCGGTGACCGGGAAGGCCTGGGTGAACGGACTGGAGGATGGTCCGCAGAACTACCTGGTCAGTCCCACGCAGCCCTGGCTCGACGGTTACTGCGTCCAGCGCGGAGTCATTCGGCAGTTCGTGGCGATGCCGCTGGGCCACGGCTATTCGGCGGAGGAGCAGGTCACCGGCAAGGCGGAGCATGGTGGTATCCAGATCCAGGTCTTCCCCATGAAGCGGGAGGTGTTCGAGCGACGATTCCCCGTTTCCTCCCGGGAGCACCGCACTTTCGGCCGAACGGTCTTCTCCAAAGAGCTGGAGTGCGGCGCTCCCACCGCGGCCATGGGGCTCGCCCCGGGTGGACGGATGCGGCAGGAGATCTATGAAGATCCCTTTGGGCTCAAGGACTGGGACCTGACCCAGACGAGCCGGTGCTTCGTCCATCTGGTCAATTCGGCAACTTGGAAGGCAATGACCGGCGAACTCCCCCCGACCATCCCACCCAACGCAGCCGATTACAGCCGGGCATGCCTGCCCTGGTTCGACTACTACGACGAGTCGGTGAAGCCGGCGGACGGCTCGGCCGTGCTCCGTGGGCTGAAGAGTGTCTTTCGCCTGGGTGAGGAGAAAGGGGACCATCCGCTCGCCGAAAACGAGGGAGCGTTCACAACCCGGGTGGTGAATCTCCGGCGCGGGCTCCGCCCTGGCCAGGTCCGGGAGGGTGCTTTCTAAGCCCCGCATTTGACACGGTTTGCCTCAGTGACTACGTTGGTGGCCTACTGGCGATCCCCATGAGAACCGGGAGCGCCACCAGTGGTTGTCCCAGGGAGCTGGCTCTGGCCAGTTCCCCCTTTTCAGTCGGCAGGTACGGGCATCCCGGACTCCGACGTCACGTTCATCAGGTCAGCAAGGAGCAGGGCATGCGTACCACCGGCACGGTCAAGTGGTTCAATGACAGCAAGGGGTTCGGCTTCATCACCCCGAACGACGGCCAGAAGGACTGCTTCGTCCATCATTCGGCCATCGTGGGCAGCGGCTTCAAGTCGCTGAAGGAGGGTGAAGAGGTGGAGTTCGACGTGGTCCAGGGGCCGAAGGGCCCGGCCGCGGAGAAGGTCACCCGGGTGCAGAAGTAACGGGCGATGGAAATTCTCCTCGGCGAAGATGATCGGATCGAGTGGGCGCTCAAGGCATTCCGCCGCAAGATGGCCAAGTCCGGCATCCTGCGTGAGGTCCGCCGGCGGCGGTACTACCTGAAGCCCAGCGTGGCCAAGGCGGTCAAGGCCGCGGAAGCCAAGCGGCGGCGGCGGCGCTCGGCCAGTCGCGAACAACAGTAGGGCGCGGCTGTGGAACGAGGGCCCGGCAGGCGGGGGGGACCACCGGTCTCCCCCGCCTCTCTGCGTCTTGTCTCGGAGGGCCCACTAATTATCTTCCCGCCGCCAGTCCGCGCCCTGCGCGCAACCTTTTTGACTGAGGGCTTCCTACGGTGACCACCCCAGCAGCGACGAGCGGCCAGCTCGAACCCGTGGACGCGATCTACAGCCGCGATGTCTTCTCGCGGGCGGTGATGCGCCAGCGGCTTCCCAAGGATGTCTTCAAGCGCCTGATCAGGACCATCGATCATGGCGAGCCCCTCGATCATTCCGTGGCTGATGTGGTGGCCTCGGCGATGAAGGACTGGGCGATCGAGAACGGCGCCTCCCACTACACCCACTGGTTTCAGCCGCTGACCGGCTCGACAGCCGAGAAGCACGACTCCCTGATCTCTCCCGACGGCCAGGGGGGGGTGATTTTCAACTTCAGCGGTGATGAGCTGGTACAGGGCGAGCCGGACGCGTCGAGCTTCCCGTCGGGGGGCCTTCGCGCGACGTTCGAGGCACGCGGCTATACGGCCTGGGATGCGACCAGCCCGGCCTTCCTGATCCGGGGGATCAACGCCGTTACCCTGGTCATTCCGACCGCGTTCGTCTCCTGGACCGGCGAGGCGCTGGATACCAAGATCCCCCTGCTCCGTTCGATGGAGGCGCTGTCCAAGCAGGCGCTGCGCATCCTCAACTTCTTCGGTAGCGCTCACGGTGCCAGCCGGGTGTTCACCACGGTGGGCCCGGAGCAGGAGTACTTCCTGATCGACCGGGAGCTTTTCTGGAAGCGCCCCGACCTGGTGATCTGCAACCGGACGCTGTTCGGTGCCAAGCCGCCCAAGGGGCAGCAGTTGGAGGACCAGTACTTCGGCACCATTCCTGCCCGGGTCCTCGCCTGCATGGCCGAGGTGGAGCGGGAACTGTGGGCGCTGGGCGTGCCGGTGAAGACTCGGCACAACGAGGTCGCGCCGGCGCAGTACGAGATCGCGCCGATCTTCGAGATGAGCCAGCTCGGCAGTGACCATCAGATGCTCACGATGGAGACGCTTCGTAAGGTCGCGCCGAGGTACGGGTTGGCCGCGATCCTGCACGAGAAGCCCTTCGCCGGGATCAACGGCTCAGGCAAGCACAACAACTGGTCGATGGCCACGGACGCGGGCCACAACCTGCTGGATCCCCAGGACGAAACCCATACCAACCTGCAGTTTCTGGTGTTCCTGTGCAGCGTCGTCCGGGCAGTCAACATCCATGCTGACCTGCTGCGCGGCTCGATCGCCTCGGCGGCCAACGACCACCGGCTGGGCGCCAACGAGGCGCCTCCGGCGATCATCTCGATCTTCCTCGGCGACATGCTGCAGGACATCCTCGACCAGGTCGAGAAGGGCCAGCTGCGCCGCACCCTCAAGGGCGGGGTGATCGATCTCGGGGCCCGGACCCTGCCGACCCTGCCACGGCATTCCGGAGACCGGAACCGGACCTCACCGTTCGCCTTCACCGGCAACAAGTTTGAGTTCCGCGCGGTAGGCTCGAGTCAGTCGATCGCCTGGCCGAACACCGTGCTGAACACCATCGTGGCGGAGTCCCTCGACTATGTCGCCACGGAGCTGGAGCGCGCTGCCGGCAAGGCGCCGACGCCGGCCCGGCTGCAATCCGCCGTGATGAGCCTGCTCAAGAAGATCGTGAAGGAGCACAAGCGGGTGATCTTCGGCGGGGACAACTACTCGTCCGAGTGGCATGAGGAGGCCGAACGGCGCGGGCTGCCGCACCTGCGCGACACGGTGGATTCGCTCGCGTCACTCAAGGCCAAGAAGAACATCGACTTGTTCAAGAAGTACGGGGTGCTGAATAAGGCGGAATTCGACTCCCGGGTCCATATCGCGTACGAGAAGTACGTCAAGGAGCTGACGATCGAAGCCGAATCCACCATCTCCATCGCGCGGACCCAGATCCTGCCCGCGGCGCTGCAGCATCAGGCCCGGGTCGCGAACGCGGTTGCCACCACGGAGGCCGCGGGTGTGAAGTGCAAGGACACGTTCACCGCGCTGGGTGAGTTCGTGAACCTGGTCTCCCGCTTCCAGGAGGCCATCGGTGCCCTGGAGAAGGTCGTCGGCCACCACGACGATGATCCGGTGAAGCATGCCACCTGGATTCGCGACAGGGTGAAGCCGGCGATGGCGCAGGTGCGCACCTACGGCGACGCGCTCGAGTCTCAGGTGGCGTTTGACCTCTGGCCCCTGCCGACGTATCGCGAGCTGCTGTTCCTTAAGTAGCCAGCTCGGTGGCCCGGCGGCTTGGCGGCGGAGATTGGGGGGCGGGCCTTCGGGTCCGCCCCCGCTTCGTTCGGGGAGCGGCTGGATCCACGGGCGGTCTTCACCCGTCCAAAGATGTTGCCGGGGCCGTGCCGCGATTCTGAGTTTCTTCACTACGCGATGAGCAGATTGCAGTGGTGCTTCCAGGGGGGTGTTCATGCGTCCAGGCGCCGTCTGCTGGCTGCTGTCGCTGGTGGCAACCGCGTGCCATTCGGCGCCCAGTCAGCCGGTTCCCATCACTGGCGCGCCGAGCGCGATTCAATCGGTGGCGGGCGAATGGGACGGGAGCTACGAGGCCGATGACGGCTCCCGCACCGGTTCCATCGATTTTCACCTCCGCGCCGGGAGCGACACCGCGTTCGGGGATGTCGTCATGATCCCGCGCGGGTGGGAGCGTCCCGTCACGCCGGAGGACCGCCCCGCCGTACAGACTCGGGAGGTGATCCCTCCCCGGACCCTCACAATTCGCTTCGTCCAGGTGGGAGGAGACCAGATCTCGGGGGAGCTGGACCGCTACCGGGATCCGGATTGTGGCTGCCTGCTCCGGACGGTGTTCGAGGGCCGGCTGTCGGGGAATACTCTGAGGGGGCGGTACCTGTCCTACCATCAGGAGGGCGGGCCGCCGGTCAGCGGCAGGTGGCAGGCGGTGCGGAAGGCGCCGGCGCCCTGACCGGAAGGCTGTGGTCGAGTCCCCGGGGACTGGTCGTGGCGAAGACTCGGGCGGTCACGCGTCGTCCGGGAATACCGACTCGACCGAGGCGGCGGTGATCACCAGCTCCTTCGCCGCGCTGACATAGGGGATCAGTTCGGCGAGCGATCCCTTGGTGAGTTTGAGCTTGCCGGTCATGATCGCGACCAGGGGGGGCACCCTGCCGGTGAGCACCAGCCGCCAGGAGGAGATGCTGCCGGTCAGGACGTAACGGGCCTCGGTCTCATCGGCGGGTGCTGCCGCCCGTGCCGCGCGACATTCCCCGTGCCAGAGATCGAGAAAGACTCGGCGCTCCTCGGCTCCACCAGGCTCGGGCGACATATGGAGCAGCAGGGCGCCCTCCCAGGTGGCGGCGGCTTCGCGGTAGGCGCTGTTCTGGTTGAGCACCAGGGAACAGGCCATGGCCCAGGCGTCGGAGAAAACGGGGAGAGTCATATCCGCTGAGGTCCTGATGGGGTGGACAGTCTGGCACCAAAGAGTAGCCAGTCGCAGCGGGTTCGTCACCCCGGAGTCTCGACCTGCCCGGGTTCAGTTACACTGCGAATACTCCTTCCCGTCATTCGCCGCGGTGATGATGGGATATCCGTTCGAATTCTGGGTGATCCGGATCGGCACCGGTTGGAATCCCGACCCGTCGTTCAGGTATAGTTGCCCACCCTGAACCTTCCAGTGGGTCTGGCCGCTGCCCTGTTGCTGGCCATAGACACTGCCGCCTGAGCCGCCGCCGATGTCCACGTTGCCACCGCCGTACTGGTTGACCGTGCCCCCTTCCGCGTTGGTGTTGATGCTGAGCGTGCCGTCGCGGTGGAAGACGTTGCGGCTCTGGTTGGTGTAGCCGGACTTGTAGGAGAAGCTGCACCAGGCGGAGCTGAGAAGCAGCTGGGCCAGCTGCTGGTCCTGGGCGCTTCCTCCCACCGCCCCGCCGGGTGCGCCGCTTGGTCCCCCCGCCCGCGGCACGATGGCGCCGACGGCGGGTCCCGGCGCCCGGTCCTCTCGCGCCAGCTGAAAGGTCTGGCCATTCAGGGTGACGGCCAAGCCACCACCCTGCGCGCGAGCCTCGAACATATAGGTGCTGCCACCAGCCTCGAAGGTGCCGATGACCCGGTCTCCCACTCTCGCGGCGCTGAGCGGCAAACTCTGACCCTGCAGATCGAATCTGCCGCTGTACCCCTTGGAGGCCTTCTTCAAGGCGATCGTCCCGGTCCCGTCGCTGAAAGTGCCGACATATGGATCCGCGGCAGGTTGAGCGGCGCCTTGGGCGTGAAGCGAGCGGGCGACGAGCGACAGGGCGCCGACCGCAAGGAGCGTGCGAATGAGCCGCATGGAGTGTCCGTGCGAGGGATGCTCCGAGGATTGGAAAAACCGTGCCAGATGGTGGCTAACCGGGGCGCCGTGGGTGGCGGAAGCCTCCGCTCCCTGCGGCGCGCCTACAGCCCCGGCCACTGCTGGGTGACGCAGTGGAATGACCCCAATCCCCAGACGAGGTCGCGAGAGTCAATGACGGTCACCAGGCGATCCGGGAAGCAGCGCTGCAGGATCGCCCTGGCGGCTTCGTCGGTCTTCGGATGGTAGCCGGGAAGGAGGACGACGCCGTTGGCGATGTAGAAGTTGGCGTAGCTAGCGGGAAGGCGCTGCCCGTCGTGGTGCATCGCGGGAGGCATGGGCAGTGGGATGACCTGGAGCGGTCGGCCGTTCTGGTCCGTCATCCGGCGCAGTCGGTCCAGGTTCTCCCGGAGCGGCGCGTAGTTGCTGTCGCGGGGGTCGTCCTCGACCGCGGTCACCACGGTGGACTCGCCCACGAACCGGGTGAGGTCGTCCACATGCCCGTCGGTGTCGTCCCCTTCGATGCCGTCTCCGAGCCACAGGACGTGGCTCACGCCGAGATTGTCCTTGAGCGCTTGCTCGATCTTCTCGCGGGAATGGCTCGGATTGCGGTTGGGGTTCAGCAGGCAACTCTCGGTGGTAAGGAGGGTTCCCCGCCCGTTCACGTCGATGCTGCCGCCCTCCATGATGATCCCGGGATGGAACACGCGGAGGCCGAACTTCGCCCCGATTCGCGAGGGAATGACATCGTCGGCGTCGAAGGGCGGGTACTTCCCCCCCCATGCGTTGTAGCCCCAGTCCACGATGGCCTGCTCCCTCCGGCCACTGGCGGTCTCGCGCTGCACGAAGATCGGTCCGTGGTCGCGACACCAGGCGTCGTTGGTGGGGTTGCGGTGGAGATAGACGGCTCGGCGGCTCGCCGGCTCGCCGGCTCGACTCAGATCCACGGCCGCAATTCCCGCATTGGCGAGTCGTGCCTGAACCTCCATGGCCATCTCCGGCCCGGTCACATTGATGTGCACCTCCTCGTGCGCAGCAAGCTGCCGCACGATTTCGACGAACACTCCCGGTACCGGCTCGAACTTTCCGGGCCAGGAGGACTCGCGGTGGGGCCAGCTGAGCCAGGTACCCCGATGACGCGCCCACTCGGCCGGCATGCGAAAGCCGAGGGAGGTGGGAGTGGGGGTGGTCATCGATGATTCTCGATTGTCGATTGATGATTGACGATTGCTGATTGGCGATTGCCGGTTGTCGCTCACCGAGGCGTTGGTTCACCCCAGAAGATCGTCTCATCGCACTCCTCCACTACGATGCTCAGCTTGGCGATGAACTCCCGCTTCGATCGCGATCGGCAGACCGCACGGTAGTTGGCGGCAACGGAAGTGGCGGACCGGATCAGCTGGTCGGTGAGGATACGCCCCTCAGGAGTCCGGGGGAGCTGCTGCGACAGCAGGACCGCGATGAGGGCCAGCTGCTTCGTTCGGCGCTTCATCTCCTCCGTGCGGGCCCGCGACAGCGTCGGGATTGGTTCCGAGTTCATCACGGACGGTGCGAGCGACACCCCTCCGCCGCAACACCATTCGACACAACCATGGTGCGGGATTCCGCAACCTATCGTCCATCGACGATCGTCAATCAGCAATCGACAATCGTTAATCGTCAATCCACCTCTTGGTCAGATCGCCGTAGGAGTCCACCCGCCGATCCCTGAGGAATGGCCAGTGGGTCCGCGCGAAATCGACTTTGCGGGTGTCGACGGGGACAAGGAGGGTCTCCTCGCCACTCCCAGCCTTGGCGAGGATCTCGCCGTTGGGTGCGGCGACGAAGCTGCCGCCCCAGAACTCGATGCCCTGATTGGGGCCCGGCTCGAGTCCGACTCGGTTCACGGCGGCGACGAACACGCCGTTCGCGATGGCGTGGCTACGCTGGATCGTCTCCCAGGCCTGCTGCTGGGCGGCGCCATATTCCGCTTTCTCCGGCACCAGCCATCCGATCGCGGTCGGATAGAGGAGGATCTGCGCGCCGCTGAGTGCGGTGAGTCGCGCCGCTTCCGGATACCACTGGTCCCAGCAGATCAGCACACCGAGCTTGCCACGCGCCGTATCCCAGGAACGGTAGCCAAGGTCACCCGGAGTGAAATAGAACTTCTCGTAATAGTTGGGGTCATCCGGGATGTGCATCTTGCGGTACTTGCCCAGATAGGTGCCATCGGCATTGAGCACCGCCGTGGTGTTGTGATACAACCCCTCGGCGCGCTTCTCGAACAATGAGGCGACGATCACCACGCCCAGCTCGCCGGCCAGTCGCGCCAGCCGTTCCGAGCTGGGTCCGGGGATCGGCTCCGCGAGCTTGAAGAACTCGTGGTCTTCGGTCTGGCAGAAGTAATAGCTCTGGAACAGCTCCGGCAGGCAGACAACCTGTGCTCCGCGCTTGGCCGCCTCGCGGATCCGCTCGACGGCGCGGGCAAAGTTCTCCTCGGGGACCGCGGACATCCGCATCTGGACCAGGCCGAGGGTGATCTGGCTGGGGAGTAGATTGGGCATGGGGCGGAAAGATAAGGGAGAACGGGGAACAGGGAACGGGAGAAGGCGAGAACGGGGAACGCGGGCGCTGGGAGTGTGGCGCGAGACCGGACGAAACCCGATAGATTTCCGACATGGTCGGGGGAGGGCAGCCTGTTTGGCCCGTTCCCCCGTTTCCTGGGTCTACCGTTCCCCTTCTCCTCAGAGACTATGCTCGCTGTCTTTCTTGTCGCTGCTCTCCAGGCGCCAGCGCAGGCCCCTGCGCCGTCGCCGATCGCCAAGGTGGAAGTCTCTCCCTCCTCCGCGGAGCTCGAAGTCGGCCAGACCTCTCAGTTCAGCGCCCGGGTGCTGGACGCCGAGGGCAGGCCCGTGCCCGGAGCCCGGCTGGAGTGGTTCGACGGTGGCGGCCAGGGTCATATCGATTCTACTGGGGTGTTGACCGCCGGATACCGGGGCACCGTACTGGTCACGGCGGTTGCCTCTGTGCCGGGGTCGGGGCCGGTGTTCGGCCGGGCCAAGGTCACCGTTCGCCCGGAATCGGCCAGCCGGGTGGATCTCGCGCCGGTGCCCAGCACAGTGCTGGTCGGCACCAGGCTGTCCCTTTCGGGTACCGCCTACAGCGTTCACAACGATCCCCGGGAAGATGCGGTCCAGTTCGCATCGAGCAACCCGCGGGTCGCCCTGGTGACGCCGGATGGGCGGTTGCGGGCGCTCGCGCCGGGCAAGGTGACCATCACCGGCCAGGTGGGGAAGGCGAAGAGCACACTCATGCTGCAGGTCGTGCCGAACTCGCTGAGCGGGCTGGAGGTCGAGCCGGCGGCGGCGTCGGCACGGACCGGAGACGTGGTGCGCTTCAAGGCGGTTGGCCGTGCGCCCACCGGCAAGATGGTCTCGGGGTTTGCGGTGGCATGGTCGGTGGCTGGTGGGAACGGCGTGGCAAGGATCGATGACAACGGTGCGTTTGTGGCGGAGACGCCGGGGCGCTATACCGTGACCGCCGGCGCCGGGAAGCAGACGGCGGATCAGGTCGTGACGGTGGGGCCGCGGCGGGTGACGCGCGGAATGGAAGTCATCGGCCGGCTGCCGATCAAGGAGCGCGCCGCCGAGGTATGGGTGCACCCCAACGGCAAGTGTGCGTACCTGTCGACGATCGCCGACCGGGTATATGTGGTGGGCATCGACGATCCGGCCAAGCCGAAGATCGTGGACTCGATGATAGTGGATGCCCGTCTCGTCAACGACGTCATGACCACTGAGGACGGCAGGTACGGAGTCTTCTCTCGCGAGGGAGCATCCAACCGGAAGAACGGCATCAAGGTGTTCGACGCGAGCGATCCCTGCCATCCGCGGGTGATCGCGGACTACAACGAGACCGTCTCGGGTGGTGTGCACTCCAGCTACGTCTACCAGGGGCGGGTGTATCTCACCGACGATGCCACGGGCTCAATGCGGGTCATCGACATTCGGGACCCCGTTCACCCGCAGGAAGTCGGGCGCTGGCAGACGGAGCAGACCGAAGCCGGCCGCTACCTCCACGACATCATGGTAGTGGATGGCTTGGCCTACCTCGCCTACTGGAACGACGGCCTGATCATCCTCGATGTCGGTAATGGCCTGAGGGGCGGGACACCCGAAAGTCCCAAGCTGGTCTCGCAGTTCAAGTACAACCTTTCCGAGACTTACGCGCGGGTCGACCAGCTCTATGGCCTGGGATATCGGGGCACGCATACCGCGTGGCGCGCGGGGAAGTACGTCTTCGTCGGGGATGAGGTCTACGCCTCACGCGCATCGAAGGGGTTGCAGGACGGGAACGATTTGACGTGGGGGCGGTTGCACGTGGTGGATGTTTCGGATATCGAGCATCCCCGGGAGGTTGCCTGG
>Ga0315273_10005935_pt1 | contig 15150 bp, 15 predicted proteins | sample YL17G02_0_MG_FD_205753 | JGI IMG/M metagenome (GOLD analysis project Ga0315273, IMG submission 205753) | Sediment microbial communities from Yellowstone Lake, YNP, Wyoming, USA - YL17G02_0 | ecosystem: Environmental > Aquatic > Freshwater > Lake > Sediment | place: USA: Wyoming | collected...
CGCGCTCGCGCCGGGCTGGTTCCCGAGCGAGATGACCGCCGACATGTTCGCCGACGCGCAGTCCCTCAAGTGGGCGCGGGGCCGGACGCCGATGGGGCGCACGGGCCGCAACGAGGAGCTCGCGGGCCCCCTCCTGTTCCTGGCCTCCGATGCCTCGAGCTTCGTGACCGGGCAGACCCTCGCCGTCGACGGCGGCTGGTCGATCGTCTGACCCAACCTGCAAGAACGTCCCCACTCTGCAAGACCTGCAAGGAGTGGGGACGTTCTTGCAGGTTCACTGGCTCATGTGCCAGCCGCCGTTCGGCGACAGGACCTGGCCCGTCATGAAGCCGGCTTCGTCGCTCGCGAGGTAGAGCGCCGCGAAGGCGATGTCGTCGGGGCTCCCCAGCCGGCCGAGCGGCGTCTGCATCTCGAGCAGGCGGCGGACCGGCGCGAGCGGCGCCGTCATCGCGGTCTCGATCCAGCCGGGCGCGATCGCGTTCACGCGGATGTTCCGTGACGCGAGCTCGCGCGCGAGCGAGCGCGTGAAGCCGAGGATGCCCGCCTTCGCCGCGGAGTAGGCGGGCACGCCGCCGCCGCCGCTCGTGCCCATGATCGATCCCATGTTGACGATGCAGCCCGCTTCCTGCGGGCCCATGAGCTTGAGCGCTTCGCGGGTGCAGAAGAACGTCCCGTTGAGGTGGACGCCGAGCATGCGCAGCCACTCTTCGTCGCTCGTGTTCACCGTGCGATCGGAGTGCGTCCGGATGCGGCCCTCGGTAGCCATCTCCTGCGCCTGTTGCAGCGCGACGCGCGTGAAGAGCGCGGCGGCGTCGGGGTCGTGCTCGTGGCCCGCGATGCCCGCGTTGTTCACCAGCACGTCGAGGCGGCCGTGCTCCTCTGCGACGCGCTCGAACATCGCGCGCACCGCCGCGGAGTCCGACACGTCGGCGACGTACGCGGAGCCGCCCACGGCCTGGGCCACGCGCTCCGCACCCGGCTTCGCGACGTCGTTCACGAGGACGCGAGCGCCCTCCGCCGCAAACCGCCGCGCAATGGCCTCGCCGATGCCGGCCCCTCCGCCGGTCACGAGCGCGATCTTGCCTGCGAGTCGGGGCATGGGACCTCCGCGCGAAGCTCAGGGTTGGAGCACGACCTTCAGCACGTTCTCCGCGTGCGACGCGAAGATGCGATAGCCGCGCACGGCGTCTGCGAGTGGAAGCCGGTGCGTGATGATCTCCGTCGGATCGATCCGACCCGCTTCGATCAGCGGCAACAGCCGCGGTACGAAGCGCTGCGGATTCACGAGGCCGCTGCGGATCGTCAGGTTCTTGAGGAACACCAGCAAGAACGGCAGCTCGACCGGCTGCGCGATCACGCCGATCGCCGCGATCCGGCCACCGGCGCGCGCGAGCTCGAGCGCCTTCACGAGGAGCTCGGGCCGACCCACCGCCTCGATGACCGCGTCCGCGCCGCGGCCGCCCGTGGCGGCGAGGACGTGCGCGGACAGGTCCTCGCGCGCGGGATTCACCGCCTCGCAGCCACGCTCGCGCGCGCGTGTCAGGCGCCCCTCGTCGAGGTCCACGGCGATCACGCGCGCGGCGCCGCGGAGCTGCGCACAGCGCTGCGCGAACGCACCGACCGGGCCGCAGCCGAACACGACGACGACGTCGCCGGGCCCGACCTCCGCCCATTCCGCGCCCATGTAGCCCGTCGGGAGGATGTCGGTGAGGAAGAGCGCCTGCTCGTCCGAGATGTTGCTCGGGATCTTGAACAGGTTCGTGTCGGCAAAGGGGACGCGGACCGCTTCCGCCTGCCCTCCGGGCAGACCCGAGGAGAACCCGAACACGTTGCCGCCGCCCGCGGCCGTGACCGCGCAGCCGCTCCACAACTCGGCGCGACACGAGGCGCAGGTCCCGCAGCCCGCTGTGCAGGAGGCCAGCACGCGATCGCCGCGCCGTACGCCCTGGACCGCGCGGCCGACGTCCTCCACCACGCCGATGAACTCGTGGCCGACCGCGAATCCGGTCTCCGGGATCGGCATGCCGCCGTGCCAGAGATGGAGGTCGGAGCCGCAGATCGCCGAGCGCGAGACGCGCACGAGCGCGTCGGTGTCGGCTTTCAGGACGGGGTCGGGAACCGACTCGAGCCGGAAGTCCTCCGGGCCGTGGTAGGTGATCGCCTTCATCGGGGAGCGTCCGCAGAGACTCGGGTGTGGATCCACGAGGGCTTCGCGTGGTGCGGCAGAGAGGACTCGAACCTCTGGTCACCCTCTGAGCTCATCGCCACTAGCAAGAGTGTAATGATTCCCATCCATTGATGCTGCGAACCGCGCAGTGCTGAGCCTGCGGCCCCGCGTTTGATCGCGAACCAGATTCCTGGCGCCCCCGGCAGGACTCGAACCTGCGACGCACGGTTTAGGAAGCTGGTCGAAAGGCCGCCGGGCGCTGCCGAGTTGCCCGAGCGAGTGTACTGGGTGGCAAGGTGGGGCAAAGCGTGTCCCTGCTGGTCCTCGGAGAAGCTACGGAAGAAGCCAAAGCATGCCTGGGGCGCAGGGCGTTCGTCGCAGGTCAGGTCTCTTGTCCGTCGAGCGCCATTCGGATTGCCCGGGTCGCCAGGAACATCGGGATCGGCGAAGGGCGGGCATCGGATTGGCCCTCGGCCAGGTCGATCGAAATGAAGCCGTACTTCCCGTAGAAGTCGACTGCGTCCGATTTTGCGTCGACCGCGACGCCGATGCAGCCGAAGTCGCTCGCCATCCGGAGAGCGAGTTCGAGGACGAACCGGAGCAGCTGGACGCCGAGCCCCTGACCACGAACCGCTTCGTCGACGGCGAGACGCGCGAGCCGGAGCACGGGCAGCGGGTAGCGCGGCATTTTCCTCCGCACCGCGGCGGGCAGACCGTCGATCTCGACGTGGCCAGGCGCGACCGTGGCGAATCCGACGATGCGCCCGGTCTCGACTGCGACGTACGTGACGCCCAGGTAGTGCTTGAACTGGTTCTGACCTGCAAATTTCTGGAAAAATCGATCGAGGTCGGGGTCGCCCGAGCGAAACTGCGAGCGGTCGTCGCCTTCTTGGAGCGCCCTAACCTCCATTGCGGAAGAGGGAGCGCAGGGCCTTGGTCGGCTTCGCCTTCGCGATCTCCTTCAAGATCGCTTCGCCGGACTTCCGGGTGACGACGAGCTTCGGATGAACGATCACATCGGCGGGCAGCTCCTGCAGCGCCTGCAGGTGATGTCGCAGAGCCTGCTCCACGAGATGGCCCTTCTTCACCCCAGTCGCGCGAACGTGGCGCTCGAGCAGTTCCTTGGTGGCTTCAGAGACGAGCGCCGAGATCTGGGTTTCTTTTTCCATGGGCACCTCGACGAGATTCTACATTCTTGTAGGAATTTCTGCAAACCGTAAAACTGCTTGAATCTGCTGGCGCCCCCCGACGTCCGAGAAGGGATCTTCGGTCAACTCCCGCGGAGAACGAGAGCGGCCTCGGAAGCTGTAGGCGGCTGTTGGCGGCGGCCGAACTTCTCGAGGGCCTGGTACTTGGACTCGGCGTCGGGGTCGGTGACGCGCTGTCCGCCGCGCACCGTCGCGAGCGCCTTGAGGATCGCATCGCGGGTCGCGCCCGCCGCACGGCAGCGGTGTGCCTCGCGCATCGCTCCCAGAGGCCCCGCGGTGCGACAGCGGCCGCGGCCCGCTTGATTCCCGCGCATCTCGGCCCGCGGAAGTTGACGTAGCGCTACTTCTCGGACGTACAATGCGGTCTTGTTCTTCCTACGCGCACGTTCGGCTCAGGCAAGGATCGAGATGCTCCAGATTGCACGACACCACAGCGACCATCTGGTACCCGCCGTCGAGCCGCCCTCCGCCGCCGCTGACTGGCGGCGCGGTCGGGCGAAGCACGGGCGACACGCGGGCGACAAGGCTCTCGAAGTCTAGTCCCCTGGATTCAACAGGGGAATCTGGTGCGGCAGAGAGGACTCGAACCTCCACGGGATTGCTCCCGCCAGCCCCTCAAGCTGGTGCGTCTACCAATTCCGCCACTGCCGCAGGAACGAGCTTGAAGCGCGCGCAGCATACCGGACGCCGCGCGCGCCCAAAAGGCCGCGCATCGCGCGCGCGTGTCACGGCGCCGTGGGCGCAGCCGCGGGCGCTTCGCTCGCAGGCGGCTGCACGACCGGCGCGCCCTCGGCCGGCGGCGGCGTAGCCGGCGGCTCGGCGAACTGCGAGCCCGACTCCGCGGGCACGGCCGCCCCCTCCTCGTCGAAGAGCCCGCGCGAGAAGCGCAGGGAGCCCACGTACGAGAGGTAGAGGCTCGTGACCATGAACACGACGGCTGCGCCCGTCGTGAGCTTGGTCAGGAAGTTGCCCGCGCCCCTGCTGCCGAACACGGTCGAGCTCGCGCCGCCGCCGAACACGGCGCCGATCTCGGCCCCCTTTCCGCGCTGCAGGAGCACCACGATGATGAGCGCGATGCACACGACGACATGGAGCACGGTCACGAAGATGGTCACGGCGTACCCTCCGGGCGATCGAAGCGGACGATGCGTGCGAAGCTCGCGGGGTCCAGGCTCGCGCCGCCGACGAGCGCGCCGTCGATGTCCTGTTCCGCCATCAGCGTATAGACGTTGTCGGGCTTCACCGAGCCCCCGTACTGCACGCGCATGCGCGCCGCCGCCTCACCGAACAGCTTGGCGAGCTGTGCGCGAACGAAGGCGTGGACCTCCTGGGCGAGCGCCGGGGTCGCGGTCCGCCCGGTGCCGATCGCCCAGACCGGCTCGTACGCGATCACGAGCTCTTCGGCCTGCCCTGCGGTCACGCGGGCGAGGCTGCCGGCCAGCTGGCCGCCCACCACGTCGAAGGTACGTCCCGCCTCGCGCTCGGCCAGGGTCTCGCCGACGCACACGATCGGGCGGATGCCGTGGGCGAGGAGCCGTTCGACCTTCCGTGCGACGATCTCGTCGCTCTCGCCGAACCCGTGACGGCGCTCGCTGTGACCGACGATGGTGTACGTGCACCCGATGTCCGCCAGCATGCGCACGGAGATCTCGCCCGTGAACGCCCCCTCCGGTTCGGTCGCGACGTTCTGGGCGGCGAGCGCCACGTTCGAGCCGGCCAGCGCGCGCGCCACCCGCTCGAGCGCGGTGAAGGGCGGGGCGAGCACGATCTCCACGGCCTCGGCGCCCCGGACGGCCGGGAGGAACCGCTCGACGAAGTCCACCGCTTCGCCGACGGTCTTGTACAGCTTCCAATTCGCCGCGAGGATCGGTCGCCGCATCTAGCGCTCCAACGCCGCGACGCCGGGCAGCACGAGACCTTGTATGTACTCGAGCGAGGCGCCTCCGCCCGTCGAGAGGTGCGTGATCCGCGCGCCGAGGCCGAGCTTGTTCACCGCCGCGAGCGAGTCGCCGCCGCCGACCACCGAAGTCGCGGCGGACGCTGCAATCGCGTTCGCGACGGCCTCGGTGCCCCGCGCGAACGGGGCCAGCTCGAACACGCCCATCGGACCGTTCCAGAAGATCGTCCGCGCCTTGCGCGCCTCGGCGGCGTAGGCGGCCGACGTCTCCGGGCCGATGTCGACGCCGAGCCAGCCGTCGGGGATCTGCTTCACCACTCGCGAGGGGGCATCCGCCGCGAGCCGCTCTGCGACGACGTGATCGGACGGCAGCAGGACGCGCCGTCCGGCCGCCGCTGCGGCGGCGAGCACGCGCTTCGCATCCTCCACCCGATCCGCTTCGACGAGCGACGCGCCCGTGGGCTCGCCCTGGGCACGCAGGAACGTGTAGGCCATGGCGCCTCCGACGGCGAGCACGTCGGCGCGCGCGGCGAGCGCTTCCAATACCGCGAGCTTGTCCGAGACTTTCGCGCCGCCGAGCAGACACAGGAGCGGCCGCGCGGGGTCCAGCACGACGCGCAAGTGCTCGAGCTCGGCGCGCAGGAGATCTCCCGCGGCTGCGCGCGCGACGAACGGCACCATGCCCACCGTCGACGCATGCGCGCGGTGGGCCGTGCCGAACGCGTCGTTCACGTAGACGTCGGCGAGGGAGGCGAGCGCGCGTGCGAACGCCGCGTCGTTCTTCTCCTCCTCGGCGTGGAAGCGCAGGTTCTCGAGCAGCAGCACGTGGCCCGGCGCGAGGGCCGCCACCGCCGCTTCGGCCACCGGGCCGACGCAGTCGGGAGCGAACCCGACCGGGGCGCCGAGCAGCTCGGAGAGGCGCCGTGCCACCGGCGCGAGCGTGTACTTGGGATCGGCCTTGCCCTTCGGCCGGCCGAGGTGCGAGGCCACGACGACGCGCGCGCCCGCCTCGATGAGCCGGCGCAGGGTCGGGAGCGTGGCGCGGATGCGTGTGTCGTCGCCGACGACGCCGTCCTTCGTTGGGACGTTCAGGTCGGCGCGCACGAAGACGCGCAGGCCACGCACGCCCGCGGCGAGCACCGGATCGAGGGACGAGACGGCCACGGGCGCCCTGGGCTAGCGCGCCATGAGCAGGGCGAGGTCCACCACGCGCCGCGAGTAGCCCCACTCGTTGTCGTACCACGAGAGGATCTTCGCGAAGTTGCCCGACATGACTTTGGTCTCCAGGGAGTCGAGGATCGACGAGTGCGGGTTCCCGCGGAAGTCGATCGATACGAGCGGCTCCTCGCAGACCTGGAGGATCCCCTTCATGGGCCCGGCGGCGGCGGCCTTCATCGCGGCGTTGATGCCCGCGGCATCGGTCGACTGCTTCAGCTCGACCGAGAGGTCGATCACCGAGACGTCGGACGTGGGCACGCGAATCGCGAAGCCGTCGAGCTTGCCCGCGACCGACGGGAGGACCTCCCCGATCGCCTTCGCGGCGCCGGTGCTGGTCGGGATCATCGACACGGCCGCGGCGCGCGCGCGCCGCAGGTCCTTGTGCGGGAAGTCGAGCGTGACCTGGTCGTTGGTGTAGGCGTGGATCGTGGTCATCCATCCGCGCGTGATCCCGAACGAATCGTCGAGCACCTTCGCCACGGGGGCGAGGCAGTTCGTGGTGCACGAGGCGTTCGACACGATCTTGTGCTTCGCGGGGTCGTACACCTTGTCGTTCACCCCGAGCACGATCGTCACGTCCGCATTTTTCGCGGGCGCGCTGATGATCACACGCTCCGCCCCGGCGGTGAGGTGCTTTGCGGCGCCGTCGCGGTCGGTGAAGTGACCGGTGGACTCGATCGCCAGCTTCGCGCCGACGCTCTTCCACGGGAGCTTCGACGGGTCGCGCTCGAACGTCACGGGGATCTTCCTGCCGTCGATCACGATCGCGTCGCCTGCGGCCTCGACGTCGCCGGGGTAGATGCCGTGGATCGAGTCGTACTTGAAGAGATGGGCGAGGGTCTTCGCGTCGGTCAGATCGTTGATGCCGACGAACTCGAGGTCGGTGCCGCGAGCGGCCCGCAACACGAGCCGCCCGATCCGCCCGAACCCATTGATCCCCACGCGCAGCGACATGAGCGCCTCCCCGCCTGTTTGGCCAGGCGGCCGAGCAGGGTACCCACCGCCCCCGGCCCCCGCCATCGGGCACCGTCCGCAGCGCCCGCCGAGGGCTACCCTGCTCGCTGTTCCCCGCCGGGAGGAGCCTTGATCGTCGGCAGCGGCATCGACGTGATCGAGATCGCGCGCATCGAGCGCGCGCTGGCGCGTAGCGGCGAGCGCTTCGAGCGGCGCGTCTTCCACCCCCGCGAGATCGGAGAGTGCCGCCGGTTCCGCCGCAGCGGGCCGCACTTCGCCCTGCGCTTTGCCGCGAAGGAGGCGCTGATGAAGGCCGTCGGGACGGGCTGGGCCCGAGGGGTGCGCTGGGTGGACATCGAGACCCGGCCCGGGGCGGCCGGCGTGCTCACCCTGGCTCTCCACGGACGCGTCGGGGAGATCGCGCGGGAGCTCGGGGGCGGGACCCCTCATCTCGCGGTCTCGCGCACCCGAAGTCATGCCATGGCCGTCGTGCTGCTGGAGAGCGCGTGAGGCGACCGCAGCTCGGCCGCGGGGCCACCCACGCCGGGCGGACGGGGCGATGAGCAGCGGGGGCGGCGGGGGCAGCGGCGGGGGCGGGCCGCGCCGCCGGCGCTGGACGCGCCGGCTCGCTCGCGTCGCCGTGGCCGTCGCCGTCGCCGGGGTCCTGATCTCGCTGGGCCTCTCGGCGCTGCGCGAGCGCCGCGCCGAGCGCGACGCCTTCCCGATCGTCGACGGCGTGCTGCGCGTCGGCGGCCTCGAGCACCCGGTCGAGATCTCCCGGGACGCGCGCGGCACACCGCACGTCGAGGCCGAGGCCGACACGGATGCGTTCTTCGGGCTGGGCTTCGTGCACGCGCAAGACCGGCTCGCGCAGATGGTCTGGCTCGCGCGCAGTGCGCGCGGCCGTGCCGCCGAGGTCGCAGGGGAGGGCGCGCTGCCCGCGGACCGCCTCGCGCGCACGCTCGGGATCGGCTCTGCGGCCGACGCCGAGGTCGCGCGACTCGATCCTGCGACGCGCGCCGCGCTCGCCGCGTACAGCGCGGGCGTGAACGCCCGGATCGACGAGATCCGGGCCGGGCGCGCGGGCGCACCGCTCGCCCTCGAGCGCGCGGGTGTCACGCTCGAACCCTGGACCCCCGGCGACTCGATTGCGGTCGTGAAGCTCTGGGCGTGGGGCCTCGGCAGCACGCTCGACGCGAGCGTCCTCCTCTCCGACCTGATCGAGCGCCTCGGCGGCTTCGAGGCGCGCCTCTACTTCCCCGACGGTCCCGGGAGCGACGGCGCGCACCCCTCGCAAGAGGCGCACGCCGGCGCGACGCGCGCGGCGACGCTGGCGGGTGACCCCCGGTCGCGCGCGGCTGCGACGTCGCGGATCGCGTCGGCCGACCCGCTGCGCAGCGCCGCAGGCTTGTCCGGAGCCGGTGTCGGGAGCAGTGCGTGGATCGTCGCGGGCCGACTCGCGGCGAGCGGCAAGCCGGTCCTCGCCGCGGACACGCACCTCGAAGCGACCGCGCCAGGCTTGTTCTACGAGGCGCACGTCCGCGGCGGCGGACTCGACGTCGCGGGAGGCACGATTCCCGGCGTGCCCGTCGTCTGGACCGGGACGAATCGTCATGTCGCCTGGGGCGCCACGTCGGCGGGCGCGGTGACGACCGACGTCTTCGTCGAATCCCTCGACCCGACGGGTACGCGCTATCACGACGGCGATCACTTCACCCGCTTGCGCGAGCGGCGGGAGGTGATCCATGTGAAGGGTCGGGGCGACGAGGAGCTCGTCGTTCGCGAGACTCGCCACGGCCCGCTGGTGAACGCGCTGCTCGACGGCGACCGCGAGCCACTCGCGCTCGCATGGACCGGCGGACACGCGGGCGACGGCATCGGCGCGCTGCTGCGCGCCGCGCGCGCCACGAACGCCGCGGGGTTTCGCGCCGCGCTCGCAGAGCATCACGAGCCCGTGCTGGCGCTCGTGTTCGTCGACGCAGAGGGCGGCGGCGGGCTCCAGGTCGCCGGGTCCGTGCCGCGGCGCGGCCTCGCGACGAGCCTCGCGCCGGTGCCGGGGCGCACCGACAGCTATGACTGGAAGGGCGCCCTCCCGCTCGACGCGCTGCCCCAGGCGACCCTCGCTGGCGGCGCGAGCTGGCTGGTGGCGGCGGACGCTCCGCTCGCGAAGGGCGGCGTCCGCGGCGACTGGCTCTGGCGGAGCGGCGCGCGCGCTCGAAGGATCGACGCCCTCTTGCGCGAGGCCACGGCGCGCGGCCCGCTCGAGCTGCGCGACCTCGCGAGCATGCAGGCCGACGTGCGCTCGGAGGACACGCTGTCGCTCCTGCGCGTCGCGCTCGAGCTCGCGGGCGACCCGAAGGCGCTCGGCGCGGAGGCGCGCGAGGTGGCGCAGATCCTCGCGGGCTGGGACGGCGACGCCTCGGCGGAGAGCGCCGGCGCCGCCCTCTGGTACGTCTTCGTGGAGCGGCTCGCGGCCGAGCTCCTGGGCGCGCGCCTCGGCCCGGAGCTGCTGGCGCGCTACCTCGCGCTTCCGCAGGCGACGCCGCTGCACGCGCTCGCGACCCTGCTCGAAGCTGCGCGCGCGCCCGCGCGGCGCGGGGATGCGGACGACGGCGGGCCGGCCACGAGCGCCGAGCGCGAGGCCGTCGTGACGGCGATCCAGCGCAGCCTGCGCGAGAGCTGGCTCTTCCTGTCGGTGAAGGCAGGCTCGAACCGCGAGAAGTGGGGCTGGGGTCGGCTCCACACCCTCACGTTCCGCCCGCTCGGGCTCGCCTCGCAGGCGGGCGGAACGCGCAGCGCGTTCGGACCCTTCCCGTTCGACGGCGACGACGCGACGATCGCGGCCGCGGAGTACGACCGTCGTCGTCCGTTCGAGGTGCGCGTCGCGTCGACCTACCGCTTCGCCGTCGACACGGCCCAGCTCGACCAGGCCCTGACCGCGCTCGCGCCGGGGGAGTCCGAGCATCCCGGTCACGCCCACGAGACCGACGGCATCGCACGCTGGCGGGAAGGGAAGCCACGCCTTCTGGGCACGAGCCGGCTGCTGATCGACGAGACCACGCGCTCGCGTCTCTTGCTCGAGCCGGAGGCGCGCCGCCGATGAGCCGTGCCGCGTGAGCCCGGTGATCCTCTACGCCGAGGTGCCGTGCTTCTACGCCGCCGTCGAGCGCGCCCTCGATCCGTCGCTCGCGGACCGCCCCGTGATCGTCGGTGGGGATCCGCGCAGGCGGGGTGTCGTGCAGGACGCGACGGAGGACGCGCGCGCGCTCGGCGTGGCCCCGGGCATGACGATGCAGGAGGCGCTCCAGCGCTGTCCGCGTGCGCGCGCGTTGCGCACGCACATGCCGCGCTACCGCGAGACGGCCCGGCGCGTGCGGGCGCTGCTGCTGCGGCGCATCGACCGGCTCGAAGCCGAAGGGCTCCACGGGGCCTACCTCGACGTTGGCGAAGCGGGCGAGCCTGCGCGCGCGGTGGCGCTGGGCCTCCACGCGCTGGTGCAGGCCGAGCTCGCGCTGCCGCTGCGGATCGGGCTCGCGTCCAACAAGCTCGTGGCGCGGCTTGCTGCGGAGGACGCCGGTGAATCGGGCGTGCGGGAGGTCGCGGCCGGCGACGAGGCGGGCTTCCTGGCTCCGCTGCCGGTATCGCGGCTGCCCGGTGTCGGGCGTCACACGGAGGAGCGTCTCGCCCAGCTCGGCGTCCGCCGGATCGGCGAGCTCGCGGCGCTCGGTCGTGGCCCGCTCGAAGCTGCGCTCGGGAACCGCGGGCTCGAGCTGCTCGGCCTGGCGCGCGGGCAGGGTGAGAGCCGCGTTCGCGGCGAGCGGTTTCCGGGCAGCCTCTCGCAGGAGGCCACCCTCGACGGCGAGGAGACGGACCTCGCCGCTCTCGCCGAGCAGCTCGAGCGCCTCGCGCGCAGCCTCGAGGCGGCGCTGCAGCTGCACGGCATCGCAGCGCGGCGGGTGGTGTTGAAGGTCCGCTACGCGGACTTCGAGACGACGACGCGCAGCACCACCGTGGCCCACGCCGTCGCCGCCGCCGCCGAGCTTGCGGCCGTCGCCCAGGGCCTGCTCGCGCGGACGCAGGCGGGGCTGCGCCCGGTGCGGCTCCTCGGCATCGGCCTCGCGGCCTTCACGCGCGTCCGGCGCGACGACCGTCAGCTCGAGCTCTTCCCCCGGCCTTCCTGAGCTCCCGTCGGGATTCCTGGGTTTCCGTCGTGCTTCCTGAGGGCTTCCCGGGAGGTTGCCGCTCAAGGGGCCGGCGGCCCCGGCCGAAGGAGAGGGGCACGGCGCCCACCGCGCCGGGGGGGGAGAGGGCGATGGGAGACGGTTCCGAGCGGCGAAAGTACGCGCGCATCGCCACGGATCAGATGATCTCGTTCGCTCCGGTCGACACGCGCGACCGGCTGGCTGTCAGCAAGAACATCTCGACCGGAGGAATCCGTTTCGAAGCGGTGGGTTGCGAGATCAACCTCGGGGATGTCCTGAGGGTCACATTCAACGTCGGCGACCACACCGTGGTGGCGGTCGGCAAGGTCGTCTGGGCGACCGACATGGACCCCATCACGATGGACGTGGGCCTCGAGTTCATCGAGATCGACCCCCTCTCGGTCCGCCTGATCGAGGAAGTCGAGGCCGCCTGAGGGCGGCCCCCCTGCTTGACATCCCAATCGGTCCGGTGTGACCTAGCAGTCCCATGGGTGACTTCCATCAGACCGGCGTCATCACGACCCTGCACCGGCTCGGGCGGATCGACGTCGAGCGCCTCGAGCAGGAGCTCCTCTCGTTCGGGGAGGTGCGGCCGATCGCGCTCGTGCTCCCGTGCCTCCATTCCGAGGTCCGGGACGTCGCCCTGAAGGGCATCGTCGAGACCTTGAAGAAGGTCCGCTACCTGCGACAGCTCGTGGTCAGCGTGTCGGGGACGAGCCGCCGCGACGAGTTCGACGAGCTGCGGGCCGCGTTCGACGGCGTCCGGACCTTTACCGGCGAGCCGCCGACGTTCCTGTTCAACGGGGGCCCGCGCGTCCAGGCACTCTACGAGCGGCTGCGCGAGGAGGACCTCGATGCGGGGGGAGACGGGAAGGGCCGCAGCACGTGGCTCGCTTACGGCTACGTCCTCGCGACGAACGTCGCGCGGGTGATCGCGCTCCACGACTGCGACATCCGCGAGTACCGGCGGGACCTCCTGGCGCGGCTCTGCTTCCCGACGGCGAATCCACACCTCGGCTACGAGTTCGCGAAGGGCTACTACGGGCGGGCCACCGATCGGCTCTACGGGCGGGTCACGCGGCTCTTCATGACACCGCTGCTGCGCGCCATGAAATCCGTGCTGGGTCCGCTACCTCCGCTCGATTACCTCGACTCGTTTCGATACCCGCTGGCCGGCGAGTGCTCGATGACGACGGACCTCGCCCGCATCAATCGCATCCCCGGGGACTGGGGCCTCGAGGTCGGCGTGCTCGCCGAGGTCTACCGGAACTGCGCGCTGAAGCGGATCTGCCAGGTGGAGCTGGTGGAGAACTACGACCACAAGCACCAGGACCTCTCCGAGGCCGACGCCACGCGCGGGCTCCATCGCATGGTGGTGGACATCGCGGGGTCGCTGATCCGCAACCTCGCGAGCTACGGGGTCGACTTCTCGTCAGGGTTCCTGAACACCCTGATCGCGACCTACGTCCGGATGGCTCAGGACGCGATCGCGAGCTACAGCGACGACGCGGCGCTGAACGGGCTCACGTTCGACCGGCACGAGGAGGAGATGGCCGTCGAGACCTTCTCGCGGGCGCTCCGGGCTGCGGGCCTCGGCTTCGTGCGCGACCCCATGGGGGCGCCGCCGATCCCGAACTGGAACCGTGTGATCTCGGCCCTCCCCGAGTTCCTGGACGATCTCCGCGAAGCGGTGGAGGCGGACGGGCAGGACCCGGCGTAGACTGCCGCGACCCCCCCCGCGGCGATCAAGGCTTGTCGAAGTTCCTGCGTGCTCTCCGCGCGGGTCGGGAGGTTTTCATGATCGGGAGGAGCTCATGAGGATTGGTCCCATTTCCCTCGGCGACGGGGCGCCCCTCGTGCTGATCGCGGGGCTGAACGTCATCGAGAGCGAGAGCGCCACGCTCGATGCGGCGGAGAAGCTCCAGGAGTCCGCCGCACGCTTCGGCCTGCCGCTCGTGTTCAAGGCCTCCTTCGACAAGGCGAACCGCTCGAGCCTGCGCTCGTACCGGGGCCCGGGGCTCGACGAAGGCCTGCGCGTCCTCGCGCACGTGAAGCGCGAGACGGGTCTCCCGATCACGACCGACGTGCACGAGCCCGAGCAGGCGAAGGCCGTCGCGTCGATCGTCGACTGTCTCCAGATCCCCGCGTTCCTGTGTCGGCAGACCGACCTGGTCGCTGCCTGCGCTGCGACCGGTCTCCCGCTCAACTTCAAGAAGGGCCAGTTCATGGCGCCTCACGACATGCGCAACGCCGTCGAGAAGGCGCGTGCGCTCGGCGCCGCCGGCGTCTTCCTGACCGAGCGCGGCACGACCTTCGGCTACAACGATCTCGTGGTCGACCTGCGCGGGCTGCCGGTCATGCGTGCGTTCGCGCCGGTGTGCTTCGACGCAACGCACGCCGTGCAGCACCCGGGTGCTGCGGGCGATGCGACGGCGGGCGATCGCCGCTTCGTGGCGCCGCTCGCACGCGCCGCTGCAGCCGCGGGCATCGACGCTCTCTTCGTCGAAGTGCACCCCGATCCCGACCGCGCACCGTGCGACGGCCCGAGCCAGATCGCGTTCGGCGCCCTGGATCCGCTGCTCGCGTCGGTCTGCGAGATCGACGCGGCCGTGCGTCGGACGGGCGGCGCCGCCGTGCTCGGTGCGGCGCCAGGGACGGATCCGTCGCTCTGAGCGACCGCGCCCGCGAGGGGCTCGGCCTCGTCGGCCTCCTCGCGCTCGCGCTCGGTCTACGCCTCCTCCACGGGTGGCGCTCCGAGGTCATGTTCAACGACGGGCCTGCGTTCCTCGCGCTCACCCAGGCGCTCGCGGCCGGTGACTGGGCGAGCGCGCTCGCTCACGACTACCACCCCTTGTATCCCTTCGCGACGCTCGTCCTCGGTCTCCTGACGGGCGCGACCGGAGATGGCTACGTCTCGGCGGCGGTCGCGGTCTCGATCTTGTCGGGCACCGTCGCCGTCGGGTGTCTCTACGCCTTTCTCCGCTCGGCCTTCGGGCTCCCGGCGGCCTTCCTCGGCGCGCTCGCCCTCGCAGTGCACCCTTACGCGGTGCGGTTCTCGTCCGACGTGCAGAGCGACGGTCTCTATCTCGCGCTCTTCCTGGCGGCCGTCGCCTTCGCGTGGGCCGCGCTGCGCGACGTTCGACCTGCGCTGGCGGGCTGGACGGGTGCGTTCGCAGGCCTCGCGTATCTGACGCGCCCCGAGGGCATCGGCGTGGCGCTCGCGAGCGCCGGTCTCGCGGGTCTCGCGGCGCTGCGCGGCGACGGGCCGCGGATCCGCTGGCTCGGCTGGCTCGCGGCGCTCGCCGGCGGGCTCGCGCTCGTGACCGCGCCCTATCTCGTGTCCCTGCGACTGGAGACGGGGGCCTGGCAGCTGACGAAGAAGAAGTCCGTCACGCGGTTCGCGGGGCTCGAAGCCCCGCCGCTCGCGACGGACGCTCCGCAGCCCGCGCTTGCGCCCGGGGCCGCGGCGCCCGCCGCCGCCACTGCCGTCGGCGAGCCCGACGC
>Ga0315273_10005936_pt1 | contig 15150 bp, 3 predicted proteins | sample YL17G02_0_MG_FD_205753 | JGI IMG/M metagenome (GOLD analysis project Ga0315273, IMG submission 205753) | Sediment microbial communities from Yellowstone Lake, YNP, Wyoming, USA - YL17G02_0 | ecosystem: Environmental > Aquatic > Freshwater > Lake > Sediment | place: USA: Wyoming | collected...
GAGATACCATTGGGGTGGTTGGATGATTCTATTGGGGATGACCAACACCCAGAATTCATTGGAGGAGGTAGTATTATTGGCATCACTTGCATATATTGTGATATTTTGCAAATGCATGAATGAATTGGGGGTCTTCCAGAAGGCAATTTTGGTGGTATTATCTATCGTGATGATGTTTGAATAATTTACACTGTAGGTCAGGTTTTGGGGGTCTTCATCATCGAAATATCCGGATAGGCGAAGGCGCCAGGTGGATCCGCCAAGGATATTTGTATCGTTAATATGTCCTTTACATATTGGGGCGTCGTCGATCGGGCAATAGGTTAATGTAATCAAATTGGATAATGTTGTGGGACCTCCTGGTACGGAATCATGGGCGATGAGATAAAAATGGATAGGATACGGATTATTTCCAGTTGGTGCCCATATTGCTTGATGGGTGGTATTGTTTATTGTAATATCTTTGATTGTGGCTTCGAACCACATTCCAGCAGTATTCTCTTCGTCTTCGAAATATCTGAATAGATCAACCCTCCAAGCAGTATGTTCCGGGACTGTGGTGTCATTAATGATGTGTTTTTGGAATGGACGGTCGTTGACATGGTCAAGTGTTATATTGAATGGATTTGATTCAGTCGATACTATTCCATCGCTTACAATTATTTTCACGCCGAGAAGGCTCTCATCTTCTTCTTTTGGGTTCCATCTTAGCGTACCTGACCGGTAGTTAACTATCATTGTAGAGGAGTTTTCATTGTTGCAGGTGTAATTCAATCCCCGTGGACTATCGATGTCAAAGAAATAATCTGAACACTCAAAAACAAATGGCACGTCCTCCGTGGCACATTGGTCCAAAATGGGCCCTTTGAATATTGGACGAGTATTGGGAGGCGGCAAATATTGCGACCTGTAAATATTCATGGACTGTGCACTTTGTCGTAGACCATCAGAGACAGTCACCTGGATGATGTCAGACTTTAGGTCTGGAGGGAAGCTGATTTTTAGATATTTACTAGAATTGTCTACCGTGACGTATTGTTTATCAACATCAATCCCTAGCATGACCGGGTCATTGTCGGCATCAAAAATATATCGCCCAATGTTAAATTCCGTGGAGCTTTCATTTCCTGCATAGAAATCTGGGATGTAGAGTATTTTCGGGGCGTAGTTGTAATAGAGAGTTAGAGGAGGCTCATATATGGTCCGGTGAATGGAGACGTCCGAGGTGGTATTAATCTCCCCATCCACCAGAATCGTGAAATTGTAGGGATTGAATTCAGTTTTTACTGGTGGATATCCGGGATTTTGGGTGTAATCCCGAATGATGATGTTTTCGATGAATCCCGTGTCATTGGAGATTCTTGATTGGATCGAGCTTCCGTTCATTCCCGTTCCGTTGACCACCGCGCCTTTGATTGGTCTGAGATCGCGGGCACAGACATTGAGCCTGAGATACCAGTTGACATTGAAATGTGCGCTTTCGCTCACTTTAGCCCACCCATTGAATGTTGTATTCAAAAATGTCAGATTGCATTGATTGGAAATATTGATATCCTCTCGTCCACTATCGCTCAATATTGAATCGTTTATGTTCACGATGGACCTGGAAACGGAGCAAATGCTCTGATAGCCGTTTCCTGAGAAGGTTGTGTTATCGATGCTAAGTGTGCCGTCATCTCCTATCCACAATCCACCCTCCCAATTGTTCGATATCGTGCAATTAGAGATTGTGGCGCCGGATTCGAATAAGGAGAGTATGCCATGTTTATTGTTCCCAATAGATCTACAGTCTTTCAGCATTGCCTTTCCCGCAACCGAGATTCTTATACCCTCGCCTGTATTGTTGAGGGCCTGGCAACCTGTGAGATTGGATGGCAGTTCGCTGACCACTGTGATGCCGTTCCAGTAGTTGTTGTTGGCGATGCAATCGATAATTGTAGCGCTTGATTTGTCGGCCAAGCCTATGCCATGTTCCTTGTTATATTCCGATCGACAATTGAACAATATCGATTTTGCGTTTCTTAATACCGCAAACCCGGTCTGATCATTGTTGTCCGCGGTGCAGCAAGCCAGATACGATGTGGTGTTTCCTCCGAGCTGATAGCCGTAATTGGTATTGCCTGTTGCGGTACAATTGGTCAACCGGGGTCTTGCATCTATTGTTGTATCATTTGGATCGTCACACACATAGAAACCGACCTGAGCATTATAGGTCGAAATGCAATTGGTAAAATTCGGAGCGGCGCTTTCACGTACTACGATCCCGATTCTCTGATTTGCGGTTGCGCTGCATTTATTGAATATCGGGTCGGAGGTATTATTGACATATATTCCATGATATCTGTTTTTCGAAGAGATACAGTTCTCGAACACTGGGCTTGCGTTGTTCCAGGTTGTTATGCCATTGTAGTTCCCCGTGAAAATGCAATTGATAAAAGTCAAGTATGAGGAGAAATATATGGACGCACCGTGGTTGGAATTATTACAAAAGATGTTCTCATTTATGGCTCCAGAGGCGTCGTCCAAGCCCATAAGTCCGCTACGAAGGTTATTTTGTACAGTGCATCCCCCCAATCTCAGGAAGGAACTACCATGTATCTGGATGCCGTTTGATTGACTGTTAGAAATAGTAGTATTGTATATTTCAACATCATTGGAGAAGACCGATATACCTCCTCCTCGTCTATAATCGTTGACTGAGCCGGCAATCCCCCACATCTCGCTCACATTGCAGCCGCGCATGATCATTTTTCCGTGGATCAAGAACTTGTAGTGGATGGAACCATCGTACGCTGTGATGGTGGTGTTACTGGCGTTGAGCTCCGCCCCCGCGCTGACATTTATCTGGTACTGGCCGTCAGAAGTGCAGTTCATTATAAGTGTGACATTAAAAAGCGTCAGGTTCCCGGCGGTGATGAGAAGGTCTCCGTTGAGGACGATTGTGGTGTTGTTGACATTGTTGCCCGGCTGGTCTATGATCCAGCTGCCGTTGGCCGGCGGCGGCGTGTTCGGCCCCGAAGAGCCCCTCGGTGCGCCTCGCGACGGCTGGTACTCCGAAGGGGAAAGCAGGCCGCGGTGAATTGACGGGCCGAAGCTCCCGTCCACGGGCATTTCAGGATCCGACAGGATGGGCACGAACTCGAATTTGCTTTCGGGGCTGGAATCGACCTGGGGTCTATCGGATCGGGATGATAGGGGGGTGTCAACGGCCACCTGCCCTGTTTGAAGGGCGGAATCACTTACAGTCCCGTCACGGGAATCGACCGCTTTTGCAGTCGGGGACGTGCTCACCGGCGTCATCATGTCGTCCTGACCGCCGTCCAGGAGGCGGCCGTCCATGACACCTCCCGCCACCGCGGCGGCCGGCTGGACCAGAATCAGGAGCAGTACTCCAAGCCTGATGGGCATTTGGAACATACATCAATATGGTTTTTGGGAGATATTAAAGCTTTCTCTGGGGCGCGGAGCCGTTCCCTCAATAAGATAAGTGACTGAGAATGTGACATGTCCTGGGGCATGTGGAACGTCCGACTCAAGGGACCCATGGCCGGGCGGGGCCATTGCTTGGAGGAGAATATGGAAATATATAACAGCCCCGGGAGCTTTATCGGTGCGGTCTGAATGAAGCTCGCCCTGGTCTCCTCGGAGTACCCGCCCTATCACTGGGGAGGGGTGGGAAGCGCCTCGCACGCGCTGGCCAACCAGCTTGCCTTGCGGGGCCATGATGTCCATGTCTTCACCCGGAAGCATTCTATGCCCCCCGTCCAGAATCATGAGAATATCCGCATCCACATGGTCAGGTGGCTCAAGCTGCCCATGGCGTTTGCCCTCTCCTTCGGGAAGAACGCCGTGCCCATGGTGAACACGGAAGGCGGGTTCGACGCAGTGATCATCTTCGGCAACATGACCCTTCTTCGGAAAGAAGATTACGGGGCCCTGAAGTTCCCCTGCCTCACAAAGATGTGCGGCACCTGGGCGGGTGAGCGCTCGGCCCTGAAATTCGGGGACATTTCCCTCTCGTCTGTCTCAGGCGCCAACGACCTTGCGGTTTTGAAGATATCGGCCAGGTACGACATCTACGAGGATTGGGCCCTGCGCTACTCTGACGCCGTTGTCGTGGAATGCGAAAGCGAGATACGGGCCATAAACGACAGGATGGAAAAATACGGCGACGGATTGAAGAAAGAATGGGCAGGGACCTCGGATCCTGGCATCGGGGGGTTTTTGGGAAAGCGGGGAAATGTCATAAAGCAGGTCCAGCTCCCGGACATGGGCAATTTCTCGCCGGCAAAGAGGGACCCTGCGGTGAGGGCCGGATATGTGGGGGAGAAAGACCGGTTGCTTCTTTTCGTGGGAAGGCTTGCGGCGCGCAAAAATGTCATGGAGGCGGCAAGGATCTTCGGAAGGTATCTGGAAAGGCATCCGGATGACAGGCTCATGTTCATAGGCAAGGGGAACCAGAAGGCGCGGCTGACCGCCTACATGAAGAAGCAGGGACTGGAAAAGAAGGTACACATCCTCCAGGACCTGGGTTTTGCCGAGCTTGCGGTACATTATTCGAATGCGGACGCGTTCATCTTTCCGTCGCTGTGGGAAGGTTTCGGGCTCGTCCTCTTGGAGGCCCTCGCCTCGGGGCTGCCGGTCGTGTCCAGGCCTGTGGGAGGCGCACCTGAGGTCATCGTCCCGGGCAGGAACGGGTTCATCTACGAAAAGGAAGAGGATGCGGTTGAGGCGCTCGAAAAATGCGCTTCCCTGGACCGCCGATGGGTGGTGGAAGATGTCCACAAGCGCTACAACATGAATGACAACATCGACCGCATCGAATGGCTGTGCAAGAGGATAGTCTCCGAGGGGAAGACCCGGAGCATCGCCCCGTAGGGCCGCGGCAGACGGGAGCCGGCAGCCGGCAATCGGGACGGCAATCGGCAAACGGCAGTCGGCGACGAACGGTGCGGCTCATTCTTCACCCGGCTCCCGACTGCCGACTCCCGTCCCGTCTGCCGACTCCCGGCTGCCGACTGCCAATTGCCTATTTCTACCGTTTCTTCGATTTGGTCAAAAGGTCGTCGAGCATGGCGCCCATCTTTTCGCGGTCTTTCTTGTTCATCTTCTGGGCCGAGGGGGGCACCGGTTTCACGGCCGCGGCGTGGGGAACGACCTCGTCGCGGGAACTTGGTTTCGACGGTCTTTGGGCCGGTGGAGCCTCCTTCATCAGTTCCGCGGGCCGCGGATGCGTCCATCCCGCCGGAGGGCCTTTCATGACACGCTCCTCGTCGGTCCGGGTGACATTGGTGTTGGGCATGAAGAGCATCTGGTCGAGGGGAGAGATGCCACGGGCCGCGGGAGCCGGGCGGTCGGGAGGTCGGGCGGTCGGGAAGGACGACGACGGCTGGGATCTGGGCGCCGGGGCCTGATGCCTGCCGCCCGAAGCCTGCTGCACCGGTTCCTCCTCCCAGGATTCCTCTGCATCCTCCTCCTCCCACATGTCGGGGCTTGTGGAAGGGCGGCCGTAAGCGGCGGGGGCCGAAGGCCGCGGGCCGGGGGACGGGACGAATGAGATGCGTGCCGGTGTTTCCGAAGCCGGGGGGAGTGAATCTTTGGGCATCCAGGCCCGCTCCATGGAGACCGTCTCGACCTGGTCGGATTCGGTTATCTCCTCGAAGCCCTCATCCTGGGAAGTGCCGGCGGAAACGCCCACCGATGCGGCCAGGGATGCTCCCGTGCCGCCTCTTTGGGCTGGCGCCTCCTTCTTGCCGAAAAGCGAAAATCCCCTCCTGGGCGCGGGAGCCGGCTCCATGAATATTTCGTCCTCCTCCTCCTCGAACGGAACCTCGTCGCCGGCGGACCTGCTCTGCAGGCTGACGCGACCCTGCGATTGGGGAAGCGGCGTGGGCGGCGGGACGGGCGGGGGCGCGGCCATTTCGTGCGTCGATGTCGTGGCCTGCTGCGGCGCCGTTATCTCGGGGGTCTTCGGTGGGGGCGCAGCGCGGTATTCCGACGGCGGCGGGGCCATCATGTACTTCGGTCTTCTGCCGGTCCAGGCGACGGTCGCACCCACTCCCACGAATCCGAATATTAGAATGAGGAGGATTAGCAGGTTGAAGTTGTCATTTATGAAGTTGGGGGCGCGGTTGCGCACGGACACCTCGTATGTGGACACGGCCTCGTTGCCGAGCTTGTCCACGGCCCTTATCTCCGCGGTGTGGACGCCGTCGTCGCCCACGGTGGTGTCCCACGTGTAGACGTAATCGCCGTTGGTCGCCAGCCTCATCTGCCTCCAGTCACCGCTCTTGAGGCTTATTGAGACCGAGGAGAGCCCAGAGGCGTCGGAAGCCTGCACCTGGAACTTTATCCGGCCCTGCCTGTCGCCCCCTCCCGAGGGGCTGCTGAGGGCCAGCTGCGGCCCCGATGTGTCCAGAACCACCGTCAGGTTGGCCGAAACGTTGTGGCCCGCCTGGTCGGTGGCCGTGACGCTGTAGATGTAGTTCCCGTCCGGCATCCCCGCAAGGTATATTTCGTCCTCGTAGTAGCCCGATGCGGCGTCGAGGAAGATCTCCTGGGGCGTTTGGTTGCCCGAGGCGATGGTCACGGAGGTTATGCCGGCGGCGTCACTGGCCCTCACCTTGAGGGCGCAGCTTGCGAGCACGTGCGCGTTGGGCTTGGGAGAAAGCACCGTCAGGGACGGGACGCCCTTGTCTATGAAGACATGGACCGTCACCTCGGTGACGTGGGCCGCAGGGTCCTCGGCCCTCACGGTGATGGTGTGGGGCCCGTCTGCAAGGCCCTGGGCGCTCGTGGAGACATTTGCGGGTATCCAGGCGCCCGTGTCTATGCGGTAGCGCACCGTGACATCGCCCGGATCGGCCCGCCCGCCGGACCATGCCAGCACCACCGTGATGTTGTCGGTTATCGCCTCACCTTCAGTGGGTTTGACCAGGGTGAAAGAGGGGGCGATGTTGTCTATATTGAACGGCATGGGGCCCGCAGATGTGGTCTTGCCCGAGCGGTCCACCACGGTCACTGTGAGGGTGTATGCGCCGTCCGAAAGACCGGTGGTCATGAGCGTGTACTCGTAGTAGCCTGTGAGACCGTTGTAGCTCATAAGGTGGCCGCCAAAGCCCGAGATGTCGGCCGTTACATTGACTATGCCGACTTCGTCCTGGGCGAGCACCGAGACGAGCTGGCGTCCCTCAACATATTGCCCCGACAGCGGGGAATATATCCTGCATGTCGGCGCGTGGTTGTCCACGGTGAGCTGGACCACCTGGTTCGCCTCGTGCCCGGCGATGTCGACCGCCCGGACGGCGAGGGAATGGGTGCCGTCGCTTTGCTGTGTCGTGTCCCACACGGCGCTCCAGATGCCGGCGTCCTGGGTCAGGGGCGTCCACTGGCGCTCGTCCAGCTTCATCTCAACCCGGAGCATGTCCGTGAACGGCCCGTCGGTAGAGGATACCCTGACCTGCACGGCGTCCGAGACGAAATCGGATGGCCCCGGCCCCAGAACACTCAGCGCGGGCGCGTTGTTGTCGATGGTGAATGTTGCGGGTACCGCGGACGATGAGTGCCCGTAATCGTCAAGGGCGGTGGCCCCAAGCGTGTAGTTGCCGTCCGGGAGCTCCCTCGTGTCGAGTTCCCATTCGTAGTACCCGCTTACGGGGTTGTACTCGGCCTCGGCAATGACCGCTCCCGTAAGGTCTATCCGGGCGACCCCCACCCTGTCGGAGGCCTTGACGCGCACCGTGACCTTGCCCTCCAGGATGTCTCCGGTCCCGGGGACTATGATGCGGCACACCGGGTCGGTGTTGTCCACGGTGACGGTCATGGCCTGCTGGCTGGCATGGCCCGCATTGTCCGTGGCCACGACCGCCAATGCGTGCTGTCCATCCGGCACCGTCCGCGTGTCCCACGCGGTTCCCACCGGCACCCAGCCTGTCCCGTCAACATTGTACGCCACGGCCAGGAGAAACAGGTCGGAGGTGCCCGATGTGTCGATGGTGACGCTTCCGGAGAGGAAGTCGCCATTGCGGGGCGAGTTCACCTTGAGGGCCGGCGCGTGGTTGTCGATGAAGAACGCCACGGAGGCGGGCCTGGGAAGCGCCCTCCCGGCGATGTCCAGTCCGGAGACGGCCAGGCTGTAGGCGCCGTCCGCCAGCGCCGCAGTGTCGATGATTATCTCGTAATATCCCGTCAGGCCATTGAACGATGTGCGGTAGACTGTCCCGGGAGGCGTCAGGGTAAGCTCCAAGACGGAGATGGCGGCCTGGTCCGTCACCTGGACCCTGGCGGTCAAGAGCCCCTCGACATACTGGCCCTGGGCCGGCGATGTGATGTTCATCGAAAGCGGCCGGCCGTTGTCGATGTAGATGTTCCCGGACTGGGAGGCCATGTTGGAGGCGTTATCCCAGGCAGTCACCTTGCAGGTGAAAAAGCGCGTGGCGCTTCCGGTCGACACCGTCACCGATGCAGATGTATAGATGCCGTCGTTGGCCGTCATGTCGTTGCCCGTGCCGTCGTCTTTCATGGCGACCGACTGCGGCCCGCCGATTGAGGAGGCGTCGAGCTCCACAGTGCGTATTCCCCTCGGGTCGCCCGAGTCGGTCACCTGCGCGGTGAACGCGATGATGTCGTTGTCGGCCGCCCACCACTGCCCGGGCCTGTACCTTGGGTTGAGGCTGGCAACCGCCGGAGGGGTGTTGTCGACGCGCACCACCGCAATGTCGGTGTCGCGGTTGCCGGCGCCATCCTGGGCAGTGACCGTCACCTGGACATTGGCCGTTGTGACGATGCCGATGGTGATGGGGTCGCTTCCGAAGTAGCCGTCGCCCACGGCCAGGTCGCCATGGGCGCCGTCGTCGTACATGGCAACGTATGACGGACCGCCCACGGGCGAGCCGTCGCAATACACCTTCGATATGCCGCCCACGTCCATCTTAGACACTATGTTGGCGAGGTCCTGGTATATCTGCTGCAGCTGGGCCGAGGAAGGGGCCCTGTAATAAGAGCCGCCGTCGGAGGAGTAGGCGATATCCTTGAGCACCGACTCGTTGAGAGGCGCGTATGGCGGCGTGCTGGGTATCAGGCCGATGGTGTACACCGGGATGGAGGCGTTCTTGCAGTCCGCCAGGGTGCGCGTGCTGTGGCCGTTGTTGGCGAGCTCGTCGTTCCCGTCGGTGAGAACTATGACCATGGGCATGTTGGGCGATGTTTTGGCGTACTGGATGGCGGCGTAGATGGTGTCGAAAAGGGGTGTCCAGTCGTCTGCGGTCAGCGTGTCGATGGTGCTGTTGAGCGAGGCCTTGTTGCTGGTGAATGCGATCTCGAGCCTCGGGCTGTTCCCGCCCCCCGGGGGATTGTTGAACGAATATATCGCGGCCCTGTCGTTGGCCCCCAGATTGCCCACGAATGTCTTGGCGGCGGACTTGGCATCGTCGATTGGCACCCGGCCGGTGGTCGAATTGCGTTGCGACATTGAGCCCGAGGTGTCTATCAGCAGGACCGTGTCCACCGTCATGGGAAGGTCCAGCACCCTGGAGACTATTCGCACCGGGTCCCCAAGTTTGGCCTCCGTCTGGGCTATGGGGTAGAGGCAGTAGGATGTCGTTATCAGCGGGTCATGGGTGTCCACGCCCACCTTGGCCGAGGCGGTGACGATGTTGCCGGCCAGGTCGGTGGCGGTGATGAACGCAAAATGGGTCCCCATCGTGGTTGCAAGCCTTATCCCGCCGCTTCCGAATATGCCGTCGCCGAACGAGGAATCGTTGTGGATGCCGTCGTCGAGCATCTGCTGGCTCCCGGCTCCGAGGTTGGCCGCATCGCACCATACCCCCGAAAGGCCCGAGCCGCCAAAGTCCGTTGCGCTGACGGATATCGAGATATAGTCCCCGTTCTTGCCCGAGGCCTGTCCTGCAGGGTATAGAACGGTGACATTCCCCAGCCTGGGCGCCGCGTTGTCGGTGAAGACCGACACGGACCCGAACGCGCTCTCCCCGTCGGGGTCGTAGGCCCTCACGCCGATGCTGTGCCACCCGTCGGCAAGCCCGCGCGTGTCCAAAACGAAACTGTAGGCGCCACCGACCGGGGTCCCGGAAAGCCCCAGCAATGACCCGTCCACATACAACTCACCCCTGCGGGCATATGCGGGCACCGTGGCCGTGACCGTCAATGTCCCGGACCTCATCGAACCGGTGGTCGGTGCTGTGATGGTGACCGTAATTTGCCAGTTGTCGACATCCGTGGTGGTCTGGACCGCGGCCGGGTTCCCTTCCGGGTCGTAGGTGACGACGCGGAAAGTGTGGGTGCCGTCCTTGAGCTTGGTTGTGTCGTGGGTGTAGTCAAAATAGTAAAGCGTGCCCGAGCGTGTAAGGGTGCTGTCGGTCCCGACAAGAACGCCGTCGATGAAGAACTCGCCCCTGACGGCATAGGACTGAGTGATGAGGAACATTGTCTGGGTGCCCTTCAACGGGCTTCCGCCCGGGGACAGGACCATGGTGGCGCTTATCAGGTAGTTGTCCACCGTCGCCGTGACCGACGCAGAGGCGGCGTTCCCGTCCGGGTCGTAGGCGACGACCGAGATGGAATGCGGACCGTCCTTGAGAGTGGTGGTGTCCAATGCATACCGGAACTCGCCCGAAATCTGTGTGGTGACAGAGGCGCGCAGACCCCCGTCGACATAGAAATCTCCCCGCACCGAATAGGCCGGCACCGTGGCCCGGATCGTGAAACTTGCGCTTATGGTCTGGCCGCTGGTGGGCGCCACCAGGGTGCAGCTGATGGCGTAGTTGTCGATGATGACCGCCCGGACCGATGATGCAAAATTGCCGTAGGGGTCGTATATCCTGGCGGTTATGGTGTGGACGCCGTCGCGGAATGCCGTGGTGTCCACGGTGAAGTCGAAGTTGCCGGCAGATATGGTGTTGTCGGTGGACACGAGGATGTTGTCGATGAGGATCTCTCCCCGGGAAGCGTAGGCGGGCACCGTGACCCTGACGGCCTGGGCCCTGCCGGATATCGTGGCGGGCAGGTTGTTGAAAGCCACCGAGGACAGGTTGTAGTTGTTGAACGTGGCGACGAGGCTCGCCGTTGCGGCCCCTCCGCCTGGGTCGTAGACCTTCCAGCGGATGGTGTGCATCCCGTCCGGGTAGGTGGCGGTGTTGAGACCGGCCTGGTACCTGTTGGAGCCGTCCAGGGTGCTGTCCACGGCGACCAGGACGTTGTCGACCGATAGCTCTCCGTAAGAGGTATACGCAGGCACTGTGCCATATACCTGCACCGTGCCCGAGAAGATGGTCCCGGACGGTACCGTGGAAAGGACAACGGAAACCTGCCAGTTGTCGAATGTAACGGTCCTGACGGCCGCCGCCGTGTTCCCGTCGGGGTCATAGACGATCTCTTTGAGGACCCGCATGCCGTCGAAGAAGCTGCGGGTGTCGACCGAATGGGAGAAAAGCCCGCCCGTGACGGATGTGTCGACGTCCACCAGCGCGTCGTCGATGTAGAGCTCGCCCCTCACGGCGTAGGCCGGGACGGAGGCGCTGACCGTGATGGAGCCGCTCACCGTCGCTCCCGCTGCGGGGGTGGTGAAACTGACAGAGATGGCATAATTGTCGACGGTATAGGTCAGGGTCTGGGCGGCAGACTCGCCCCAGGCATCATAGGTGACCGCGGTCACCCGGTGGATCCCGTCGCTGAAGTTGCGGGTGTTGAGGGTGGGCATGAAGTACCAAAGCCCTCCCGAGCCGGTCAGGCTGTTGTTCACGGCGTAGAGCGCACCATCGACATAGAGCTCGCCCTTGACGGCGTAGCTTGCGGTGTTGACCCATAGGGTGTAGCTTCCCACAAGTGGGGAGGCGGTCCCTGGACTGGTTATTGTGGCGAATATGTTGAAATTGTTGAATGTCACTGAAGATACGCCCACCGCCGAGGCGCCGTCGGGGTCGAATGCCACAACGGAGAACGTGCGCGGCCCGTCCGCGTAGTTTCTGGTGTCGAGCGAATATGTGAACTGGCCGCCAGAGACGCTGGTGTCCTGGCCTATGAGAACGCCGTCGAGATAAAGATCCCCCTGGACGGCGTATGCCGGGACATTGGCCGCTATGGTGATGATGTTGGAGACCGAGGAGCCCGACACGGGTGTTGCGATGGAGCATGATATCGCGTAGTTGTTTATGGAGGACGGGCGCATGGCCACCGCGGTATTGCCGTCGGGGTCGTAGACTATCCACCTCAGATTGTAGTTGCCATCGTGGTACCTGGTGGTGTCGAGGGCTATGCCGTACTGCCCGCCCGAAACGGAGGTGTCAACACCGACAAGCTCGTCATTGACATACAGATCGCCCCTCACGGCGTAGGCCGGGACGGTGCAGGTCACGGTGTATGTCGCCGTCATTGCGATGCCCGCCGGCGGGTTGCCGAATACGGCGAATATGTTCCAGTTGTCGATGCTGACGGTACGGCTGTCCGTGACATCGTTGCCCTGGGCATCGCGTGCCACCGCTATCAGGTTGTGGGAGCCGTCGGGGAATGAGAGGGTGGCCAGTGTGTACTCCCACCTGGAGGTCACGGAATTGTAGGTCATGCCGGAGACCAGCTGGCCGTCCACCGACAGGGTCACCGCGGAGGCTGAATCCGCCCTGACGGAGATGGCGGAGTTCCCGGTCAGGAGGGCGCCGGCCAGCGGGACCTGGATGTCAGAACTGAGCGAGTAGTATATCGTCAGGGTCCAGTAGTCGACGGTGCCCGAAAACCCGTTGGCGACGGCGTCCTGGACCCACAGGGACCATGTCCCGGAAGATGCGGCGCCGATGAACATGGCAAGGTTGGTGAACGTCTGGTATATGTTCGGATTGACGTTGCCGCCGGCCCAGACGATCTGCTGCTGGACGCCAGCCGGGGAGGCCACCCACACGTTCAGGTCGCCGCTGCGACTGTGGGTTATCCCAACGGAAACATCCACCCGGGCGGCGATGACCCCCGGGCCGACCGCGATGGGGACCTGGACGGTCCCTGCGTTGGGGATGTTCTTGGCCCCTGCGGCCGAGTTGAATGTGTACGAGAAAGTGGCGGAAGCCAGCGCCTGAGATTCGAATGATGCCATGGGCAAAATGGGGATAGCAAGGAAACAGGCACAAAGTATAATGGTTGATTTCCGTATCAAGCCAGACTTACTGTTACCAATTCTCATAAGACTGTTCCTCCCGATGTCCGAACCCGGTAAAATGATAAGTTCCTTCCATTTTATAGTTTGTGGAAGGAAATTCGAACTGTCGGAACCGGCCTCAACAAGGATTAAATAGTTGTTCGGCAGGCGGTTCTGCGCGCGCCCGGGCTATTCCAGCCCGTCGGGGCCGATCGTGAAAAGCACGCTTTGGCCCTCCCTCATGGAACGGTGCTTCATCAGCGTCGCCCGGCGTCGGGCCCCTTCGCTCCTCTCCAGACGGATGATGGCCTTGGCGGTGTGGAGGAACGCATGCCCGCCGATGGGCTCGAATGTATTCTTCGAGGAATCGGTGTAGACCTGGGTGGTGATGAGGACCGGCAACTGGCGTTTTCGCGCAAGGACCAGGAGCCTGGTCATCTGGGTCACCAGAGATGTCCTGCCCGCGTCCTCGGATTCCGTGCCGAAAAGTATCCTGTAATAGATCGTCGCGGAGTCCAGCACCAACAGGCCCACCTTCGCTTCGCCCTCGAGGATCCTTTGGCTCTTTTCGACGGCGTCCTTCTGCTCGTCGAGGGAGTGGGGCTCGAAGAAGAGGATGTTTTGGACCACCGAGGCGAAATCCTTGCCGCTCATCTGTTCGAGGCGCTCCAATGAAACGCCCTCGGTGTCGATGTATATCACCTTGCAGCCGGTCCTTGCCACCTGGCAGGCGGCCTGGAGGCAGAAGTTGGTCTTCCCGCTCCCGCCCTCGCCGTAGAGCAGGGTGATGGTCCCGTTCTCCACCCCGCCGCCCAGGAGCCCGTCGATTGCCTGGCACCCGATGGGCATCCTTTCGTGCTTCATTGGCTCACCCCTTCTTCTCGTTGAGCATTGCCAGGATGTCCTCGATGGTCTCGGACTTCTTGGCAGCTTCGGATGCTGCGGTCCGGGTAGTGGGCGGCGGTGACGCAGGAGGCCTTGAGACCGGCAACGGCTGTTGCGGTCGCGGTGGAGGACTGTCGGCCGGTCGTAATCGCGCCGGGACAGGGCCGGGCGCGCCATGCCGAGAGGGACTTGTATCCGGGCTTTCGGTCTTGCGGGATCTGGAAGCCGTGATTGCCACCACGGGCACGGATATCACCACTGGAATGTCATCGAACGAGACATCGCCTTCGCGGGTCGTGACTGTTGGGGAGGCATCTGCAGGCGGAAAGGGTTCCGGGGCCGGGGCGGTCTGGGCCCCCACGTCCTCGACAAGCTTGGACCAGTCGGCACGCGATGTCTCTCGCGGGACCGCTGCGGCCTCCTCCTCCTCGTCGTGGACAGTGGGAGCTGGGAGCCTCGCCATCATCGAGCGATCGGGCCTTCCGGCCCTCAGGGCCCTATCTTGGGTGCGCCGGTGCCTGTCGACGTAGAGGTAGCCGCCCGCGGAGGCCATCACCGCCGCTGCGATTGAGGCGACCACCAAAAGGGGCAGATTGTTGTCGTCGGTCCCCTGGATGATCGTCTCCGGAGTGGTTACGGTGACGTTTGTGCCAACGATGGAATTCAACGCTCCATCCGTCACCTGCAGGGTGACCCTGTATGTTCCGGGGGCCCTGTATGAATGGCTCGTGACGCTCCCATTCACATATGTTCCGTCGCCAAGCTCCCAGCTGTAGGACAACACGTCCTCCGGGTCCGGGTCCGACGATGTGGATGCGTTGAAGGCTATCTGCTCCCCGACCTTCCAGTCCACTCCGGTCTGGGGGAGGAATATCGCCGCCACAGGTGGGCGGTCGATGTTGGCCACCGCCACTATCCAGCTATGCCTGAAGGTCCTGTCGGAATATTGGACCGTGACCGAGATGTTGTGCAACCCGGCGCTGGAATAGTTGGCCCTGAAGAGAAAACGCGTGTAGATCTCGTCGGCCCTGGCCTTGCCGTCGACCATCCAGATGACAGAAACGGCGGGGGAGCTGGCGGAAAACGAGAACTCGGACTCCGAGCCCTCCTGCATCGAGATCGTGTCATTG
>Ga0315273_10005938_pt1 | contig 15149 bp, 10 predicted proteins | sample YL17G02_0_MG_FD_205753 | JGI IMG/M metagenome (GOLD analysis project Ga0315273, IMG submission 205753) | Sediment microbial communities from Yellowstone Lake, YNP, Wyoming, USA - YL17G02_0 | ecosystem: Environmental > Aquatic > Freshwater > Lake > Sediment | place: USA: Wyoming | collected...
GTTTGAAGACCTTTTAAGACGTCCAGAGCATACTGGTCTGCATCAATTTTGATGTTCTCGGCATCCATCCGGGCCTGGTCAATGATCTGACCGGCGCGTCGCTGGGAATCCGTGACTAGCACTTCTTTATCGACCATTCCGTCTGCTTTTTCGCGTGCCAGTTGCAGGGTCCGGGTGGCTTCTTCCTGCGCCTGGGCCATCACCCGGTCCTTTTGCGAAAAGATCTGCTGTGCTTTTTTGACCTCCTCCGGCACGGTGATGCGCATCTGGTCAATGATGTCCAGAAATTTATCCTCATCCACGATGACATTGTGCGTCAACGGGATGGGACGGCTGTTGTTGAAGAGTTCTTCCAGACGGTCGATCAGTTGAAGAATATCCATTGGCTCCTCCGCTAGAACGAGGCCGTGATAGACTAATTATACTTTAATCCCGAAGGGATGTGACTGCCGGTTGCTCATCTTTGAACCTGGTCTTGAGCGCGGCCTCGACGTGCGGCGGGACCATGCTGGAAACATCCCCGCCCAGCGAGGCGATCTCCCGCACGGTTGTGGAGGAAAGAAAGGTGTGGTCCTCGTCGGTGATGAAGGCGATGCTTTCGATGTCCGGGGCCAGGCGGTGGTTGGCCAGCGCCATACGGAATTCATACTCGAAATCCGAGAAGACGCGCAAGCCGCGTACGATCACCTGGGCATCGATCTGGTGGCAGAACTCCACGGTCATGCCGCTGTAACCAATGATGCTGATCTTCGGGTGGCCTTTAAAGGTCTCGGTCACCAGGGAGATGCGTTCTTCTGGGGGGAAAATCAGGCTCTTAAGCGGCCGGTCGTAGACGGCAATCACCAATTCGTCGAAAAGGCGACAGGCCCGGTTGGCGATGTCAATATGGCCGTAGTGAATGGGGTCGAACGTGCCGGGGAAAATTGCGCGTACCATGCTAACTCACATCTCCTTTACCGCCGCTCCAGAAACGGCCGAGTGCCTCGGCCAGCAGGCTGTTTTCGGGGTCTTTCAGCCCCGGGTCGCGGGCGAAGAGGGCCTGTGCTTGCGTGCGGGCTTTTTCGATCAATTGGATGTCGCTCAGGCTGGCCATCTTCAGCGAAGTAGCGTAACCGGCCTGGCGCGTTCCCAGGAATTCACCGGGACCGCGCTGTTGCAGGTCGCGTTCCGCCAGAATAAATCCGTCGTTGGTCTCAGCCATCGCTTTCAGCCGTTCATTCTCAGCAGAATCTTCGTGGTCGGGGATCAGCAGGCAAAAGGACTGGGCTTCGCTGCGCCCGACCCGTCCGCGCAACTGGTGGAGTTGGGCCAGTCCGAAATGGTTGGCGCCCTCGATCAGCATGACGGTCGCGTTCGGTACGTCCACGCCCACCTCGACAACCGTGGTCGAAACCAGGATGTCGTATTGTTTCTCGCGGAAGGCTAGCATGACCGCATCCTTCTGGTCGGGTTTCATTCGTCCGTGCAGTAAACCCAGTTTCAGGTCCGGGAAGACTTCTTTCTGCAGGAGTTCATGTTCCTGTGTGGCAGCCAGCAGTTCGCTCTTTTCGCTCTCTTCCACCAGCGGATAAATAATGAAAGCCTGGTGCCCGCCCGCGATCTGGCTGCGGACGAGTGCATAGGCTCGCTCGCGCTCCTGCGGCATCATGACGTGGGTGGGGATGGTCTGGCGGCCGGGTGGCAATTCGTCCATGATGGACAGGTCCAGGTCGCCATACAGGGTCAGGGCCAGCGAACGCGGGATGGGCGTGGCGGTCATCACCAGCAGGTGCGGGTTGGTGCCCTTGGAACGCAAGGCGGCGCGTTGCTCCACTCCGAAGCGGTGCTGCTCGTCTACCACCACGTATTGCAGGTCGGCGAACGTGACCGGGTCTTCGATCAGGGCATGTGTGCCGATCACGATCTTGATCCCACCATCGGCCAGGCCGGCCCGGATCTCTTCTTTTTCAGTGGCGGAGGTATCACCCACCAGCAGTCGGATCTGTTCGGGTTTGAGCGCTCCGTTCTCCCCCGCCAGAACGTTCTGGAAGGTGTGGAAGTGCTGGTCCGCCAAGATGGAGGTGGGCGCCATGATGGCGGCCTGCGCGCCGGACTGGTTTACCAGGGCCGCTGCCAAAGCTGCCACCACGGTTTTGCCGGAGCCGACGTCGCCTTGCAGCAGGCGGTTCATTGGCTTTCCGGATCTCAGGTCAGCGCGGATATCGGCAACAGCCTTCTTCTGGGTATTGGTCAGGACGAAAGGCAGGGCCGCCAGGCGCGCTTCCAGCCAGGCTTCCTCCACCTCGAAGATGCGCCCGGGGACGGACTGCCAGTCACGCCGCTGGCGCAGGACTCCGGTTTGCAGGAAGAAGATCTCGTCGAAAGCCAAACGCTGGCGGGCCGCTTGCAACTTGGCGTCCGAGTCGGGAAAATGAACCTGCAGCAGGGCATTCCCCAGTTCCGGCAGGTTTGCGGCCTGGCGGATGGTCTCGGGCAGGTGGTCGGTCAGTTTCGGCGCCCAGTAGGTCACCACCTGGAACATCAGCTTGCGCAGCCACTTCTGGGTGACGTTGGCGGTCAGCGAATAGATCGGCACGATCCGGTTGGTGTGCAGGTTTTCCACTTCCACCGGTTCCCAGTCCGGGCTGTTCATCACCAGGCGGCCGAGGTACTGCTCGACTTTTCCGGAGACCGAGATGGCCTCACCGACCTTCAAGGTGTTGGTCAGCCAGGGCTGGTTGAACCAGGTCAGGCGCAGGCCGGCGGTACCGTCATTGATGACAGCTTCGGTGATGGTCATTTTCCCGCCGCGCAGCGGGCGCGAGTTCACCATGGTCACTTCGCCAATGACGGTCACCTGCTGGCTGTAGAACACATCCCGGATGGGCTTGAGCTGGCTGTAGTCTTCGTAGCGGTGCGGGAAATTGTAGAGCATATCGCCCAGGGTGTTGAGGCCCAGGCGGGTGAGCATGGAAGCATGTCGCGGCCCGACGCCCGCCAGGACGGTCAGAGAAGCGTTTAGCGCGATGGGGCGTTTGCTGGTGACTCCGCCGGGGCGTGTCTCGGCGCGACCTTGCACAGGCCGTTGGGGTCTGGGAGCCGCGGATGATGCCTTGGATGAAATCTGGTTCGAAACCTGTGAGGAAACTGGGTTTGGCGCTGGTGAGACAATTTTTGCAGGCAGTTGTGATGCTTGCGCTTGTTCCTGCGCTGGGTTGCTCGCGGGCTTTTCTTCGATTACTTGCACCCCGGGTTCCTCTGCCACCACTGGCACCGCCGGAGGTGCTTCCGGTTCCGGGACGGATGGCGGCTCGACCGCGGCCGGGACTGGCTGTGGCTGGGGAGGTCTCTGCACCGGCTTGACGGGAACCTGTTTCTTCAGTCCCGCTTCAGGGACCTTCTCCAGGATCTGTTTCCAGAGTACTTTCAGCAATTCGAGACGCCGTGCGGGATCAAGGTCAGCGTAGGCTCGCAGGCTGGCGGAGGTGGCCTGGACGATCTCTTCCGGCAGTTTATCGTTGCGGGCTTCGCCTTCCCAGAGATTCAAGACGTTCGCCAAACCGCCAATGACAGCCGTGTTGGTATAACCATTTTCGTGTTCGAGACGGAAGAACTTGCGCAGTTTTTCGATGGAAGAATGCATGGGAGTATTTTACCGCATAAACTGCCGCGATGTTTTTGCGGGCTCTTTGAGAATTGCCATGTGAAACCTGCCGGGCCATCTCATTATGATCGAGCCATTTCACCTTCCGATTTCAGGTTGATCATCACCCGCAACGGTTGTGGGAAGTCAGCAAGCCATAAATAAATCAAATTCAATTCTATCTTGCCTGTTATAAAAGCCATGTGGTCTTCGAAAGCTTCTCGTATATAATCAGGCCGAAAGATCTATCCTCATACACGTGAGAGGGTCCCATCCGGATTATGACAAAAACCAAACCGCTCCTTATGGTTCAGATCAAAACGCTTGCAGCCACTCTTGCAAAGGTCCTGGTTCTGGCTGTTATTTATCACCTGGCAGCCAGGGTGGGGTTAAAGATGGCCTACGTACAAGCCAACACTTCGCCGGTTTGGCCGCCGACGGGGATTGGCCTGGCTGCCCTGCTCATCTTTGGATATCGGTTATGGCCCGGGATCAGCCTGGGGGTGCTAATCGGTTCTCTTTTGACCGGGGCACCCTTTTTCCTGGCCTTGGGAATAACGATCGGGAACACGCTGGAAGCGCTGGTGGCGGTATATTTCCTGAAAAAATTCGTCGGCCTTCATACCGAGTTGGACCGTATTCAGGATGTTGTCGGCCTGTTATTGGTCTCACTCGCAGGTACAACCATTGGGGCCAGTATCGGAACGATAACCCTGATGCTGACCGGGAACGGTGCCTGGCAAAACTTTTGGGCCATCTGGGTCACCTGGTGGATCGGTGATCTCCTCGGGGCTCTCGTGGTTGCACCGGTATTGCTAATTTGGATCCCACTCCTTAATGTTCGTTTAAAAAAGCGAGTATTCTTCGAAGCCGGAATTCTCATAATTCTTCTGGCCATCGTCACCTGGTTTGTATTCAGCAGTCAGGCACTTAGCGGGGTCTTCCACCAGGCGATGATCTATGTCATCTTCCCGTTCGTGATCTGGGCGGCTTTACGCTTTGGGCAGCGCGGGGCAACCATCGCCATCTTCCTTGTCTCCGGGATCGCCATCTGGGGGACTTCACAAGGCATGGGTCCGTTCTCGTTTGAGTCCAAGAACGAGAGTCTGGTTCTCCTGCAAACCTTCATGGCTGTAATGGCTCTCACCGCTCTCATCATAGCGGCCGCGACCATCGAACGCCGCAAGGCAACCGACACTCTCCAGCAAAGGGTGGAAGACCTGGCGTCTCTGAATGACTCCTCCAAAACCTTCCTGGACAATATTGAGATCACCAGTATTTATTACGTCATTTGCCAATTGGCTGTCACGCGCTTGGGACTGGAGGTTGCCTGGATCGAGACCAGTGAGGCACCCGAGTCAATCCCGGCTACAGTCTACGGGATAGCTCCCGGTTTGATCCAGGGTCTGAAAGCGAAGTGGCGTGCCCCCGATCCCCTGCAGGAAGCGCTCCATCCGGTCGTGAAAACTGTGGACGATCTTTCTGATCTTGGAGAACCTGCTGAAACTTATCAATCCTATGCTGCTTTCCCGCTGCTTTTCAGCAATCGATTGATCGCAACGCTTTGCCTGTTCAGTAAAGGGAAGAACTTTTTCACAAAAGACAATCAAGTGCTCATTCAGTCCTACACCAATCTGGCGGCCGTTGCGATCCAGAATTCCTTGCTCTTCGATGAAATAAGGAGGAGCAACCGCCAGTTGCATGGACTTTCCCAGCGCCTGATGAAGGCCCAGGAGCAGGAGCGTCTGAATCTTTCCCGTGAGTTGCATGACGAATCCGGCCAACTGCTGACCGCCCTGACCGTCCAACTCGGTCTCCTGGATCGTAGCGTGGACCAGCCCGGTGCGCTCCGCCAGCGGATCGATGAATTAAAAAACACAGCCAACGCGATCCAGGACAATCTACACAAGCTGGCGGTCAACCTGCGCCCTGCCAGCCTGGATCACCTTGGCCTGGTAAATACCTTGCGGCAATATATCGCCGAGTTCAACCGGCAGTATGATATCCCGGTGGATTTCGAGGCCGTTGGGATGGAAGGAAGACGCCTGCCCATCGAAGTGGAAACAGCTTTATTCCGCATTATTCAGGAATCCCTCACCAATGTTATCCTGCACGCCCAGGCTACGCGCGTGGACGTCCTGCTCAACCTGCATAACCATAATATGGTGACCATCATCGAGGATGATGGGATTGGCTTTATGGAAGATTCCTCCAGCCTGGAGGAACATCTGGGGTTGTTCGGCATGCGCGAACGGATCGAAATGCTGGGGGGGACATTTATGCTGGAGAGTTCCCCCGGGAAAGGCACAACAGTGAAAGCTGAGGTGCCTTGCAATGACTAGAGTGTTGATTGCTGACGATCATGCCATAGTTCGGGCAGGCCTTCGGGCTTTGCTTCTGGAGGAGGCTCAGTTTGACCTAATCGGCGAAGCGGTCGGGGGGTATGAAGCCATCGACTTGGTCGAAAAGACCAATCCGGATGTGATGATCCTCGACCTCAGTATGCCTGATCTGGATGGCATTTCAGTCACCCGCAAGATCAAGCCCCAATTTCCGGACCTGAAGATCCTCATCCTGACTCTTCATGAAGATGAAGCCTTGTTAAAAGAAGCCATCAGAGCTGGGGCCGCCGGCTATATCCTTAAGCGTGCTGCCGAGGCGGAATTGATCTCTGCCATCCGGGTCATTTTACGCGGGGATCTGTACATAGACCCATCCATGGTTCGGGGCTTGCTCGAGGAAACACCCAACCCCCGGATAGATCAGATGGATCCGACAGAATCCCTGACCCCGCGTGAAACGGAGATCCTCAGGTTGATCGTGGAGGGATACACCAACCGGCAGATTGGGCAGGAATTGAATATCAGCATCCGTACCGTGGAGGGCCATCGAGCCAATATTTCAGGCAAGCTGGGTCTGCACAGCCGGGTTGAGCTTGTCCGTTATGCGCGCCAGAACGGCTTGATCGAATGACCACAACAGATTGAAATCCAAGTTTCCACCCCGCAGCTACCCCGTATATTTCACGGGGTAGCTGCGCGTAGTTTCCCCTTGCTTGTCGGCTATAAAAACCCTCACTTTCTACGCTTGGAAATATATGCGCTTTTTTGTATGATGGGGAGACGACCGTGTTTTGTCGTTCTGTCTATTTCTTATTGCTCCGAAGGAGATCCATGCCCAGTCAACCCGCTCCCCAAACGAATTCGGGACCCATCGTCTCGATGCGGGGGATTACCAAGGCCTTCCCGGGCGTTCTGGCAAACGATGCTCTCGACTTTGACATATATGCCTCCGAGATCCATGCCCTCCTCGGGGAAAACGGTGCCGGGAAAAGCACATTGATGAAGATCCTTTACGGATTTTATCGCTGTGATTATGGCGTGATTAAGTTAAATGGGCAGCCGGTGGCCATTCAAACCCCCCACGCTGCCCGCCTTCATCAGATCGGAATGGTTTTCCAGGATTTCAGCCTGATCCCTGCTCTCAGTGTAGCTGAGAATATCGCTTTATTCCTTCCGCATCTCCCGGCTGTGTTGAATGTCAAGAAGATCGACCGGCGCATTCTGGAGGTCTCCCAACATTACGATCTTCAGGTCAATCCCCGCGCCCTGGTTTCCCAACTTTCCATCGGCGAGCAGCAGAAGGTCGAGATCTTGAAATTGCTGCTGGCCGAGGCGCGCCTGTTGATCCTGGACGAACCAACCCGTGTCCTTGCTCCGCATGAAGTGGAAGCGCTCTTCAAGGTGCTGGACAGCCTGCGCAGGGATGGGTATGCCATTGTATTGATTACCCATAAGATGAAAGAGGTGCTGGAGTGTGCCGACCGCATCACGGTCCTGCGCGCCGGACGCCTGGCGGGCACCATCTTGCGGTCTGAGGCCCGCGAGGATAATCTGGTAGCCCTGATGTTCGAGAAAAAACTGTCTGTTTTGCAGGTTGACCGAAAGCGCGATATTTCTGAGTCGGATGTCCCCCTGCTGGAACTGCGCGCGGCCTGGACGCGCCCCGCAGGTCTGACACCCGTTCTGAAAGACATCCTCTTGAAAGTACATCCCGGCGAGATCGTCGGCGTCGCCGGAGTATCCGGAAACGGCCAGAAGGAACTCGGGGATCTTGCTCTCGGTATGCTTAAATGCGTGCGGGGCCGGAAGTTCCTGTTCGGCATGGATAGTACCAACCGGTCCATCCAGCAGGTACGCCGCAGCGGGGTTGGTTTCATCCCTGAAAATCCATTGAGCATGGCGATCGCTCCGTTTATGACCGTGCTGCAAAACATGGCGCTGACCCGCACATGGCGCTATGCCCGAGCAGGCGGCTTGCGCATGGACTGGAAGGCTGTCAAAGACGACGCCGAGCGGACAATGCAGGCCTTGGAGTTCTCTTTCCCGCTCTATGTCCCGGCCCGCTCTTTGTCGGGTGGCAACCTTCAGCGCATGGTCATTGTCCGCGAAATGTCCCAGGAGCCGCGTCTGATCATTGCCTCCTACCTGACCCGCGGCCTGGACGTGCAGAGCACCATTGCAGCGCGCCAGGCTCTCGTCCAGGCCCGCGACAACGGTGCCGGCATCCTGCTCATTTCGGAAGACCTGGAGGAATTGTTCACCCTCAGTGACCGCCTGATCGTCCTGTTTGGCGGTTCGATCGTGGGCTCATTCGCTCCCGAGGATACAAATGTCTATGAAGTCGGCCATCTGATGACCGGTTCCGAGGGGCAACATGTCAAAAATCGCTGAAGTAATTACCCGTTTCCCTGTTTTTCGTAAGAAAGCGCTGCAGACTGTAGTGCACTATTTGTTAATGATCCTGTTCGCCTTTCTGATGTTCGGGTTGATCCTGTTCATTGCCGGGAAGGATCCACTCCAATCCTATAAGGATATCTTCACCTCCACGCTCGGCAGTGCTTATGGTTTTTCTGAGGTCATCGTGGCCATGATCCCGATGTTGATCACCGCTCTGGCAGTGGCTCTGCCATTCCGGGTTGGTTTGATTAACATCGGTGGGGAGGGCCAATTATATATTGGAGCCGCTTTCGCCACATTTGGGGCACTCACCTTTCCGAATTTGCCTGCCTGGCTGCTGCTGCCCTTGATGGCCCTGCTCGGTATGGTTGGAGGAGCTTTGTGGGCTTTCATCCCTGGCTATTTAAAATCCATTGGCCTTGTCAATGAAACCATCACTTCCCTGTTGTTGAACTCGGTCGCACCAAAGATCATTGGCTTTCTGATCTTGGGATTCTGGCATGCGCCCAGGGATACAATCAGGACCCCCAACTTTGGTACTTCGGCGCTGTTGCCGACCTTTTTTGGGACGCGCATCCATCTTGGCCTGGTGTTCGGACTGGGTTTGTTGATCGTCTTCTGGCTGGTCATGAAATATACCCGTTGGGGACTGGAGATGCGGGCCATCGGCAGCAATCCACAGGCTGCTAAGCGCAACGGGATTCCTCTCAGTAGATATCTGGTAATCATCATGTGTGCAGGAGGCGCCATTGCCGGCCTGGCGGGTATGGTCCAGGTCTCCGGGTTCTACGGAACATTGTTCCTTAACTTCTCCATAAGTCTGGGATTCATGGGTTTCATGATCTGTTGGCTGGCAGGCGGGGACCCGCTCGGGATTGTATTGATGGCCTTCGTGGTGTCAGTTATTTATTCGGGAGGCAACCTGCTGCAATTGACCCGCGACTTACCATTCGCCGTCATCAATATCCTGCTCGCCTTCACGTTGTTCATCGTCCTGGCCCGTCCGGCATTTTTCAAAGGAAGAAAATCATGACCCTCCTATCCATTCTTGGCGTTCTCTCCAGTGCCATCTTTTCCGGGACGTCCCTGCTCTTCACCACGTTGGGGGAGGTCATTGACGAACGAGCCGGCATCGTCAACCTCGGCCTGGAGGGTGTGCTGCTGGTCAGCGCTTCGTCTGGTTTTGCCGTAACCTACCTGAGCGGGAATCCCTACCTGGGCATCCTGGTTTCCATCCTGGCCGGCGGCCTGATGAACATGATCCTCGGTTACCTGGTCATCACCCGCAAAGCCAACCAGCTTGCCAGCGGCCTGGCATTGATGTTCTTCGGTTTCGGCCTGAGCGCCCTGATCGGCAAGCCCTTCGTTGGCGAGAAGATCCACAGCCTGACCAGATACGTATTGCCTGGGACGGCTGGCCTGCCACTTTTATATACTTCCCTGTTTAAGTTTGACATCCTGATCTATCTGGTTATTCCTGCCGCTATACTCGTCTGGTGGCTGCTGTATCGTACGCGCTGGGGACTGGGCGTGCGGGCGGTGGGTGAAAATGCAGATACGGCCTTCGCCTCCGGACGGAATCCGCACCTGATCCGTTACCAGGCCCTGTTCGCGGGCGGGATGCTGGTTGGTTTGGGGGCCGCTCATCTTACAATCGCCTTTACCATGAACTGGACCGAATACATGACTGCCGGGCGTGGCTTTATCGCCGTAGCCCTGGTGATCTTCTCGAAGTGGCATCCCCTGCGGGCGATCGCCGGCGCGCTGGTTTTCAGCGGCGCAGTCGCTTTCCAACTCTTGCTGCAATCCAGCGGAGTACAGGTCTCTCCATTCCTGTTGGACACCCTCCCTTACATCCTTACGCTGGTCGTGTTGATCGCCTGGGGTGGCAACCGTAAGCATTCCGCTCCGGGCAGTCTGGGCAGGGTTTATCAAGGCAGTGAATGAAGGTTTCTGGATATGGAAAGGAGGTTCCCCTAAACTGGATCAAATCTCATCATCACGTTCTGCCACCATTACTCAAACCCTAGTATAAGGAGAAGATGAAATGAAAAACAAGTTGTTTGGTTTGCTTTCGATCGTTGTTTGCACGCTCGTCCTGCTTTCAGCCTGCGGGCCGGCAGCCACCTCCACTCCCGTCGTTGTTGTTCCCACCGTGGTGCCTTCCACCGCGGTGCCACCCACTGAAGTGCCTACGCCAACTCCCCCATGTTTGATTATAGGCGCCACGTATGGGGGTTCGATCACGGATGCTGGTTACAATCAGGCCATGCATGAAGCCGTGATGGCGATTAAAACAAGCATTGACTGCGTTGAGATCATCTACGCCGAGGGTGTGCCGGATGAGGCCGGAGCTACGACGACCATGGAGAACATGATCTCCCAAGGTGCCACGCTGATCTTCGCTACCGGTAATAACCATCAGTATCCTGCCCTTGCGCTGTCGCAAACCCACCCGGATGTGATCTTCGAACATGCTGGTGGGTGGGAGATGGGCGCCAACTTCGCCAACTTCTTTGGCAATCCTCCCGATGGCTGGTATTTGATGGGTGTTGCGGCCGGAAAGATGACCACCTCCAACAAGATCGGCTTTGTGGCTAATTCCCCGTTCGCTTGGAGCCTGGTGTTTCTCAACGCCTTCGAACTGGGCGTACAATCGGTCAATCCGGATGCGAAAACCTACGTGACCTACACCCAGGCTTGGGGTGATTCCGCCAAGGAAGCGGAAGCGACCAACGCGCTAATCAACCAGGGTTGTGATGTGATCACAATGCACGTCGATTCGCCTATAACAGTCGTGGGCACCGCCGAATCGCGCGGAGTCTACTCGATCGGCTTCCAGAACCTGGCAGCCCAGCAGTTTGCACCCGAGTATTGGATCTCCGGCACCGGCTATACTCTGGGAGGAAAGCTGACTTGGCTGGCCTCCACCGTGATCGACGGCACCTGGACGCCGATCTTCCTGCGCTGCGGCATGTCCGATGGTTGCATGGCTATGGCTCCCTTTGGCAAACGAGTTCCTCAAAATGTACAGGACCTGGTCATGCAGAAGAAGGCCGAGGTAGAAGCTGGTACGCTGGTTGTCTTCACGGGCCCGATTGTGGACCAGGATGGGACCGTCCGCGTTCCGGCGGGCGAGGTCCTGACTGCAGACAATATGAGCTACGTCGACTGGTTGGTTCAGGGCGTGGTCGGCAGCCCGAAATAATAACCTCTCCATAATTTGATCATGGGGCACCATCATCCCCATTGGTGGTGCCCCTTCTTTCGACTCAATGATATCCAACGTGGCTCCTGTTGCTGTCAAGGTTCCGATCATGGGCGCGGCTGCGCGTGGCTGGCTGTCAAATGGTCAGGGCGGGAAGGTTCTGGCTTCGGTCAACCATGCCACTTACCTGCTTACAGATGCGGGAGACCTGGTCTGGCTGGCACCTGCACAAAGCCCGCTGCATCGCCGTTGTATACGGGTGTCATCCCCTTTACCCCGGTCGGTGAATGGCTCAGTGTTTGCTGTCAAGGGTCGATCGATTGAACTCGAAACCGGGTTGACCCTTGATTTTCATGTCTCAAAGATCTGGACTTCACCCGCCATCCCTGCTGGCGATATCATCGATATCAGGCAGGTGCCTGATAAGCTCTTAGAGTTGGTTAATCAATTCTTGGCAAAGAAAATGCCTGTTGGGGTTGGCTCATTTATCCGGCCCATACTTCAGATAGCATTAAAACAGGCGTCCCCGGCAAGCTTTCAGCCGGAAGATATTCTGACCAGGGCCGCCTGGCCAATCGTTGAAGAGATCGTCAAGGCTTGCCTTTCCCATGATCTCCCTGCGGTTTTACGGCACGCTGAAGCGCTCATCGGCCTGGGGGAGGGCTTGACCCCTTCCGGGGACGACTTCCTGGGCGGGCTGTTTTTTGCCCGGTTTCTGCTGTCATCAATTTATCCAACCCTTGATTATTTGGAACTCGACCAGCTTCCTGGATGGATCGATGCGGTTGAGTCCCGCACCAATCTGATCAGTTTCGCCCTGCTCAAGGATAATGCTGCCGGCCACGCCTTGGAGCCCATGAACTGCTTGGGGCTTGCGTTTCTGACAAACCAACCGGTGGGAAGGTCCAGTTCAGCAGCCTCAGATTTGATCAAAGTCGGCCATTCCACCGGCTGGAGTTTGCTGACCGGCTTTCTGGTGGGAATGCTGCTGGTTTTTCCGGATGACCTCTGCATTCCTGGCCCTCAATATGAAGCTACTGGATTTGTTTCCTGACAATTTATCACGAATGGCACGAATTGACGAATTTGCCGAATGAGTACCTATATATAATGACCTTTTCTAAAACTATTCGTGTCATTCGTACCTTCTTGTTATTCGTGATAAGAACCTGTCAGGTAGTGAAAACTGGAAACGAAAGGAACTGCCATGGACATTAAACAGAAGATCGAAAAAGCCAACGAAGAGGCTGCTCAGCGCCTGAACTCTGGCGATCCGGTTCTTGTGGATATTGCCCCGGCGGGTGAGGTGATCCGTGGGTTGGGAGGTAAAATGATCATGCACTCCGGCCCTCCCATTGAATGGAAGCGGATGTGCGGAGCCCAGCGTGGTGCCATTATCGGGCAGGCCCTTTTTGAAGGTTGGGCCAATTCTGTTGATGAAGCCACGGCCCAGCTGGATGGAGGCGAGATCTCCCTTGAACCCAACCACCATCACCAGGCAGTGGGCCCGATGGCTGGCACCATTTCCCCTTCCGCCCCCGTCTGGGTGGTGGAGAATAAAACCTTCGGGAACCGGGCCTATTGCCGCCAGGTGGAGGGCAACCAGCAATTCGGTGATTACAGCGAAGGGGCCCTGCAGGGATTACGCATGTGGCGGGATGTCTGGGCGCCCACCCTGCGCCAGGCGCTCGCCAGGATCGGAGGATTGGAATTGAAACCGATCATTACCAAGGCGCTGCAGATGGGTGATGAACTGCATAACCGTCACACCGCAGCCTCCAGCCTGTTCGCCAATGCGATGGCGGTTGCTATGGCTCAGACAGAACTGCCGAAGGACAAGCTGCTCTGGACGCTGAAATATGTCACCAACCATGAGCTTATATTTCTGGGGATTGCCATGGCCTGCGGCAAAGCCATTGCCGACCCGGCCGTGGGGATCGAGTACAGCACGGTCGTCACTGCCATGTGCAGAAACGGAACCGAGTTCGGCCTGCGCGTAAGCGGCCTGGGGGAGGAATGGTTCACCGCTCCCGCCCCGAGAGTGGACGGACTTTACCTGCCCGGTTACACAGCCGATGTGGCCGGCCTGGACATGGGTGATTCGGCCATCACCGAGACAGTGGGGTGGGGTGCCTTTACCATCGGTGGTGCGCCCGGAATCCTCAGCCTGGTCGGCGGTACCCCGGAAGAAGCGTTGGCATATTCCCGGGAAATGAAAAAGATCACGGTCGCCACCCACCCCACCTATCGTATGCCTGCCCTCGGCTTTGCCGGGACTGCCATCGGCATCGATATCCGCAAGGTGGTGCAAACCGGGATCACCCCCATCATCGATACTGCCATCGCCCATAAGGATCCAGGTTATCCGAAGATCGGCGCTGGCATGGTGCGGGCTCCCCTGGAATGCTTCAAGAAAGCCCTGATCGCCTTCGGCCGGAAATACAATCGGCCTCCTGAATAAGTGCCACCCCACTTTTTTGAGAAGTTACCAAAATTTCCTATTGTGCGGGCTCTTCACCAGCATCCCCGAAGCGGGAAATACCCGTACAAAGAAAGAAGAAGAATCATCATGCCCTCCGGTTTTGTGATCCGTAAGAACCAGTATTATGATTCGGTCTTCCTGATGAGCGTCAACCGGCGCATCTCGGAAGCCAAAGGTGTCCAGCAAACCGCCGTTTTGATGGGCAGCCCGGTCAACAAAAAACTCCTGTTGGATATTGGCGTCCGGGACGACCAGATCGACATCGCCCAGCCCAACGATCTGATCGTGGCGGTCATTGCTGATTCCCCTGCCATCGTTGAAAATGTGCTCGGGCGCCTGGACGAGTGGCTGGAAGCCATCCAGGAAAATAGCGCTTCGATGAAGGTTGCATCGCTCGAGGATGGCCTGTCCCAAAAACCGGATGCCAACCTGGCAGTCATCTCCATCCCTGGTGAGTATGCCGCTCGGGAGGCCAAAAAAGCACTGGAAGCCGGCTTGAACGTTTTCCTCTTCAGCGACAATGTTTCCATTGACGCTGAATTGGAGCTGAAGCAACTCGCCTTGGGACGAGGCCTGCTCGTAATGGGGCCCGACTGTGGGACCAGCCTGATCGGCGGCGTGGGGATCGGCTTTGCCAATGTTGTGCGCCGGGGACCGATCGGGGCCATCGGTGCGGCCGGGACCGGGCTGCAGGAATTCACCAGCCAGGTTCACAATGCCGGGTCCGGGATTTCCCACGCCATCGGCACCGGCAGTCACGACCTTTCCGCGAAGATCAACGGGCTGACGACCCTGGCAGCTCTGGAGGCTTTGGAAGCGGATCAGCACACGCGCGTGATCGCCATCATATCCAAACCGCCCGCCTCCGGCACCCTGGCATCCCTCCTGGAGAGGGTAAAAACTTGCAGCAAACCGGTGGTGGGCTGTTTCCTGGGGGTCGATCCCGGGCTGCTTCCGGGGAGGCCCAACCTTCAGGTGGCGGTCAGCATTGATGATGCCGTCCGGATCGCCATTTCCGGTTCAAATGGACAGGCAGCCATACCTGCCGGTGGCCTGACCCTTGCAGATCTGGCTGCCATCCAGAAAGAAAAGCAGGCC
>Ga0315273_10005939_pt1 | contig 15148 bp, 17 predicted proteins | sample YL17G02_0_MG_FD_205753 | JGI IMG/M metagenome (GOLD analysis project Ga0315273, IMG submission 205753) | Sediment microbial communities from Yellowstone Lake, YNP, Wyoming, USA - YL17G02_0 | ecosystem: Environmental > Aquatic > Freshwater > Lake > Sediment | place: USA: Wyoming | collected...
ACCGGAAGGGAGTTAAGATTAGCTAGCCTCAAGCCTAAGGCCAGAACCAAAATCAGTCCTGCCAAAATTATGTTAGTTTTACCCATGTCTTGAAATTTTATCACTTGACGGGGTGGTATTAATACCTAAAATGAAACTATGGTAAAAAATGACTTTAAAGATCTAGTGACTAAAAAGGATTTAGAGAAAACTAAAACAGAACTGGTTAGAAGTATCGATGGTTTACGGGTAGATACAAAGAAAGACATTGAAAGCCTGCGGGTGTCTACGAAAACTGACTTTGAAAGCCTGAGGGTATCCACGAAGAAAGATGTGGTTGATTTAAGGAAAGATATGAGGAAGATGGAAAATAGAATTGTGAATAAAATTATCAACAAGTTAAATATTGTGATTAATTACTTCGATCGGTCTCATTTGTCTTTAGATAAACGGGTGACCAGGATTGAGGGGCACCTGGGGTTTACGAGTACTGGTTAGTGAGGGAACGGTAGCGGACGAGGAGGAGCTCTTTGAAGCCTCCGACGGCATCTTTGATGAAGGAAACCCGTCGGCTGGCCCGATAGTGCCAAGCTACCGGAACCTGGGCGATTTTAAATCCCAATTTTCTAGCCAAATATAAAATCTCCAAATCGAATCCCGGGTTAGTGGTGGGATAATCGATGATTTTCAGCGGATGGACGCGGGCGAGAACCGGAAAGATCGCCCTGGCCGATTTTTGGGTAAAGGCTTTAAAACCACACTGCGTGTCCCGGAAAGGGAGCTGGAGAATCAGTGTCCGTAAAAAGACCATTCCATAAGCTAAAACCTGGCGAAACAACGGAGCTCCTTCTCTTTTGGTCCGGGAACCGATGACGACGTCAAAGCCGGAATTAAATCTACCCATAAATTTTTCCAATTCCGAAATGGGGGTGGACTGATCCATATCGGTAAACAAAACGATTTGGCCGGAGGAGTTTTGAGCTCCGGTAATAATGGAGGCGGCTTTACCCAGATGTGGATTGTTAACCAGCTTTATGCCTCTGGTTTTTTGGAAAAGACCCAAAAGAAGACTCTGAGTTGCATCCGTGGATCCGTCGTTAACCACAATTACTTCCCAGGTGAATTTTTGAGTTTTTAAATAGCCGATCAAATCGGCTAAAACCCCGGAGTTTATGTTTGCCTCTTCATTGTAAGCCGGAAGGATAACGGATAAATAGGGCGTGGGCATATCAGTTGACAAAGCCAAACATGGGATCGGTCAGGTTGGCATTCTGGCCGCTGCAGGAAAGTTTAACAGAATCACCACGGTACTGGCTATAGTTGGGTAAAACTAAACCCAGAGCTCCGAAAGTTTTATCCAGCCGATTAGCCCGACGGTGAGGAAAAACAATGGTATATACCGGAGAGTTGCTTTTAGGTTGGTTGACGTGTAAGCCGGCCAGATAGAAAAAGTAACGATAACCAAACTGTTGGCCTTCGTCGGTCATGTAGGAAACTGATACGCAGGGATAATTGTGGGCGGCGGCATCCTGTTTAATGTAATCGACTATGGCTTTCTTTTGGCGGTAACCAATTTTATTGATGGGAGAAGAGAGGAAATAGTTTAAGTTTAAGTATAAGAAGAGAGCTAAAATAAACGGGGTAATCACAGGCATGGAAGCAAGAAATACCGAGGCGATGATCAGCCACAGAATGTTTATCCCATTGAGATAATATTCAGACAGATTCAAGGGATGAATGACAAAAAACCCTACAAACAGGATTAACCAGGTAGAAATGATAAAAACTGATGCCGGGGGAAATTTTTTGGTTACAGCCAGAATGATGAATGCCGCGATCAGAAACAAGGGAATATAGTAGCGACGAATTTCTGGGAGATTAAAAGCAAACAGGCGAGTGGAATTTTTAACGGTAATAGTAATCACGTTATCGACTTTTTGTCTGATTGTCCGGGTTAAAGTTGTTTGGGGATTCCCGGTAAACGAAGACAGCAGAGACCGGGTTTGGAGAAAAGAATGACGGAATTCAAATATTATTAAAGGGGAGGAAAGTAAAAGTAAAAGCAATAAAGGACCGAAAAAATCGGAAGTTTTAAAGTTTTTGAGTTTTAATAATACTCCGGCAGCAAAAATCGGCAGAAGAAGAATCAAAGCCAGATTGATATGCCAGACTAAGGCCAAAAGCCCCGCAGCCAACCATAATCCCCGGTGGTTACCGGCAAACAGCAAATGGGCGGTATAGTATGCCCAGATAGACCATAACATCACCGGGGTCGTCGGGACGACCTCTCTTTCAGTAATGACAATCAGGTAGGAAGCGGAGTAAAACAAGGCGGCGATGATGCCGGCTTTACGGCCATGCAGACGACCAACGATAAAGTAAATGCTGGCGATGGCTGACAGGCCGATAATCCAGGAGAAAGCGATAGTGGGGGCAGGATCCATGTTCCCGATCAAATAAAACGGGATCAGGGAATAGTAAAACAAGGGACCTATAAATACTCCTCCTGACGATGTTTCCTGACCGATCAGCCGGAAATGTTTGTCAACGACAATATCTTTGACCATCCAGGAAGCCAAGTCGTTATCGTGAGCATAGATAAACCGGTCCAATCCCTGATAGCCCCTGGTAAAAAATCCAACCAGCAAGGCTAAAAACAGAGGCCAGTGAAATTTAATTTTGGCCATATCTGGTCCGCTTTTGAACAGTAACCCCGCCAAAAGTAGCTGTAGAATCAACACCCGCATATGTAGCTTGCCTGGCTAACCATTTGGCCAGCCGTTCCGGGTGAGGCGGATCCTGCTCGAAAACGGTGTACAACCGGGGTTTCAGATTGGTTTCCGGCTGGGTAAAATAGCGGGTACTCCCCCGCCAGATAAACAAATAATCATAGGCGTGGGAAATAACCGGCGGGACGTAAACATCAACATTAAACGGCGTATCTCCCGCGTCCTCGTAAACCTGATCCACGGCCTTTAGGGAATTGCCCAGGGTGATGGTGATGGGACCGTCAATTCCTGAAGACAGATAGTTTTTTGCCGCTGTGAGGTTGTCATAAATAAACAACGATAAAATAATAACGGCGACAGCTGCGGCTATTCCTTTCCGGCGGAGACCCAGAGCCATCAGAAAAGCTATCAGCACAATAAAAGCCGGGTAAACGCCGGTAAAATAATATCCCCAGACGTAGCCATTATTGCCGTGGTAAAACAAAAGACTTATTAGAGGGACAAAAATCCAAACTAGCAAAACCGTCGTACTTTTAGTGAAGAATTTTCGGAAAACAATTAGAAATAGTATCCCCAGAAGAAGAAGTAATATCGGCAATAATTGTGAGCTATTGATTAACTTTTCCGTAAATACCCGGAAATAAAAATGCAGCCGATCGGAATAAAAACCTGATACCGTCGCCTGAAAACTTTTTTCAGAAATGAGAAATCTCTGGAAAGCTTTAAATAAAATATTCTCGTGACGAAAATTAAAATACAGTTGAGGCAACAAAGTAAGACAAAACATGAACAAGCCGTGCATAATTTGGGGCCATTTCCAGGAAACTGATTTAAGGAATATCACTAAAACTAAAATTGTGGCGGGGAGAAAAAATGTGGCCGAGGCAGCTTCCAGCTGCAGGGATAGGCCGATACTTAAGCCTAACAGCCACCACCACTTTGTTTTGCCGGAAATAATTTCCAATAGCGACCACAGGGCCAGACCGGAAAAAAGAGGCAGAGGGGTGGGATTGGACAGCCAGCGCTGATCCTGAACCAGCCGGTTAGACAAGGCCATTAAGATGACTGTAACGATACCGGTGCCGGGAGAAAAATGTCTGATTGTGATCAGGTAGAAAACCCCAATGGCTAAAACGTTAATGAGGGCTAATTCGTATGCAGGCCAGACCGGGTTTCCTCCGCCCAAGAGATAAGCCGGAGCCATGAGATAGTAATAAAACGGACCCAAAAAGATACCTTCGATGCCGGTAGTCGGACCAATAAGGAAAAATTTCCCGTGGTGAAGCAGATCCCAAATTACTTTGCCATCCCGGCCCTGATCAAAATAAAAACCCAATAAGTCGCCTAACCGGTAAGTTCTTAGGAAAAATCCCAGTAGTAAGAGAATAATAAGCAAATATTTTTTCATCTGATACCGCTGGGGTTGTGAACTAATTTATAAACTTTTACCTGCCAGGGGAAATCCCAGGTTTGATCGATTTTTGCCCAGCCAAAAGCAGCAATTTCCCACAGGGGGTGATTAATTGGCTGGCAATCTCTGGCAGGATCGGGGCTTTCGCAAATAACGAACAACTGATCGGTGAGCTGATCATGAATAGTCCGATAGGGGCTGCCTTTCAGATCTAATAGATACCGGTAACTGGCATCATAATTACTTCTGGCGATCAAGGCCAGATTATAAGGCCGACCGGTGGATTGAACATGAATAAAATCAGCGACCTGACCCGTCCGGACCAATTGGCGATTGGGTTCGGAAGTAAAGGGGTTCTTATGAATATTAATCAGGGTTAATAAAATAAGAAGTAAGATGGAGGGAATTTTTCCGATCAGTCGAAAAACCAAGCCCAAACATAAAAAAACCGCCGGAAAAACAAAACCAAAGTAATGGTCATATATATGCTGTTTGTATAAACCCAGTCCCATTACTCCAAAACCCAGCCAAGAAAGAATTAACCAAAACTGAGGGCGGCGGCGATAGAAGACAGAGATGGAGATAGAGACCAGAGATAAAATTGCGACAGGGACGGCAATTTGATTATTATTGGCTGTTAACAGTGATGAGTTAATGTCCTGCCAGATAGGCCAGAGATAAGGAAGGGCTTTGTAGGGCTTGGCGTTAACAGTGGTTTGCCTCTCGGAAAAAAACTTTTTCATGGCGGCAAAATTCGCACCTCCATGACGGAAATCAAAAATGACTAAGGGAGAAAGTAAGAGTAAGAGTAAGAGTATGAAAGATACGACATATTTAGAAAATCCCGGGGTTTTTCTGGAAAGAAACATGAAGATGCAGATGGTCGGCAACAGCAGTAAACCCAAATAGTGAGAATTGAGAACCATAGCGAAACTAACAGAAGCGACTAACAGCCACCGCAAGCGATGGTAGCGCCAGACAACCCAGAGGGAATAGATTGTTAACAAAGCGAAAAAAGGCATGATGTTGGGATTCCAGGAAGACCGGGAGTAAGTAATTACCACCGGAGAAATGGCATAGAGAAAAGAAATGGCCAGGCTTTCCCAACGACCGATCCAAATTCTACCTACCCACCACAACAGAGCTACAGTCAGGAGGCCAAGAATACAGACGAAAACAGCCGGACCTAAAGGGGAAAAATTTGCTATCCACAACGGAACTAACAACATATAGTAGTACCAAGGCCCCAAATACATATTGCCTATCGATGTGCCGGGTCCGATTAAAGTATATTTCCGGCCCAGGAGCATATCCCGAACCACCAACACATCCCGGCCTTCGTCTCCGAGAAAGGTCATATATTCGGGGATCCTCCAGAGACGTAAAAAAGCGGCAATAAGTAAAATTACCACCAGGCAAATTATTTCTTTTCGGCCCATATTTCTTTCTTTAACCTCCACCAAAAAGCAAACAAGTCAACAAACGATTGATAAATGACCCGGAAATTTGCTCCGGTAGATTTACCAGCGGTTCGGGGCAGGTGAATCAAGGGGACTTCCGCTACAGAATAACCCCGAGAGATAGCCCCGGCTAAAAATTCCGTGTCAATCATGGCTCCCCTTTCGGCTTGAATGTGAATATGTGACAGTAATTCCCGGCGGAAGAGCTTAAAACCGCAGTCAATATCAGAAACCAAGCGGCCAAATAAAATTTTGATAACCAGGTTCCAACCCCAACGATTTATTTTCCGTATCAAAGAATCGACTCCCCCGCCCACCCGAATACCGCTGACAATATCCGCCCCCGTGGCTTGTTGTTTTGATAAAAGTTTGGCAATTTGTGAAAAATCAAACTGATTGTCAGCCGGGACAAAAGCAATAAATTTTTTCGTAGCAGCCGCAAACCCAGCTTTGAGGGAACCACCATAACCCCGGTTGGGGTGATTTTCTACCACCTGTAAATGGGGAACCTTACCTATGAACTTTTTGGCAATAGAACCGGTGTTGTCTCCTGATCCGTCGTTGACTAATATAATTTCCCAATCCAAAGGTAAATTTTTTAAAACCGCGTAAACATTCTTCAGACAGGAAGCCACATTTTTTTCTTCATTGTAAGCCGGAATAACCACCGATAGTCCTTTGACCATGAGACCAATCATACCAGTATGCTATGATATTTTATAGATGAGGGGGAAGCTTGGAAATTGGCTTATCATTGGGGTAACTGTTGTGTTGTCGACAGCATTGGTATGGGTAGCGGCGGGAATGGATAAAGTCTACCGCAATTTTGACGGACCTTTATATATTACGGTGGCTAAAACCTGGTATGCGAAAGCCGTGATAGCCAACAATTATTCCTTTCCTCTCCCCCTGGAATATTACCCTGCGCATTTCCCCCTCTATCCGGCATTAATTGATCTGGTGTCTTTATCCGGACTGAACCATTTACAGGCGATGGTGGCGGTTAACCTGGCGGCGACGATAACCGGGGCAATAGTTATCTATGAAATCGCCCAAAAAAGACGTTGGGGTCAGCCGCTGGCAGTAGCGATTGCCTGGCTGTTTTTGTGGCCGAGAATGTGGGCGGTCAGATCAGTAGGCAGTCCGGAAACGCTGTTTATAACCCTCCTGATGTTGGCTTTGTGGACTTTTTCGGAAAAAAAATACTGGCTGGCGGGAGTATTTGGCGCCCTGGCAGTGTGGACAAAGAGTCCGGCGATATTACTAATTCCGGTGTTTTTAATAATAAATATCATAAAAAATATAAAAGATTATAAAAGTTATATACCTATAGGAATACTACTGGCATCGGTGCTGGGACTATTTACGTTTTTTAAAATTCAGACGGGGGATTTTTGGGCGTATTTCCATACCGGGGACAATATTCACCTGCAGGCATTACCATTTCGCATTTTTGACAGCAATCAGGTGTGGGTGGGATCCTGGTGGCTGGAAGACGTGTTATGGATATATGTGATCGCAGCTATCGGAGTGTGGAGAGCATTTAAAAAAGATCCCGTATGGGGATGGTGGGGAGCGATATTCTTAGCCGTGATATTATTCGTCTCGCACCGCGACATTGCCCGATACAGCCTGCCGTTGGTACCGACTGTTCTTTTGGGTTTCTCAGATATATTTGCCAAAAAAGAAGTCAGGATAGTTCTCTTGGTAATGCTAATACCTCTGTTTTTCTATACCGTCAATTTCGTCACTCACAACGTGATGCCGATCGGAAATTGGGGTCCATTCTTATAATATCCCTCTCTTAATCTCCCCCTTAATTTAAAGGGGAGACATTATGTTTGTTAGCAACTAAGTTTTCTTTTTTTTCCAGATGACTAATGTGTACATCAGATAGTTGTAAAACTTTTTTTTATATCCCCTTCTTGGTCTCCCCCTTAATCTAAAGGGGAGACATTGTGTTCGTGAGCAACTAGGTTTTCTTTTTCTTCCAGATGACGAGAGTGTACATTAAATAGTTATACGGTAAAACACAGAAGACGATGATGAAGGGCAGGGCCAGCTGACGGTATTGGGGACCAAATAATTTATCGGATAAACTACCCAGAGCAGTTTGCATGAGGAGTGCTCCGGCAGAAGTGAAATTAAACTGGGCAAATTTGGCTATGACTTTACCCGCTCCCTGAATGCGCTGATCGGCAAAAGTCCAGAGATTGTTCCAGGTAAAATTGGAAATAATTGCCAGTTCGGTGGACAAACCCCAGGCCGCCCAACTAGCCCAGCTGAGCCGGGTAAACAACGCCAAAGTGGAGGCATTAACAATATAACCGATAAAACCAACCGTACCGAATTTCAAAAACCGCCTGATTTTGGGATTATGGTATTGGAGGAGAAAAATCACCCGCAGGGTTTCCTGCATTTCGTTTTTGATAATTTTGGATTCGCCGGTACTTCTGGGGGCAAAATGAAAAGGCACCTCTTTAACCCGGGCACCTTTATTAACCATATAAAAAAGCAGGTGGATTTTATAGGCGAAACTTTTAGACAGCAAGGTGGAAAAATCAAACTCGTCCATAAAGCCTTTGACCCGGGCCAATTTAAAACCGCCGGTGCAGTCGTGAATTTTGGGGATCAGAAGCGTGAATCTGGCGACCAGATTGCCGACGACTGACAAAAACTTGCGGTTAAAGCCCCAGGAAGCGGGAATTGAACCGCCGGGAATGTACCGGGAGCCCAAAATATAATCGTATCCATTGTCGATTTCGGCAATTAATCGGGGGATATCAGCCGGCGGGTGCTGGAAATCGGCGTCAAATTCCATGAGGTAATCGGCATGCAGGTTCTTCATGGCATATTGCATCCCCCGGCTGTACGCTACCCCCAAACCTTGTTTTTTACCCCCGCCGAGAAGATGCAGCCAGGGATATTGACTTTGGGCTTTTTTGACGACTTCGGCAGTACCGTCCGGACTGCTGTCATCAACGTACAAAACTTCGACGGTGTGGTTTTTAATAGTCGGCAGGATTTCTGCCAACGTCCCGATCATTTCCCTGGTACTCTCCGCTTCGTTGTAAGTGGGGATGATGATGACGATTTTCATGTATTGATGATAACACTTTTTCTACCTCACCCCTGCCTGCCGGCAGGCAGGCCTACCCCTCTCCAAATTATTGGAGAGGGGTATAATTTGGGAGTGAGGATTGATATTCTGACTTTGTTTCCGGAGATGTTTGCGGGAGTACTAGATTACTCGATCCTTCGACGAGCTCAGGATCACTCGATTGTGAAAATAAATATTCACAATCTTCGTGACTGGGCGACGGATAAATATAAATCTGTAGACGATCGGCCTTACGGAGGTGGACCTGGGATGGTAATGCGAGTGGATATTATTGATTCCGCTGTAAGCGAGCTGAAAGATCATAAATCAAAAGTAATTTTATTGGATGCCAAGGGGAAAACTTTTAAACAAAAAAAGGCACAGGAGTTGGCGAAAGAAGAACACCTGATTTTAATTTGCGGGCACTATGAGGGGGTGGACCAGAGAGTTGCAGAGCATATCGCCGATGAGGTTATATCCGTGGGAGATTATGTGTTATCCGGCGGAGAGATACCGGCGATGACGATTGTCGATTCTGTGGTGAGATTGTTACCGGGAGTATTGGGAAACCCAGAATCCCTGGTTGAAGAATCGTTTAATGAAGTCCCGCCTTCGCCGCAAGGGCTACGGCGGGCGAGGGAATATCCGCAGTATACCAGGCCAGAAGAATACAAAGGCTGGAAAGTACCGGAAGTACTGCTATCCGGAAACCACAAGTTAATTAATGAGTGGAGGAACCATAAATAGATTCGGCTTGAGATTTAAGGGGCCGCCACCACCAATCATTGGCTTTATACCAGGCAACGGTTTTTTCCAACCAGTCATCAAAATTATGTGACGGACGCCATTTCAATTCCCGATGGATTTTGGCGATATTAAGCAAGTATCGGCGATCGTGACCCAAGCGATCGGGAACATATTTTTTATATGTTTGGGGTTTGCCTATTATTTTTAGTATGGCATCAGCGATTTCTTCAATACTTTTTTCCACACCGGTACCAATGTTGTAAGCTTCCCCTACCCGGCCCCGGTGAATAATTAAGTCCACGGCGGCATTATGGTCATCGACATAGATCCATTCGCGCCGGTTTTGGCTGCTTTTGTAGAGAGGAATTTTTTGATTATCAATTAAATTGGTCACAAACCGGGGAATAAGTTTCTCCGGAAACTGATAGGGGCCGAAATTATTACAACAGTGGCTGATAGTTACCGGTAAGCCGAAGGTATGAAAATAAGCCATGACGACGTGATTGGCTGCAGCTTTGGAAGCATTATACGGAGTCCGGGGACAATAGGGGTCGGTTTCTAAAAAGGAACGTTTTTCATTTAATCCCAAATCACCAAACACTTCACAGGTAGAAATGTGATGAAAACGGCGGATATTAGCTGCCCGGGCGGCTTCCAGCAAGATCTGGGTACCCAAAACATTGGTACGGACAAAAATACCCGGATCTTTGACCGCTCTGTCGTTGTGGGACTCAGCGGCAAAATTAACAATCACATCTGTTCCGGTGACCGAGGATTTGACAATTTTCGGATTTCCAATATCACCTTTAATAAACCGGTAGCGGGAATTATTAGTAAAATCCCGGGTGCTTTCCAACTTACCGGCGTAAGTGAGTTTATCCAAGTTTACAATTCGGTCTTTGGGATATTTATGCAACCAATAGCGGATAAAATTTGACCCGATAAATCCACAGCCGCCGGTAACCAAAAGTTTCATTTAGATTTTTGTTTCTTCTCAGCCCAATAGGTGTTGGCGGTAAAGAGGGTTTCGAATTTGCCGGCATCGGTCCAAAAACCTTTGAGAATCTCCCAATTCAATTCTTTTTTGGCAATATAAGCATTATTGACATCGGTAATTTCCAATTCTCCCCGGGAAGACGGCTTTAAGGAGCGAATAATACCGAATACTTGAGAATCATAAAGATAAAGTCCGGTGACCGCATAATTGGATTTAGGTTTTAGGGGTTTTTCCTCGATTTTTATTATTTTTTTTCGGTCGCGGGAAAAAACCGGCACCCCGTATCTTTGCGGGTCGGGAACGGATTTGAGAAATATTAAGGCCCCGGAGCGAAACTTTTTAACAGCCGGGGAAATATCAGCATCGGTAGTATTATCACCCAAAATCACGGCGATCGGATCATTGTCGGCAAAATTCCTGGCTAGGCGGAGGGCGTCAGCAATCCCGCCTTCGGTTTCCTGAAAAGCATACTCCAGATGAGTCAAGCCCAATTCGGCGCCGTTTTTTAAGACCCGGAGAAAATGGCCGGCGTGAGGTCCACCGACTACTATCATGACTTCAGTAATTCCCGCCCGAACCAAAGTCTTTAGAGGATAAAAAATCATCGGCTGGTCGAAAACCGGCAATAGATGCTTGTTGGTAGCGTAAGTTAACGGATACAACCTGGTGCCCAATCCCCCGGCAAGAACAATACCCTTCACACTTTACGATTGTAGCATGAAGCTCCCCGATCTGACGATCGGGATAGCTTCTCCAGTCTGCTCCGTCGGGAGCAAAATCCTTCCGAAGCAGAAATTTCTTCGCATTCATCCCCGAGCTTACGCTCGCGGTTTTCTGCGAAGGAGGATGAAGCATCTAATCGTCTGGTAACTTGACCCCGAATGAGAAACTAAACTTTCGTACAAGGTGAGGTGGTCGACAGAAAATTTAGCTAAGAAGTTGATATTGGAATCGTCGATTTTACCCAGTTGGGATTTGACAGTCACCGGATCGGATTTCTTAATCCGGCCAATAGTGATATGAGGAAAAAAGCGCCGGGGCTGAGGCAAACTAATCCGCTCGAAACGACCGGAAAGCTGTTTTTGCAGGTCAAGCAACGGAGCCAAATCTCCGGATAATCCAAGGTAAACCAGGGAAGATTCATGGCGCTGGTACAGGGTATTTAAAAAGCGGATTTCCAAAGGGAAAGATACTGTTACGGAACTGACGGCGGTAATCTGACGATTAACCTGTAAAATCTGCTCATCGGCAATTTTTCCCAAAAAATTAAGCGCCAGATGAAGTTTTTCCGGCTTTTCCCAGAGTATGGGCAAATGGAGAGGGTTTAACTTGCCGGCCAAATCTAACACTTTTTGTCTGGTTTTGTCCGGCAGGTCGATAGCTAAAAAGACCCGATGTTTCAAGAGCGGATAATCAAAGAGGCAAATAACAGCACAGCTAAAACTGCAACTAAAATGTACTCATAAATAATCTTAAGATGGAGGTCATGATGTTCGTAATGGTGGATTATACCCCAAATGATGTAAGAAACCGCCATAGAAATGACGATAGTAAGCTGAGTCGTCCGGGAGTAGGAAAACCAAAAGATCCCCCAGAGGCCGATTAACTGAATACATAGCAGGGTAAAATAATGAAGCGGATGACGGGAAAAATCTTTTTCGAAAACGATTTGACTCATATTTTAGAGTATTTGTCCGCGAATTACTGTCGCGGCGGCTACAATCAGCATAGCAATAAAGATGAAATGAGCCAAGCTTTTACTGGTCCAGCGATAAATCTTGCGGTGATTAACTACCAAAACATCGATCATCAGCACCACAGCCAGGATTCCCAGAATACTGAAGCTGATAATCCGGGTAAGATCAAACGGCGTCGTCAGAGAGGCAGTCATTTGGGGGGCAGAGACCTGGATAACCGGGGAAGGAACAGCGGCGGAAACGGTAAAAGAGGCCTGGCCGCTGACTGCCGGAACGGAGGCCAGCTGGGTCCCGAACATCTGGACGACCAGTGTAGTTTCCCGGCCTTCCAAGGTACCATCAACCACGGCCACACCAATGTCCTGGTAACGGTTTGAGAGAAGATTCTCCCGGTGAGTAGGTGAATTCATCCAAGCGGTAACTACCGATCCGGGATCGGAAAAATCGCGGGCCAGATTTTCCCCGGCGTAGCGGTAGGAATATCCTGCCTGGGTAACAAAATACCAGGGCTGGGTTCCGGCCGGAGAAACATGAGCCCAATAGTTACGGGCGAACATATCCGCCGCTTTCCGGGCTGCAGCCTGATTTAGGAAGTTATTCATAGCCAGAGCCGGAAGACCCTGATTTACTCTCTCCTGGTTAGTTAAACGGATGATTTCTTCGGGGGCAATCCGGGAGGCGAAACCCAAAATAGCCGGATAGTACCTGCTGACTTGGGACAAAATTACCTGGGTGGAAACAACCAGACCGATAAGCAGTAAGAGAACGGAAGGGTGAAGAAGCTTGGCGCGCTGGTTATTGGAATGGTGAGGAAGAAAGAGGTGATGGAACAAGGGCATTAAGGTTTATTATATATACGTCAGCGGGCGATGACAACCAAACGGCGGGTATCCAGAAAGCCGGTGCAAGTGTAGAGAGTAATTTGGGGAACGGCGGCGGGATCAAGAATTTCGGTAGCGTTGGGACCGACAGTTTTGACTTCGGTGACTGAGAAATTTTTTGTCCGGCCATCGGAATACACAATAATCAGCGGATCATTGATCTGAGAATTTTTCAATTGGCCCAGGATATGCACCCAATTGTGGCCGTAAAAAATACTGTTGCCGATATCTCCGGGAAGGGGGGAAGAAGCCAGATAGGAAATCCCCCGGGAGGTAGTCGGCCAGCGGGAGTCGGTTTTATACGCCGGAATAACCGCCAAGTCTAAGGATAAAGAAGGCAGTCTAAGACGAACAGGAATATCTGAAGAGGGAACGACAACGGGCAAAGACGAAGAGTAGTTGGCAAAATAGAGAGTTAAACCAAAGCGCTGGGCCAGGAGAAAACCCGCCCATAAAAAACAAATAAAAGACAAAAAGAAAACAGCCCAGGAGATAATTTTAAGCAGCACGATTTATTCTACGCCGCAAGGTGAGGGATAAGGCAAGCAGAGCAATTCCGGCTAGAGTAAAGGCAACAATAGATCCGGCAGTACCGGTAGTCGCCAAACCCAGGACCTGGCCGCCGCCGATATTTTGGGTCCCGGAAAAATCAGAAGGCATACAATTGTTAACCGCTTTGACGGCAAAGTAGTAGGTTTGGTTGGGATCCAAGGCATTTATAGTATAGGTAGTGACATTACCGGTATTGGGAACACCGTAGATATAGGTATTCGGTCTGAGACCGTAGGCAATAGTGTAGTGGGTAGCATTGGATACGGGAGTCCAGGTAAGAGTGGCGGATGAGCCACTTCTGACAACGGAGACCAAAGTCGGGGCTGCCGGTTTAGCGGAATCACAGTTGGGGGCGGAAGCCTCGGAGGTGGTAGTAGTAGAACCACAGTTATAATTGCTGTTTTGGGCAAAATAGGGAGCGTCGTCCAAACCCCAAAGGGAACCGGAAGGAATATAGAACCAGCCAAGATTCTTTAAGGTATTGATTTGGTCTGCAGACAGGGAATCCTGTTTCCACCAATTAGTTTGGATCCCGGCTCCGGCAGTAGAACAGAAGCATTGAATCAGATTGGAATCCCCGACCCAATAGACAGAGTCACTACCGACGTACTGGCCGGAATCACCGACGATGCCATGAATGCCGGTGTTGAAGCTCACTTTGAGGGTGCCGGTGGGGCTTTGGCAGGAGGGAAAATTAGGAACACTAATGGCTATTACGGGAAAAGCGGTGGAAAAAAAGAAAACAGCGGACAAAAGAGAAGAAACCAGCCAGGTTTTGGTATTCATAATATTTCGGACGCAGGAGCGAGCAGAAGTGGACTACTTAAACAACGACAGTATACTTTTTTTGAGCCTATAAGTCAAGAGCTGGAGGTTATACCAGAATTTTCGGTGCTCCGGCTCCAATTCTACACTCACTTGGGTGGCGGACGGGCCTATGGTCAGATAAACTTCCCGGTATCCGGCGGAAGTGACTTTAATTTGGACTGAGGAGTCAGTTTGAGGCAATAAAATTTCTCCGCGGGTATCAGTGGAGTAACCCCGATCCAGATAATTAATTTCGCCTTGGATAATTTTTCCGGCGGAATTTCTGACCGTGATTTTGGACTGGCCGGGAGAAAAATAGGAGGTAATTACGGCTGCCGCTTGGAGAGCTTTACCGTTTTCCAGCCATAATTGGGTAGAGCCGCCGACACCTACCCAATAGTTTATACCAATTAATTGGGGGGTACGAGATAACAAAGATAGAGCATTTTTTATCCATTCAGCCTGATGAAACTCATCTAACCGTCCATGAATATCCGGGATAGGGGCGCCAAATTCCCCCAACACTACTAAGCCGCCACTTTTTTCGGAAATAGATTTAATATCGGCTACCAGTTTTTCCGGGGTAGCGACATAGTGATCGATGACCACAACCCCGCCCAAATCTTTGGTGGTGGCGGCATCCATTATCAGCTTAGCTACGTCACCGTTCATGGAAAAATAGTTGGCGGTCACCCGTCGGCCGATGACGGAAAAGGATTTGACTAAAACCCGGTATTCATCTTTGAGAAACTGCCGATGGCCGGCAACATCACCGGTCTGCCGGGGAT
>Ga0315273_10005941_pt1 | contig 15146 bp, 18 predicted proteins | sample YL17G02_0_MG_FD_205753 | JGI IMG/M metagenome (GOLD analysis project Ga0315273, IMG submission 205753) | Sediment microbial communities from Yellowstone Lake, YNP, Wyoming, USA - YL17G02_0 | ecosystem: Environmental > Aquatic > Freshwater > Lake > Sediment | place: USA: Wyoming | collected...
TGTAGCACCAGTGCCAGTCCCAATTACCTGAGCGCTGATTCTAATGGCATTACCGCGTAGACCTTTCTGTCGTGCAGTTATATTAACGTTGTTGGATGAAGGAGTCGCTGTTACAGCAAGGTCGGGCACTGCATTTATAGAAGCCGCGGCATTTGTTGCAATTGTTGCCGCAACATCAGTTAGAGCAATACCAGTATCAATTACTGTGGTACCAATAACAACTCTTAATGTTCCAGGAGCAGTCGCAGCAGCGCATGTAATTGCGATTGTGCCTGTTGCTTGCGAACCAATAGATTCGGTTACTGCAATTGCATATAAACTGGTTACTGGATTTACTTTGACGAAAGCTTTCCACATTTGGTGAAGCTCGCTGCCCAGACCAAATAGATTTTTGGCATCATCTTCTGAAGCCAATTGTATCGTGGTATCTGGACCATAAACTGTCGTATCAACGGTTGCTGAGCCGGTGGATAGTTTATTTCCAATTAGTATTGCTGAATAATTTGTGGTGCCGGAGCTTGCCGGACCCTGTGCAAAATTTACTGCAATGTAATTTCCTGGCACTGGATCGTTTGCCGCGAGACCGATAAGAGGAATTGAAGTTAGCATATTATTTTTCCTTTATGAAATGTTTACTTTGAATCTTTTTGTTTTCTTGCCCAAGGCACTCCGCATATCTTTGCGGTTTGTTCGTCTGCCGGAATTAAATCGCCATCTTTAATTGCTTTTATATAATCATTATAGCAAGGAATTGTTTCCGGTTCTAATTTCTTTTCCCAGCCACCAGCTTCGCCAAGTTCTGCATTATATTGTCTTCCAATAAATCTGCGCATTGGCGGTTTTGCGTCCAATGCATCAATATTTGCTACCATTGCGTCGTGTTCAGAGGCGTATACTGTTAATGTTTTCTTCATGTTGTTTTCTCCTGTTATGGTGTCTTTATGTCTGCTACGTTTACATCGCATGGAGTACCGTCTATGTGTACCTTCACCCTTGCATCTATTCCATCAAACAATTCAAAGTTGGCTGCAACTGGCATTCTCTTTTCTACACATTTCAATGATAATGATACTGTTGGAAAATAAATATTAGATTGTAACCCGTTCTTTAATCCAGGTATCTTTCCATATGTGCAATTTGTAATTTCTATCTCTTCCAAGCCCGCTTCAACCCAAACCTGTTCTCCAGAATTGAAATTAGAATCTAATGTCTCTTCTGTCCTATCTACCAGTGTCCTTGCCGCATGTGTCAAAAATGGATATAAACCTTCTGTCTGGTCTGATGTAAGTGGCGGTAATATATAAAGAATTTCTATTTCTGAAATTACATGATACCACGCAATTGTCTTCCATTCATATGATTCATTATTTCTATAAGCACAAAGCAATGGAAATCTAAATTGATTGTCTGTTGCAAGAGGTAGAGGATCATAAGGAAGAACTTCATTAACTACTTTATCAATTAAATCGGTTCTGGAAGCTCTTGTTACTTCGGCGTTCCACCTGTCCAATGAATGAAGTATGAGCACACCAGAAAAATACTGAATAATACGATATAAACAAGGATCCGCGTCATATAATAGTGAGTTTGTGGTAGAACTGGTTAATGGAGATAAAACCTCTGCTACTTGAAAATAACGATTTTCCACTATAAAATTTCCTTAATGTGCTTTGTTATTATGCTTGGAATCTTTTTAATTGTATATTGTTTGGCTTCATCCATAAAAGGTAATGGTCCATGTGCTCTTACTCTCTTCGCAAATATTTCCTTTCCATTCATAAAGAAGTGTAAAGCTTTTGCACGAATTGGATAGATATAAGGACCCTTTTGATTGTTGCCATATTCTACATAACCAGCATAATCTTTATCAGCTAATACTGTTCTGGAAAATCTTCCATTGGATAGGATTTTGATTGCTGCTCGTAATCCTCCATTAACCGATCCGCCAAATAAGTGAGATGATTTTGCTTGTTGTTGTGCAACTTTAGCAATATCTTCTAACGAATTTTCTACTTTAGAAGCAAATTGTTGACCAGCTTTAGCTAATGCTGCTATGAATGCTTTCATGCTCCTGGTATCTCGCCTGTTGCTTCTAAATAAATATCAGTAACCAAATTACAATCTTCTACGCCATATTTCTTTTTGAAATATTGTCCACCTGGAGGAAAACCACCGCCAAATAAATGGAAATATATTTGAGTATTATATCCATCCATTTGCGGCATAAATATAGATTCAGCAGTTCCTCCACTAATACCGTCCACAGTTGTATAAGGATCTATAATTGTTAATTTGAAATCCTTATCTGAAAGTAAACCGCCAGAATTGAAAATATCTCTGGCAGAGACTTGATTACACATTGGGTAGCCGTCGCCAACCAAGAGTTCCGTATCTGTTCTTGTTCTGGTTCCTAATCCAGGACGAGTTCCCGTGTATTGAATCTTGGTTAAAAATACACGAAATGGTCTTAATCCTAAATGATAAGGTATCGATAATACCTGATCCATTGTATATTTAATACAATCTGCCAATGACATTACATCACCGGAGCATATATATTAGCAAAATCATCTGCCGAGGGCGGCTGCGAAGAGAAGGCATCATATAGAGGAGCACAAGCGAGAACTCTTGATAAATTACCAACCATTCTCCTTCCCTCTGATTTTAGAAGGAATATGCCTTGCGCAACATTTAATACTATCTCTTTTTGATTCGCCTCAACTACTTGTACTTGACAATGTAATGCTTTTAATTTTGTTTCAACCGCTTGTAGGTCTGTGATTATTGTTTTTGCATACGTTTCAGTAGATGAGTCTGGTCTGGTGCCACCATCGGCAGTTGATTGAGTGGCTGTAATTGCGTTCTCTAATTTGGGAAATAGCTGAAGGAATACTGTGCCAGCTCCCATAAAATGTCTAATTTGTACGCGGTCGGATTCTGTATAAGCCATTATTTTCCCTTATTTGGTTTTCTTCCGCGTTTAGCTTTGAACTGTGTTGGATCCAAAACTGCTTTTTGAACTTCAACTGGTAGAGCTTCAATTGTTTCTTCTGGTATAATTTCAACTTTTGGTGAAATATATTCTATCAATTGAGGAGCTATCTGGTCAATCACGTCTTTTGTAATATAATCCGGCAATTCAATAATCTGGGAGGGTAGAATAACTATTGGTTGTCTACCCTTTCCCAGATCTATCTTTATCTTTACAATATAATTCGATGAATTAATCCAGAACATTATATTTCTTTAAGCAGGAATTAGCACATACCTCTGCTTTAATCCCGAGGCTGCATCGTGCAAATTGATTTTAGCTTTTAGATCTGCAAGCAGCGTCTTCAAACTATTAATTTCTGTTGCGTCTGGCGCAGCTATTGTATTAGTTACATCATTATTTAAATGTACAGATGTTCGTGTCATATGGGCAGAATAATCAACTTTTATTGCATTTGCTAATGCAATTGAATTTGTTACATTTGTAGACGCGGGATTACCGACGGCATATCCGTCGAAATTAACGTCTACAATGTCTGCAATCAAATGTGCTGATGTATCTGCGATATGGAATGAAAGCACACCCTTTAATTCAATTGCAAGAGCATTACAGGTGTATGCATCTGTAGTTACTCCAGCAATTAATAAAGGTGTGCTGCTTGGAACAAATGCTGTTCCATTTTGCTTTGAAGTTTTATCTCTATGTGATTGAGTGGTTAATGCTGCATCTACGAGTGTATTATAAGCAGTAACAACACCTTCTAAAAATAAACTTCCGTCTTTGCGAATATTAATAGCCATGTTAGTTTCCTTTTACGGCTAAAATTATTCGGTAATGTATCCGATTACGCCGCAAGAATTGGGACGACGAACTACTAACTGACAAGCGGTACGAAGGAAGAACTTGACGCTATCGCCAGTCTTTGCAAGTGATTGAATTCTAAAAGGAATTCCGAATTCTTGCTCTTCGCCCTGACCATTGGATCCCATGCCCATCTTTACAACGAAAGAAACTGCATCACCGAAGTTAGCAGGCGGCATGTATGCCATATGAGCAGCGCTCTTATTAACGAAATACATATAACCAGCGGGACAATCCTTATCACGAATGACAGGGATGCCCTGGAAATATACGCCGTCATCAGTTACGCCGGTGTCATAGCGATTAACGCTATCACCAACTACTCTACGAATTGGCTCGAAGAGGGACTTGTACTTAGTAAAGACTTTGGGAGTCGTTACAATGAAATCGGGACGGAGACCCGATGCTGTGAAGATAGTGCCTTCCATCTTATCCATTAGTTCAATGGTAAGAGCGCGAGGAACTGTTCCGTTCATGTCTTGATTCGAACGAAGAACTGTAATGGCACCGACGTCTTGTGTCGCATATTTACCAGTAGCGAATAATCAAAACCGCATAGTTGGCTTGAAGAACCAATACCAGTAAATAAGTCAACGTTTAGTTTAGAAGCAAGAGCCGCAACGGATTCGTATACGGATTCTTCCAGAAGCTGCATCAGTTGTTCAGCCGATTCTTTGCTCTGTAGAGCCGCTTCGAGTTGATGCTCGGTCAGACCGAAGGCATTACGATAAAGACCCCAAGGTAGAATCATAGGAACTTTAGCGTCAATTAGAAGCTCTGTACTTTGAATGTCCTGCCCTTCTGTATGTGCCGTTGCGGTCTGACCAGAAGTGGAAACATCCCAGTTTACCGATTTACCAGTCCCTGGCTTTGCGTCCAGAAGACTAATAGTGCGCGCCATACGATTCCACTGACGAGCAAGTTTATGATCGAAAATTAATGATAGTGCGCTGGAAATAGCGCTAAGTGAACTTACAGCCATGGTGTTTTATCCTTTGTAAATAGTTACTCTTTGTTAAGTCCGCCACCCAATAAAGCTTCTTCCAACATATTGCCGACTTCCGCCCTGGATGGTTTTACTGTCGTGTTTGTGTTTGTTTTACCAAACGTCCTTTCGCCGGAACCTTGTGCGCCTCGTGGTGCTACGAAAGCTTTTCCTTCTTCTGATTTAGACCAGTTCTTTAAACCAACTGCTAAATCTAAATCTCCGCTTTCTGTCTTGAATACTATTTGCTCGTCATCATTATATCCAACAATTTTATCGCTATCAACCAATAATGCCATTGCAGCTTTTATCATCGGCGTAGATACTCCAGCTTTAATTAGGTTTTCTTTAACCGTATTACGAAGCTCGAAATCCTTGCGTTTGCTAACTTCTGAATCGCGCTCTTGTTTCAAGGCATCAAACTGTTGCTTTAATTTGACAAGTTCAGTATTAGAAAGCTTTTCGTCTTTCTTTGGTTCCTCTGCCTGTTGTGGATTAGATAATTTAGAAGTAAATTCTTCAAATTTCTTTTCGAATGATTTGAATCGATTAGAAATTGCCGCATTCACCGCTTGATTAACTTGTTCCATCGTGACACTTAAAGCTGTATCCGCTTGCTCAGAATTCGCTGAGTCGATTTGTTTATCTGCCATTCTGTCCTTTTTCCGTGAGGTGGAATTACCTGTTAGTTATGCGGCTAATCCGCTCTCCTGTGTTCGTGCAAATTAATGCATCTAATATGATGTATAAATATAATTTGTTTAGTAAGGGTTAGTAATGATTTATCCAGTATATTCTATTTTAAAGCTATCAGCAACCAAAGCGCACGCCTGATTATAAGGCTCAATTAAGAAACCAACTTGATTGGCGGTTATGAAATCTGTTCTTCCTATCGAATGATATTGGACCCAACTTACTCCATCAGTTGACATATAGAAAATTCTATTTGTTCCATTATCTTCAAGTTTAAACCATTGAGTAGTCGCGAGTGGATCAAGAAGATCTGCGCCATAAGCTCCCAAATAAGTTGTTTCATTTGTCCACTTGGCGGTTCTCAAAAAATTAAAACTTCCACCGCCAGTGTAGATTATATATGATGATATTTTGCCATCAGAACTTTGTCGCCAACAAGGACCATATCCCTGATAGGCGGCAAGGGTACCATAGTTTATGAAATGCATTATGACAGAGAATGGAGTTGCTGGTGTTGCTTTAACCATTGCACAACAACTAAATGCTCCAGCATTTGATGCTCTAACCATACTCAATGAATTACATTGATTAGCTACTGTTCCTGTTCCTACTTTTGTAAAATCAGCAGTTTGTAATGATGTATATGCTTTTAATATTTTACTCATTTAACCACTATAATCTACTTTAAAATGATCAAACAGACAAGCGGATGATTGAGAATATGGGTTAATGCAAATTCCGATTTGATTTGGTGTTATAAAATCTGTTCTTGATTGTGTATCAAATTGTATCCAATTTATTCCATCTCTCGAAAGATATGAATATCTATTAGTGTTATTGTCTACATATCTAAACCAGTTAGGAGTATAATATATATTTGATGTTAATGTATAATCTCCATAATCGGTCGTTTCATTTGTCATTCTTTTAGTTCTTATATAATTCGTATTAATAGCGCCTCCTGTCGTACAATTAAAACTAATTAATTTACCACTTGCACTATCTTTTAAACATATTCCAAATGCTTGATACGTTGCATAAGTTTGATAATTAACACAATGAACTGTAAATGAATAGGGAGCTGTTGGTACTGCCTTTACTAATATAGTAAAATCCCATGCCGAACCAGCAGATGGATCTGTCATAAGCACTGAATTTGTCATATTAGAAACAGCACCAGTTCCTGTTTTAGAAAAATCAGTGGTGGTTAATTTTGTATATGCTTGTATTATATCGCTCATTATCCACTATAATCTACTTTAAAATGATCGCATGTAATTAATACTATTGTATTTTGATAGATTGGATCAAAACATATACCAATTTGATTCGCCGTAATATAATCTGTTCTACCAATTGAGTGTTCTTGTTTCCAGTTAATTCCGTCAGTAGATATGTATGATATTCTATTTGCTCCATCATCTACTATTCTGAACCATTTTGGATCCCATAATTCATTAGATACATAGGAATAATCGGCTGGATGTGTAGCATCAGACCATTTCCTAAAAGTAATAAATTCTGCGTAAGTTGATCCATTTGGATAATTCGTTAATGAATGACACTTGCCATCAGAACTCTGTCTCCATATTAAACCATACCCAGTTAACTTTGTTTGGTCTCCATAATTGATAAAATGAGCAGTCACGCAATATGGTGTGGCGGGCGCCGCTTTAGTTAATGACGACATTTCCCATGTAGAACCAGCCGCTGTATTAGTGCTTTTAATATTAAGTCCATTAATTGAATCTGTTAATACATTTGTTACACCGGGAGCCGCGTTCTGCGTAAAATCTCCTGCAGCTACTTTTGTATATCCAGGTATTATTTTACTCATTTATACCACCAACCATTGTGTTCCATTATATATAATCATTATGCATTCATTGTTTTGATTTAATATATATTGTGGGTTTCCCGCAATGTTCTTTCCGTTACCAGCCACTATAATTGGATAACTAACTGCCAAGCCAGACCCATCCACAATTCCATACATTTGTGATGTAGAAGGAGAAGCTGGAAGAGTTATTGTAAAGCCGCCAGTTCTTGAACCACAATCAACCATTGAATAATTATCTGTATTATTAACAAGAGTATATCCAGCGGTCTTTCCTAAAATAACCCAATTAGCTCCACCACTTCCCGTAGGACCAGTTGGACCAGTAGCTCCCGTTGCGCCCGCAGCTCCTGTAGCTCCAGGAGAACCTGTTGGACCAGTAGGTCCGGTATCTCCGGTTGGACCAATTGGACCTCCAGAAGGTCCTGTGGGACCAGTGGGTCCTGTAGGTCCAGTTGGACCGGTTGGACCGGTATCTCCACCAGTATCGCCTGTAGGACCCTTATCTCCCGTGTCACCCTTATCACCTGGGTCACCTGTAGGACCTTTATCTCCAGTATCTCCTGGGTCTCCTGTTGGACCTTTGTCTCCTGTATCACCAGGGTCGCCGGTGGCACCTGGATCTCCAGTATCGCCAGGATCTCCTGTTGGTCCCTTATCTCCCGTGTCTCCTGGATCACCTGTAGGTCCTTTATCGCCTGTATCTCCTTTATCACCGGGACCACCTGTATCTCCAGGATCTCCAGGATCTCCAGTAGGTCCTTTGTCTCCTGTATCTCCAGGGTCACCCGTAGCGCCTGGATCTCCTGTATCACCAGGATCTCCTGTTGGACCCTTATCTCCAGTATCTCCTGGATCGCCTGTTGGACCCTTATCTCCGGTATCTCCTGGATCGCCTGTTGGACCCTTATCTCCGGTATCTCCTGGATCACCCGTATCTCCTTTATCTCCAGGACCACCCGTGTCTCCAGGATCACCTGTTGGACCCTTATCTCCAGTATCTCCTGGGTCACCTGTTGGACCCTTATCTCCAGTATCTCCTGGGTCACCTGTAGCGCCTGGGTCACCTGTAGCGCCTGGGTCACCTGTATTCCCAGGATCACCGGTGTCGCCTTTATCACCGGGATCTCCAGTAGGTCCCTTATCTCCAGTATCTCCTGGATCACCAGTGTCGCCTGGATCTCCAGTAGGTCCTTTGTCTCCTGTGTCTCCTGGATTACCAGTATCTCCTGGATCACCTGTTGGACCCTTATCTCCAGTATCGCCCGTTGGTCCTTTATCACCTGTTGGACCAGTTCCTCCAGTATCACTTCCAGTGGGTCCTGTAGGTCCAGTGTCGCCCGTATCTCCAGTATCTCCTTTTAATCCGGTTGGTCCTTGATCTCCAGTGTCACCCTTGTCTCCAGTATATCCAATATCTCCCTTATCACCTGTAGGTCCAGTATCTCCCGTAGGTCCAATCGGTCCTATTCCTCCGGTTGGTCCTTGGTCTCCAGTTTCTCCAGTATCACCTTTTGGTCCCTGTGGTCCAGTTGGTCCAGTAGGTCCGAAGTCTCCTTGTGGTCCCGTTACTCCAGTATCTCCCTTATCTCCTGTTGGACCAACATCACCCGTAGGTCCAACGTTACCAGTAGGTCCTTGTGGTCCTATTCCTCCTGTGTCACCTTTGTCTCCTGTTGGTCCAACATTTCCTGTTGGTCCAGTTGGTCCTTGAATTCCAGGTCCTCCAGTTGCTCCTATTGGACCAGTATCTCCTGTTGGTCCGGTTAGTCCTGTGGGTCCAACAATTCCTTGAATGCCTTGTAATCCAGTAGGTCCAACCGCTCCAGTTGCACCTTGTGGTCCAGTTGCACCAATTGGTCCCGTAGGACCCGTTGGACCAGTAGGTCCAGTATCTCCGGTTGGTCCAATTGGTCCACCACTTGGTCCTGTAGGTCCGGTGTCTCCCGTAGGTCCTGATGGTCCTGAAGGTCCAGTATCACCAACGCCGGTTGGTCCAACATATCCTCTTGGTCCCAATGGTCCAATGGGTCCAGTTGGTCCAATGGGTCCGGTTGGTCCTGTAGGTCCCTGACAACCATCGATTCCCGGTAATCCCGAATATCCAATCGGTCCTGTGTCGCCTGTAGGTCCTGTAGGTCCAGTTGCGCCAGTAGGTCCAGTGGGTCCAGTGGGTCCTGTATCTCCCATTTAATTTTCCTCTTTGTTATGCATGTTCATTAATCTCGAAACTGTCAAATAAAACTACTGCTGCTGCTGAAAATGGATCAATAAAAAAGCCAACTTGATCCGGTGTCACCCACGTTGCTCTACTCAATGTATATAATAAAAACCAATTAACTCCATCAGCCGATATATAAAAATATAAATTTGTTCCATTGTCTTTGACTCTAAACCATTGTTGATCCCAAATACAATCTGAACCAGAGGCATATGCTCCAGCAATACTATTTACATCATAATATGCTTCAACTCTTGAAGTATTACTATATATGGATCCTCCAGAATAACAAACATTTGCGGCTATATGCTTTCCAACGCTATCTCTAAAACATAAACCATATCCATAATAAGCCGCTCCCAATTGAAAATCTTTTGCATGAAGGGTGACTGTGTATGGAGTTGCCGGTATTGGTTTGGCTAACATAGTTATATTTGATTGCCCTACTCCTGCGCCGCCTGACATTGCAACAGAATTACATTGATTTGCAACCGCATGTGATCCAAGATTTACTATAGTAAAATCAGCAGCTTGTAAAGGTTTATAAGCACGGATTAGATTAACCATGACTTATAACCTCGATGGAATTAAAAGAAACAGCAGTAGCAGTTCTTGGATTTAAATAGAAACCTAAATCTAAATACCAAGGTGGCGGACCAAGATGAGCTGGAGGTCCTCCTGCATAGTATTGCCCATTGATCCAATTTTGTGGTGGTATATCTGGAACTGGTGCTGATGTTAAACCAACCCAATTATATCCATCCCGTGAAACATAGAAATATACTGTACCGTTAACCCTATACATTCTTACATAATTCACATAAGATATTTGTGCATAATAATAATTAAGCATTTTATAATATAAAATGCCATGATCTGGTGTATCAGAAATTTGCCACAAATCGATACTAAAATATCCTCCTTTTTTAACAGCTACTAAAAAATTGGATCCATATGGTCCACCACCAGCCCACATCCATTCGCATCGCATATAAATACCAGCCTCAGAACCTGATCCATTTACAATTTTAAAATTGAAGTCTGCACAATAGATAGTATCTGTAATTGGAAAATATGTTAATCCTGGTTTTTTTGAATAATATGCTACATATGGAAAATCATAAGCCTTTGCCGGATATAAATGATTGTAAGGCAAGGGTATTATAGAATCAGTTACCTGTGCTCCAATACCACCATGGATACCTGATGTTGCAAATAAAGTCATTGGAACAAATGGTCTTTGTAACATATTTATTCCTTAAACAAAAGTCCAACTTGTTCCATTATATATAATAGCGACTGTCTCATAATTTTGATTTATAATATATTGCGTAAATCCATTTATTGTTTTACCATTTCCATGAACTCTGACTGGATATACTGATGCTAAACCTAAATAGTCTGTAAATCCGTATACATAGGATGTTGTGGGTGCGGCTGGTAATGTAAATGTAATCTCCGCCGTTCTTGTACCTGCAATGAACATTACATAGTTATTTACACCACTTACTAAAGTATCTACAACATACGGTCCAGCTACACTCCAAACTGCGCCTGCTGGTCCAGGTGGTCCACCGCTTGGTCCAGTTGCTCCAACTATTCCTGATGGGCAAACTTCTTGTGATGTTGATATTAATGTAGCTGGAGGTGCATTTCCAGTATAACCCAAATTGGTTATATTTATTTGTAATGTTGCTTTACTATTAACTATATAATATCCTGCTGTATGAATATAGATGATTTGATTAATAGCAGCCCAACCAGTAAATGCAACATCTATTGTAACATTATTACCAACTGCTGGCTGTAAGAATGAGTTAGTTGTTAACGTAAATGAATTACCGCCAGTGGCTCCTGTTGGTCCAGCAGCGCCTGTTGCTCCTGTAGCGCCTGTAGGTCCAATTGGTCCACCACTTGGTCCAGTTTCTCCAGTATCTCCCACTGGTCCTGTAGGTCCCGTTGGTCCAATAGGTCCAGTATCTCCCGCTCCAGTTGCTCCAATTGGTCCTGTATCTCCAGTAGGTCCAATAGGTCCAGTTGGTCCTGTACCGCCCGTACTTCCAACACCTGTTGCTCCAGTTGCTCCAGTTGCTCCAGTAGTCCCAGTTGGTCCCGTAATCCCAATATTTGCGCCAAGGGCATCATTCCATCTTGTTCTAAAATATGATGCAGGTTTTATTATGTTATGTACTCTTACGTCTTCAACTTTGCCATTAAAATAATGGTCTGATATTCCTGGAACGTGATTATTGCCAATAGCCCAATTTTGGTGTGTACCGTAAGCTATTGATCCGGATGAATTGTATGTATCAACTAACTCACCATCAACATATGTAAGTAATTGTGTTCCATTATAAGTGCATCCAAAGTGATGCCATACCTTTGTAGAAATCGGTCCATAAGCTACTCCGTGAACTTCTCCGGCACCACCATTACACATATAAATAACGAAATAAGTTGCTGTTGCATCCATAATTAATGCAATGCTTTGATATAATGGTCCCGTCCAATTGTTGTTATATCCCTTCATAACTATACATGATGATGTTGCTGTGGCACCAAATGCATATGCCCAAGTATCAATAGAAATTGAATTTCCAGGCGGTTCTAATGCGGCTGCATCATGTAGATTTTGTCCTGCGGCAAACCTTATAGATGCCTCAAATTCTCCGCTCTTATTAAAAGTTGGAGAACCAGTTATTGTTAATGGATAATTTCCATTTGTTTCTGCTATAAAAGTAGCACCAACAGCGCCATGCAATTTCCATTGTGCAAGTGTATTTGCATCAATAATGGACATTCGTGGCGCGCCACCAGGACCCGTATCTCCGGTTGGACCAGTATCGCCAGTGGGTCCTGTTGGACCGGTATCTCCAGTTGGTCCAGTAGGTCCCGCAGGTCCGGTATCTCCAGTTGGTCCAGATGGACCCGTTGGACCCGTATCTCCAGTTGGTCCGATTGGTCCTCCTGATGGTCCAGTATCTCCTGTTGGTCCTGTAGGTCCAGTATCTCCAGTTGGACCAATTGGTCCTCCTGATGGACCGGTGTCTCCTTGTGGTCCCGTTCCTCCGGTATCTCCCTTATCTCCCGTCGGTCCAATATCTCCAGTGTCGCCTTTATCGCCCGTTGGACCGGTTTCGCCAGTAGCTCCCGTATCTCCTGTTATTCCATAATATCCTCTTGGTCCTTGTGGACCAGAAGGTCCTTGCGGTCCATCATCTCCTGTATCGCCTTTTTCTCCTGTATCTCCATTAAAACCATTAGCGCCAGTTGCACCTTGTAGTCCAGTTGCTCCAGTTGGTCCAGTTGGACCGGTTGCGCCCACTGCGCCTGCTGTTCCTGTGGCTCCTGTAGCTCCAGTTGCTCCTGAAGCTCCCGATGCGCCTGTAGCTCCTACTGCTCCTGTAGCACCCGTAGCACCTGATGGTCCTGAAGGTCCCGATGCGCCTGTAGCTCCTACTGCTCCTGTAGCTCCTGCAGGTCCAGTATCGCCAGTATTTCCCGTAGCTCCCGCAGTCCCTGTAGTTCCCGTTGGACCTTGCGGTCCTGGAAGCCCTTGTGCTCCTGTATCTCCGGGTATGCCTTGTATACCAGTTGTTCCACTCGCACCTGTATCACCTTGATCGCCCGTTTCTCCTTTTGGTCCTGTTGGTCCTGTATCTCCTGTTGGACCGATGGGTCCTCCAGATGGTCCAGTTGAACCAGTTGGTCCAGTGTAACCTCTTGGTCCTGTCGGTCCAGTTGGTCCTTGACAACCATCTATTCCAGGTATACCCTGTAATCCTGTACCGCCAGTTGTTCCTATAGTTCCTGTTGGTCCAGTTGGTCCCATTGGACCATAACTTGCACCACGAATACCTCCATTGACTATATGTGAACCATCAGCTATTACGGTTGTAGGAGCGGCGTTTTCTACATAACCAAGATTTTTAATCTTTACAACAGATTCACTTACAATTTGTTCAACAGTATAGTATCCCGCTGTTTCAATAAATATATATAAGCCAATGGAGAATGGGTTTGTATCTGTAGTTGTTACATTTACATACCCATCCACCGCTGGTTGTACAAATGTGCCTACGGTATATTCTGAGGTTGCATAATCGCTCATTATTAACTCTATTTAGTAAATATTACCAACTACCGATTGGAGTCTTTGTCCATGTATCAGTACTAATACAAACATATATAAAGCCTGTATCGCCTGAGTAATTACCAGTTGCGCCTGTTGCTGTTGCTCCAGTTGGTGCTGCTACCCAATTACTTGGTCCTGTTGGTCCTGTTGGTCCTGTTGGACCTGTTGGTCCTGTTGGTCCCGTGTCTCCAGTATCTCCGGTGTCGCCAGTGTCACCAGTTGCTCCAGTGTCTCCACCGGTATCACCCGTTGGTCCTTTGTCACCCGTATCACCTGTTGGACCCTTATCTCCGGTGTCACCCTTGTCGCCTGTATCGCCTTTGTCTCCGGTGTCTCCGGTATCTCCCTTATCGCCCGTATCACCCTTGTCTCCAGTATCACCAGTGTCTCCGGTGTCACCTTTATCGCCAGTATCTCCGGTGTCACCTGTACCGCCTGTGCCACCAGTTGCGCCTGTCGGACCTGTAGGTCCGGTTGCTCCTGTTATTATAACTGTTGCATTTCCGCTTAATAGACTCATAATATACCTCTTTTAGATCCAGAATACTGTTAAGAATGCACCTTCTGATGCGCTTCCAGTAACTTGTGTTAGTGTTGGTCCCGTGCTTGATACACATATTGATAAACCATTCTTCATTGCCAATGCTTTTAGCGGTCCGACATCAAATCCACCTTGTGCTGACGCCGATATTAGTATTGATAACATCGGTACTACCCCATTAGATGGTAATGCCGCTAAATCATGCACTTGAATCCATCTTGAACCCGCCGAGGATGCATTTTGAGCTACAAAACCAAGTAATTTGCATTCTCCAGTTTGAATTACCTTTTTGTCGCTATAAGCTCCAGCAGTCATTGGTGTTGAATATACATTCGGAATTATAAAATTGTCCATATCTATTTCCTCTTTATTGATTTGAAACTATTTCTGCTATACATCTACAATTAGGATGCGGATAGTCAGGTAAATCTGCTGCCTTATATGTATTTCCATCTAATGCGCTACAAATGTCGCATGTCCTCTTATCGTTATATGCATTCCACTTAAATGTCGCCTCTTTATTGTTAACCACCATTTTGCGCATATTAGATTCATATAACTCTGTTGCTACTAACCTTTCGATTAATGGTAATGATAACACAATTGCTTCCTTTGCCTTTTGTTCAAACTTCTCTTTATCTGATACTGCCACTCTCTTTGCCATTATTGATAGCATATATAATGAAGCTGATATTATAACTAACTGTCTATTACTTTCGTCTGCCCTGTGTGTTTCAATTGAATATTTATCAGCTACGGCAAATGATGCTTTCCTTATATCTTTTATTTCATCAACTAATGCTGATGTAGACCTTTTTATTTTAAATATCAATTCTTTCTCATCATCAGCAGATAGCATTATGCCCAATAAAAGAAGTTTT
>Ga0315273_10005942_pt1 | contig 15144 bp, 10 predicted proteins | sample YL17G02_0_MG_FD_205753 | JGI IMG/M metagenome (GOLD analysis project Ga0315273, IMG submission 205753) | Sediment microbial communities from Yellowstone Lake, YNP, Wyoming, USA - YL17G02_0 | ecosystem: Environmental > Aquatic > Freshwater > Lake > Sediment | place: USA: Wyoming | collected...
CGGTGACGTTCTCGAACGCCGCGGCGCCTGATGCGAGGGTCTGGCAATTCATTGCGACATTGGATGGGGCAAGCGTAATATTGAAGGTGTTGCCGTTGTAAACGATGGTTCCGCTGCCATTGATAATGTATTGGCTTGCCCATGATAAAGCCCAGTTGCTGGCGTTGAAGGCGGCTTCGTTGGGAGCAAGCACGCCGCCCGCGTAGGCAACATTCACTGTGCCATTGAGCGCGTCACCCAATAAAGTCTCGGCATTGAGGAAGGGAAAGTTGAGGATAATATCCTTGTCACACACCACTTGAACATTGCTGTTTGTCCCCCGGGATTGATTGGCGATGTTCACGTTCCCAAATCCACCCTGCACGGAGACGACTGTCATTCCCATGTTGCCTGAGTGGCTTCCAGCGGTTACATAATAATCCCAATGTTGCGCTGGCTTGACGGGATATAGGATATTGTAGCAACCAGATACATCAGATGAAGATGAACCAGGTGGCGGCGGGAGGGTGGCTGTAATGGTTGGAGAAAGGGTAGGTGCGCGATAGGGTGTTGGGTAGACAGGATAATAATAGTAAAAGGGGGTGATGGGTGTGCCATACGAAACAATATATTTTGTCGGCGTCCATGTGGGTAAAGGAGTGTTAATACTGGTACTGGTTGCCGTTGGCGTAAGGATGTTGGGAGAAGGGACTGTGGGGAATGGCGAGCCAAATACAACAGGCGTAGGGAACGTCACTGTTGAGTAGGCGAAGGTTGGCATAGCGGGCAAGTCAACAGTCTGTGCAGACGCATATAATCGTGATACAGCTACCGCGCCTCCATAAAGTAATAGCGGGATCAAGATCACTGCCGCGACAATTAAATATCTTTGAGAACGGTTCATTCAAGACTCAACTTTCTGATGGTTCATTCTATCATCGCGAGAAAGAGAACAGCATTATAGAACCATAATAAAACCCAAAGATCGGAAAGACCTTTAAGATTTATTGTGAGTTTTTCTCTACTGTAGATATTAAATCGGAACGCTGATTAACGCAGAAAAACGCAGATTTTTTTCTTTTGAATCAGCGAAATCAGCGTTTTTCTGCGTCCTACACGAATTTTGTACGGTAAAGAAGTAGGTTTTGCTTATTTTGCTTGATTTGTAAACCAGAGATGGATTGCCCGCCACACAACCATTCCAAGTGCAGACGTGGAGCCAAGCATAAGAGCAAAGACCGGCACAATGGCGGCGTTGAGGATCAAGCCACGCAGCACGGCGGCCAAAGGCGCGGCGAAGAGCATGGCAAGCGCGGGCCGCCAAAGTTGGCGCGGATCGGATGTGATCTTCTGGTGAAAGAGTCCAAACCAGGGAGCAAGCAGGAACCACGCCATGGTAATTGGAAAGAAAGCGGCAGCCAAGCGCAGCAGGAAGGATACGTCCGCTTCGCTGTGCGTGGCAAAGCCGATGATGGTAACAAGGGCTATGGCGAGAATATCGCCAGGGATAAGGGTGTTGATTGGTTTTCTCATTTTTGAAAATTAATTTTTTTATTGGATCAGCCAAAATAAAATGCCTGTCAGCAGGCACGAGCAGGAACAGGCCAGGATCAGGCTGAGTGCGAACCAGACCTGCCCCGATATCCGTTCCAACCAGATCCAGCGCGGTGTGTCCAAAGAATCCTTTTCCGGGCCTATCAGCGCTTCACGCCGTTTCCAGACCATCCAGATCACATAAGGAATACCAAACGCGAGGGCGCTCAATGCAAGCAGACCGTTAATCAGGAGTTGAATATCCACGAAGAGTTGGCTGGTTTCTGCAACACGCTCATTGGACAGGAAGAGCATAGTCGCCACAACCAGGATCAGAGTTCCAAAATAAAGCAACACGCGTGCGCGCCTGGGCAGGACGCGCCCATCCACGCCGGTAAAGGCCACGCCCATGCCAAAAAGGTTGTAAGTTGTCAGGCCAACAAACAGCAACAAGGGCGGAAATATGCCGGTCATTTTCAGCAGAAGTTCAGCAAAATCCTGTCCGGTAAAGGCCATAGACAGTCCCAGGATCACCACTGGAGAGGCCAGGCTCAACGTCAGTAATACGGCGCTCGCAGCTGCCGACCAACGACGGGCAAACCACAAGACCAGCGCGCCCAGAATGAACAGAAGTGAAAACAGCAAATCCAGCAGTAAAAAGCCATCCTTGGTCAGCCAGAAGACCAGAGCTATCACAGCCGGGTGGATGAGCAATACAAACACAATCAGCGCGCTGAATGCCGAAAAAGGCAGGTATCGCAGGCCAATCTGAGTGAATGCCCGGCCAATCTGAATGCCCAGATCAACTATACTGAAACCTAGCACGACCCAGAAGATGAGCGTCAGGATCAGCACGATACTAAAATTGCCCGAAAGCGCAACAGCAACGGAAGCATTTGTAGCCGCCGTTCCAACCGACAGAAAGACAAAAACGGATATGGCTCCCAGCCAGCCAAAGAAATGCAGACCGGAAGAATCGTGCCAGAAACGCTTCCGGAAGGTCAGTCCATAGATGATAAGGACCATCAAAAAGAAGAATGCCTCCAAAAGGACAAACAGGAATAAAAGAAAGCCTAGTTTGGTTTGCCAGGGAGTAACCAGGAATAATTGCAGGGCAAACAAAGCCAGTACCGGCAGAAAGATGCGCGGGTTGGCGGCCGCGGCGCCGGTCAACAGGAAGGCCCACCCCAGAATAAAAGCCAGGCTGGTAACTGCCATGACAACCAGTGGCAATTTCAGATTTTCTTCAGTGACCGTGAATTGGACAGTCGGCAGATAGTCCCCGGCGAGTTCAACCAGCAAAGTGAAGAACAACAAGCCAAAGACGGCCAGGTACCCGCCTATGATCAGGATTTTCAGGCTGATCGGTAAGCCCTGTAAATCAATAAAATTCTCAGCAAAGGTGCGGCGCAGGAAACCTGGCTTTTGAGGGTTTGTAGTATCCATAAACACATTCGTTTACTGTTTGCATTAATTATAAGACTGAGCAGAAGATATTGAAACAATCGTCCCGCAGGTTTGATGAGACAATCACCCTTCGATACTCCCTTTGGTCGCAGGGCAAGCCTGGCTCAAATAAACCCTTCGGCAGGCTCAGGACAACACCTGTGGGACGTTCTGCGTAACTCATTTGAAATGAAAGGTCACCTATCCTTTCCTTTCTTCAAAATCTTCACTTCGCAGCGCGGGGAACAACAACACTTCACGAATTGAATGCTTATCCAGCAACAACATGGTCAAGCGGTCAACACCCATGCCAAAGCCGCCGTTGGGCGGCATGCCATAACGCATGGCACGCAGATAGTCTTCATCCATGGGATGTTTTTCCTCTTCATCGTTGACATAGTCGCGGCCCATCTCAAGGAAGCGTTGTTCCTGATCAAGCGGGTCATTAAGTTCGGTAAAGGCGTTGCATAATTCAAATCCGGCCACATAGACTTCAAAGCGTTCCACCGTTAGTGCATCTCCAGGGATTGCCTTGGCCAACGGCGAAATATCGCGCGGGTAGTTATACAGGATAGTCGGCTGGATGAGGGTTGGCTCAAGAAATTCGCCAAGCAGGAAATCAATCAACTTACCGCGCGTGGATTTTGGATCTGGCACTTTGCCTGTCCCGGCAATCGCCTTGAAAAGCGACTCGGCCGTTGGATGCCCGGCAATGTCAATGCCGCTGACTTGTTTGATACCGGCGCGCATTTCGAGCCGGCGCCACGGAGGTGTGAAGTCAAGTTCCTGTCCCTGATATGTGACCTTTTGCGTGCCGAGAACTTGTTGCGCGGCATACGAAACCATTTGCTCGGTCAATTCCATGACTTGTAAATAATCTGCATAGGCACAATAGAATTCAAGTTGTGTGAATTCAGTATGATGCTTGAACGAGACACCTTCATTGCGGAAGTCACGTCCAATTTCATAGACGCGTTCGAGATTACCCACAAGCAGGCGCTTGAGATACAACTCAAACGAAATGCGCAAGTACATATCCCGCTCGAGTTCGTTATGATGTGTCATGAACGGACGCGCCGCCGCGCCGCCATACAATGGTTGCAGGATGGGCGTTTCAACTTCCAGGAATCCATGATCATCGAGGAAGGTGCGCAGGGATTTTATGATCGCGGCGCGCTTGCGGAAGGTCTCGCGCACATCCGGGTTGACGGCCAGGTCGGCATAACGCTGTCGCGCCCGCAGTTCGGGGGCTTCCAACGCGGCATAACGAATAACGGTACCATCCTCCTGGGTCACGTCTTTGTCGGCGGGGAGAGGTGTTATGGATTTTGCAAGCAGGTGAAAGTCATGGACATGAAGCGTGACTTCGCCAGCCTTGGTGCGAAACATAACTCCAGACGCTTGTATAAAGTCGCCAAGATCAAACATCTTATTGAAGAAGCTCAAGCGTTCCCTGGTCAATTCGTTGACGCGGAAGAACAACTGCACTTTGCCCGCACCGTCTTCAATATGTGCGAACGATACTTTGCCCATCGCACGCACAGCGCGAATACGGCCCGCGAGAGTCGCCTTTACTTCCTGATTGTCTTTTTCCGCGGCTTCAAATTCCGCGATGGCTTGTGCGCTGGTGTGTGTGCGCTGCGCACGTGTAGGGTAGGCTTCGATACCTTCTGCGCGCAGTTCCTCGAGTTTCTGCAAACGAACTTTTTCAAGAGCTGAATATTCAGGCATAGTTCAATCCATTCTGATGATTTTGAATAGACCTCTTGCAAAAGTCTTTTTTGCCACAAAGATCACAGAGAAAAAAAGAGTTAAGAGCCTTTTCTCGAAGGTCTCTGTGCGCTCTGTGGCTTAATTGTTTTTACTTATGCAAGAGGTCAAATATGGAAATAAAAACCCCGCGACGCATTTACAGGCGCGCGGGGTAAAAGTGTGCGCCCGCAGGTGCTTTAGCAGAGCTTGATAATCTTAACGTTATAAGTTCCGCCGGGAGTTTCCACTTTAACGACATCACCGACTTTGTGATTTAAAATGGACTTTCCGATCGGAGATTCGTTCGAGATCTTGCCTTCGCGCGGATTGGCTTCCGCCACACCCACAATAGTAAACGTCTCGGCTTCGAAGTTTCCCTCTTTAATAGTCACTTTCGAACCAATCAAGATAAAGTCACTTTTCTTTTTTCCATTTTCTTCGATCACATGCGCGGTAGCCAGCAAGACTTCCAATTCCTGGATGCGCCCTTCCACGAAAGCCTGCTCATTCTTGGCGGCTTCATATTCAGCATTTTCGATCAGTTCGCCGCCTTCCATGGCCTCATGCAGGCGCGCCGCCACTTCCATGCGCTTCGCCGTACGCAGATGGTCAAGTTCATCCTGAAGTTTCTGATAGCCTTCTTTTGTCAGGAAATTGGTTGTCATAGGTGTATCCTACTAGAAAATTTTTGCATCTCTAACCAGAGATGCAATTTGAAACCCATTTGTTCAATTTTATAAAAAGTGGGCTTAATATATCATGATTCAAGCCTCAATACAAGTACTTAATAAATTTGTCAGCAATTCCCAGTAGGGATAATGTACTGGGAGGAATCAGGCGATCTACCTACATAAACTTGTCTACTCAAATGACCACAAGCGGATTCCGCCCTGCTCCGCCCAGTAGGATTGGAGCTTATCGCGCAGATCCTGCCCGGATTCAAACAACGTCGAGAGCTGGGACACGTACGCCGCGACCGCATCCTGCCAGGACCTCAAGCCTGTTTCCGAAACACGATAAAGCTTTTCCTTCATCCCAGCAGACTTCAGTGCAAGTTCTTCGGGATAGTTGAACATATATGGAATGTCTATGGAGTATAGCAGAGGCCGGGCCAACAATTCGGCGGCCTGCCGCGCAATGACATGGTCAACGTGCGAACCAACTGACAGTTGGCAGATCAGCACATCGTCCCGCGTGATGCGAGCGGAGATGGATTCGGCAATGCGCGCGGGCAAATCCGCATCGGCTTCGTGCGGCGGGACAAACACATCTTCATACAGCCAATTCCCTTCAGGGCCGCGGCGATAGATACAATCTAAAAAGTCAAAGAAGATGGTTTTCGCACCCATGATCGATGCGGCTTTTTCATCCTCTGCGCGGCGTATGCGAATAGTCTCTTCGGCAGAGGTCGTACCCCACTCAAAGTGAAGCGACTGGGCAAATGGAGAGAGTTCGCCTTCGGGGGGAAGTCCACAAAAAAAATTCCAGATCTCCACTGTATTGCCCGCTCGGATAAGGTCATGGATCAGGCCGCCCGCGGAAAGTGCGGCATCATCAAGGTGAGGGGAAAGATAGATATAGTGCATAAGCTATTTTTACCACAAATTTGCAATTGAAATAAACTGCAAAATCATGTAAACTATTACCGATATGGAGGCAGTATGCAGGAACGACGCAAGCAACCACGCAAACAATTAATGTCCTACACGCAGGTATTTGACTTGTATGGAGGCACACTGCTCGGTTATTTAGGCGACATGAACCTGGGGGGCGTCATGGTGATCGGGGAAAAAGACGTGGATATAAATACCGAGTTGACTCTGGCTATCGAGTTGCCGGAATTAAAAGGAATTACCGCCCCCCGCATGACCATCCCGGCGCGCGTGGCCTGGTGCGAACTAGACATCAGCCCTGAGTATTTCAACATAGGCTTTGAGTTTCAGAAGTTACTGGCGGAACAGGCAAATATTATCAGCGCGATCATGGAGAATTACGAGTTCCGCCGCGATATACCGAAATATAACATCAAGCCGTCGGCAGGTTGATGAACAAACTTGGTTTGACGTGAAGACCTCCGAGTTCTTGCCCACAGTGTGCTTCGCGAAGAACTCGGAGGTCTTCACATTTTACTTCGGCTTCTTTGTCACAGGTTTCATCCCCTTCGGGGATGATGTAGCAACTACCTTCTTTGGCACATCAATCTTTTTTACTGCCTTCTTTACATTTGGCTTTGCTTTTGCAACAACTTTTTCCGCAACCGATCTCTTAACCGCAGGCTGCTTGCCTGCCACTTTTTTCCTCGCAACTTCCTTTTTCTTGCTTTTTACTTCTATCTTTTTTACAACCACAACCTTTTCCACAACTGGCTTCTTAACCGCAGACTTCCTGCTTGCCACTTTTTTGTTAGTAATTTCTTTCTTCTTCACAACCACAGCCTTTTTCGCTGGCGCTTTCGTCTTTACAGACTTTGCAACAACCACTTCTTTCTTCTTTCCTCTTTCTTTCGTTGCCTTCGTCACAACTTTGCGAGTGGAGCGTGGTTTCTTTGAACTCACGACTTCATCCTTCATCCCGCGAAGCGATCCTTCATCCTTTACCCCAAACATCTCCTCCCACTTCGCTTGCATGGACTCCACGCCCGCGCCGTTCAGCGAATCGTTTATGGCTTCCCATTGCTCGCCGCTTACGAAGCGCCAATCCATGAAGGCGTGACATTGATATGCACCAAGTTCAACGTAGATACCTTTCTCAACCAACTCTCGGTAGGGACGGATATATTCAAGCTGGGTCACATAGTCTTTGAAGACGGCATAGCTTTTGCGCGGCCAGCCTTCGACTACGCTCAGGCCGAGTCCTTCGGCGAGTGACTTGCGATGCAACTTGCCATTCTCTAAAAACGCGGCGGAAGTCTTGATCCAGCCGCGCGTATCGCGGAATTTGTTGTGATAGATCACGAGTCCGCGCTGATCTTCAAAACGATTTGAATAGGCAAAAACGTTCTCGTCCACGGAGCCGTTAATGGTGAAAAAGTCATAGAGCAGGAATTGCTCGACATCGGCGAACAGGTGCCGGCGGTGAAGGAGCGGGGAGATCTTCCATTCGTGGCCGCGCACGAGGCCTTCGTCAGGTTGCTCATCCCATTTGGCGCGGCGGAACTCCATCCCATATTTTTCGCGGAAGCCTTCCACCTGTCCATGGCCGAACATGGGCAGGCCGGGCAAGGTGGAAAGCAGGGTGGCGATGCCGAAATATTTGTCGCCGTTGCCGAATTGCTCGATGGCGGTCTTTTCATCCGGATTGTTCATGAAGTTGACGTAACGCTTGAGAATCTGCGGATCGAACTCAAGCGTGTTCTTGATCGCCATGCGATACTTGGCGTTGTCTTCGTCGCGCAGCATGTGCATGAAGGCCGAGTTATACACGCGATGCATTCCGAGCGTGCGGACAAAGTAGCCTTCCATCAGCCAGAAGGCTTCGGCAAGCAATAACGTATCCGGGACTTCGGCCGCGACTCTGTCCACGACCTCGCGCCAAAATTCCTGTGGAATCGCCGCGTCAAACTCGGACCTGGTCATGCCGCGCTCTGCCCGGGACGGAATCGCGCCGCCCGCGCCGGGTTCAGGGAACCACAGGCGTTGGATGTGTTTCTTTGCAAGCGTCATCGCCGCGTCAAAGCGGATAACGGGAAAATTACGCGCGACATGCAGGATGACCTGGATGACGGCTTCGTGCACTTGAGCCTGGGAGTAATCGAGTTGGGCGGTGTCGTTCCACGGAAAGGAAGTGCCGTCGTTGCCGTGATAGATATAGCGCGTATCGCCAGTGGGGCGGTCATGTCGTTTGAAGACAACCGACGCATCGGAATGATTGTAGTAATGATCTTCCAAAATGATCTGTACGCGATAATCATCCGACAGGCTCTCGCTATTAAAGGTGTATGCGGGATACGGTGGTTGAGAAGTGGACAGGAACCAATCCGGATGTTCGATGACCCAGTTTGAGTCAATGCCCATGTGATTGGGAACCATATCCGCCGAGAGACGAATGCCGCGCTTCCAGGCGCGCTCACGCAGATTGCTGAGCGCGTCCCAGCCGCCGAGATCGGATGCGATATCGTAAGAATACAGGGAATAAGCCGAGGCGACCGCGTCACCTTGTCCCATGCGTTGTTTGATGCGTTGTGAGGCACGTGAACGTTCCCACAGGCCAATCAGCCACAAACCTGTGAATCCGCGCTGGGAGAGAATATCCAATTCTTCGTCGGGGATCTGGTCGAGGCGCGAAATATCACGTTGATATTTTTTGGAAAGCTGGTCGAGCCAGACATAAGAATTTTTGGCGATCAAAACCAGACGCGGCATCCAATCTTTATCGGGGCTATAGCGTTCGTACTCCGCATATTCACTTCCGCTAAAAGTTGGGACTTGTGCTTCGCCGTTAAGCCGAGGCGGGCCTTGATGGCGCATGACTTCTTCGCGTACAAAGTCAATGCCGCGCAGGATGCGCTGTATTAATGCATCTCCAAGCAGGAAACCCCATTTCTGAATCATGAATTGCAACTGGCCTTCCAGTGAATAAGGAGAGGCCTTTGACGGAGCGGCAAGGATATCGTATAACGTCTCACCCACTTCCAAACCACCACTCCCAAAGCCGGGTTGACGTGCAAGGAAATCAGTCAACACCACAAGCAAATCTCCGTAGGCAGATGTGCGTAGAACGGAATCGTCAAACAATTCTTTATAGGATTGCAAGGCGGGATTTTGATTGGAAATGTTCAATAGCAGCATTTCTTCCACAGTTGCGCCGCGTACGCCGCGTCCATCACCAACGGGGAGTGGAGGCCTGGTGAGAGCGAGATATGCGCCGGCTGTCATCTCGCCACGATAGACGGATAACGGCGGGAATTCCTCCGTAAATGCAGTGAGGGTCTTCTCGAAACGCGAGCCAAGATTGGATTGCAAAAGTCCCAACCCGCGCGCCATAACGCCCGGGTTCTGATTATGATATTGCAGGAGGATGATGTGGAGCGCCTCGTCGAGCAGGTACATGGCATATATATCGGAGGCAGGTACGGGCTCCGCGCGAAGCTTTGACAGGCGGGCGGCGAAGGCTCGGGCGGCGGAATAATCCGCAAAAGTCACGCGTCCATCCGGGCGGAAGAAGTCCGCAGAAAAATTATATTTTTTTCGGGAGATGCGAGAGGTGAGCATACAACAATGATAACCCATCTTTGGATAGTTTCGATTATACTTTTAAAGTATGCGAGCTTTTGACCCATCCCTTGTACAACTCGTCCTCCTAATACTTCTGGCAAGCCTATACCTGCCCGTTATACTGTTCGCCGTACAACGGCTTGAAGAACAAGAGTCCGCCGGGTGGCTGGTGGTGTTATACGCGCTATTAGCCTTTATCATGGGAGTTTTTGAGGCGCTCTGGCGCGGCGGCAAAATTGATATAGGAGAAAGTATTTTTCTAAATGTGCAAGCGTATGGGGCGCTTGCACTTTCATTCGTAATGCTGTTGGAAGTGTACTTTTTTCTGCATCGCACAACCTGGTGGACATGGATTGGGATAGCAGTATTTTGGGCTCTTGGGCTGGCAATCCTGATCCCCAATGTGCTTGGTCTGGGCGAGCAAGCAGGAGCGATCTGGTCTGCGGTGGGTTGGGCGGTGTTCATGTTTGGCGCAGCGCGGGCAATTTACAATACGTATCGCCAAACGCGCCAGCCGCTCTATCGAAATCGTCTTTCGTATTGGTACCCCATTTTTATTTTTGTTCTTATCAATGATTTGACGATCTTTTTCCGCATACCGATTACGGGAAATCTTCTGCGTCTGGCTGTGGCTATCATCGCGGCGTATGTGATCCTCACACATCACAACCCAGATCTCAGGCAGATCATCCGTATTGGATTGGTCTACTCGGTCACCCTGCTGCTGATCGTTGTTTTTTACGTTGCGGCATATCTATTCTCACAAAGCGCGTTCAGCGGCGCGCCAAAATTCAACCCGATGTTGGTTGGGGCGTTAATCACACTGCTATTGGCAATGATCTTTACGCCATTGCTTTCGCTTGTACGCAGGATGGTATATAGCTGGCTAAATATTGACCAATATGACCCCGGCCGCACCCTGCATGAATACAGCGAGAGCATCAGCAATATTCTTGATATGGAGCGCCTTGCAACGGTCGCGATTGGCATCATCATCGAAGCAATGGAGGTCGAACGCGGCTTTCTTTTCCTTGTAGATCAGGAGAAGGACGAATTCGGCAAGAACACTTATCGCCTGCGCCCGATCCGTTCGCCGGGGGAACGATCCATCCCAAACATGGAGTTGGATGAATCGAATCCAATCGCCTCGACGCTGACGCGTGAGGTTCGTCCGCTTCTTCAATATGACCTTGACCTGCTCCCGGCATATCGAAATACACCTGCCGCTCAGCGTGAGTGGTTCAACAATCTGCATACCGAAGTGTATATTCCCATCTTTGCCAAACGCAGGTGGAGCGGATTGCTCGCGCTCGGCTCGAAACTAAGCGGCAATCGTTATACAGCAGATGATCTTGTTACACTGTCTGCACTTGCCAACCAGACGGCTGTAGCGCTTGAAAATGCGCGGCTGGTTGAAAACCTGCTGCGACTGAACAATGAACTACGAAAGGCTCGTCACGATCTTGAAGAATCCAATCGTACCTTGCAAAAATTGGACGAAACCAAATCCGATTTCATCAGCATCGCCTCGCATGAAATACGTACACCGCTTACCGTCATTCGCGGCTATACAGAGATGCTAATAGAAGATACACGACTCGACGCAAACTACCGCAAAATCATCAAAGGCATACACGAAGGCACCATCCGCCTGCACGAGGTCATGGACTCGATGTTCGATATTACACAGATCAGTGCAAGCTCGCATAAATTACGCATACAATATATCGAAATAGGGGAGATCGTGCGCGACGTGTGTAATATGCAAAAAAAAGGCATCCTTGAGCGCAGTCAATCCATCATGGTAAAATTGCCCGGCCTTCCCAACCTGCAAGCGGACCCAAATTTAATTGAAAAACTGTTCCAGCATTTGATCGCCAACGCCATCAAATTCACCCCAAACAAAGGCAGGATCACGGTCACCGGCCGGATGGTCGAGCCAAATGAAAGCGACCTGCCTCAAGGCGGCATAGAGATGATAGTTGCAGATACCGGCGTGGGCGTTGACCCCACCTACCGCGAGATTATTTTCAGCAAATTCTATCAACCCGGTGAACTGCTCAAACACTCCACCAGCAAGACGCGCTTCCAAGGCGGCGGCGTAGGGCTTGGCTTGGCTTTATGCAAAAGTATCGTGGAAGCGCATGGCGGGCGCATCTGGGTGGAAAGCCCGGGCCATGATGAAATCAATTTTCCGGGCAGTCAATTCCATATCATCCTGCCATTGTCGAGACGCACCGACAGCGACTCTTTGAAAATGGGTGCAGAAGTGAATCTTAATTTTTAGCCACTGAACGATGGATAAATTCCAGTGGATGTGTCATTTTCAATCCATCAGGACTTACGCAAGACCCTGAAATCATCCGCCAATCTCCGCGAATTTACGCTAATTGATGAAAAATTCGCGAAGATTAGCGCAGATTAGCGGACTCAATGCTCATTCTGCGTAAGTCCCATCCATATGAAAAAGGTGAGAAGCAGTCATCCACTTCTCACCTTTACATTCTATAGAACCTTTCGATACACACGGTGATTCTTATACTCCACACCGTTCAGGTTCTTCAGGTCTGCGCGCATTTGCTCGGTGGTCTCAGCCACCTGGGTCATTTCAACGTGGACGAATTGTTTAAAGTCAAACAGGGTCTGGCTCATGGCGTAATATAACAAGGCATTGCCGCCATGACCTTGATACTCAGGCAAAATGCCCATGCCATTCCCAGATACGGTTTGAGTGCGTTTCATCTCGAGCAAAAGATCGGGCAAGCCGAACGGGAAGAGATGTCCCTTTGCGCGTTGCAACGCGGCAGAGACATCCGGGAAGGCAAATAAAAAGCCTACTATTTCTTCATCATGGATGATGACCTTAATCAGGCGATGGTCGGCAACGGTCATGATATTCTCGACCACGAAATCTATCTCGCGCTCTGTAAACGGATAATATTCCCAGTTCCTCACAAAGGCCTTGTTATATGCCTTTCCAATGCGCCCAGACCAGGCGATCAATTCCTTTTTGTTCTTGAAATTCTTTATCTCCAAATGCCCGCGCTCCATTACACGCTCGGCGATCCGCTTCACTCGTTCAGGGAGCTTGAATTGATCGGCGGGCAAATAACATGAGACAAAATCCACTTCCTTTTCGAAGCCGAGTGACTCAACCAGTTTCCGATAATAGGGATGGTTATAATTCATGGTCATCGTCTGGCGGTGTTCATGACCCAGGATCAATATTCCGTAGCCGTCCAACGGTCCTATGCCCTTCGGTCCCATCACGGTATCCAATCCGCGCGCTTTCGCCCAGTCAAAGACAGTATTGAAAAGCGCGCGCGCGGCTTCGGGATCATTTTCACATTCAAAGAAATAAAAATCGGCCTTCCTTGTATTGTGATAATTGTTGAAAGGTTTATTCTCAATTGCGGCAATCCGGCCCACATCAATGCCATCGCGCACAGCCAGGAAAAAATCCATATCTGAATGTTCATGAAAAGGATGCTTCCTACGATTCAACTGTGCGTACGCATCAATATAAAGCGGCGGCACCCATTGCGGGCAATCTTTATATAACCTGTGCGGCAATTCCACAAAACGTTTGACTTGAGCCTTATTATCGGTGTTAACTTTTTCAATAGCGAGCATGAAGGCCTCCTTGAGATCAGTTCTAACCAAGTATATAACTCGATAGTTGTATTTTAGCGTTTTTAGCCTAAAGGTGATACCCTTGCAGGCAACTTGTTCAAGCGGAAAAAACCTGATGCAACTTCCAATTATCGCACCTGCGCCACTTGTGGCTACCCATGCAGAGGCCTTCCGAGATTTGTTCGAGAATTGTTGTCAGTTTCGACACTTTGAGAACTACCTCACGGGGCTGATGGTGTTGCCGAATAAGAGCATGGCGAATATTGCTCGATGTACGATTGAGAGTTCCGATAAGACGAATGTATCGCGGTACTTTTCAACCGATCGCTGGTTGCAGGATCAAATCAATGATCGCCGGGTAACATATGTGCTGAAACAGACGAAACGCGTGCGGTGGGCGAAAGAGCGCTCCGCGATGATTCTGGATGATACGTTGTGCGAACATGTCGGGAGTTTGTTCGATTACATAGACCATCATTACAATCATGGCGATAATACTTACCCGCTGGCGCACAATCCCATTACCAGCCATTACGTGAGCGGGCCGGTGCGGTTTCCCGTGGACTTGCGACTGTATCGCCGTTACGAAGAAGTGACCCGCTGGGAAGAGTTCGTTCAGAAGCATTTTCCTGGGCGGGAGATTCCCAAAAAGAAAAAGGAACGGGTGCAGTTCCACAAAACCGTTGACCCGACATTACTCCAAGACGCAGAGTTTCAGGCTTTGCACCAACAGTTTCAAACTAAAATCGCTCTGGCCAAAGAGCTTGTGAAAGCCGCCATCGGGCACAAATTGCCGTTTAGCGTGGTGTTATTCGACAGTTGGTACCTGGCGGAAGAATTTATCACCTTCTTGCGCCGCCGCAGGAAAGACTGGATCAGCATCCTCAAAAAGAACCGCAACCTGGAAACGAACAGTTTTGTGCTCAAGGATGCGGACGGAAAACGCATTTTTTTGGAGGGGCCGCACATCAGTGTCGAGAACTTGGTTCCGCTTATCCCTGCCAACGCCTATCGGGCGGTGAAGGTGGGTGACCAGACGTACTGGACATTTACGCTGACCGTGCAAATTCCTGGCTTGGGCAAAGTGCGTCTGGTGATTAGTTTTGAAAACGCAGAATCGACAGGCACATACGCTGTGTTAGTCACCAACCGTGTCGACTGGACGGCGCAACGCATTATTGCGACGTATTTGCAACGCTGGCCGATTGAGACTTTTTATCAGGATGGAAAAACACATCTGGGATTCGACGAGTATCGCATGCGCGACGCTAAAGCCATTCAAAAACATTGGTGTCTGGTGTTCGTAGCCTATTCGCTTTTGCACCTGGATTGTCTGCCCACCTCACTGAGACAAAGTCGCTTGCCCATCAAAACCATTGGGGAAGCCTGTCGGCAACAAGCACAGTCGCTCATCGAAGCGCTCATCCTGTATGCGTCCAAGCAACTTGAGCACGGACAGAAGGCTAATGATCTATTTGCCTATTTATTTGCCAAACAACAGGCATCTGCTACGGCGTGACATTTTGCCGCCTTACGCTAAAATACAACTATCGAGTAATTAAAACTCTATCCGAAAACTATCTTGATA
>Ga0315273_10005943_pt1 | contig 15143 bp, 20 predicted proteins | sample YL17G02_0_MG_FD_205753 | JGI IMG/M metagenome (GOLD analysis project Ga0315273, IMG submission 205753) | Sediment microbial communities from Yellowstone Lake, YNP, Wyoming, USA - YL17G02_0 | ecosystem: Environmental > Aquatic > Freshwater > Lake > Sediment | place: USA: Wyoming | collected...
GAGCCCCGCAGCGAGACGCGCGACCAGACCTGGCGCCTCATGGGAACAGTCCTGGTCGCCATGGGTCTCGTGGCCGCCGTGGGTCTCGTGGCCGCGATCCTGCGCGTCGGCCGATCAGGGCACGCCGACCTCAGGGGATGATCGGCGGGTAGTAGTTCTCGGCGCCGATCGCCTTGATGTCCTCGAACCACGAGCTGTCGTACGCGTCGGTGCGACCCTGGCGCGCCGGGTCCTCGAGCTCCCACGCCTGGCGCTTGTAGGTCCAGTTCGACGGGAAGCGGCGTTGTGCTTCGCGCCAATGGGGAATCGCGGCAGCGTGGTCGCCGGCACGGTGCAGGTGTTCGCCGAGCTCGAAGTGGGCCGCGGCGATTGCTTCATCGTCACCGCGGGGCGCGGCTCGGCGCAGCACCTCGTCGGGCGACAGCACGTACCGGCTCTCGGCCCCGTGCTCGGCCCAGTCTTCGATCATCGCGAGGTAGCCGTCGGGGTCGCTCGTGATCTTGCGCGCTTCGCGCAGCATCTCGGCTGCCTCGGGCTCCAGCGTGGTGAGGTCGATCTTGCGGAACGACTGGAGCACAGGGTTGTGGCCGGGGAACACCGGCTCGGCCGGTCGCACGATCATTCCGGTCTCGTCGATCCACACCCCGTTGGGCACGTTCACGAAACCGAAACGCTCGTCGGTGACGTGGGCCCGATCGATGAGCGACGGATGTTGCGCCGCGGCCGCCTCGACGAACGGACGCGCGGCTTCAGGGTCGACGTCGAGCGCGACCGTCACGATCTCGAGACCGGTCGGGTGTAGTCGTTCCCGCAGCGCCTGCCACACGGGCAGGTCGAAGCGGCATCCTCACCACGACGCCCACGCGACGAGCAGCACCTTCTGTCCGAGCAGGCTCGAGAGCCGGAACGGGTTGCCGTCGAAGTCGGGCAGCTCGAGCTCCGGTGCACGCGCCGTCGTGAGGGCGCGACCGGTGACCGTGGTCTCGGGGCCGAGCGCCCAGACGCCGTGCTCTTCGTCGTGCACGAGCGGCATCCCCAACCGACCCGCGATGACGCTCGCGTCCAGGCGTCCCCGCGAAGCGCGTGCATCGTCGGGAAGCGGCACGCACATCTCGTCTTTGCACGCTCCGTCGGGCGTGAGCGCCCAACCGGTCCCGGCTTCGAACGTCGACGCGTCGACCTGCAGCTCGGTGAGGATCATTCGGGTGCAGCCTCCATCCTGACGAGCGGTTCAGACGAGACGGGTGGTCGGTACCTCGCCGAGGCGGCCTTCGCGCAGCTCACGCACCGCCGGCACCGGGTCGGGGTCGCCGAACACCGCGGGGTCCTCGTAGTCGACGGGGCGGCCGGTCGCGTCGACGACCCACCACGACGCTTCGAGCGCGATCCCGTTCGGGTCGGTGAAGTACACCGAGCGGATGAAGCCGTGGTCGACGACCGGCGTCACGTCGGATCCCGCCGACAGCAGCCGCTTGCGCAGCTGTTCGAGCGCATGCTCGTCGGGCACGTCGAACGAGAGATGGTCGAACTGCATCGGGAACGTCGGGGGCACACCAGCGGGCTTCGCGAACGTCTCGGCTCCCTCCACCTCGAAGAAGGCGATCGTGTTCCCCGGGGCGATCTCGAAGAAGTAGTGCCGCATTGGCCCCGCCATCGTGGTGGCCACGAGCCGCATGCCGAGCACCCCTTCGTAGAAGCGCACGGTGGTGTCCATGTCGGGGGTCACCATCGCGAGGTGGTTCACGCCCTGCCAGCGCGGTGCCGTGGGGAGCTCTTCGCGGGCATCCGGCGAGGCCATGAGCGCGTCCTCTCGTTGCGGGAGTGTCGATGCCGTCCAGCGTACCGATCGCCCGGACCGGCCGTACTCTCAGTCGATCGGTGGCCCGGCGTCGACGAGCGCCCGGGTCGCGCCGAGGTCGTCGGTCGGCGCGATGGAGCGCAGCCACCACGTGACCCCGGCGTCGGTGTACTCGGCGATGGACCCGCCCGTGGCCGCCGAGCTCGGCAGCACGAAGTCGAACGGCGCGGTGGCACGGCGATGGCGCATGACCTCAGCCAACAGCTGGCCCGCCTCTGCCGGTGAGAGCGACCCGACCGGCACGACACCGTCCCAGCGCGCGGCCCGCCGGAGTGGTGCCAGGTTCGGCCATACGGCAGCGCACCAGATCGGGATGCGGGGTTGCTGCACGGGAGTCGGCGTCTGGATCACGGCGTCGACGTGGTAGTGCTCGCCCGTGTGGCTGATCCGCATCCCGCGCCAGAGGGCGGTGACCACCTCGAGCGCTTCGTCGAGCATCGCGGCGCGCGTGCGGTCGTCGAGCGCGGGCTCGGCGAACGCGCTGAACTCTCCGTAGGCGTCGGTCCCGATCCCGACGCCGAGCACCGTGCGCCCACCAGAGAGCCGGTCGAGCGTCGTGGTCTCTCGCGCCACCCTCCACGGCCGACGGCGGGGGAGTGGCGTGATCATCGGTCCGAGCACGAGTCGCTCGGTACTCACGGCGATCGCGCCGAGCGCGACCCACGGATCGCATGCGGGCGGATCGCCACGGTGCATGACGTGGTCCCACACGAAGTAGCCGTCCCAACCGGCGGCCTCGGCCCGGCGAGCGAGGTCGACGATCGCACGGGGCTCGGCGAGTGCGCCGAGCTGGGGAACGTGGAGACCGAACCGCATCGCCGCGGACCCTCGACGGCGTGGCGCCTTGGTCAGGGCCGGCAGACTTCAGGCCACGGCCGTGTCGCGCTGCTGACGCGCCTTGGCGCTGCCGACGTGGACCGAAAGGTCGGCGAAGAACGCGAACGCGACGATGACCCACCCGAACCCGGTGACGCCCTTGATCGGTGCATATACCAGCGCCCACGCGAGCGTCGTCCAGGGTAGGAAGACGAACCCGAGCGCGGCCCACCACCACTCGTTGAACGCGATCGACATCCGGTCGGTGAAGCCCCACAGGAGGAACACCCCGAACCGGGGTGAGATCGCTGCAGCGATGACGAAGAGACATCCGCACATGGCCGGGAGCCTACGCCATGGATCCGCTCACTGCCCGGGGATCTGGTGCCCGAGCATCTGGGTGGCGAGCTGTTCGAAGTGCTTGCGCCGCTGGTCGTCGCCCGTCAGGAGGTGGTCGAGCCAGCGGCGCACCTCGCCGGTGTCGAAGTCGGGCACCGCGGTGAGTACCTGGGCGATGTCGAGCCAGTCCTTGTCGCGATCGAACACGACCTTGCAGACCACGAGGTGCTCGGGGCCGATGACCGGGATCTGATCGTCTCCGAACGGCACGCTCCGCACCGCGTCGCGCATGGCATCGTGCACCGGGCCGTAGGCGAAGAAGAGATCGACCGGTGTGCGCCCCCACTCCCAACGCGTCTGCCCGTCGCGCTCGACCCGCGTCTCGTCTCCAGCCGCGATTCCGAGGGGTGAGAGCGCGGCCCGAACGGCGTCGACGTGGTCGGGGCCCACGAACACATTGACGTCGACGTCGACGGTCGCGCGCGGCTCGGCGTAGTAGGCGAGCGCGATGGCCCCACCGAAGGCGTGGGGGATGTCGGCGTCGCGCAAGGCCTGGTCGATCGCCACCACCTTGTCGGGGAGCGTCGGCTCGTTCACGCCGCGGGTACCAGCTTGGGGAAGCGCGCGCGCTTCGTTCGGGGTGGCGGGAGTCGGTCGGCGAGGAGCAGCAGGTCGCGGAGCGCGTGACCTCGTTGCGCGGGCGTCGCGTCGAGCCAGGGAACGACGGCCCGCGCCGCGTCGGGAATTGCCGGTTGCCGAGCGCCGCTCGAGGAGCCGGCGAGGGTGTCGGCCAGGAGCGCGGTGAGCACCGGCGACGGGCGGTGGCCGCCGGCGAGCTGCGCGAGGAGCGCGCGCGCAGCTCGATCGGGTCCGTTGTCGACGGCGACGGGCGCTCCCGCTCGACGCGCGGATGCCCGGAGCGCGGCCACGTCGAGCGTCGACGCGGACCGCTCGGTGGCCCGGGCGACGACGGCGTCGTCGAGGACGCGGAACGTCGCGAGGGTGCGGGCCCGCGGTCCGTGCGGGGTCGCGCGCGACTCCCGGATCTCGAACCGTCGACCGGGTCGGGCGACCACGAACGCCATAGTGTGCAGTATACCCACTACTTGGTCTGTCCTGTCCATGGTTTGTCCTGTCCATGGTCATGTTGCGAGGGCGCTGCCGTGGGCCAGAAAGAGGGCGACGCTGAGGCCGGCCACGTAGAGCGTGAGCGACCACGCGCCCCGCTCGTGCCCGGTCGAGCCGGCGACCACCACGCCGACCACCGCCCCGAGCGCCGAGACGAGCAGCACGATGCCGAGCGGGCCGGCGCCACCCGACGGGGCGATCGTGAGCACGAGCACCGCCGAGGCCAGCAGGACTGCGGCGACCACCAACGATCCTCGAGCGCCCACACGGTGGGGCAGGCCGCGGATGCCGACGCGCTCGTCGTCGTCGAGATCGGCGAGCGTGTTGACGAAGTGGGCCCCCGCGCCGAGGAGGGCCGCGGCCACGACCGCCCACCACGGCGGCAGCGGGTGTCCCGGCAGGCCGAGCGTCACGAACACGGGGAGCACGCCGAACGAGAGGACGTACGGGACAACGCTGAACATCGTGTTCTTCGCGCCGGCGTTGTATGCCCACGCCAGGGCGACGGCGGCGAGGTGCACGAGCGCCGCCCGCCACCCCGACAGAAACGACAACGGCACGCACGCGACCGCGGCCACGATGGCGGCGATGCCAACGGTCCGTGCCTTCACCGTGCCGGCGACGATCGGCTTGTCGGTACGGTGCGCGCGCCGGTCCCGGTCGCGGTCGAGGTAGTCGTTGCTCCACCCGACCGAGAGCTGGCCCGCGAGGACGGCAAGCATCACCGCGACGGTTCCCCCGAACCCTCGTCCGACGGCGACGGCAAGCCCGGTCGCGATGGTGGTGACGGCGACCGTGGGTTGAAAATGGCTCGCCCGGGCGAGCGCGATCGCTGGGAGGGGGATCACCGGCGCAGTCTGCCGCGCTGGCTCTACTCTTCGCTGATGTCCATGCGCATCGTCGTGATCGGAGCCGGCGGCGTCGGGTCGGCCATCGCCTCGATCGCGACCCGGCGTGACTTCTTCGGCGCCCTCGTGCTCGCCGACCTCGACGCCGACCGGGCTCGCCGGGCGGTCGACCGAACCGGCGGCGACCCGCGCCTGCGCGCCGCGACCGTCGACGCCTCGAGCAGCGCCGACCTCGTCGCGCTGGCGCGCGCCGAGCGGGCAGACGTGATCGTGAACGCGTGCGACCCGCGGTTCAACCCGCCGATCTTCGACGCAGCCGCCGAGGTCGGGTGCACCTACCTCGACATGGCGATGCATCTGTCACACGCGCATCCCGAGCACCCGTACTCCGAACCGGGCGAAAAGCTGGGCGACGCGCAGTTTGCCGTGGCCGATCAGTGGGCCGAGCGGGGCCAGCTCGCGCTCGTGGGCATCGGGGTCGAGCCGGGCGCGTCGGACGTGTTTGCCCGGTACGCCGCCGATCACCTGTTCTCGTCGATCGACGAGGTGGGGGTGCGCGACGGCGCCAACCTCACGATCGACGGCTACGACTTCGCGCCCACCTTCTCCATCTGGACGACCATCGAGGAGTGCCTGAATCCGCCGGTTATCTGGGAGCGTGGTCGGGGCTGGTACACCACCGAGCCGTTCTCCGAGCCCGAGGTGTTCGACTTCCCCGATGACATCGGCCCGGTTGAGTGCGTGAACGTCGAGCACGAGGAGGTGCTGCTCATCCCGCGCTGGGTCGACTGTGATCGGGTCACGTTCAAGTACGGCCTCGGCGAGGAGTTCATCGAGGTGCTGCGCACGCTCCACAAGCTCGGCCTCGACCGCACCGACGAGGTGATCGTGCGGGGTCATCCCGTGGCGCCACGCGACGTGGTTGCTGCCGCGCTCCCGAACCCGGCCGAGCTCGGCGATCGGATGCACGGCAAGACGTGCGCGGGCACGTGGGTGCGGGGGACGGGCACCGACGGCGAGCCGCGGTCGACGTACCTGTACCACGTGGTCGACAACGACGAGTCGATGGCGACCCACGGTCATCAGGCAGTGGTGTTCCAGACCGCGCTCAACCCCGTCATCGCACTCGAGCTGCTCGCCACCGGGGTGTGGAGCGGTGCCGGCGTGCTCGGCCCCGAGGCGTTCGACGCCGTGCCGTTCCTCGAGCTGCTCAACGACTCTGGCAGCCCGTGGGGCATGCAGGAGCTCTCCACCTGAGCCCCCAACCCGAGTAGTCACCAGACCCGAGCAGCCGACCGGGTCTCAGCCGCGGCGGTAGCGGCGCACCGCGAGCGTCGTGAACGTCACCGTGATGATTGCCCACCACAGCGCAAAGTGCCACAGGGCGGTCGAGAGGTGAATGTCGCTGACGCGGTACAGCACGTCGTCGCCGAGCGCGAACCCCCGGCGCAACAAGCATGGTGACCTGGATCCCGAGGCGGAGACCGTCGCTCACCGTGCGCCCGACGAGGAACGCCTGGATGATCGGCGGTGAGCACCCGGGCTGTCGTCAGGACTGCAGGAGCGTCGCCGCGATGTTCACGGTCAACGCCAGGATGACTGCACCGAACAGGTAGGCCAGCAGCGCGTGGTTGATGACCGTCCGCCGCACGGTTCGGGACTGGATGTCGGTGTCCGACACCTGGAAGGTCATGCCGACCGTGAAGGCGACGTAGATGAAGTCGCGGTAGTCGGGCGGGGCGGGGTTCTTGAAGTCGATGCCCCCGATGGGCTCGGTGTAGTACTCGTGCGCGTACCGCAGCGCGAACACGCTGTGCACGACCGCCCACGACAGGATCACGGTGACAGCGGCGACGGCGGTGAACGCCGCCTTCTCCGCGTCGCTCGCGCCACCCGCTTCGGCCAGCTCGATGCCCACGCCGACCAGGCTCGCGACACACGCGGCCAGCAGAAGAAACTGCGCCGAGACGCGGCTGTCGTCCTCGCGGGTCGCGAACTCCTTCGTCGCGTCGGCGTGGAACGATCCGATGGTGCCCCAGACCCACACGAGGAATGTCGCGGCCGCGACGATCCAGGCGACGAGCACCGCGGAGAGCCAGGGAACGAACCACCCGGCGATGAGGCCGGCGACCGCACCGACCACCAGCACCGCGAGGAGTCGTTGACGCGCCGTGATCGTCAGCAGCAGCCTCTCGACCCCAGAGCGCTCGAGCACCTCGTGAGGCTACGTCGCCCCTCGCCCGGGTGATCGCGCCACGGTCACTCCGGCTTCATGCTCGTGTCTTGCCGCCCCGATCTCAGAAGGCGAACATGGTGATCGATGACGTGCGGATGCGCCTGCGTCGCAACCTGCAGGACTCGTTCCGAGCCGAGGAGGCCTCGTACCTGATGGACCGACCGCCGGGTGGTTGGAACGAGCTCGTCACCGTTCCGGTGCTCGAAGCGCGGCTGTCGTCGCTCGGTGACGAGTTGCGTTCCGAGCTCCAACGCGAGCTCAGGGCGCAGACGTGGCGCCTCGCGACCCTGGTCATCGCGGCTCAGACCGTCGTTGTCGCGGCACTCGGCGGCATCGGCGCCGTATTGCGCTTCGCCTGAACGTGCCGACACCGCGGCCCTGGCACGATGGTGGCGTGAAGGAGACCTACACGCACGGGCACCACGAGTCGGTCCTGCGCAGCCACACCTGGCGCACGGCGGAGAACTCAGCGGGGTACTTGCTGCCCGGGCTCGCGCCCGGAATGGACCTGCTCGACCTGGGTTGCGGTCCGGGGACGATCACCCTCGACCTCGCGACCCGAGTCGCGCCCGGTCGCGTCGTCGGGCTCGATGCCGCGGCCGACGTGATCGAGCAGGCCGAAGCCAGGCGGCGGAATGCGGGTGCGTCGAACGTCTCGTTCTCGACCGGCAACGCGTATGCGCTCGATCTCGACGACGCGGCCTTCGATGTGGTGCACGCGCACCAGGTGCTCCAGCATCTCACCGACCCGGTTGCCGCACTGTGCGAGATGCATCGCGTGCTGAAGCCCGGTGGGATCCTCGCCGTGCGCGACAGCGACTACGGCGCGTTCGTGTGGGCCCCCGCCGATCCGCTCCTCGACCGATGGCTCTCGCTGTACCAGCAGGTGACCGATCGCAATGGTGCACACGCCGACGCCGGTCGGTACCTCCTGGGTTGGGTTCAAGCCGCGGGATTCACCGACGTGCGCGCGTCGAGCTCGACGTGGACGTTCGCCGATCCGGACGACCGGGCCTGGTGGGGCGGACTCTGGGCCGACCGGGTGCGCTTGTCGTCGTTCGCCGAGCAAGCCGTGGAGTACGGCTTCACCGACGACGCAGAGCTCGTCGCGATCTCGGGGGCGTGGCACCGCTGGGCCGCCGCCCCCGACGGGTTCTTCGCCGTGCTCCACGGCGAGATCCTCGCCCGCCGCTGACCTGGCGCTCGCGCGCGTGACGTGGTCGCCTACCGAGCCGCGATGGTGTAGTCGGCTTCACAGAATGCTCACACCGGGCGGTGATCGCCTTCACATCGCTGCGCTTGGATGGCGCCATGACCAGCACTGCCACTGCCGCTCCCGCGCCCACCACCGACGAGGACACGCCCAGCCGGCAGGCCCTGATCACCGGGCTCACGTTCGTGGCCACGCTCGTGATCGCGCTGCTCCTGCGCGGTACGGCGGTCGTGGGGATCGGTGTGCTGTTCCTCCTCTTCGTGCCGCTCGAGAAGCTGTTCGCCTTCCGCAAGCAGAAGGTGTTCCGCAGGGGCCTGCTCACCGACCTGACGCACATCCTCGTGAACGGTCTGTTCTCGGCCGCGGGCGCCATCGTGCTCGTGGTGCTCTTCGCGCTCCCGCTCATCTGGATGCGGGGCTTCGAACTGGTCGGCTATCTCCCGACGGAAGCAGCGATCGTGCTCGCCGTGGTGCTCGTCGTGTTCGGCAACTACTGGGGCCACCGCCTCACCCACCGGGTGCCGTTCCTGTGGCGCTTCCACGCGGTGCACCACAGCATCGAGCAGATGGACTGGGTCGCGTCGGGCCGGCTCCACCCCTTCGACCAGTCCTTCACCCAGGCGGTCACGATCCTGCCGCTCTTCCTCCTCGGCTACGGCGGTGGCGTCTTCGCCGGAGTGGCGGTGTTCATCACGCTGCTCGCGCTGTTCCAGCACGCGAACGTGCGGCTGCGCTTCCCGGTCGTGCGCTGGATCATCAACACTCCCGAATGGCACCACTGGCATCACGCCATCGACGCGCCGGCGACCGACAAGAACTTCGGCCTCCCGATCGTCGACAGGATCTTCGGTACTGCCTACCTACCGAAGGGCGAACGCCCAACCGGCTTCGGCATCCACGATCCGGTGCCCGAGGTCGGGTATCTGCGGCACCTCGCGTACCCGTTCACGAAGGCGGCGCGCGCCGGCGCCTCGGTGACCAGTCCCGCGTAGCGTCGCCCTTCAACTTCTGCGGAGCTTCTGCCGATAGGGACAGGGACGGACATCCGCGGGAGCTCGCATGATCCAGGACCACACGAGCGTTGGCAACGGCTCGACCCTGCCGGTGGTGGAGCGGCGCAGCCTGTTCCAGCGCCTCACCCGCTGCATGAGCGTCTCGGTGCTGACCACGGTGATCAGCCTGACCATCCTGACGATCTGCACCGCCGGTCTCGGTCTCGTCGCGTGGGCGGCGAACGTGGCCGCGACCGCAGTGGCGACCGTTCCCGGCTACCACGTGAACCGCCGCTGGACCTGGGGGCGACGGGACCCCAGCGATCCGTGGCGTGAGGTCCTGCCGTTCTGGGTCCTGGCGTTCACCGGGCTCGTGCTCTCGACCCTCGCGGTCGGGGTCGTGGACTCGTGGGCGTCGGGCGCGCACCTGGAGTCGTCGACCCGCACGGCTGCGGTGCTCGGGGCGCACCTGAGCGGCTTCGGCGCGCTCTGGGTCGTCCAGTTCATCCTGCTCGACCGATTCCTGTTCGCCCGACGCGTCGCGCACGTGCCCGCCGAGTCGGTCGCGCTCACCCGAAGCTAGGTCTTCGGACGGGACGGGCCGGTGAGCTGCATGCCGCCTTCCGAGACGCGGGTCGACCTTACGCGTAGCGGGCTGCGGGCGTCCCGGGCGGGTTGCTCGCGCCGGGCCGGGCGTCGGGGTTCGCGACGCACACCTCGCACTCGAGACCGTCGGGGTCGCGGAAGAACACGCTGAGGATCGGCCCGAAGTCGGTGACGAACGCGTCGGCGGCTCCGAGCGTCATGAGCCGGTCGCGGATGGTCTCGAACGCCTCGAGTGACTCCGCCTGCACCGCCAGGTGATCGATGCGGCCCCGACCGAAGATCGGCGTCTGATGGTCGGCCTCGGTGTTCCCGACGATCTGGAAGACGTTGAGCTCCGAGTGTGGGCCGATGTGGATGACGGTCATGCGGACGTCGGTCTGTTCGGGCGTCTCGGGTCCGTCGCGGACGATCTCCGCGTCGAAGACCTCTGTATAGAAGCGCTGGAGTCGCTCGGTGTCGCTCGTGAGCACCGCGACGTGGTTGAACCCGTCGAGCAGCATCAGTCGAGACCCTTCTGTCGTCACCTGACCCTACGGTGTCGCCCCGAGCCTACGGTGCTACGGCGGCGACGGTCACCGGCGCTCGAACGAACTGTCTTGCCTCTCTGATCCGAGGAGGCGATCATGGCGGTGGAGGATGTCCGGTTGCGCGTGCGCCGCGACCTGGAAGGGGTAGGTCTGAGCATGGAATCCGCCTCCTACCTGGTTGACGATCGGCCTCCCGGCGGGTGGGGTGAAGTCGTCACGAACACGACGCTCGATCTTCGCCTCGAGGTGCTCGAACAGCGGTTGCGCGCCGAGATGGCGGGCGTCCGTACGGAGATGGCCGACCAACGCGCCGGCCTGCACGATGAGATGCGCGAGCAGACGTGGCGCCTGGCCGGTGCGCTCCTCGCGTCGATGGGCCTGGTTGCCGCCATCCTGCGCTTCACCGGCTGAGCATCACATTCGCGGTCAGGTCTCGAGTGCCTCGAACTCGGCGACGACCTGGTCGAGCCTGGCCTTTGCCGCCTTGGGGATCGTGTAGGCCACTACCGTCGCGATTGTGCTGAGCGATCGACGGGTGTGGAGCAGGGGCGGGTCGAGGATCCTCGGACTGGTCGCGAGCGCGGCGCTGCTCGTGGTCGCGTGTGGGGGCGGGTCGGACGAGGCGTACGCGCCGCCGAAGACCGGTGCCGGGATCTACGAGGCCAGCTGCGCGACCTGTCACGGGAAGAGCGGGCAGGGCTTCGTCGGCCCGAGCCTCGTCGACACCGCGGTGGAGTACCCCGATGTCGCCGACGAGATCGCCGTCGTCACCAACGGCATCGGCGAGATGCCGGCGTGGGGCGGACGTTTCACGACGAAGCAGATCGCAACGGTGGTCGACTACACGCGCACCAGGTTCGCAACGGGCTCGTCGACCACGACGAACCCGAACACCTCCGGTCCTCCGGCACCGTCCAGTCCCTGAGCCAGTCAGGACCGCCCGATCAGGACCGCCGGAGCTTGGCTGCCATCTTCTGCACGATCGCAACGATCTGGTCGAACTCCGGCGAGGGGTTCTCGACCCGGTCGGTCGCCTGGAAGCCGACCGACAGCACCTGCTTGCCAACCCGGACCGTGATCCCGTCCGAGGAACCCGGGCCACTCAACGCGGAGTAGGTGCTGTACGCCTCGCTCCCCACTCCGGGGAGCGGATCGATCCCGACGGTCGTGGACTCGTCGAGGAACGTGCGGACGTCGGGGTGCTTGCCGAGGTACTTCGCGAGTCCCTCGACGGTCACCACCACGTACCGGAGGTTCGCCCGGTCGGTGGGGTCGGTCTGCCAGGAGCACGCTTCGCCGTCGGGTGCACCCCGAGCGTAGGGCTCGGCACCCATGATCGTGCCGGCCTGGCCGGTGGTGAGCAGCGTGCACTCGTTCACCCGCTTCGGGCGACGCGGGGCAGCCCTGGCGCTCGCTGCCGTGAGCACGGTCGCGAGTACGAGGAGGCAGGCCAGGGGGATCGCGGCCCGGCGCATGATGCCGAGCGTACACCGCGAGGCGCCACAACGAAGGGGCCGATCGAGCTCCGACGGTCCGTGAACCGGCTACTCACGCGGGATGGTCGTCGACGGTAGCGACCTGCGAACGGCCCGCGCGCTTGGCCACGTAGAGCCCGGCGTCGGCGGCCGCCACCAGGTCGTCACCGGTGTCCATGGCGTCGGTGAGGGTCGCGTACCCGGCGCTGAGCGTCACGGCGTGCCCGTGAGCGGTCCCGACTTCGCTGCCGCGAAGCCGCTCGGCGACGTTGGCCGCATCCGATGCCGTGCAGCCCGGGAGGAGCACGGCGAACTCGTCGCCCCCGAGGCGCGCCACGAGGTCGAAGCCCTTCGTGTTGGCGGCGAGCGCGGCAGCGATATCGCGGAGCACCGCGTCGCCCGCCTGGTGACCGTGCTCGTCGTTCACGCGCTTGAAGTGATCCACGTCGAGGACGACGAGGCTCAACGGAGCATCCGTGCGCCGGGCCCGCGCCACCTCCCGAGGAAGCGTGTCCTCGAAGACGCGACGGTTCGCGAGGGCCGTCAGTGGGTCGCGGGTCGCGAGCCGCTCGATCTCCTCGACCATGGTCCCATAGCGCACCGCCGCGGCCGCGTGGGTCGCGGCCTGGGCCAGGGCGTCGACGACCCCCGCCGGGATGCGCCGGCGCCGCTCGCCCCACTCGCCTGCCGCCAGCCCGACGCACTCGTCATCGGCGACGAGTGGCACGAGGACGACGTTGGTCGCATCCGGGAGGAGCGTGGCCAGCGCGTCGTCGGGGTCGAGCGTTCGGTTCAGGGCAGGCGCGCGGCCCGCCCGGACCGCGTCGCTCTGGGCACCGACCGGCGCGTCGCACCGGCTCGTTCCCTGTACGTCGTCACCCACCGCGAGCGTCCGCTGCCAGCGATCGCCGCAGCAGATCACGATCCCGGCGTTCAGGAATCCGAGATGGCCGGTTGCGTAGCGGGCGAGTGCGCTGCCGATCACCTCGGGATCGCGCGTGCGGCCGAGCTCGAGATCGAGCTCGACGAGGCCCGCGAGCTGGGCGCGGCTCTGCCGCAGCGCGCGTTCGTTCACGGAGGAGAACGCGGATGCCGCGAGTGCAACCGTGAGGAAGGCCGCCGCGCCGAGCGCCGCGTCGCGGTCGCTCGCCGCAGCCGGTGCGTCGAGCACGCCGGCTCGAACGGCAGCCTGACCGAGGAACAGCAGCAGCGCACACCAGAGCGCGATCTTGAGCCCGCTTCGATACGACGCGAGGAGCGTCACCGCGAGGACGTCGAGGAACATGAGGAAAAGCAGGGGACTGTTTGCACCGCCGGTCACGGTGACCGCCAGCGCCAGGAGTACACCGTCGAGGAGGAGCATCGTCGAGATGAGCGGGAGGACGCGGACGCGTGCCGCGCGTCGGGCGCCTTCGACGATGGCGGTCAGCCCGACGTACGCGACGGCGATCGGTACGAGGACGCTCGGCGAGCTCCCGGCCAGCGCGGTGACACCGAGGATCGCGATGGCGGAGACCACCCGGGCGCTCTGGAGCAGTGCGAGCCGGTCACCGAGCGGAGCGAGGTCGGGATCGGCGGTACCGCTCACCCGAAACCGAGCGTCTCGTCGCGTCGGTCGAGCGGTGCTCCGGCCAGGCGGACGTGGCGGTGGTCGAACCAGCTGCTGGCGAGCAGGAACGCGATGGCCAACGCCGCGAGCACGAACAGCGCCGTGACCGGGGGTGCGTCGCGCAGCAGGAGTTGGGCGAGGGGCGGTTTCGACAGGTCGATCCGGCGCTCGAGCGCCGCGGTTGCTGGCGCGATCACCGGGGCCGGGGCGGCGGAGGGCGGTGTGCTCCTCGGCACCACCGACGCAGTCGCCACGATCGCGAGCGCCGGCACCGCGGGTGGCGTCACGCCGGGCGGTGTCACGCCGGGTGGTGTCACACCGGGTGGTGTCACGCCGGGTGGTGTCACGCCGGGTGGCGCAGTCGTGCCACCCGCTGCGCTGTCGTCGTCGTGACCGTGGGACCCCTCGTGCCCGTCCCCCTCGGACTCGCCGTGGGGACGGTGCTCGGTCCTGCCCTCGAGCCCATGGTCGGCGCCGTGGGCGCTCTTGTGGGGGAGGGCGGTCGCGCCGGCGAGGGCGGCCGACCCGAGGACGAACGTGGTCGTCAGCGCGGCGCACCCAAGCGCGATTCGTGGGGCGCGCCGCAGCCCCGGACCACTCGGGAACGCTCGCAACTTCACAGCCGCCTCCGCAGACGGTCGGCCCAAGCCCAGGCACCTCTGTCTTCGGCATCACAGGGGCTCGAACTTGAGGCGGCGGGAAACGCGGCGTGACCCGCGGGCTGCGGGCGCGAAGGTCGTGTCGAAGTCGGACGGGCTGTGACCATCGCTCTCCGTGGTCCCATTCTCACCGAGGACACGCCGAAGCCATGGGGGAGGTTTGGTCGGTTCCGTCAGGGACAGGCCGCCCGGTGTGACCCGCGTCACGATGCCAGGTTGGGACTTTCGGCCCTGGGTTCGGGCCGCGAGCGCCGCTCATGCTTGTGAGAACGGCCGAAGGGCCGTACGCGGAGGTACGAGCGATGACGATGATCGGCGCCGATCTCGAGTACTACCGCCGTGCGCAGCGCGGTGAGCTCGATCTCGGGTGGCTGCGCGACTGCCGGTCCGAGTGGGGTGTGAAGGCCACGCCGAGCCGGATCGGGCTGACGCTGCGCGACATCTCGATCGGCTCGTACGGCGAGGTGCCCGAGCACGCTCCCCGGCGCACGATGGCGCCGCGCGGCTCCGACGTCGATCCGAACGTGCCCGACATGGGGTACACGATCAACGACAAGTCCGAGGTCTGGTCCGACAACGTGCTCAGCCTCTACGAGGAGGCGGTGAGCCGGCAGTGGAGCGCGACCCGCGACATCCCGTGGTCCGAGCTGCCCGAGCTCGACCCCGATCTCGAGCATGCGATGTGTCAGCTGTGCACCGTGCTGTCTGAGGTCGAGATGGTCGCGGCCGACTTCCCGGCCAAGTGGCTGTGGAAGATCAACCACGACTTCATCGAGGCGAAGATGTTCCTCTGCACCCAGGTGATGGACGAGGCCCGCCACACCGAGGTGTTCCGCA
>Ga0315273_10005945_pt1 | contig 15141 bp, 13 predicted proteins | sample YL17G02_0_MG_FD_205753 | JGI IMG/M metagenome (GOLD analysis project Ga0315273, IMG submission 205753) | Sediment microbial communities from Yellowstone Lake, YNP, Wyoming, USA - YL17G02_0 | ecosystem: Environmental > Aquatic > Freshwater > Lake > Sediment | place: USA: Wyoming | collected...
GTTGGGCACGCCCCAGGCGCTGTTCAGGGAGTTGCGCAAGGCGTCGAAGAACAATAACGCGCTCCAGATTAGAGCCAGCAGGGCGATGACCCCGGTCGCCTCGCGCGCCTGGATCACGCCCTCCAGTGTGTTGACTATCAGGCCCCTGGCAACGGGGATAAGGGTGCCCATGGCCGTGACGACCTGGTTTTCAACCTCCGCGGACGATATCATGAAGCCGGCTATCGATATCAGCGCCAGCGCGAAAGGGAAAAGCGAGAAGAGCAAGCTGTAGGCTACCGCCGCTGACATCAGCTTGCCGTTGTCGGAGCCGAATTCCTCGACCGTGGTCCAAAACAGGGAGATAACCCGGTTGTTTTTTACAGCTGCCCAATATTTCATAGTCCTTCCCTCAGTGTATAATCTGCAACAGTAACAATATGTTATCAGATTTTTCAGATAGATTTTAACATCAGAGCAACACGAGACCCGTTTTGCAGTAAAATTAACTTCAGCAGCTTATAAAGGAGGATTATCATGGAGGAATCACAAAACGAGCAGAAAAAGACCGCCGCCGATAACCTTGGCGATATGTTCGATGCACTGGGGGATGCGATGGGACAGATCTTCAATGACCCGAAACTGAAAGAGAAGGCACGCGACCTGGGTAAAGCGGCCAAGGAATCGGCCGAGACGCTCGGGGAGCGCTTTAAGGACGAGGAGGTGAAGGCAAAATTCAAGGACGTCGGCAAGGCTGCCCAGGCCTTCGGCAAAAACGTGGCCGGCTTATTTACCGACGATAAGAGCAGGGATACTGCCGCCAACAAACCGGCTGAGCCGCCTGCGTCAAAGAATCTGTGATTCCGATGGTTTGACATAACGCTGTCACGGCGCTGACGCTGGATGGCGAGGGCATACACCGGGCGATACTCAGCACTGCGGGCAGGTTTGAAAACCCGCCCCTACCATGGGGGCGGACATGAATGTCCGCCCGAGAAATTCTACGAATCCGCGCTGCCCTTGCCGCCTTTCTGCGTCGCCTGCGTGTAAGCCACCACCGCGGCGATGGCTGCCGCGCGCTTGCTGTCGTCGAAGACCTGCGACAGCTTCTCCTCAAGCGGCTGCTCGCGTGCCATGATGGCACGCATGTCATCGATCAGAGTAGTTTCCTGCGTTATGAAGTGTGTACCAAGCTCGCCGCTGCGGAAGCGCTGGTTCTCCATGACCGCCTTGTGGAAGGGGATGTTCGTGCTCACACCCACGATGACGTACTCGTAAAGGGCGCGTTTCATGCGTTCGATAGCCTCGTCACGTGTGCGGCCCCAGGCCACCAGCTTGGAAATCATTGGGTCGTACATGGGTGAGATGGTATAGCGCGTGTGCACTCCGCTGTCCACCCGGATGCCCATGCCGCCCGGTGAACGGTAGCCGCGCAGCTTACCCGGGGAAGGGGCAAAGTTATTCAGCGGGTCCTCGGCATTGATGCGGCATTCGATGGCCCAGCCGTTCATTTTCACGTCCGCCTGCTTGATATCCATGCGCTTCCCAGAGGCTATCAGAAGCTGCTCCTTGACTATGTCGATGCCCGTGACCATCTCGGTGACCGGGTGCTCGACCTGGACGCGGGTATTCATCTCCATGAAGTAAAACTGGCCTTTGGAGAAGATGAACTCTATGGTGCCGGCGTTCTCGTACTTGATTTGGCGGGCGGCCTTGACCGCCACCTCGCCCATGCGGGCGCGCAGCTCCGGCGTGAGGGCCGGCGAGGGCGCCTCCTCAATGAGCTTCTGGTGGCGGCGCTGTATGGAACACTCGCGCTCTCCCAGGTGTATCACATTGCCGTGTGCGTCGGCCAGCACCTGGAATTCTATGTGGCGGGGATGCTCGATATACTTCTCAATGTAAATCTCGGGCATGCCGAAGGTGCTGGCAGCTATCTTGCTGGACGTCTCCAGCCCCTTCATCAGTGTGGCCTCGTCATGCACTATGGTCATGCCTATGCCGCCGCCGCCGCCAGAAGGCTTAATGATGATTGGGTAGCCTATCTCTTCAGCTATCTTGCGCGCTTCCTCGAACCCGCCGACGGCTTCCTTTGTGCCCGGCGTGATGGGCACGCCTGCTTTAGCCATTTCCCGGCGGGCGGCGATCTTATTGCCCATCAGTTCAATCACCTTGCTGGAAGGGCCGATGAATTTGATGCCCTCCCTCTCGCAGGAATAGGCGAAACTGGGATTCTCGGCTAAAAAACCGTATCCCGGGTGTATCCCGTCTGCGCCGCTCTCTTTGGCGACAGCGATGATCTTCTTGATGTTGAGGTAGCTCTCAATGGCCGCCGGCGCGCCGATGCAGTAGGCCTCGTCGGCGTATTTGGCGAAAAGGGCATCCCGGTCGGCTTCCGAATAGACGGCCACTGTGCGTATGCCCAGCTCGCGGCAGGCGCGCATCACGCGTATGGCGATTTCACCGCGGTTGGCGATAAGGACCTTACTTAACATGTTGCTCCATAATAAACATGTCATTTCGAGCGCAGCGAAGCAATCTCAAGATCGCCACGTCGCCTGCGTCTCCTCGCGATAACATAACTACCCTACTCGATCACCATCAAAACGTCGTCTTTATTCACGATTTCGCCGTTGAAGGCAAAGATCTCCTTGACAGTCCCCGTGTTAGGGCTGTGCACGTCGCTCTGCATCTTCATAGCCTCGATCACGACCACGGTATCGCCCTCCTTAACCTTGTCCCCGGCCTTGACCTTCACAGTCAGCACCATGCCCTGCATGGGGGAGAGCACTGCTCCTTTGGGTATCTCTTTGGATTTGGCCTTTTTGCCCGTCTCCACGGTCTGTCCCAGTACAGGAGTTATCTTGATGTTGAAGACCTCGCCGTCCACGTCCACGCTGAACTCAGTGGGCATATCGGCGCCCGGCTGGCTGGGTGCGGCGGTGGGCATGGGGCTGGCCAGTACCTCCTCCTTGCCCTCGCCGCGCAGGAACTTTAAAGCTACCTGCGGGTAGAGTGCGTAGGTCACCAGGTCCTCTTCCTTGTGCAGGATGCCAAGCTTGCGGGCTTCGTCCTTATATTTCTCAAGCTCGGGTTCAATGTGTTCACCCGGCCTGCCGCTAATTATCTTCGAATCCCCGGCCACCATCTTGCGGACATCGTCGTTAAGATCGCCCGGCGGCCTGCCGTAATATCCCAGGAAGTAGTCCTTGACCTCCTTGGTCACCTTCTTATACCTCTCGCCGTTGAGCACGTTGAGCACGGCCTGGATGCCCACGATTTGGCTGGTGGGTGTGACCAGCGGAGGGTAACCCAGGTCGGCGCGCACCCGTGGTATCTCCTGGAGCACGGCGCCGATCTTGTCCAGGGCGTTTTGCTCGCGCAACTGGCTGATCAGGTTGGAGTACATGCCGCCCGGTATCTGGTGCAGCAGCACGTTCACGCTGGGGCGCGTGGCCTCGGCGGTCAGCAGCATGCGGTACTTGCCGGCCATGGCTGCGAAGTCCTCGCCTATCTCGTAGAGCAGCTCCAGGTCCAGCCCGCTGTCCCAGGGCGTGCCCTGGAAGGCGGCCACCACGCTCTCGGTGGGCGGTTGCGAGGTGCCCCAGGCGAAGGGCGAGAAGGCTGTATCCAGTATATCCGCGCCCGCCTCGGCGGCTGCCTGGTAGCTCATGGGCGCCATACCGCTGGAGCAGTGTGAATGCAGGTCAACCGGTATCTTCACCAACTTTTTTATCGCCTTGAAGAGCGCCGTGGTCTCGGGTGGGGAGATGAGCCCGGCCATATCCTTGACGCAGATAGAGTCGCAGCCCAGGTTCTCCAGCTTGTGTGCCATCTCGGCGAAGCCTTCCACCGAGTGCACCGGGCTGATGGTGTAGCAGATGGTGCCCTGCACGTGAACTTTATATTTCTTGCACTCGTGGATAGCCAGTTCCATGTTCCTGATATCGTTGAGCGCGTCGAAGATGCGGAAGATATCCACGCCGTCCTTGACCGATAGGCGCACGAATTCCTTGACCACGTCGTCGGCATAGTGGCGGTAGCCCACCAGGTTCTGGCCGCGCAGCAGCATCTGCAGGTGTGTATGCTTGACCTTGCTGCGGATGTCCTTAAGGCGGTCCCAGGGGTCCTCGTTGAGGTAGCGTATGCAGGTATCGAATGTCGCGCCGCCCCACATCTCCAGCGAGAAGAATCCCACCTTATCCATTTTCTCCACGATGGGCAGCATGTCGCGCGAGCGCATGCGCGTGGCGATCAGCGACTGGTGGGCGTCGCGCAGGGTGGTGTCCGTTATCTTAATTGCCATAGTGCTATCCTCTCTGATTTTGCCTGCCTTGCATCAATAAGGCCAACCTGGTAATGATATAGATTTAACGGCGCATTCGTCAATTCGCCGCAAACGCGTACGCATGAACGTTGTAATGACCGATGACGTGGTATATAATCCTGCCCAGGAGGTAAAGGATTATGGATGACGCATCAAGCTCAATGTTCACAGGCGGCATGATGACCTTCTGGATTATCTTTGGTCTGGCTGTATATATCTGGATGGCCATCTGCCTGCAGAAGATCGCGGAGAAAACCAACACACCCAACGGCTGGCTGGCCTGGATACCCATCGCCAATATCTACCTGATGTGTATGATAGCCGGCAAGGCATGGTGGTGGCTGCTGCTCTGCCTTATCCCCTACGTGAATATCATCTTTATCACCATACTATGGTGGAAGATTGCAGAGGTCAGGGGCAAGCCGGGCTGGTGGGCTCTGCTTATTATTTTCGTCCCCATAGTAAACTTCATCATGTTGGGCATGCTGGCCTTTACCGATTAAATGGCTGAATTCGGATTCGGGCCTCCGTCGCGCGATGAGAAGCTGGTCTTTGGCGCGCAGAGGCCCGGCTACCCCGGCAAATTCGTCCAGAAACAGGTAGCTGATAACCGGATAAGCCTTAGCCTGGTGGCAGGAAACCTGAAACCCTAAGTTCTAAACACTAAACATATTCAAAATTACAAGCTCAAATCACTTTATAATTTGAGTTTTGGATACAAGAATTTCTACCCCTCAAATTCCTTCCTGTATTTCTCCCATACAGCGCCCGCTTTAAAGGCCTCTATGCAGGCGTGCATCACGTCGTACTGCGAGAGGTTGGTCTCCATAATGGCGGTTATCACCTTTATCCAGTCCTCGGAAGGGGCTATCTCGCCCGCGCTCTTCTCATACCTTTTGAGGAAGCGGTCGAATTTGTCCTGCAACCGCAGCTCGCGCACCTTCTTGCGGTAAAGGATGGAGTCTTTCTTGAGGATGTCCTCGATCTGCTGCTGCCAGATCGGGCGTCCGCTGGTGGGAGTGAGTTCAGCCTCCTCCTCAGCGCTGCAATAGATATAGCGGGGGAACCTGTAGCGCGTCAGCAGCACGTCCCAGGAGAGCTTTATCCTCCTCTCCTTCTCCATGTTGATGAGGGCCGGTAATATCTTCTTGTAGATCAGCGTGTCCTTGTCGTTGCCGGATACTTCATGGGTGAAGTGGGCGATCAACTCCGTGAGGCGCACCTTGTCCGCGTTTAGCTTGGCGATATACTTGAGTATCCTGTCTTCCATGGCGGTAACCTCCTTTCAAGCATTCCGTGCAGAGGTATTGCTTTTATTTTAGCAAATCTTGGACACATAGCGTAAAAAAGCTTTACAATATAGCTTTGTGGAAAGCGGAGAAAAGCATTTGCAGCAGTTTGAGATTTTGAAACAGGACAAGCCCAACGGAGACGGCGTCATCATGAAGTACCGCACCCGCCGCGGCACCGACATCTACTGCATAGGCGTGCCGCTCTATTACGATTCCGGCGGCGACTGGGACCTCGGCCCCACCTGGTGCTATGTGGTGACAGGCGAAGAGCTCACCCTTATCGATACCGGCCAGTTCGGCAAGTTCGATGTACTGACCTCCATGCTGGGCCAGGCCGGCTTCGATGTTAAGGATATCAGGTGCGTCATCGTGACTCACGGGCACGAGGACCATGACGGCAACCTGCCTGAGGTGCTGGAAGCCAGCGGCGCCGAGCTCTGGGCGCATTACGCTTTCGACAACATGGTAGCCTACCACGAGGATATAGACGACGGCGCCGCGCATCCCGAGTTCCCCGGCTCCTGCCGCACCTGCCTGATGCCCGAGCAGTTCAACACTGTCTGCCGTCCCTACCACCGCAAGCGCAGCCAGCTCAGGGCCGCGTATAAAATAAGGGAGGGCGCGGCTTCACCCGACAACCGTTTCCGCTTCCTGCTCACCGCCGGGCATTCGCCTGATTCTGTGTGCAGCGTTTTCGAGGAAGAGGTCGTTTTCGGCGGCGACACACTGCTGGCCACCATCACCCCGCACCCCTCGCTCATGCTGGAGTATTACTGCAACAGGCGCATCCTGCCCACGGGCTATGGCGAGGACCACGGCGCCTACGGCCTGATGGCCTATATAAGGTCGCTGGATAAATTACAGAAGCAGTGCCGCGATACGGAATTGCTCCTGCCCGGGCACCGCCTGTTTGAGAAGGGCAAGCCCAATTACCTCAAGCCGGCCGAGAGGGCCTCTGAGATACTCGGCTTTCACATCGAGCGCTGCGGGAACATACTGAGGATACTGGACGGACGTGTGCTTGACCTCGACCAAATATCCATCGAGCTATTTGAACCCCGCCTGCGCCGCGGCTTCGGCAAGTACCTTTCCCAGCGCGAGGTCATGAGCCACCTCGAACTCCTCGCCGTCCACGGCGACGTGGAGTGGGCAGACGGAAGCAAATTCACCTCAAGATCGACAGGGTCCGAGAAATATAAGGACTTTTTCAGGAAGTTCATTAATATAACGTAGGGGTGGACATTGATATCCGCCCGCAGGGCGCGGCAATCTTGAAAAATCCAGACCGGTAACTTAACAGGGAGTCTAAAGAGGGACGCAGTCCCTCTTGAATAAAACCTCACCCGCTTTCCTTTTAGTGAGAGGGGTCAGGGGGAGAGGATATAAAGGAGGAAAACATGATAGTAATAACCGCAACAATGCGCGCCAAAGAGGGCAACGGCGACGACCTGGCCAGAGTCATCCAGGATTTCGCGCCCAAATTCCTCAAGGACCCGGGCTGCATCGACTACAGCGTCCACAGGCGTGCCGACAACCGCAACATCTTCTTCTTTTACGAGAAATATGAAAATAACGAGGCGCTGACCTTCCATTCGTCAGCGCCCCATTTCAAGGACATGTTCCGTGCGATGAAGCCTTTCCTCGATGGGCAGGCCGAGATCGCTATGTACGAGAAGATTTAGCCCGCGTGAATTACGATTTCATCATAGCCGCGAAAGCACCACCTACTACCATGCCGATCAGGACAAGGATAATAAACGGTATGATGGCGGCCACGATAACCGTGCCCACAGCCCTGCCGGTAGTGAAGTCGCAGGCCTGCCTGACGCCGATAACCGCGGCGATAATGGTCCATACCATGGTCACGAAGGGGATGATTGGGCCTATGAAAGGTATGAAGGCCAGGATATTCAGCAGTGCCGGCGAGTCGGCGAAGCCCAGCACGCGCAGAAGTTCGCCCAGAGTTGACTTGGTATTGGGTCCCTTGAAGAGCGTCGTGCCCAGCCAAAAACAGAGCAGGGAGAAGATGAACCAGGCTATTAGTGAGCCGATGGCGCCGGTGACCAGGTTGGTGAAAAATAAGCCGATACCGCCGGCCCCGCCCTTGATGAGGCCGCTGATGCCGTGTCCGATGCCTGCGCTGAGGCTGGCCATCACCACTACCAGCAGCGCCTGGCCTGTCGCGCCCGAATCCGCTTCCACCTCTTCGTAAAGCTGTGATTCCAGTTTGGCTGCGCGCATCATGCGCGGGAATAAAGCTCCGGATGCCATAACTAACCTCCTTATTAATTCAATCGCCTATTATAACACGAGAGGGGTGGGTTGTTAGGAAACAAAAAAGTGCTATAGGAAGATCGCTTTACCCAAGCTGACCCACTACCCGACTTTGCATTTAAAGCGCAAAAAGCTGGAAGGGCAGGCTTAGAAGGGCAGCATCTTGAAGGACGAGGGCAGCCACAGGTAAACGAGGATGAGCACCGCCATATACACCAGCCATCCGAAGATGCAGGTGGCTGCCGCCTTGCCCGTATCGAAATCCAGCGTCTGCCTTACCGCGATCACGCCGGAGGCCAGCGTCCAGAATCCTACCAGCAGGGTGATCAGCCAGCCCAGCATGGGCATGAATATCAATATCCTCAGTACGCCGGGAGAGTTGGCGAAGCCCAGGGTGCGGGTGAGTTCGGCCATGCTGGCCCGCTCGGGGCCGCGCAGGAAGGTGGTGCCGGAGAAGAAGGTTATCAGCACCCAGGCGAACCATCCCACCAGGGAAGCCAGGAAACCGCTCAGCAGGCCCCAGAGGAACCAGACGGCGCCCATCCCGCCGATCAGCCCGGCCATGCCCATGCCGATGCCGGTGGCGGCGCTGGCCAGCAGGGCGACCATGATGGCGTGGGCCACGGCATCTTCCTCGGTCTCCATCTCCTCGTAAAGGCTGACATCCAGCCGGGCCGCCCGCATCATGCGGTTGAGTAGCTTTCTCCAGATATCCATATGAGTCCTCCTGGCGGGGGATATATCCACGCTTATTATAGCAGTTTGATATACCTGTAATTAATCCTGCCCGGCTGTGCTTTCTTGTTTGTGCCGGAATGACGGTGTTAAAATAACCGCTGGTTTATCCACCGGAGGACGGCCAATTATTATTCTGAAAGGACAGGCTGCTGATGACTGAATTCAATAGGTTCTTTGCGCCGCGCTCGCTGGCTTTCCTGGGCGCTTCCAGCGACACTAACAAATGGGGCTACCGCATACTTTCCAACATCGTTCATGGTGGTTTCCAGGGCAAGATTTACCCGGTTAACCCCAAAGGCGGTGAGGTGCTGGGCCTGCAATTTTATCAGAGTTTGGAAGAAGTGCCCGAAGTGCCTGACCTGGTGGTTATCGTTGTCCCTCCCGTTGCCATGGTTGACACGATTAAGGGGTGCATCAGCAAGGGGATAAAGGCCGGCGTGGTGGTAACGGCCGGCTTCGCCGAGGTCAATGAAAGCGGCGCGGCGGTGCAGGATGAGATGGTTGCGCTGGCGAGACAGGGAGGCATGAGGCTGATCGGGCCAAACTGTTTCGGCATCCTCATCCCCTCGGCTAAACTTTACGCGCAGATGCCGCCTATTTTTCCGCCGGACGGGCATATTGCCGTTGTCTCCCAGAGCGGTAACGTCGGTTTGACCATCGCCCGCAGGGCCATGGCCCATGATTTCGGCTGCAGCTGCATGGTCAGCATCGGCAACGAGGCTGACCTGCATGTAGAGGATTTCCTGGAATACCTGGCGGATGACGATAAGACCAGCGTCATCCTGGCCTACATCGAGGGCTTCAAGGACGGGCGCAGATTTTTCGAAATCGCCAGGGGTACGAGTTTAAGGAAACCTATCGTGATGATAAAGGTCGGTGAGACGGAGGCAGGGGCCTCCGCGGCCAGGTCGCATACCGCCGCCCTATCGGGCTCGGCGGAGGTCTTCAGCGGTATCAGCAGGCAGGCCGGCATTGTCAGGGCAAATAACCTGCAGGAACTGATGAACCTGGGCTACGGCTTCCTCTGCCACCCCATACCCAAAGGCAGGCGGGTCGGTATTGCCACTCTGGGAGGCGGCTGGGGAGTGCTGGCGGCTGACGCCTGCGCCAGGCTTGGTCTGGATGTCGTGAAGCTGCCGCAAGACGTCATCAAGGAGCTTGACTCATTCCTGCCCGGCTGGTGGAGCAGGAACAACCCTGTCGACCTGGTAGCGGGGTCGGCGGATGCCATTATGCGGGTAGTAGATGTCCTCGCCAGGTACGAGGGAATAGATAGCGTGATAGCCCTGGGAGTCCCTTTCCCCCATCTCGCCAGGATGACACTACCGACCAACGAAGAGGAGAAAAAGCAGGTAGTCCAGTTTATTGTTGAGTCATACAACAAGTCATTTAACGATATGAAGGCCATATCCGAAAAATACGGCAAACCGGTTATCATCGCAGCAGAGCTTCCCGCAACGCGGGCCGAACGTTCGTTTGATCAGGATATAGTGCGCTCTATATCAAAGCAAAACATGGTTTGCTACAGCATGCCCGATGAAGCTGCCATGGTGCTGAACTCCCTGGCCAGGTACGGAGAATTCATAAGGCGCGGCTGAGCGCGGTTTCGGTTTCAGGGAAGCGGCCTGTCCGTTACCATGTCCCACGTGCCATCGCAAACTGCTGACACGACCTTACAGTCTGTCACTATAACCATAGCATGGTGCGTGGTAATTACCTGTGCCGGCACCTGCCCCGTCCTATTGCCATGGCCCGGGTGGCCTGTCTGGAAGGTATAAGCTAAATTCCACGATTGGTCGTTGCCGGTTGCCTGCGCTTTAACCGGCGAAATGCTGCCATGGATGCCGTCAAACTTAAACGTAGCACTATTGAGTATCAAATCAGTGCCGAGTTTAACGGCCTGATCCTGCGTACAGGCAGGCGGCTTGCTGCCATCGTGAAAGAGGGATGGCCATTTTACGACCAATAATACTGTGCCGAAGACCATGCTGACAAGCAAAAAGCTGAAGAAAACGAGTATCAATGCTGTCTTGACAAGTTTACTTTCCATGGTTTCCCTGCCGGGCATACAATTATAGGACGCCTGCGGCGGACTGGCAACGGCGGCAGGCTTTGCGTGCCACCTGCACCGGTATATAATACGCTTAAGTTAAAGGCAGGAGGTTGAGATGCTTGAGACGTTGGTGCGTAACTGGTGGCTGGTTTCTTTACGCGGGCTGGTGGCCCTCATCCTGGGGGTGATCATGCTGGTTATGGAGCCCGTGGCCGCTGCAGCCTTCCTTGTACTTTTCATCGGCGCCTATGCGCTGGTTGACGGCGTTTTCGCCCTGATTGTAGGCGTCATCAACCGGCCGCCCCACAGGGACCGCGGCTGGCTGATAGCCGAGGGTATAATCGGCATACTGGCGGGACTTGCCATATTAGCGTCCCCGCTGCTGGCAGGTATCCTCATTATGTACATAATTGCCTTCTGGGCGCTGTTTACCGGCATACTTGAGATGGTATTTGCCATAGCACAGTGGAAGCAGCTGCCGGGTAGCTGGATGATATTGCTGAACGGCATATTTTCCATGCTGCTGGGCGCGCTGATCTTTGCCAATATGACGCTGGGAGCCTTGCTGATCGTGGTAATGATCGCTATCTACCTGGTGCTTTTCGGCGTGCTGTTGATAGCAATGGGGTTTTCGCTGAAGGGAGCCGACATTGAGAAATTGCGCAATGCAGGATTGGATATCAAATAGCTGAAACGTGCCAGGTTGGCCAGATAAGGGTAAAAGGATGGCGGAGGGGGCGGGATTCGAACCCGCGTTAGCGAGAAGCTAAAACGGTTTTCAAGACCGTCACCATCGTCCACTCGGTCACCCCTCCGTGGGACATAATAGTATATTTAAAGGTTGCCGGGTTATCAAATTGAAGGCTTTAATAGAGATGCAAGCGGTCAGTAAGAGTTCAGTCTGCTCTCGATTTCAGCAGCGCTGGGAAATGCGCCATCCTGCTTGCTCTTGATGATGCCATTAGAGTCAAGGAAAAAGGTCACGGGTATGCCGCTGGTAACGTTATAGGCCTGGGAAACAGTGCCGGCCTCGTCCAACGGGACTGTAAAAGTCCAGTTAGCACTTGTAATGGCTTCTCCTACAGCCTCTGGCCTGTTTGCGCTGAACCCGCCTGCGGCGCTGTTGATAACAAGCATGGCCACGTCGCTTTCAGGATGATTTGCCCTGACGGTCTGAAAATGGGGCATTTCCGCCATGCAGTAGCCACACGCCAGGTTCCAGAAATTGATGATTACCTTTTTCCCGCGCAAGGAGCTCAGGGTTACCTGGCTGCCGTCAGCGCAGGCCAGCGTGAAATCAGGCGCCGAATTGCCGATGGATGATCCAGCCGGCGCAGGCGTAACAAAGGTAGCATCCGGCGATGATTTTTCGTTGCCGTCAGCATCCCTCGATGTGACCTTGTAATGGAAAGTCGTTTGCGGTGCCAGGCCGTTAAGGATGACGTCGTGATATAACGCCAGGGTCGTGTCGGTTTGCGATGGCTGCAAGGTGCCGTAGCTTGCTGAGGTACCATAGCTTACCTGGCTGGTAGCCGGCTCATCGGTTTTCCAGGTTATCTCCGCCGAACCTCCAGTCACGGAACTGGAGATGTTCGATACCTTCACTTCGCTGATAACAGGAGGCGTGGTATCGCGTACCTCGGAAGTCCTGATCACTTCGGTAGCCTCCCGGCTGGCATCGGGCGAATCAGGGCTGTCGCCCAGCCTCGATTTGACCGTGATATGGTATGTTTTGCCCTGCTCGAGGTTGGTCAGATTAACGACGTGATCGGTGACAAGTGCATCGTCTTTGGCGTTTTCGCATAGCGTGCCGCCATCCAGGCAGTAAATAACGATGCTATTAGATTTCTTATCGGTTTTCCAGGTTACTGTGGCGCTGGTCCTGGTGATATCTGAATACTGGATATTGGATATGGTGGGTGCCTGGGGTGAATCAACCGGTTGAGTAGTTGTTGGTGGCATCACGGCCGGGGCGGGCGTTTTTAGCTGGTCCATGATGAAGACGATGCTTATAATTATGACTCCTAATAGGGCAATCAGGGCGAGTAGAATCGGCAGTGGCGAACTCTTTTGTCCTGGCCTTGCTCCCTTCTCTTCATTTTCACGGGTCTTTTTTCCCTGTTTCCTGCCCTTACCCGGTATTTCTTCAATAAATCCCGGTGCCGGGGCAGGGTAGGCCATCTCGTAGGGCTGCACGGCAGGCTGGCCGTAGTACTGGTCAGGCTGCGGGTTATAGGCCGGGTAAGGTTGCGAGGCATAGGCAGGGTAAGGCGGCGCAGCGGCTGTCATGGTCTTGTACCGGTCTGCGGCTTTGATGTATGCTATGGTTTTTTCAGCAGGCAGGCGGTTACAACCGCATGTGGGGCAGACCCTGCTGCGGTCCGGCACGGGGTTGCTGCAATTCGGACAAATACGCAGGTCATGCGTATAAGGCTGCGAAGCAGTACCTTGCGGTACAAGTTGCCCGGGACCCACCTGGGGGAAAATATTCTCGGGAGGCGTCCTTCGCGTTTGTGCTATTGTTTGCTCAGATGCCGCGCCTGTGCCTCTCTCTGCCATCCTTCTATATGCTTCAGCCTCAATCGTCTTATCTTTGCGTATGAAGTTTTGTTGTAAGGTGCTGCCGCCGCCGAATTTACCGTGTATAGGGCACATGCTGGATCCCGGCGGGATTGGCGTACCGCACTTGGCGCAGACCTTTTGCGTCGAGAACTCCTGTGCAGCCGCAGGTACAGAGGCGTAAGTTGCTTCGCTGTGGGCCGGTTTCATCATGCCATATCCCTGGGTGGGCGTCATGGTAAAGCGGTTGCCGAGTTGGCCGCAATAGGGGCATTTCCTCTGGGTGGGGTCTATCCTGTTGCCGCAACTCGGGCAGGCGTATCTGCTGGCAGAGTATTCTACCGGCAATACAGCAGGCGCAGTGTGAGCATCCGCCAAATACTTACCCGGCTTGAAAGAAGGATCTTTCTTGCCGCAATGAGTACAGACGGCTGTATCGGGTGATTCAATCACCAGGTGACAATAAGGGCAGAACCTCGCGCCGCATTTCTGACAGGTTGTGGTGTTGGGTTCATTGATCTCACGGCACCTTTGACAGATTATACTGGGCATTAATTATTATCCATGTGAAACGGCCTTCAATGCTATATTAAAGGTAAGACAAGCTATCTTATATGTCAAGTTTAGCGAATAGCCCATAAATATAAAAAGTGGCTTGATAGATGTAACGGTCTGCTTTGAAGATAATTAATTGAGATCAGTACGAGTTAAGCATAAATTCCAGTTCACCCGGCCCGGTGAACATGCCCTGCTGGACCCTGCGTATGACGCCGTCCTTGTCGATAAAATAGGTCTTGGGTATGCTGGTAAGCTCGTATTTATTGAAAGCCTCTTCACCCGGATCGAGGCAAACGGTGAAGTTGTAATTGCCGTTGGAGATAAATGAGCGGACAAGCTCCTCTTCAGACTGACTACCAGCCACAGTCAGGAGCATGACCTCGTTGCCGCTGCTGTATTTGTCCCAGATGGCCTGGAAATGGGGTGTCTCAAGCTTACATGGTGTGCACCAACTGGCCCAGAAATTGAGGATAACCTTTTTCCCGCGGAACTGGCTGAGTGAAACATCCTCGCCTTTGAGGTTTTTCAGGGTGAAATTTGGTGCCCTACTGCCCATGTACGGCGACGCGCCGGTCTCCGGTTCCGTCTTAAATACGTAGTCGTCCGACGTCTTGGTCATAGTATTGCCGGAGGCATCCCTGGAGATGAGCTGGTAGTGGTAAGTAGTTGACGGCGAAAGACCGCTGAGAAACACGCTGTGGACGGTGTTGAATTTATCAGTGAACCCGGATGGAAACTCATCGCCAGTGCCCGGTCCGTATTTAACCTGGGACTTGGCCTTCTCATCAGTTCTCCAGGAGATCGTGGCCGTTGTATCGTCCACCGATACGGCGGGTTTACCATCAAGCTCGGGCGCAATGGTATCGGCGGCCGACAGGAGCGTCTGAAAGGTCTTTTCCAGCTGGCTAACGTTTTTAGCAGTGTCTTGACACTGGATTTTAATATGATAGTTCTCCCCGCTTTCCAGTCCTGTCAGCGAAACCGAATGGTTAACTTCTGGCTTCGTTGAAACCTTGATAATTCTTGTTTCGCCCGTATCAGTTTTATAGTGAATTTCGCTGATGCAGGGTTCGCTGGTTCTCCACGTGATGGTTGCCCTGTGATCGCTGACGGATTTAATCTCGGAGGCGTATATTGTAGGCGGTGTGCTGTCTGAAGGCTGAACTGGAGGCGTGGGGACCTGGTTTGCCGGTACTGCGGCTATGGTGGTATTGGATGCAGGCTTTGCAGCGGTATTGCCCGGGCTAAAGATATTAGATAGCCAGGCCAGCGGGTTAATGGCGGGTTGAGTCCGTTGCGAGGTGTTGGCGGGTTGGGCCGGTTCTGCTGGTTCCGCTGGCCTGATCATCTCAGGCACCGTG
>Ga0315273_10005946_pt1 | contig 15139 bp, 15 predicted proteins | sample YL17G02_0_MG_FD_205753 | JGI IMG/M metagenome (GOLD analysis project Ga0315273, IMG submission 205753) | Sediment microbial communities from Yellowstone Lake, YNP, Wyoming, USA - YL17G02_0 | ecosystem: Environmental > Aquatic > Freshwater > Lake > Sediment | place: USA: Wyoming | collected...
TCCAAGCGCCACTGAAAACGATAACTTCGTCGGAATTGCAGCAATGCTTGAAATGGGAATGGCGGTAGCCGCTACTGGAATCCATGTAACTTTAGCATAGTAATCAGCGGTAGTACAATCCGCAGATGCAACCACAAGCGCCTTACCATCAAGTGTTTCATTAGAAACGCCATTTGCAGCAAGTGACAACGTATAATTACCCATTACCTGAAATCTAGGAACATTAATTTGTAAATAGTCTACAATAACGCCAGTATTATCACGAACCTGAGCAATTAGAGTCAAGTCTACCACACTAGGGGGCGTAGTTGATTCAATGGTAATTTGATCCGAAGTTGTAGACGTAATGTAAACCGCATCTACCTTTTGCGATCCACCACCAGAAACAGTAATGGTTTTAGTAGAGGGGGTTACGGTTTGAATTGTACCGTCGGGTAGGAAAACCGTTACATCGCCAATAGGAGTTAATGTAACTAAACCATCACCAGCAGTTAGTTGAACGCATTCAGTCTGAGTTACATTAACCGCACCATTCTTTACCAACTGTCCAGCATTAATAGCTAAAATTGTTTTACCAAAAATAGCTTGCTCAATTTTAACTTCCAGTACACGGTCATGAATATACGTATAAAGCAATGGGTTGTTAATTCCACCTCTGACATCAGTCTGAGCAGTTGTCAAGGTGAAAGCGGAGGTAATATTAGCCTTACCAAAAGCTAACGCTTCTCCCGTATTTGGGTCGCGTAATACTGCGTCCGCGACACTCACAAGAAATTCATTATTTGCCATATTTTTTACTCCTTATTTTTTTATTATTGGGCTACTTGAAAAACTTCACCCTTTTTTACGAACTCATCTTTACTTATTAAAACACTATCATATCTACCAGAAGATTTCTTTGAGTTATACAAATAATGTTTTATTTGTCCACCCTTTATACTTATTTGTCCACTAACCTCTAATGGTCTATACACATCGTAATCATGTAAAGTTATTAACTTTTCCATTTGATTTCTAAATTGGTAAATAGTATAATTTTCTATTTCTGGTAAAGTTTTTTTCATCATAGAACAAAATGTAAATACTTCATCTGCAAAATTAACATTTGGAGCATCTTTATTTATAAAAGCAAGCTTATCTTCTAATTCTGGATTATACGATTCTACGTACTCCAAAGATAAACCATTTTGTTCTAGTGAAATAGCCCTTATATCCTCAAAATCACTTTCTGTTATTGACACATCTCCAGTTTTAATCACAATATCAAAATCATCAGAATCTTTAATTTCTTTATAATTAAATTCTATATCATCTTCTCTAAAAAGATATTTTAAAAGTTTTAATAATTCTTTACCCTTATCTTCTGCATCAACTCCACGTTGAACTATATACAACAAAAATTTTAAATAACTCATTTTTAATATATTTTTATCTGGTATATAGTTTTTAGGATACGCAAAATTACGATAAAAAAGATTCTGAATTTCTATGTCTTTTATTTTTATGGGGTATATTTTTAATCCTTTATATTCTTGTGGATAGCCCCAAATGTCACATTCCTCTCTATATATTGATCTGATTGAATCATTCATTTTATCCCAACATATGATTACACATTATGAGCGCTCTCCCCTTCATTGGAATAGTACCTATTATTATTGCCTTACTTCTATTTTGTCTAGCATCAAAATACAATCTTCCAACACCAGTAATATCAGCGCCATTAAAAATTTCAATCAATTTTTGAGTTATTGTATCAATTCTTGTAGTATAATTTGCTAAAGTATTTATTTTGTAATGGGAATATACTTCAAACCCCATAGTAACATGACCATAAATATGATTAGTTGGTATTAATTCTATAGGGGTTATCCTCAAAACAGTAGACTCGTGTAACCAAGAATCGTCTTGTCCCACATCCATAAACACTCTAAAATCTGTTATATTTTCTTGTCCAGCGTATATTAAATCCGCCTTTTCAGCACGAGTTAAATCTGCTCTTGAATAAGCTTTCGCTTCGTTATATTTTAATAGTTTCCAAATTAACTCGTCATTTTCCATTAAATAACTAATACAATTATAAGATAATAATGGAAGATTAGTAAATTTATTATATTGTTCTTGATTAATATCTGTCATTTTATCACCATGCACCACGCATCTCTAGCTGAATTTGTCTTGCAAAACTTCCAGAAGTACAATTAATTACCAAGGGATAATCTAAGAAAAATTCTTTATTTTCAATAGAGAAATTATTTCCACTCCCTGTCGTCAATGCATAATGATCAATTGGAACATTTGCATTAGCTAGAGTCATTGTAAATGTATTTGCTTGAACTGAACCGTTGGTATATAAATAAACATCATAGTCAATCTTATCATTTTCTAATATATAATCTGGATTGGGCGTTATTCTTATCTGATAATCCGTAATTGCAGACGCAGAAACATTGATCAATAATGATCCGCTTACTGCGCTATTACTAGTCATTGAAACCGTAGCTATACAAGAACCAGCGGAAATTAACATTATTAATCCGCTACCAGAAACAGTGGATACTTGACTATTACTAGTTACGTAGCTCAATGGTCTAGTTACTGCCGTATTATTAAAAGTAAGCACAGAATTTAGTTGAATAGAATCCGATATGCCACCATTTATAGCGGATGGACTTATGGTAATTCCATAAACTATTTTATTGTAATCTGCTATTCCTAAGGTTATATCGTCTGTTTCTGTATTTACAAAATTCCCGCCCATTGATAAAGAAAGCATGGATGCAGATTCATCGTCTAACGTTTGTTGATTCAGATAACTTCTCAATCCATCCCCGAACACTTTAAACGCTATTCTATTTTGAACGCTACCAAATAAAAATCTTTGATTTCCTTTTATTTTTTTTGTTTTGTCGTTTAATTGAGAAAAAACCTCTATATATCCCTGAGGAGTAACTGGATTATAAGTCCCAACCTCATCTCTAGGACGACTGATTTTATATTCTATGGAACAAGGCTCTTCATAATAAACACCATTTTCATCAACCCATCTAAGACGATTATTACATCTTCTTATAGTGCAACTAGCGGTAAAGTTTTTTACAACTTCACTATTAATTACTATCCAATAATTATTATTGAAAAAATATTTTGTACCAATACTAGTAGCATGTTGCAAATCTCTGAATATAATATTTTTAAAGTCGTCACCCAATTTTTCGCCAGTATACGTATTAACTCCCCTGTTTACCCTTACATCTATATCCACATAAGAACCAGATGCGAATGGATATTCTTCTTGTACTGCAAACGAATCTGGCGCATTATAAAATTGTTCATTAACAAATGCTTGATATTCGCTTAATATTCCACAACCAGTAGTATCATTATAGATGTTGGTCATAGCTTCCATATATTTATAAGCCATTCTTAACCTCCATCAAATAATTGATTTTTCCATTGCGACCAGTTATTATGTCTAAGACCATAATCAACCATTAATTGAGAAATTTCTTCTTTCTTAGAATTATAATAATCTTGTTTCGCTTTTAAATTTTGAGCTTGACTATAAGTTTTAAAGTCATGATCTTGAATCAGATTGTCCATTTGCAAAACATTCTGTACCTGTTTTTGCATCCAATATTTAACCATCATTTGTGCTAATATATTTTTATTTTCTTGATTTAATGTTTGCGTAAAAGTTTGCGTAGTGGAATTATAAATTAAAGATTGATTGCAAACAGTAAAATCTCCAATCGCAAATACTAACCATCCTTCAAGATAATTGTTAAAATCTGTTATAGAGGTCTGATATAATGCTTGTAACTGATAATCACTTTGTAACATCATAAATAAATCAAAAATATCAGTAAAACTTGTTCCCGCCATTAGACCTCCTTTCTTACTTCAAATTAAAAACCTCTATTTTCATAGAGGTTATTGATAAAACATAAATTTTATATTTCCTTAAGTATCAAATTAATTGGTGCATCTGCTATTACTTGATTAATGGGAGACCCATTATTACCTCTGCGTAATTTTAAATAATTCCAACCAAAAAATGTCAATGGATCAACAGACAACGCCATTGGACTCCCCGAAAGCGTATACAAAACCTCTCCACTAGAATTATACAACGGATAATATGTAACACCATCATCAGAACCTAAAAATGTTAAACTCGTAGAAGTTAAATAACTACCCGTTGTTATACCAGTAAGCATATATTGATTCATTTTTATAGCATCACTTTGAGATGCGCCAACTACTATTGTTGTTGTTTTTGTTAAAATACTACTCATATATTTTCCTCCTACGAAATATTATTCTATTTCTTTTGTTTTTTTATCGCTTAAATTTCTCAAGTATTTAGATTCTTCTACTTTTTTAATTAAGTCAAATCCAACAACTCTTGATAATCTATCAACAAAATTTAAATCTATATCTCTGCCATTTACCATTTCAATAATGATAAGATTGCAAATACTTTCTTGCTGTTTTTTGTTCGCAGTCTTAAATAAATTAACCGCATCAGATTCGTTACCTTCTAATATTCTTTCCATGTTTTCTTTAGTAAGTAACTTAGTATACAATTCGTCTAATCCATGTCTACGAATAACTTTTTTATCTAAGATCATAAATAAACCATCATTTAAAAAATTTTGATGATTTTCAATTATGTCAACTAAATCGTAATAAAGGATTCTTTTAACTTGACCAAATTTTTCAAAATTAAATGATTTTCCTCCCTTACCCCCCATTTTCGTGCTTAAGGTTAAAGTATGAGAACATAAACTCATTACTTTTATATAAGCATCATGATCTATTTTTACTTCATCGTCTTCTATGTTTTCCGTTTCTGGTATAGAATTAACTTTTTCTCCCATTAATTTTTCAACTAATTTAGTTAAATTTTCAACTTGTTTCTTTAAATCTTCATTATTTTCTGGTAATCTTTTTGATTTTGTAGTTGTAACCATTTCCTCTTTACTCCTCTGAACTAAAGTTGTAGATAGGGGATTTCTCCCCTATCTATTTTATAAAAAATTATATCGTGATTACGCCAGCCACCGCATTGGTAGCCACGCCAACACCCCAAGATTTCCACAAGGTGGAATTCTGAGTTAAATTGGCGTTCTGGAAAGTAGAATCTGTATTAGACAGGGTAGAACCTTCCAAGACAAGTTTGATAAGCTTCTGTGAAGTAGGTGCTAAAACCCAAATATAAGCGTTGCTCAATGCAGTCCCAAAGGGAGTGGCAATATCAACTACTTGCGGCAGAGCAAGAACATCATAGCCAAAAGCAGTTCTAACATAACCTAACGTCATATACTCATCATTCAGAGTGTATCTGTAATTAGCGTCATCGGGTAACACATTGACTAATCCCAACTGAGTACCAACAATAATTGCCTTCGCTCCACCAGACCAAGCAGTAACTTGCTGACAAAGACGCACAAGGTTAGCCTGTGAATAACCGCTAATCTGCAAACCAGTTGTTGCAGTCGAAGAAAGATTAGCCATCGCCGTAGCAAAAGCATTATAAGCATCAAGAGTCATAGCGGTTTCCATTGATCTCACAACTTTAGCAACAAAAGCAGCTAAAGATTCTTTTCCAGCTAACACTTTATATAAACTAACCTGTACGGTTAATTCGTGCATTACTGGAAGAATAGTAACCTGACCTCTGAACTGCTTGTGAACTTCTGTGCTTTTCTGTGACTTACCATGAACGGAAACCACAAACAAATCACGTGGTTCTATTTCAAATGAGGCAGAATCTCCCCAACCAATTGTTCTAACATCTGTGTAAAGACCAATGGTGTCAATAATTGACTCTGGTAAAATCATGTCAATCATCGCACTAACAACCGCGAAAGAAGCCCAAGAGATCATAGGATTAGTTACCCACTGTTCCAAAGGAAGTTCGTTAAAATTCTGAACTCCTGAAACTCTCACGATTTCTTTGCGTAAAGCCGCATTCATCAAATCTTCTTTTTCAGAAAAGCTAATGGGTTTACCATCTTCTTTTACTGTTTGAAATTCTACGTTTTTCTTACTGGTCTGTGACAGATAATGATACCAATAGTCACGAAACATAAGATATGGGCCAAGATTCTTTTCTCCGCCAGCGAAAGTAATAATGTTACTTTGAGTTTTCATATTTATAATATTCCTCCTAATTATTTTTTTATGTTAGTTAGCGATAACTACCATTTTGTAGGCAGTGATTCTCTGTGAATCAATAGCACCAGAACCAACGCTAACATATGTGGTCGCCAAATACGCCAATGAAAGCGCGGAAGCCGTTTGAGAAGAACCCCAAACCAACTTATAAGTTGCGGCAGCGGAATTAGCAAAAGCATTGCTTGATTTACTATTATAAAATGCGTCTGCCGTCATAGTAAGAATATCGCCCACCTGTGGTTTGAATGCATCAAATACGGTAAACCCAGGAACATAGAAATCCTGTGGGTCTACGTCAATGCCTTTGAACTGTTTAGTTCCGGCAGTAGTTACAACAATTTCTGGACTATAGCACATCCATAAATTATCATTGGTACTGGCGGTAGTAGAGGGTGAGGTAGCCAACCAAACTTCGCTCAAACCAGTAGTCGAAGACTGAGTATCCAGACGGAAAACGAAACCATTATCCATGTCTGTCGAGCCGACCTCTGAACCACTAACTGCGCTACGATTAAGTGAACCAATATCCTGTGCTGCAATTTTATTGGGAACGAGAATTGCGTGTGTAGTCATATTTAAAAAATCCTCCTAACAAATTTTATATTAAAAATTAACCCCATAAGGAGTTACTTTGCTTGTCTGATCTGCCAACAAAAGGCATACCAATTCTCATAATACCTTCATTTACTTTTTCGGCATTATCTTTCTTTGCGAAATCAAAAGCAATCGCTTTGCAATGATTTTTCCAAGACTCAATGTCTTTCAATGCAAATTTATCCGATTCGGTTTTCATTTCTTCCATTTTTTCTTGAGGAATGTCAGCAGATAACTCCATCTCTTTGAGAGTCTTTTCTACTTCAAATTTCTTTTGTTCCTCTTCTGCTTTTGCCTTTTCCGCCATATATGCTTTTTCTTTTTCTTCCATTTTTTCCATGCACTTAGACATCTTGCACATTCTACTATATAATGCAGTCATACCCTTGCAAAAATCTTTGGATTCAAAAGCATTGGCAAATTCTTCTGTCTCACCTTCGTCCGCAACTTCACTCCATTTTGACGTTTCATTTTTTAGAAACGATAAAACGGCTTCCATATTGGCATCATTTGACATTTTTTCTTTATCTTCTTCATCTTTGTCTTCTTTTTCTTCTTCTTTCTTTTCTGCGTCTTTACTGTCGGTATTTTCTTCCATTTTTTCAGGTTCTTTTTTTTCTTCTTCGGAAGCCATTTCTTCTTTTTTATCTTCTGGTTTTACTACTTCTTCTTCTTTCTTGTCTTCGGCTTCCATTTTTTCTTTTTCTCCCATATTTTTCTCCTTCTCAGATTCATCACTGGTTGTGGAATCCGCATTTTTATTATTACCTTCTTCGAAATATGACAAATGTTTGTCATCTATTTCATTTAATTGGTCTAAAATATCTTTGCTCCATTTCAAACCATCATTACCACCGTAAAGCAGGAAAGAAATATACTCTTTATTTGGTATTTCTTTATCAAAATTGTCTGCTTTATGTTTCAAAAAAAAGTCATAAATATGCCTTATTTTTTGTGGTGTTATATTATTATTTTTTATTAGAAACCTAGCGATTGCCAAATTAACTGAATTGCCCCCCGTTCCATTTTCTTTGTATAAATCAAGCCCTCTTTGAGCATTTGTTTTTATATTTTGGGATATTGTAAAATCAACATCATCATATCGTAATGAAAATTCTTTTTTATAAGCTTCTTGATATTCTTGTTGATCATCTGAAAACTGTAATACCGAACTATTAGCTCCGGGTATAGCTGGAGTAATAATACTGCCTAACACAGTAATCGCCTCATAAACATAATTTTTTAATTCAGTCAAACCATCTTCTCTTTCGACAGAATCTGAAACGGTTATTTCTACTGAAACTGGTTTTATGTTTCCATCACGTTTAAAAAATTCTAGTAACCGTCCGCTATATTTTTTCCAAACATATGCAATGGTAGAAAGCATTATTCTCCCGTCATCCATTGTTTTTCTTTTTATTTCAGCTCCTTCTTTTACAAAGCCAGCGGGAACTTCAAGAGAATCGTGAGTCCCTATATCGTTAAATGTGGAATCATATTTCCACACCACAGGCTTGTTGTAAATTGTATTCGCCGTCTTTTCTAGCACTTCGGGAGAAACCGTCATGTTATGCTTATTTAAGCCACTTGCAAAAAAATCAAGACTCAATATTGCAAAACTTGAATCTGGATTTTGATCTTCTGTTAGTTCTACGTTTTCTACTTCAAAACTTAATCTTTCCAATTTTCCTCCCTTCTGGAATATTCTTTTTTATTCCTAGAATGATTTTACAATTTTCAACCAAAAAGGAAAATTGTCTAAAACCTCTTTTAATAATGGTGTATTTACAAAATAATAATATTGATTATCTTGATAAATCATTGGAATATGTAAATTAGTTTCTAAATATTTACCAATAAATTTGTTACATTTAAACCAACTATTAAGTTGTTCTTTTGTAGGATTCAATATGTACAAATCTATCCTCCGAAAGTCGCGTCGAACAAAACTAAGTCTTTACTTGCCTTTACCTTTTCCGCAAACGCTTGGGCAGAATCCTCTTCCTCAACCTGCTCGTTCAGCATATCCATCAAAAACGGCAAATCAATAAAAGATTTTTCATCAAACGCTAAACTATAAATCGCCTCAATTGATTCTGTCGTAGCAACCTCCGTGTCAACAAAAGCGTCTGCAACAGTACTCACATCAAATAACTTTAGATTGGGAGAATCAATTTCTTCTAAAGAAACCATTCCCCCAATCCTATCGTTAATATGTTGCATAAATTTATCTGCATGTTCTTTTTCTTGATTCGACTGATCCTTGAAATATTTTGCTAAGTTTTTTAATTGTAAGTTTTCGAAAAAGGAAGCAATTTGCATGTACTTTGTAACATTTCTAAGTTCGTGAGAAATTTGTAAGTTTAAAACTTCATTTAATTCCTGAGATAATTTCACAAAATTTACCTCCTTATATGTAAAATTTTACCAAACCAGCCAATTAATTATGTCATTAGTTTTCATAGCATAACTAGCCGTAGTATCACCATATAAAACTAAACTTCCATTTGTGTTTACGACGTAAGCATGAAGTATCAAACTACCAGACTGGTTAATGTTTAGCACATAACCAACTACAGCTCCAAGAGTAGTCACGATAGTCACAACGCTTGCATTGGAATTACTGGCGCTTACCACCAATTTACCCGTTGCTCCAACCGTAGTTTTAGGCGTACTATCAGTCTGTAAACTCTGAACCACTGTACCCAAGTTTACATTCTTTGACGCTCTGTTCATTTTATTTATTTTAGCTGCATTAGCATTTGAGATAGGCATAGTTTACCAAACCATCCAATTAATTTTATCGTTCGTTTTAATAGTCAAAGAAGCTGTTACATCACCATATAAAACTAAACTTCCGCCCGTATTTGTAATGTAACCTCCACTCACTCTGCTACCAGATTGAATATAATTTAAAACATATCCTGCAACAGATGATAACCCACTAACAATTGTAATAACGCTTGCATTTGAATTGCTCGCGCTAACTGTAAGCACTCCACTAAAACCAAGCGCAACCTTTTGTGCCTGACAAGCGGAAGTCAATTGCGAAATACTAACATTGTGAGATACAAGTGAAGCGCTATATGTAGCACAGGCAGAACTTAAAGTAATAAGCGAAGCCGTATGTATTGCGCAAGCTGAATTCAATATAGTTACAGAAGCAGAAAGCATCGCAACCGTCGAAGCAGAAGCGGTGACATCCTCTGTTTGTAATTGCTGAATGATCGTACCCAAATTAACATTTTTAGACGCACGATTCATTTTATTAATCTTTGCGGCATTTGCATTTGAAATTGTCATAATTTTTAATCCTCCTAAATTTATAAAACATTTTATCTTTTCAAAGTTGACTTTTAATCAACTTTATAATTTAATTACACTTTCCCTCCTTTGGCTACATTACCTCCATCACTACGAGTTTGTTCGCCAGAATCGGTTAATTCAGAATCTTTCTTTTGAGGACGACCAGTTGTTTGCTCTTCTTTGCTTATTTGCGAAGCTAATACAATAGGAGTTAGTTTATCTACCCAATCTGTATTTTGACATTCCTCTAATTGTCTTTGGAGCGTTATTGGATTCATACCAATAGCCGCCGCAATTTTTTGCGGTAATACAACACCTATGCTCGCTAAAGTCATAGCAGTATCTAATCTTCTTTGTCTATCATTAAAAAATTGAGTTCCTTCAAAATGAAATCTAAATTTATAATTTTTTGTTAATTTATTAATGTGATAATTCATAAAATCTTCAAATTGAGGATATAATGCATTCATTAATTGCTCATCAACATTTAATGATAATTGAGTTTCTATTGTGTTCATTTTAAGGTCACTAGTAAAAATTAGATTGGTATTTACTCCGCTGGTTGCTAAAGTATTTTTTAAATAACTATTATAAACTGCATTCTCCGCAGGAAAAGCAACTTGTTGCATATTTTCTAATGGAGCGGCAGCTACTTTTATACTGTCACCAATTGCAGATTTAACTAAAGCCAAAAATTGACCAAGGGTTTGTGGTAAAATATCAAATTGATCTTTTATTTTAGCCGTAGCATCCTTAATCCGGCCAACTTGACCTATTATCAATCTCGCCGCAACACTCATATTAATATTTTTTTGTAAGGCTCTCATCGTTCCTTGCTGTACCAAGTCAAGAAATAATCCGCTAAAAAACGGAAGTCTTGTAGCAGAAGAAGGATTCATTTTCCAACACCAACCAACATCTACTGGTATATCTTGCCAATAAACCCAAGATGAATTACCTCTATTGGTTGGCGATAAAGATGGAACATAAATATCTTTTCCATTATTTTTTACCCAATAATCATTATATTTTTTCTTAAAGAAAGGTGGATAAAGATCAATATCAACTCCGGGTTGTATAAACCAATACATATTCAAAGAATACAATAAACCATAATCCCAACGACCCGTGATCATTGTGTAATTTGGAGACGATGGCATTTCTTGTAATATAACTTTAGTTCCATCATATCTAGGACAACAAAAATATGCTTCATTCCTTAATAATTCATTGGTTACTAAAGTAAATTCTTTTTTATAATCAAATGAATCTGTAAATTGTTTTAATATATCTAAATCTTTTTGATATTTTGGAGATTTATATTCATTAGGTTTACAATTAATGCTTTCGTATGTAAAGTCAAACGCTAATAAGTTTCCTAAATAGCTTAATAATCTTTTATATGGTTGTGATTGTATTTCGAAATCTTGACTGAATGCTTGTAATGCCAATTCCGAATCTTTAGGACTCTGCATTGCATCCGCCAAAGAATCTTCTGTTGCTTGCAAAGGATTTAAAGATACATCTTTCATCCTTTGATTAAGTAACATTGGAGTTAATATACCGGGATACATAGATTGAGCAAATGTCAATACATCCCAAACCTCTTGCTGTGAAAGCAAAATTTTATCATTATTTTCTTCTATTTTTTTTCTTGCCAAATCAATTTACCTCCTTTCTTCAAGGTTATACTACTTGCATCATTTTCATAAGTTCTGTGAAATCATCTGAATTGTCGTTTTCTTGTAGTAAATCTTTATCGAAATGTGATATAATCCAGTTTGCGTAACTAATTGCAGAGTAACGGTCTTTGTATGTGCCTGATTTTTCTACGAGTTTGATAAGCCCGTTTACAAGGGTCATGTCGAGATTAATGCATTCTCCTATTAATAATCCAGTTTGTATATATGGATTCATAAAATATGCGAATATCTCTGAATCGTCTGGATTATTTATCATTTCTTTATTTGATTTTAATAAGTATTCTTCGGCTTCACCATCCGAAATAAGAAAATTCCATAATTTTTTTTGTAATGAACTACGAAATGCAACCGCTATCTGGTTATTAAGACTTTGGGTGGCCGAAATTGGGAATATAACTTGTTTCGCTCCTAATCCCAAAGTACGTTGTTGGAGTTCTTGTCGAACTTTTTCATCTATGAATTGAAATTGAGGGCCAACCACTGTAAAAGCAGGAAACTCAATTCCCCGCTCGTCACATACTGTCACCTGCGAAAGAGCATCATAAATTGCAATTCCAGCGTTCATCATATCCAGAACTAAATAATCCGCCTCAAAATCTTCGAATAATTCTTTTATTCTTTTAGCTTGAACTAAAGTGTTCGTGCCTTTGAAACTTTCCGCATACAAAAGTTGACGATTGTACCCCTTTCCTAATAATGGCAAACAACGAATAGCACCATTAATACTAAGATCGTTTACTTTATTAGCGCGAGTAGCAATGTCACATGTTATAAAACGTATTTCACCTTCTGTTTTTTTAATTTCGTAGGGATTTTTTTTAGTATATGTATCACTTTTTTGGGGATAAAATGCTTTTTTAATATTTCTATTAAATAATGTTGATTTAAAATAACTTTTACCTGAGCTTCCAGAGGGTACGTTGAGGTACTCATGTTGGACGCTGGTTGCATCCATGTCCGCCATTTCATTTTTTAACATAGTTTCTGACTTTATATTATGATGTAATGTAATTAGATAATCGAAAGCTAAAAACCCCGTACTTTCATCGCCATTTACAACTCGCATAATGCATGATTTTGTCATCTCATACCAATATTCAGATTTAAACCAAGCGCTGGTAATAAAAGCAATTGCTCCCTCTTCTTTTAAAAGAGGATCATTTCTATACTCTAACTTGTCCTTGAAGGGCGGATTACGAATTTCAAGAAATGGTTTAATTACAGAATCCAAGATTTCCTTTGGTATCAATCTACTTTCTTCTACCAGAATAAAATTCGCTCTATTTCCGCGCGAAGAGTCGCTACTTGGCACTATTTTTATAGTGCTACCATTATGAAAAATTGCTTGATAGTTATTTGCATTGTAGGTAATACTGTAAATTTCGCGAGCAACATTTGGATAGTTATCACGTAAACTCGTAAGCTTCTCTGATAGAACCAAACCGCCTTGTTTTAAAGTTTTGCCGCAGACTACCACTTTTATGCCCGGATATAAAGTACACAATGTTAAAGCCCATACAGCTAAAATCCATGTCTTACTTGCCGCTCTACTTGCGACAATATAACTTAAATTACATTTTTGAAGCATCCAGATCATTAGGATTTCGAATGGATGTAGGTGAATTCCAAAGTACGATTCGATCAATCTGACAGGATTTCTTCGCATAAAAGTAATCCAGCGTTTCAAATGTTCTTTACGTTCTCCCTCTATTTTATCATGACGCGTCATATCTTTTGGTTTTACGGACAAACTTTTAGAAGATGCATTCTTAATTTGTTGATTGCGATACGGACGCGGACTAGTCGGAGACATATTCTAATGTATCCTTATCCATTATCAACCTCGTCTAACGCATCAACAATATTGTCAAAATCACTATCGTCATTACTGTCTTCTTCATCTTTTCCAATGTTAAAGTCCCTCGAAAGCCCCGTGAAATTTCTCAAACTTCTGACTAAATATTTTTTCCAATATACGTCAATTTTGTCGTAATCTTTGAAAAGAGATTTGTCCTTATAATAATCTGCTGGTTCATTCTGCTCAATTATCTTGATAAAATTAGAGAAGGTATCTTGCGACTTTCCAGAATTCAATGCATTGGCCTTTGCCGGATCAAGACTCGCCGTGCGCATCAAATCCTGCTTTTCTTTGACTAATGAAGCGGTTGATTGACCTAATTCGCGTTTTTTTCTAATTTCTAGTTCTTTATGGCATAGCTCTTTTAGTAAAGAAATTTCGGCCTTGCTATCTGCACGGTGTGTTGCTTTCCAATCGCTCAACTCCCGTTCCAGAAAATCATAATCCTCAAACGTCATCCCGTTTCCCCAAAACGCATGCAAATAATCAATATCATTTTTCTCTAAATCATCTTCGCTCAATTCAGATTGAATCGCCTCAGTTGGTTCATGGAAAGTCATATCCAGCGTAAGCGAATCGCGTTCATACATCGCTATGTCCATTACCGCCATAATACGAGATTTATATACTCCGAAAAAAGGAGGCGCTGATCTACCCTTCGACTCAAACGTTGTCAAATGCTTAACCGCCGCATCAACCGCTCTTTCATCATATTTAATATTTAAAATCCTACAAGTCTTCAAAGCAGCCTTATAAAAATCTAATTCACTTTCATAAATCCTACCAAAAATATCATTAATACAAGTCATACAAATAGACATTTTACCATTAGTGTCCAAGAAAAAATCAGTAGCATCATAGAACATTCTTGGCGACTGAATCTTCTGACATTTTCTACAATAGCAAGCGGATAATTCTTGTCCAGTTTTGCTAACGTAAGTTTTAGTTCCCTGCCTTTTACTTTTTATAGGCATTTCTATCACCTCTCCACAATTAATAAAAGTCTCATTTTATTCAATGCGACTGTTTATCATAAAATTATTTTTATTGCTCAAACTAACATATTTTTTCTTTTATCTTTATCCAGTTCGTTTATCTTATTCCTGGAAACCGCCCCACAATTTGCACAACGAAAAGTATCATATTTTCCTGTTGGTGTATAATAAAATTTATTATAAATAATCACATCTTCACTACCACACTTGGGACACATTTTTTCCTCTGTGTCAAAATATAAAGATAAATTAGGATGAGATTTTACAAATGGACGTACTCTATAATATAAATCTTCCGTAGCACAAGTATCTTCTCTGCAATATTCATCCATCTTCTTGAGAGATTCTTCGTCGCCCTCCATACACTTTCTCCACAAGATAAATCCTTCGTTTTCCTTTTTCTGTTTTATTCCTAGCATCTTATTCATATACTTTAGTGAATTAGACGGAAACGAAAATGCATTCTTGGCTACTTGCAAAGTGTCAACTATTAGATAATG
>Ga0315273_10005950_pt1 | contig 15132 bp, 16 predicted proteins | sample YL17G02_0_MG_FD_205753 | JGI IMG/M metagenome (GOLD analysis project Ga0315273, IMG submission 205753) | Sediment microbial communities from Yellowstone Lake, YNP, Wyoming, USA - YL17G02_0 | ecosystem: Environmental > Aquatic > Freshwater > Lake > Sediment | place: USA: Wyoming | collected...
CGTGACGTCCGAGTCGTCGTTCATGACGAGCTCGTAGGCGATCTCCACCCCGCTGTCCTGGTCGAGAACCGTGATGGTGGACCCGAGGGCCGCCCGATCGCGGGGGATGTCACTGAGGTTCAGGGTGGAAAGGTCCAGCAGGCGGCGGTTCAACTGGCCGATGCGGGCCTGGACGTAGAACTGCCGCTCGAGGGCCATCTGGTACTCGGCGTTCTCGCGCAAGTCCCCGAGGGCAAGCGCCTGACCGATTTCACGCGGCAGCTCGTGGTGGAGTTCTCGTTGAAGCTCCTGCAACTCTTTCTCCAGCTTGGACTTCAGCCCTTTCAGCATGCCCTGCTGCCTGTTGGGTGCATTTGGCCAAGGTACCACGCGGAGCAGCCGGATTCAACAGGTTTGACATCCCCCGGGGGCGGTCCTACACTCAGATACCGGCTTGCGGAGAGCTTTGGCGGGCACCCTTCCGAGCAATTCAGCAAGCCTGGATATCAGATATGGATCCACGGAAGATCAAGTTTCTCGTAACGGGCTGCGTCGTCGCCGGAGCCATGGTCGCCCTGTTCGCGGTGAGCCTCAACCAGCCGGGCTCGGCCTACTACATCACGGTCAGCGAGTTCGTCCAGGGACGGACGCAGGGCGACAACTTCCGGATCAACGGCAAGGTCGTCGAGAAGAGCGTGGAGCGCCAGGGTGGAAGCGCCGATCTCGCCTTCAAGATGACCGACGGAACCTCCGTGCTTCCCGTGCGCTACCACGGCGTGGTCCCCGACACCTTCACCGACACCTGCGATGTCGTCGTCGAAGGGGAGATGGGATCGGGCGGAGTCTTCGCGGCCCATACGCTCCTCGCGAAGTGCCCCTCCAAATACGAATCTGCCGCTGCCGCCGGAGCGACCCACCCAACGGGTAGCTGATCCCCCGTGATCGTTCTCATCGGACAATACGCGCTCCTGCTGGCCGTTCTCACGGCGCTGTGGGGAATGGTTGCCGGAGCGCTCGCCGGCATCAGCGGCTCGGACGGGCTCGTCGCCTCGTCCCGGCGCGCGATCTGCGCCACCTTCGCGTTGGTCACGACGACGGTCCTCGCCCTCGAGCACTCCCTGCTGACGGACCAGTTCGGCGTTCTCTACGTCGCCCAGAACTCCCACCGCACCCAGCCGATCCCGTACAAGATCTCCGCCCTCTGGTCCGGGCAGGCCGGCTCCCTGCTGCTGTGGGCATGGATCCTCTCCCTTTTCGCGCTCGCCGCCGTCCTGATCAACAGGCGCCGCAACCGGCCGCTGATGCCGTGGGTCCAGGCGGTCCTGTCGGGCATCCAGGTGTTCTTCGGCTACGTCCTCGTTCTGGTGACTCCTCCCCTCGCCGTGGGAATTGCCCCGGCCGACGGGGTGGGGATGAATCCGCTGCTGCAGAACTACTGGATGATGATCCATCCGCCGACCCTCTATCTCGGATACGTCGGGGTGGCGGTTCCTTTCGCATTCGGCATGGCGGCCCTTCTGAGCCGGCAGACGGGCGACGTCTGGATCCGCACGACCCGCCGGTGGACGATCTTCGCGTGGCTGTGCCTCGGAACGGGCATCCTGCTCGGCTCCTACTGGGCCTACATCGAGCTCGGGTGGGGCGGCTACTGGGCCTGGGATCCGGTGGAGAACGCCTCGTTCATGCCGTGGCTGACGGCGACGGCGTTCCTGCATTCGGTGATCCTCCAGGAGCAGAAGCGGATGCTGAAGGTCTGGAACGCGGTTCTCGTGATCCTGACCTTTTCCCTGGCCATATTCGGCACCTTCCTGACACGCAGCGGCGTGCTGAACTCCGTGCACGCCTTTACGGGCTCCGGCCTCGGTCCGCACTTCGGCGTCTTTCTCGCCGTCCTCGTTCTGGGCTCCCTTGGCCTTTTAATCTGGCGCCTCCCCGATCTCCGCAGCGAGCACCGGCTCGACTCGCTGATTTCGCGGGAATCGTCGTTCCTCCTGAACAACCTCATCTTCGTCGGGATCGCCTTCGCGGTCTTCGTGCTGACGACCTGGCCCATCTGGTCGGAACTCGCCACGGGCCGCAACGTCAGCATGGGCGTGCCGATCTTCAACCGGGTCACGATCCCCTGGTTCCTCGTGCTCATCGCCCTGTCCGGCGTCGGACCCGTGATCGCCTGGCGGCGGGCCTCGCTGCGGAGCCTGAAGAACGCGTTTCTCGGCCCCGTCATAATCGCCGCGGCGGTCGCGGCCGGTCTGGCCGCCGCCGGCGTCCGGCAGGTCTATCCGCTTCTGTTCTACTTCTGCTCGGTCTTCGTTTTCGGCACGGTACTCGGGGAATTCTGGCGCGGCGCCCGGGCGCGCCAAGCGACCGCGAGCGAGAGCTTCTCCACGGCACTGGGCCGACTCGTCTGGCGGAACAAGCGGCGCTATGGCGGCTACGTCGTCCATCTCGGCATCATTTTGTGCGTCATCGGGATCGCGGGCTCGTCCGCCTACAAGCGCGAATTCACTTGGGAATCCGTCCGGCCCGGAACCACGATGGATTTCGACGGGTTCCGACTCACCTACGACCGGCACCGCATCGAAACGATGCCCGAGCACCAGTCGGTCGTGATGGAGACGACCCTTACGAGAAACGGCCGGACCCTCGCCGTGATGACCCCCGAGCGGCGTTCGTTCCAGCGTGTGGACAACCCGACGACCGAGGTGGCGATCTACAGCATGATTCTGCCCCGGTCCGTGCGGGATCTTGCCCGCGTCGGAGAGGACGTCTACCTCGTTCCGGTGAGCGTGGACGAGCGGTCGGGCCTCGCCTCCTTCAAGGTCATGGTCAACCCCTTCGTCAACTGGCTCTGGCTCGGAGGGGTGGTCAACATTCTCGGCACGCTGCTGGCCGTCCTGCCCGACCGGCGGGAGCGCGCGATGCTCGCCCTCACGCTGGAGGAAAATGAGGAGAACAAGGCAGCGGTTGCCTAGACGATTCGTTCCGGCCTCACTGCTGGCCGCCGCCTTCGTCGCGAGCGCTCACGCAATGCCGGCCGCTTCCCCGGACGACTCGCCCGAGGTGCGAAAGGGTTATGAGACGGTCGCCGGCGAGGTTCTCTGCTGGTGCGGCTGTTCCCGCCAGACGATCTACGAGTGCACCTGCGGAATGGCCCACGAGGTCCGGGGACAGATCGAATCGGACCTGTCTGCGGGCCGCACTCCCGAGGAACTTCTCGCAGCGCTCGTGGGTGAGCACGGCGAGGCTGTGCGGGTCGTTCCCCCCAACCGGGGCTTCAACCGTCTCGCGTGGGCAGGGCCCGGCGCGGCGATCCTCCTGGCCGGAGCGGGCGTCGCCTGGATTCTCATCGTGTGGTCGAAGCGTCAGCCCGTGCCGCCCCCCCTGCGACCCCTCCCCGGCGGTCCCGCCGGCGAGGAGGCCGAGGAGGAATACCGCCGCCGGCTCGCCTCCGACCTGTCGAGGCTGAAGCGATGACCCTCCTCGCGATCCTCGCCTGCGCCCTTCTCACTCTGACCGTGGGGTTCTTCCTCGCGGCGCCGCTGTTCGCTCCGCCCACGTCCGTCTCCTTCGCGCTGGAAACCGAAAAACTCGAGCTCGCCACCCGCCGCGCCGCCGTCTACGCGACCCTCCAGGAGCTGGAATTCGACCGCACCTCGGGCAAGCTGACCGAGGAGGACTATGGCGAGCTGAAGGAGCGGTACACGACCGAGGCGGTGGAGCTGCTGCGGCGCCTCGACGAGCTGTCCCGCTCCAGCGGACCACCCCGCCGGGCTTGAACTTCGCCCCCGCCATGGCGGCCCTCCTCGAAGCGCAGGCCCTCCGCAAGGCGTTCGGCCCCGTCTCCGCCCTGCGCGGCGTGGACCTTGCCCTCTCCCCCGGCGAGACGGTCGCTCTCTTCGGCCCCAACGGCGCGGGGAAGACGACCCTCGTCCGTTGCCTCGCGGCCCTCTGCCGGCCCGACGGCGGGAAGGTCCTCGTGGGGGGGGAGGATCTGTCCGGCCCCTCCGGGGCACGCCTGAGGGCCCGCATCGGCTTCGTCGGGCACCAGACCCTTCTCTACGATTCGATGTCGGCCCGTGAGAACCTCGTCTTCTACGCGGGCCTCTACGGTCTGCGCTCCCCCGGACAGCGCGCCATGGCCCTTCTCGAGGAATTCGGCCTCGCGCACCGGGCGCATGACGCGGTCCGCGGCTTTTCGCGCGGCATGCAGCAGCGGCTGTCGCTGGCCCGGGCGTTTCTCCACGAGCCCGAGGCGCTGCTGCTCGACGAGCCGGCCACGGGCCTCGACCCTTCCGCCGCCGCTCTCCTCGACGCCCGGCTCGTCCGCTTCCGGCAGTCGGGCGGCGCCTGCCTCGTCGTGTCGCACGACATCGCGGGAGCCCTCGCCCTCGCGGATCGCTACGCCGTGTTGCGGGGAGGCCGGATCGCGGCCGGGGGGCCAGCCCGTGATACCGACGCGGCCCGGCTGCGGGCCGAGCACTACCCGCCCCGCCGGGGAGAAGCGGCGGCCGCCCCGTGTTGACGCTCCGAACCGCGTGGCTGATCGCCCGGAAGGATCTGCGGCAGGAGCTCCGCTCCTGGCATTCTCTGGCGACGATGGCCTCCCTCGCCCTCGCCATACAGTTCTCGTTCGCCTTCACGCTCGGCACCGCGGGCATGGCCCGGCTGGGAGCCGAAAAGCTCGTCCCCTCGGTCCTCTGGATCACGCTCGTCTTCGCCGCGCTCGTGGGGTTTCGCAATTCGTACCTGCTTGAATCCGAGCGCGACGCCCTGTCGGGGCTGCGCATGGCCCCGGCTGACCGGAGCGCCATCTTTCTGGGAAAGCTGGGGGCCAACTTCGCCGCCGTGATGATCCTCGAAGCGGCTGTCGTTCCGCTTGCCGCCCTGTTCTTCGGATTCGATCTGCCCGCCGTGTGGGGGCCTCTGGCCGTCGTTCTGGCCGTTCACACCTTCGGCCTGGCTGCCACAGGCACGCTCCTCGGCGGGCTGGTCAACCGGATGCATCGCGGAGAATCACTGCTCGCGATCCTGCTTCTGCCCCTGCTCGTGCCCCTGCTGATTTCCGCGGGGAGGTCCACCGGGGCCGTTCTGGCAGGCCGTCCGCTCGCCGAGGTGCGCTTCTGGATCGTGTTCGCCGGGGCGTTCGGCGCCGTGCTGGCCTCGGCCGCGGTGCTCTTTTTCGAGTATCTTCTGGAGGAATGACCGTGAAGCCCGGTTCGACTCGAGGCCACTCCGTGCGGGGGCTTGCCCTGCTCTTCGCCCCGGCCGCCGTGCTGATTCCGGTAGCCCTCTGGGCCGTGTTTCGCTACGTGCCCACGGCGCTCGCCGCCAACGGCCAGCCCAACCCGGTCCAGCGGATCTTCTATTTCCACGTTCCCTCCGCAATGATGACCTTCCTGTCGGTCGGCATCGTCGCGGTTGCCGCCGTCGGCTACCTCGTCACCCGCCGAAGGGTCTGGGACCGCGTGGCTCTCGCCGGAACGGAGGTCGGGCTGCTCTTCTGCACAATCGTGCTCGTCACGGGGCCGATCTGGGCGAAGCCGGAGTGGGGCCGGGCCTGGACCTGGGAGCCGCGACTGAACTTCACGGCGGTCCTGTGGCTGATGTTCCTCGGCTCGATGCTCGTGCGCTCCTTTTCCGACAACCGGGACCAGGCGGCCCGATTCTGCGCCGTGCTCTCGCTCGTGTCCGTGCCGGTCGTCGTGCTCGTCTACAAGTCCGTCGAGCTGTGGGGAGGGGTGCATCCCGAGCCGAAGCTGTTCCGCGAGCCGGCCCACGATCCCCGGATCCTGACGGGATTCCTTATCTGCCTCGTCGCGTTCACGGCCCTGACCGGATGGCTCGTGGCGGCCCGCAGCCGCGTGGCGCGACTGGAGGAGCGCATCGAGAACCTGTTGGCGAACTCCGACTCCATGGAGCCGGTGCAGGGAGGGCGGGAATGAAGAACTTCGAGTTTCTGTTCTGGGCCTACAACGCGGTCTGGGCGCTGCTGGCCGCCTACGTCAGCTATCTCCTCTCGCGCCTGAGCCGGGCGGAAACCGAGATGAAGCGGCTGGAGCGACGCTCGGGAGCGGATCCGGGTCAGTAAAGCAGCAGGTCCCCTTCCTTCATCGCGAGAGCGTCGATCTCAAACGCGTGCTTGTCGCAGACGGTCCGCGTGGAAGCGGGGATCTCCTCGAGCAGTTCCTTTGCGGGGTGGGAGCGGGCCCACTCGAGCCGGCCGACCTCCGTCATCGCCAGATTCCGGCGCGCCGAGAGGTGGTGGATTCGCTGGTGGGCCTGGCCGGGCTCGGCGAGTTTCTTTTCCGTCCGAGCCAGCATGCTGCGCGCTTCCGCGACCTTCTCGTCGATGTTCACGTTCCCCGCGGTGGCACGCCACCAGTTGTCGTAGACGACCCTGGCGATCCGCTTGTACTCGTCCTCGGAAAGGCCGGTTTCTGCAAGCCCCGCACGGCGGGCCTGCTGCATCGGAACGAACGTCGTGGCGCGCGCCATGGCCTTCTTGCTCTGCGTCTGTATTTCGCCCAGATCTTCGTTGAGAACGGCGAAATCCCTGCGGTGCGGCTCGTAGACCGCCCAAATTTTCTTCTTCACCGTCAGGAACTTCACAAGCGACGGCTCGTCGAGCGACAGATCCACCTGGTCGGAGGCGAGGGCATCGGCTGAGGACGCCGCGGCCTGGGACTCCCCTCCCGTCTCCGCCGAAGGCTTCGGGGCCGCCGCGTTCGCCTCGACGGGAGCCGGCGACTCTGCCACTTGTGCCGAGGGCGTGGCGACGGCGACGACCTCGGGCGCCTCGGAAGCGGCAACGGTATCCGCTTCCGCGGGAGCCGGAGCGGTCTGCGCGGCCGTCTGCTTCGCCTCGGAAACCCGGATGGAGGTTCTCTGAATCATCAGGTAGAGGCCGACGAATCCTGCCGCTCCGACCAGGAGCATGGCGGAAACGCCGCCCGCGAGCCTCTTGTTACTGGGCATGAACGGTTGTCCTCAGAGCAGTTCCAGGATCCACTTTTCGAACGCTTCCCGCGGGTAGCCTCCCCCGGTCCCCCTCCGGCGGATCTTCCCCTCCCGGTCGATGAGGAGGAACGTGGGGATGCCACGAATCGGCCCGTAGGATTCCTGGACCTTCTCATCCGAGAGCAATTGGGTGTAGTTGAAGCCCGCCTTCTTCACATAGGCGGGCACAACCTGTTCCGGATCCACCTCGTCCACGGAGATCCCGACGACCTCGAAGCCGCGGTCGCGGAACTGGTTGTGCAGCGCCTGCAGCATCGGCATCTCCGAGCGGCAGGGTGCGCACCAGGTCGCCCAGAAATCGAGCAGAACGACCTTTCCCTTGAAATCCGTCAGTTGGACGGCGCGCCCCTGGAGGTCGGAGAGGTTGAAGTTCGGAGCGGGCACCGGCGTCTTCGATTCCAGTTCCTGGAGGTTCACTGGCCCGCAGGACGCCGCGAGCAACAGGCCGGCCGCTGCGGCCGCCAGACCGGCACGGTGGGAAAAGCGGGGCTTCATGGGCACGATCACTCCCTCGAAACACGAAACCTTGATTATACGGCCCCCTCGACAGCTCCGCGAGCCGCGTGATAAACAGGAGCCCGTGACCCGGTCCCTCGGGATAGCCGTCTTCGGCGGCAGCGATCCGCCTCCAGGCGACCCTGGCTACGAGATGGCGCGCCGGGTCGGAGCGCTGATCGCCGCCCGTGGGCTGCCGGTCGTCTGTGGCGGCTACGGCGGGGTCATGGAGGGAGCCGCCCGGGGCGCCCGGGAAGTCGGCGGGGAGGCGATCGGAGTGACCTGCTCCGGTTTTCGGGATCGCGCCCCGAACCGCTTCCTGAGCCAGGCGATCCCGGAGCCCGACCTGTTCTCCCGGACCCGTCGTTTGATCGAGCTGGCGCTCGGCTTTATAATCCTGCCCGGTAGATCCGGGACACTCGCCGAACTCGCTTTTCTCTGGGCACTCCGCCGGGGCGGTTTCGGCACCGGCCGGCCCGTCGTGCTGCTGGGCGATCTGTGGCCTGCCGTACTGGATGCTCTCAAGGCCGGCAGGCTTCTCGATCACGACTCCCTCGCGGACACCCGCGTGGCAGCCGACCCGGTCGAAGCGGTCGGACTGGCCTGTGCTGGGTCTTCTTTGTCCCCCGGACGCCCGGAGATTCTCACGTGACCGACCGAGTCAGGATCGCCCGTGGCTGAAACGACTGGAATCAAGGCTCCAACCGGCTTCGATGGCCCCGCCCGCAGGGTGGATGCGTCCCCCGCCGCGCGCCCCAAGGGGCTCCCCCGCGACTATTTCGAGACGATCGTCATCTGCGTCATCTTCGTAATCTTCTCCCGTGCCTTCGTCTTCCAGCAGTCGAAGATCCCCACCGGTTCGATGGAGAACACCCTGCTCATCGGGGACTACATCATGGTGAACCGGTTCGCCTACGCCCCGACCACGAGCTCGATCGAGCGGGCCCTGCTTCCCGTGCGCGATGTCCACCGCCACGACATCATCGTGTTCAAATACCCCGAGGAACCGGAGGTGGACTACATCAAGCGAATCGTCGGCCTGCCGGGCGAAAAGGTCGAGGTCCGCGCGGGTATGGTGTATATCAACGACAAACCACTCGACGAGCCGTTCATCGAAGCGCGCTACCGCGACCCGAACTCGTTCTGGGGCCCGCGGGTCGTCCCCGAGGCGTCGTATTTCGTGATGGGCGATCACCGGAACAACAGCCGGGACAGCCGCTACTGGGGCTTCGTTCCGAAACACTTCATCAAAGGCCGGGCGTTCATCATCTGGTTCTCCTACGCCGAGGACCGCGACGACTGGACGCGAACCGGCGTGGACCGCGTGAAGAGCATTCTCGATAAGGTGGCCCACCTCGCGACACGCACCCGCTGGGCGCGCTGCTTCTCCCTCATCCGTTAGAAGCCGGGGTCTGGCGCCCCTTTCCGAGAAACGGGGTCAGGGACAGTTTCCCCGTCGGAAACTGTCCCTGACCCCGTTTTTCCTTGTGGCGGGGAGGTCCCCGAGGGGAACCCGCCCGACGGCACTGTCCCCTGCCCGCTGTAGCGAGTGGCACTCCCACCGGGCATCATCCCGCGCGGGGAAGTCCAGCCGTTGGTGCGCCCCGCGGCTTTCCTCGCGGGCAAGCGCCGCGCGGGCGGCAAGCCAGGCGATCTGGCGGATGTTTTCCGCCTCGACTTCCGGGCGGGAATCGCCCCGCCATCCCCGCGCGGGAGCCAGCGATTCCAGTTCGGAGACGGCGCCGCGCAGGCCCATGCCGTCACGGACAATTCCGACCCGGCTCCAGGCGATCTCCCGCACACGGGTAGCGAGAGCTTCCAGTCCGGCGCTGTCGGAGCAGAACACGGCTTCCCGCCTCCCCTCCCCCGTGACGAGCCCGCGGCCTGCCGGCCCGAGGTGATCTTCGACCATCGCCCCGCCGGCGCGGGCCCCGAACACAAGCCCTTCGAGCAGGCTGTTGCTCGCCAGGCGGTTGGCGCCGTGAACGCCGGTGCAGGCGACTTCCCCGGCGGCGTAGAGGCCGCGCACGGAACTGCGCCCCTGCAGGTCCGTGCGCACGCCCCCCATGCCGTAGTGGGCAGCAGGGAGCACGGGCACCGCCTGTGTCGTGATGTCCACACCCCACTGGCGGCAGGTCTCGGTGATCAGCGGAAACCGCTCCCGAATAAACGCGGCGGGCAGGTGTGTCAAGTCGAGGAGGACGTGCCCCCCGCCGACTTCCTCAAGCCGCCTGACGATTTCGCGGCTCACCACATCGCGCGGGGCAAGCTCCGCCCTCGGATGGCGGCCGACCATGAACCGCTCCCCGAGACGGTCCCGCAGCACGGCCCCCTCCCCCCGCAGCGCCTCGGAGAGCAGAAAACGCGGCGCACCCGGGACGGCGAGGGCGGTCGGGTGGAACTGGACGAATTCGAGGTCGGCGATCTCCGCCCCGGCGCGCCAGGCGAGGGCGACCCCGTCTCCGGTCGCCTGCGGCGGGTTCGTCGTCTCGCGCCAGACGCGGCCGAACCCGCCCGTGGCGAGCAGGACCCCCCGGGCCGCAAGGGTCCGGAATTCGCCGGAGGCCTCGTCGAGCAGGCACACGCCGCGGCACGCGCCGTCCTCGATCAGGAGCTCCGCCGTGAAGGAGCGGGGAACGAAGCGGATGTTGGCGAAAGTCGCCGTCTTCAGAAGCAGGGCGCGGACAATCTCCCGCCCCGTGGAGTCCCCCTGCGCGTGCAGCACGCGGCGGGCGCTGTGCGCGCCCTCGCGGGTGAAGGCGAGTCGGAACCCCTCCCGGTCGAACTCGGTCCCCCAGTCGATCAGTTCGAGGACCATCCCCGGCCCTTCCTCGACCAGAATGCGCACCGCCTCGGGTTCCGAAAGCCCGTCCCCGGCGGCGAGCGTATCGCTTTCGTGGAACCCGACCTGGTCCTCGTCCGACAGGGCCGCGGCGATGCCGCCTTGGGCCCAGCGCGTATTGCTGTCCTCGGCCAGGTCCTTGGTCAACAGCCAGACACGGCGCTGGGTCTGGGCGATTTCGACAGCCGCCCGCAGGCCGGCGACACCGCTGCCCACGACGATGAAGTCGGTTTCGTGGGATTGCATACAGCGGGCATTGTACAATCTCCCTCGCCATGGACGAGCGAAAGGGCGGGCGGCTCCCGTTCGACGAGGAGGTTCCCTCCGGCACTTCGCGGCCGCGCCGCAGCCTTCTCGATCCGTCCGCCGCCCCGGGTGCCGGCGAAGCTCCGCCCGAGGACGACGCCTCCGCCACGGAATCCGCAGAACCGTATCCCTTCCCCGTCGCGGCGGTCGCGCTGCTGCTGCTGCTGGTCCTCATCATGGGCTACGTCGGGATGCGCGTCCTGATCGGCGGCCCGCCCCGGCCGGCCCCGTCCGCCGCTGCCGGGAGCGTCCGCCCCGAACCCGGCGGCCACGCCGACCCGGTTGCGGACCTGCTGTCCACGGGCGAGGAGACCCACGAGCCGCGCTCCCCGGCCGCAATGCCGGGTGCCCGGCAGGCCGGAACCGGGCGCACACGGGCGTCGGCGGCCGGGAGCCCCGCGAGCGGACAGGATCCGCTGCTTCTGGCACGGGCCGGAGAGTTCGCGCTGGCGTCGGAGGCCTGGGCCCGCCGGCTGGCCTCGGGGCCGTCGCGCGACGGGTGGACCGTACAGCTGTCCGCCAACTGCGAACCCGGCCTGATCCAGGATCTTCTGACGGCTCCCGGGCTCGGCCGCGATGCCTTTCTGCTTCCGGTCGCGATCCGCGGGCAGTCCTGCTATCGGGTGTGCTCAGGGGTCTATCCCGGCCGGGCCGAGGCGGATCGGAGAGCCCGGGAGATCAGCATCCGGCCACCCGCGGCCGGGGTGGTGGCGCGGGCCGTCCTTCTGGCCGATCTTCTTCCCAGGAGCGGCTCGGCGGCCCCGACATCACGATGAACGGCAACCTCTCCACGCGACCTTTCGGTGTCCTCCTGGCCGACCTCCGCCAGGGGAGCAAATCGGGCATCCTGACCCTGAGCCGGAAGGATATCCGCAAGCAGATCTGCCTGCTGCGCGGTGACATCCGGTTCGCAGCCTCGAATATCCGGGCGGAGGGGTTCGGGGCGTTTCTCGTGCGGCAGGGGGTCCTCTCCGAGGAGGAGGTCGCCGCGGCCGAGGCGGAACTGTCCCCTCCCCGGCGGCTGGGCCCACACCTTGTCGAGATGGGTCTTCTGACGATGGACGCGATCCGGGATACCTCGCGCGCGCACATCATCCAGATTCTCTTCCCTTGCCTTGACTGGAACGAGGGGCAATACCACTTCGCGGAGGGGGTGCCAAGAATCGCCGGGGAGGCCCATGTGGAGGTCGTGCCGCTGGAGCTCGCACTCGAACGGGGCCGGCGGCGCGACGACACCGCGCTGCAGTCAAAGCTGAAGCTGAGCAGAAAGGCGCCGCTGCGCCGGGCGAAGGAGACAACCGCGGACATCGGGCAGCTTGAGCTCTCCGACGCCGAGCGCAAGGTGCTCGAGGGCGCGGACCGCCACCTCACGGTGAGCGAAGCGGCCCTCCGCGCCGGGTCCGAGGAGGAGGGTCTTCTGGCGATCGCCGCCCTCATCGAAGCGGGGATTCTCCAGCTCGCGTCGGTGGAATCGGCTCGGACCTCCAACCGCGCGCAGGGGGGAAGGGGCGAGGCCGCGGGAGGGCGCCTTTCCCACAAAGAGGAGCGGACGCTCGCGCATTTCAAGGACATCCTCGTGAATTCCGAGGGGGCGGATCACTACCAGATTCTCAAGGTGGCGACGACGGCCACCGAGGAAGACGTTCGCCGCGCCTACTACGGCCTCGCGCGGGATCTCCACCCGGACCGCTTCGCCGCCCCGCCGCTCGACATTCTTCGGAGCGAAATGGAAGTTCTCTTCGCCCGCATCACCGAGGCCTACAACGTGCTCTCCGAGCCGGGGAGCCGCGCAGACTACGAGGCTCTGCGCGCTCCCGTCGCCCCGCCGACCGGTTCCGCCCCCGCGCCCGAGCCGACGGTTTCGCAGAGCCCGCAGGAACTCGCCCGTCTCAACTACTTGCGCGGCAAGGCGTCCGTCGATCAGCAGAAGTTCGTCGAGTCGCTGAAATTCCTCGAAAACGCCGTCTCGCTCGACCCCGCGCGGCCCGAGTACCGCCTCCTGCTCGGCCTGGTTCAGGCCCGCAACCCGCACGGACGGGTGGAAGCGATCGAAACGCTGAGCATGGCGGCGCGGCTCGATCCGACGAATGTCAAGGTGCGGATGGAGATCGCCCGGCTCTGCCGCCGGGGCGGTGACGATGTGGCCGCGGAGCGGTGGCTGCGGGAGGTGCTGAGCATCGACCCCAATCACGCCGAGGCGCGCGAAGGGCTGGGAGAGAATGCCGGAAGCGGCCTGCTGCGCGGCCTGTTCGGCCGTGGCGAGCGGCGCTAGCCGGGACTCCGGGTCATGCCCTGGATCCTGGACGGCAACAACCTCCTCGCCCAGTCCCGCGAGCAGAACCTCAAGGACCCGCATGGCCGGGTGCGCCTGATCCGCGAGCTGTCGGAGTTCTGCCGCCAGAAGGGCCGGACCATGACGGTCGTGTTCGACGGGGACCCCGACCCGCTCATTCCCGGCCGCGACGTCTCGCTCGGTCCGCTGCGGGTGATCTTCTCGGGCCGCGGCCGCGAAGCCGACTCCGTGATCCTGGAACTGCTCGGCCACCTTGCCGACCCCGCCGGAACGACCGTCGTCACCTCCGACCGCTCCCTCTCCGACCGCGCCCGCCACACCCGCGCAAAGACACTGCGCAGTCACCTTTTCCGCGCCACGCTGCGCGAGATGGCGATCGACGCCCCCCCCTCGAACGAAGACCGTCTCACCCCCGGCGAGATCGAGGAGTGGACGCGCTATTTCTCGAAAGAGAGGCGGGACGAAAAGGAAGAGGCGCTGGATCCCGGCTTTCGCCGGGATGACGAACGGTGAGCCGGCGATGAACGCTGACCCGGCGCGGAGTTCCGCCGACCCCTCTCCCCTTCAGCGCTTCATGCGCGCCACGGTCGCGCCCGACCCCCCCTCGGCGGCGAGGCCGGGGCGGTGGGATTCGACCTGGCGGTGGGCGGAGAGAAACTGCCGCACGGCGGTTCGCAGGCGGCCGGTGCCGTGGCCGTGGATGATTCGGACTTCCAGGCGGCCCGCGAGAAAGGTGTCGTCGAGGAACTTGTCGAGCTTCTCGAGCGCCTCGTCCACGGTGTTTCCGAGAAGGAACAGCTCCCCGGGCACGTCGTCGCGTTCCAGGATCGACGCACTGATCCCGGCGGGCAGACCCGAAAGAGGCGAGGCCGTCCGGTCGTCGTCCTCTTCCGGCAGGCGGCAGTCCTCCAGCCGGACCCTCATGCGAGCCTGACCGATGCGGACGAAGGCCCCTTCGTCGTCTGCCTCCTCGACGATGCCGTCCCTGCCGAGGGAAACGACGCGGACCTTCGTGCCGGGAGCCGGCGGGCCAGCCGGAACCCGCCCGGTTTCCCCCGACACGCCGATGCCCATCTCCTGCATCCGGCTCGCGACCTCGCGGCGCAATTCTCCCTCGCGGCGGGCGCGCTCCCGGTCGAGTTTGAGGACCTCCCGGCGATCCTTCAGCCCGCCCATCAGCGCCGCGGCCTTCCGGTGGAAATCCTCCAGAACGCGGGCCGCCTGCCGTGACAGGTCTTCCTTCCGGCGCCGCTCGTCGGTTTCGGCCCCGTAGCGCAGTGCGGCTCGTTCGGCGTCGAGTGCGTTGCGGAGTTGGGCCGCTGCCTCCCGGTCGGCCTCCGCCTGCCCCAGAAGGTGCCGTAGCCGCGCGAGCAGATCCTCGGACTGGCGCGTGTCGACCGAAACGCGCGCCCGCGCGGATTCGACGACCCTCCGATCCAGACCGAGCCTCTCGGCGATCGTCAGCCCGCTCGACGCCCCCGCCACGCCCGCGAGCAGCCGGTAGGTCGGCCGCAGCCGCTCCTCGTCGAACTCCACGGCCGCGTTGCCGACGCCGGGCGTGGAGTAGGCCCAGGCCTTCAGCCCGCCGTGGTGGGTCGTGACGATCACGGTCGCGCCGCGCGCCATCAGCTCCTCGAGCAGGGCCGTGGCGAGGGCTACGCCTTCGGCCGGGTCGGTCCCGGTGCCGACCTCGTCGAGCAGGACGAGGCAGGGCGTCTGGAGTTCGCGCAACATGCGCGCCAGGGCCTCGATGTGCGCTGAGAAGGTGGACAGCGACTCCGCGATGGACTGCCGGTCGCCGATGTCCACCTGCACCTGCCGCAGCGGGGGGAGTTCCATCTCGGCTGCCGGGACGTGCAGGCCGCAGTGGGCCATGACGGCCAGCAACCCGACGGTCTTCAGCGCCACCGTCTTGCCGCCCGTGTTCGGCCCCGAGATGACGAGGACCAGCTCGTCCGGCTTGAGCGCGAGCGACAGCGGCACGACCTCCCCACCCTGTCGCGCGAGGGTCTCCTCAAGGATCGGGTGGCGTCCCCCGCGCAGCCGCAGCCCGCTTCCTCCCGCCACCACGGGACGCACGGCCTTCATGTCCCGAGCGAGCGCCGCGCGGGCGAAGATCAGATCGAGCGACGCGACTCCGGCGCAGGCCGTCTCCAGATCTTCGCGCCGGCCGGCGAGCCGCGCGGTCCACTCCTGCAGG
>Ga0315273_10005951_pt1 | contig 15131 bp, 7 predicted proteins | sample YL17G02_0_MG_FD_205753 | JGI IMG/M metagenome (GOLD analysis project Ga0315273, IMG submission 205753) | Sediment microbial communities from Yellowstone Lake, YNP, Wyoming, USA - YL17G02_0 | ecosystem: Environmental > Aquatic > Freshwater > Lake > Sediment | place: USA: Wyoming | collected...
AGCCGGCCGCCATGGGTTGCCAGGTCGATCCGTGGGATCTCCTTGGCGCTCTTCGCGTCCGTCGCGTGGCACTTGCCGCAGAATTCGCGATCGGTCGGCTTCTTGGGAAGAAACAAACGCGGGTTCTCGCGGTGTTTCTCGGGCACCTCATGGCACGTCTCGCACTCGAGTCGGCTGTGGTGGGAGACGCTCTTGATCCGGACGATGTTCTCGTGGCACGCCGCGCAGGTGCTCGGCACGACGGGCGGAGTGGGATCGTGGGGCTGGTGGCACTGGGTGCAGGGCTGCATGGTGTTGTGCAGGCGCTCGATGATCTGCGGGAAGCCGGTGGGACGGGAAGGGAGGAACTCGTGGCAGAAGAGGCACGTTCCCCTTTCTCGGGGAATCTGCGGCTTGACGCCGGCCGGGTCGGCCGCATGCCCGGCGGCGGCCCCGTGGCACACCTCGCAGGCCAGGCCGCGATGAAAGGATTTGTTCTTGGTCTCGGCCACGTCCGGGTGGCACTCGATGCACGCCGCCGTCCCGGCGTAATTGACGGGCTGGGCCGAGATGAAATCCAGGGCCGCCGCCCTGTAGTGTCCCATCTGACCGAAGGTCTTCGGGACGAACAGCTTCCTCGCCGTGACAAGCGCCGCAAGCAGCACTGCGAAGACGATCGCGAGCCGCACGACCTGATCGGGGATCCTTCCGATCCGCAATCTTGCCCATCCCTTCCGGAGGCCGCTGCGGACCCCGGTGCCGGGCGCCGCATCCTCCTGACGTCAGATCAGATCACTTTCCAGGTGAAAGTATGCGTTCCTCGGTGAGGAAGGTGATCCACGTCCGATCCTCTTCGCCCCCCGTCGGGGCGTGCTCGTAGGAAAGCTTGACCGACAGGAAGCCCGTCTCCCTGCCCGGTAGCGGGAACCGGAGCCGCTCCTTGCGAACTTCATCCGCCTGGATGCGGGTGTCGGAGACGAACTTCACCCCCCTGCCGAAGAAGGCGCTGTCGCGCTCGATCCGCTCCCCGGAGGCCGTGGCGTAAGATTTTTCGTAGCTCCGGCGCTCCTCGATCGGAGTTCCCTTGCCCTGTAGCTTCACGTTGAGGACGAGGCGGCGCCCCGGCATTCCCGTGGGAACAGCGTGCCCAGCCCCCTTGTTGCGCAGCTCGACGTCCAGGAACAGCTCGTCCCCCGAGCGCCGGGGGGTGATCGTCATCCGGATGGCGTTGTTGAGCTGCTTGATCGAGTGTCCCCCCGTCATCTCGTGGAGGTTCACTTCCTTCTCCGGCACCCGCTTGACCACGGGGTCCACGACGTTGGCGCGCGTGCGGGCCATGTGGCAGGACTGGCAGCTCATGCCGCCGCGCGCTGAGGAGCTCTGCCTCCACTCGCTGTAGGTGGTCAGCAGCGGGATCCCTTCCGGGTTGGCGAATTCGTGGCACGGCGCGCACGCCAGAGAATCGGTGTGCAGCTCGGAGAAAAGGGTTTCGTGCCCGGTGGATTCCGCGCCCCTGATCGGCCCCCTCTTCACCTCGCTCACCCGGTAGACGGGCTTTGCGCCTCCGGAAGTCGTCTCGACCGACGCGAGGGAGTGGCAGACGTCGCAGCTGACCCCCTCCCACGTGGACTGAAGCTGCAGCGTCTCGTCTCCGTTGATGTCCACGGCAGGGGCATGGCAGCCCAGGCAAATCCGGGAAACCGATTCCCCCTGCGTCCTCCTGGTCTCCCGGTAGGCGCCGAGAAAGACGAGATCGTCGAGGGAGCGCGCGTGCTGCGAGGAGCGCCACATGCGGTAGATGTCCCGGTGGCAGTTGCCGCAGAGGTCGCTCCTGCCGACCTCTGTCGCGGAGGGCACCCCCACGGCCGCGGCCGTTGCGACCATTGCGGCAGCGCACAGCGGCACACGGAAACCGAGCACTGCGAGCATGGCCGCACTTCCTCCGACCGACAGGAACACGCGAACGCAAGGACTTTTTGCATTTCAACCGTATCGGTCGGAACGAGTCAAGCGGGAAGCGGGATTTCGGCGATCAAAAAACGTCAATGCGGGAAGGCCACACCCAAACAGGGCAAGAACCTGACCCGTATTGGTTAGTTACCAGGGAACCGGCACTCAGACCGCGTCTTCGAGCTTCTCCTTCCCGAGGGCGGCGCTGCGCAAGAGCATCCGCTGACCTTTCCCATCCCCCGTGTCGGAAAAACCAGCACGGGAATGCGGAGAATGAACCGCAGGTTAAGTCATCCACTCTTTGCATGGGGACGCGCGGGTGCTAAATTGGGACTGTCGCCGGCTGCAAGGATGGTCGCGTCAGGCGACAGGGGGGAGGGAGGACTTTTGCGCGCGCGGCCGCCGGAGAAGTGCGGCCGGCCAGGCGCATTTCAAGGGGAGATCCGGGCGGAATGCCGACAGGCTCCGAACTCAATGCCGGCCTCCTGCGGGTCACTCCTGACCGCCCGCAAAGAGCCCTCAGCTCTCAGGAGCTTCCCCAAGTGACGCCCCTCGGGCGTCCCGCCGGCAGCACCTCCTCTTCCACCCATCCCCAATCCCGCCGCACGCCGTTGACCGTCCACCTGGCCCGCGCGGCGGGCATCGGCGGGCTGGTCGCTCTCGTCGCGTTCAACTTGTACGGGTGGTCGTACTACCTCGCGCCGGCCGCGATGCGCGTCCGCCACCCGCTCCATGCGTGGCTGAAGCCTTCCGGCACGATCGGCCAGTCGCTCGGATTCCTTGCGATGGGGCTGTTCCTGTTCCTGTGGCTCTACCCCCTCCGGAAGCGGTTCTCCCGAAGACTCGAAGCGACGGGCTCCATCGGAAGCTGGCTGGACGTTCACATCGTCGCGGGCCTGCTCGTCCCGCTCGTTGCCGCGACCCATGCCTCCTGGCGGTTCCGCGGGCTGATCGGGCTCGGGTATCTCTCGCTTCTTGTGGTCTTCCTGAGCGGGCTGATCGGGCGGTACCTCTATGCCCACGTGCCGCGCAGCCGCAACGGGCTCGAGATGACGCTCGAGGAGGCCTCCGCCGAGCGCAGGAGTCTCCTGCAGCAGATCGCCCGCGCCGCCGGGCTGCCTGTCACCACGCTCGAGCAGAAGATGGCCCCGGCCTCGTCGCCGGGGGCCGGACGCGGCATTCTCCGGGTCGTCCTCGGGATGATCGGCGACGATCTGGCGAGAATGCGGCGCCTCCGCGACCTGCGACGCCTCCTGGCGGAGCGCGCCGCCGGCGGTTTGCGCCTCTCCCGCAAGACCCGGCGTGAGCTGGTCCGCCTGATGCGGCGCGAGATCGCTCTCGGCCAGCAGATCCGGATGCTCGACGGAATCCACCGGGTCTTCCGCTACTGGCACGCCGCGCACAAGCCCTTCGCCGTGACGGCCCTCGGAGCCGTCCTCCTGCACGTGATCGTCGTGGTCGCGGTCGGCTCGACCTGGCTGTGGTAGGGATCGGATGACCTCGCTCTTCACGCTTCTGGCGTTCGTCGCGATCACCGTCCTGCTGGTCGTCCGTCACCTGCGGAAATCCGGGACGGGACAGGGCGCTGGCCCCGCCGCCTCGGATGCGAACTGCCCCCGCTGCGGCGCCGGCCACGTTCCCGGGGCTCAGCGTTGCTCCGCGTGCGGTGTTCCGCTCTCGGCCTACGAGATCGTCAACGCACCGATCGCCGCGAGCGACGAAGGGCTCTCGGGGGTAGGAGCAGGAGCCCTGCATGCCATCGTCCGCGCCGACCTGTGTGTGGGCTGCGGAACCTGCGTGGCCGCCTGTCCGGAGCCGGGAGCCCTGCGGATGCAGGGAAAGCTGTCGGTTGTGGACCAGGTTCTCTGCAAGGGGCACGCGCGCTGCGTCGAGGCGTGCCCCGTGGGAGCGATCGTGGTGACGACCGGAGCGGCGGTCCACCGGGTCGAGGTTCCTTTGCTCGACGCGCATTTCCGGACCAGCGTCCCGGGCCTCTACATCGTGGGAGAACTCGGCGGCCGGGGCCTCATCAAGAACGCGATCAACGAGGGCCGGATCGCCGTCGAGCACATCAACAGCGAACGGCTCGGCGAGGGCAACGGTGCGCGCGCGGGCGACGAGGTTCTCGATCTTGCGATCGTCGGTTCGGGCCCCGCCGGCCTGAGCGCGGGCCTCGAAGCACTTCGCCTTGGCCTGCGGTACGAAGTCCTGGAGCAGGGGGGCTTCGCCGACAGCATCCGCAGATACCCCCGGCACAAGGTGCTTCTCGCCGAGCCCGTGTCCATGCCCGTCTACGGCAACCTCTGGATCGCCGACGCATCGAAGGAGAAGCTTCTCGACGTCTGGGAGGACATTCGCCGGACCACCGGCCTGAGTGTTCGAACGGGCACCCGCGTCACGAACATCGTTCGCAAGGGCGATCGGTTCGAGGTGGAGACGGATACGAGGAGCTTTCTCGCGCGGCGCGTCGTTCTTGCCATGGGCCGCCGGGGCACTCCCCGCAGGCTCGGGGTCGCGGGCGAGGATCTGCCGAAGGTGGTCTACGACATCATCGAGATGGAGGCCTTTCAGGGCCGGCGCGTCCTGGTCGTGGGGGGCGGCGACAGCGCGGTCGAATCGGCCGTCGGCCTCGCCAACCAGGAGGGCACCGAGGTCACCCTGATCTACCGGGGGGAATCGTTCGGCCGGGTCAAGGAGCGGAACCTCTCGAAGCTGCAGGACGCCTCCGCCGGGAAACGGCTGAAGATCCTCCTGCAGAGCGGGGTCGTGGAGATCCGACCCGGCGAGGTCATCCTGGAGACTCGGGGGGAGCCGGCGGTCCTGCCCAACGACGACGTGATCGTGCGGATCGGCGGCGACGCGCCCTACCCGTTCCTGCAGCGGATCGGCGTGCGCATCGTGCGAAAGGACGTTCCGATACCGGGCGTCGAATACGCCGCCGCCGGCTGATCGGATCACAACTCCGTGGGGCGGGTGAGTTGATTCGCCGGTCCCTGGGTGGAGGAAGGAGACGAGGCGGAGGGAGGGAGAGAGGACGGCAGGCGCGGGGACGAAATTGTCTCAGGCCCGGGAAAGGGCTATGATGAACTCCAGGCAGGGCATTCATCGTTGGTGCATTCGCCGATGAGGTGATGCCCGTCGTTTCTTTCGATCGCGGCCGATGCTTTCCCGGTGCACGCGTCTCCTGGCGGAGGCAGCGCGTCCCCGTCGTCGCGTTTCTCATCCACGCAGCGGCTGCTTTCCACGTCTTCGCGCAGGTCTCTCCCGGTCCTCTCTCGGGCGCCCACGCCGGTCTCGAGGGGAGCACGAAGTGCTTCCAGTGCCACAGGCCCGGCGCCAGCGGGCTCGACGAGCAGTGCCTCGCCTGCCACAAGCAGATCGCGGAGCTCATTGCCGGCTCCCGCGGACTGCATGGGCGCGAAGCGAAGAGCAAGTGCGCCGGCTGTCATCCGGAGCACGCCGGGCGCGATTTCTCGCTGACGAACTGGCCGGAGGAAGGGCCGCGGGATTTCGACCACCGCCGTGCGGGTTGGCCGCTTTCGGGAAAGCACCAAAGCCTGGCGTGCCGGGATTGCCACAACAAGAAATTCCGCCATGCCTTCGCCGCGGACGGGGTCTGGCGCACGTACCATTCAATGAGTTGGGTCGGACTCGACACAACCTGCGCGGGCTGCCACGAGGATGTACACAAGGGCGCGCTTGGAGCGGACTGCGCGCGGTGCCATTCCGCCGTCTCGTGGAAAGTGGAGACGTTCGACCACGCCCGCACCACCTTTCCCCTCCTCGGCAAGCATCTGAAGACGCCCTGCGAAAAGTGTCACATGGACACGCGGCTTCCTCTCCCGATCGACGCGGCGGGAAAGCCGCGGCCGCTGTTCAAGCCGCTGCCCCACGAGCAGTGCACCGACTGCCACCAGGACCCGCACGCGGGACGGCTGGGGGGCTCCTGTGCGAAGTGCCATACAGCCGACGACTGGCGCCAGGTGCCGAAGTCGGCCTTTGACCATGACAAGACCCGGTACCCGCTGAGAGGGCTCCACCGGACCGTCGCCTGCGAAAAGTGCCACGATCCGAAGACCGCGTGGGGGCCCCGTCCGAAGTTCGCTTCGTGCGGCTCGTGTCACAGGGACGCCCACGCGGGAACGGCGACGCTCGCGGGAAAGCCGGCCGACTGCGAGGCCTGCCACGACACCGGCAGCTATCGCCTCTCGACCTACACTGTCGCGCGCCACATGGAATCGGCCTACCCCCTTACCGGGCTGCACGCGTCGGTCGCCTGCGACCGGTGCCACCGCAAGGACGCTTCTCCCGCGGGCGTCACCGCGCTCGGCAGCGCCGGGGTGATGCTGCGGGTCAAACACGCACGGTGCACCGATTGCCACGCCGACTCGCACCGCGGCGAGTTCGTCTCGCGCACGGACGGCGGTGCCTGCGAGGCGTGCCACGGCACGGAAGGATGGCGGCCCAGCCGCTTCACGCCGCGCGATCATGCCCAGACCCGGTTTCTCCTCGAAGGCCGCCACGTGGACATCCCGTGTGCGGCTTGCCACGGCCCCGGGCGCAAGGATCTGCCGCCGGTTCCCGTCGCGAAAGCCGAAGGTCCGGCGCCGGCGGTGAAGGCGGCGCTGAGGGGGATCGAGACCGAATGCGTGCAGTGCCATCGCGACCCGCACGGCGACCGGTACGGATCCTTGCGGGGCGGCGCTGCGGCCGCCCCGCGCGAAAGCGCGGCAGGCGCCACCCGCTTCGCGTGCACCGATTGTCACGATGTTCGCTCGTTCAACCCTTCGGCGATGGGGGAGGCCGCCCACCGGCGCACCGCCTACCCCCTCGAGGGAGCTCACCGCGCCGTTCCCTGCCAGGCCTGCCACAAGGAGCTGGAGGCCTTGCCCCCGGCCTCGAGCCTGCTTCTCGCGGGCGGCCCGGCGCGCCGGCTGGAGTTTCGCGATGCCCGCCGCCGGTGCGTGGAATGCCACGCGGACACCCACCAGGGACAGTTCGCCTCGAGACCTGGCGGCGGCGCCTGCGAGGAGTGCCACCTCGTGGACGCGTTCCGGCCCGTGTCCCGCTTCGATCACACGAAAGGCGCCCGCTTTGCCCTTGGCGGGGCGCATGCCCGCGTGCCCTGCGCAAGATGTCATCCGACCGTCCCGTCCTCTTCGGGCGGGTCTTTCGTGAAATACCGCGACCTGCCCCAAAGCTGCGAGGGCTGCCATGGCGCGAAGACGCCGGCGGCCCAAACGTCGCCCCCGGGCGCCGGCCCTCCGGCCGGCACCGGCTCACCCTCGGCCCGGCCGTCCAACCGCGTCTCCCGGAGCGCGGCGCCTCCACCTTTGCGCCTCGCGGGATCCGGGAGATGACCAGGGGAGATTCACCGTGACATCGAAAATTTTCGACAACCTCGCCCGTGCCGCCCTGGCGGCCTTCGCCATTTGCGTGTTTCTCGCGATCGGCTCCGTCGGGCCTCGCGCGCGGCCGGACCAGGCACCCGGCGGCACAGAACGACCGTATCCTCACGGCGATTACAAGGCCGACTGCAGCCTCTGCCACAAGGCCGACTCGTGGAGCCCGGCCCTGGTGAGTCCGCTGTTCAAGCACGCCGACTCCGGCTTCCCGCTCGAGGGCGCTCACCAGGGCGCTCCTTGCCGGGCCTGCCATCAGGCCCTCGACTTCAGCAGGACGCCGCGCGACTGCGCCTCCTGTCACCAGGACGTCCATGGTGACGAGCTCGGCCCCGACTGCGCCCGCTGCCACACCACGCGGAACTTCATCGACCGGCCGTCGGATGTGGGTCAGCACCGCGGGACCCGCTTCCCGCTGACGGGGGCGCACGTGACGCTCGACTGCGACGCCTGCCACGCGCCCGAGCCGCAGGGGAAGCTGGTGTTCGTGAACACGCCCATCGAGTGCATCTCCTGCCACCGCGCCCAGTGGGACGCGACGACGAACCCCGTTCACGCCCAGTCCGGCTTCTCGACGGATTGCAGCCGCTGTCACACGACCACCGCCTTCATCCCGGCGATCTTCGATCACGCCGCCTCGGGGTTTCCGCTGACCGGGGCGCACGCGTCAGTGCCGTGCGCGCGGTGCCATCCCGACAACCAGTACACCGGAATCCCAACCGATTGCGTCGCCTGCCACCAGGCCGACTACAACGCGACAACCAGCCCGGGCCATGCCGCGGTGGGCTTCTCGACGAACTGCAAGGCCTGCCATTCCACGAAGAGTTTCACGCCGGCGCACTACGATCACTCGGCGACCGGATTCCCCCTGACGGGGGCGCACAAAACCACCGCATGCACGGACTGCCACATCAACAACCAGTATCCGGGCACGCCCACCGATTGCTACTCCTGCCACCAGGCCAACTACGAAGGGACGACCGACCCGAACCATGTCGCCTCCGGGTTCCCCACCGACTGTGCGGTCTGCCACTCGACCGGGAGCTGGCAGGACGCGAAGTTCGATCATTCGAAGACCGCCTTCCCTCTGACGGGGGCGCACAAGACCACCGCATGCACGGACTGCCACATCAACAACCAGTATCCGGGCACGCCCACCGACTGTTACGCCTGCCACCAGGCCAACTACAACGGCACGACCGACCCCAACCACGTCGCGGCCGGATTCCAGACCGATTGCAAGGCGTGCCACTCCACGAGCACCTGGCAGGGCGCGACGTTCGATCATTCGAAGACCCTCTTCCCCCTGACGGGAGCGCACAAAACCACCGCATGCACGGACTGCCACATCAACAACCAGTATGCGGGCACGCCCACCGACTGCTATGCCTGCCACCAGGCCGCCTACAACGGCACGACCGATCCCAATCACGTCGCGGCCGGATTCCCGACCGACTGCAAGGTGTGCCACTCGACCGGGAGCTGGCAGGGCGCGAAGTTTGATCATTCGAAAACCGCCTTCCCTCTGACTGGGTCGCACACAACCGCCGCATGCACGGACTGCCACATCAACAACCAGTATGCGGGAACGCCCACCGACTGCTATGCCTGCCACCAGGCCGCCTACAACGGCACGACCAATCCCAACCACGCGGCAGCGGGTTTTTCCACCGACTGCAAGCAATGCCACAACACCACGTCGTTCCAGGACGCGCGGTTCACGCAGCACGACCCGCTCTACTTCCCGATCTACTCCGGCCGGCACCGGGGCACCTGGAACGCTTGCACCGACTGCCACACCAACCCGTCGAACTACTCTGATTTCAGCTGCTTTCTATGTCACGCAAAGGGTGAGACGGACTCGCATCACCGCGAGGTCCGCAACTACAGCTACGACAGCCAGGCGTGCTACCGCTGCCATCCGCGGGGAACGGCGGGCGACTGATGGGTGCCATGTCGGGAGCCACCATGAAAACAGGAACCGTCCTCGCCCGCAGGAAAATGCCACGAGCCATCGGGCACATCGTCTTGCTCTGCACAGCCGCGGCGGCGGTCGCGGTTCTTCTCGACGGTTCGGCCGGTGTCGCGCTGGGCGCGGCGGAGGCCGTGTCCACCGCGAAGATCACCTACGTCACCACGGTTTCCGTCTACGTGGCCGCCGGAAAGGAAGAGGGCCTCGCCCTGGGCGATGTCCTGGAGGTGGTGCGCGACGGCGCCGTCGTCGCAAAGCTCAAGGTGACGTTCCTTTCCTCCCACCGCGCCTCCTGCACGATCGAAGGAACGGCTCCATCGCTCGTTGCGGGGGACATCGTTCGCTTCCGGGTCGCGGCGGGGATGGTGAAGCCGGAACCCCCGGCCGCCGTCGCGCCGGCGACCCCCCAGACCGGCGCGGTATCGTACGCCGGTGAGGGGGCGGGAAGCGCCCGGGAAACCTCCTGGCTGAGGGCTGCCGGCCTGCGCGGCCGGATCGGCGTGCGATATCTCGCGATCAGGGATCGCACCTCGACCGGAGAGGATCTCTCCGAGCCGGGGCTCGATTTGCGTCTCGACGGGACGCAGATCGGAGGCGCCCCGGTGGATCTCTCCGTGGATGTTCGCGCCCAGCGCACGTACAGAACGCCCCCCGTCGGATCGCAGATCAACGACAGCCAAACCCGCGTCTACCGGATGTCCGCCTCGTGGCGGCCGGGTCCGATGCGGCTCACGTTCGGCAGGCAGTTCTCTCCTTCGCTGTCGGTCGTCAGCCTTTTCGACGGCGTGCTCGCCGAGTACCGCCAGGGCCGCTGGGGAGCGGGCGTGATGGCCGGCACCCAGCCCGACGCCACCTACGGCACCTCCTCCGACGTCCACGAATACGGGGCCTTCTTCGAGTTCGGAAGCACGCCGGGAAACCAGGACCGCTGGCGGCTGACGAGCGGCGTCATCGGGTCCTACAGCCACGGAGAGATCAACCGGGAGTTTCTCTATGTCCAGGGCTCCTACAACAACCGGATCGTTTCGACCTACCTGACGCAGGAAGTGGACGTCAATCGCGGCTGGCGCAAGACGGCCGAAGGAAGCTCGTTCTCGGGCACGAGCACCTTCGCCTTCGTGCGGGTGCGCCCCATGGCGTCTTTCAGTTTCGACGGCGGCTACGACAACCGCCGCAACATCCGCCTCTATAGGGATTTCGTCACCCCGGAAACCGAGTTCGACGACGCCCACCGGCAGGGCTTCTGGGGCGGTGCGGAGTGGCGACCGCGCGAACGGTTCTTCGTGGGGTTCAACGGCCGCCGCAGCAGCGGCGGCTCGTCGGGGACGGCCGACTCCTACACCGCGATCGGCGGGGTGAGAAACCTCATCGGGGCGTGGGGCCTGGACGCGAGCCTGAGGGCCACACGCTACACAAGCGATTTCGTGGACGGCACCCTCTTCTCCGTCAGCGCCGGAGCGCGGATCGGCGCCTGGGGGCAGTGGGAGGTCCATGGAGGCAGCCGCAACGAGACGGATCCGAACGGCTTCGCTCCCGACCGGACGATCACCTGGGAGGGGGTGGACTTCGACATCCTGCTCGGGCGCCAATGGTTCGGGCTGCTGTCCTACGAGCGCACTTCGGGCGGCGGCGAGGACAACGACCAGATCTATGCGGGCCTGAGCTTCAGGTTCTGACGCGGCGCCCGGGCCCGAGGCCCAATCCCCAACCCCTCGACCAGGTACACGTCCGGGTGGAAATAGGTTGCCGCCCGCGGCGCCTTGACCTTCCGCGGATCAGGAACGAAATTGTGACTGATTCACCCCTGAGGAGAAAACGATGCGAACCGCCGCGCGAGCCGCCCTCTGGCTGCCCTTCGTCCTTCTTTGCCTTTCGGCGACGGTCGAGGCCGCTGTTTTCAACGTCACGATCTACGATGACGTGTCGGATGCGACCCCGGACGGAACCTGCGACTCGTGTTCCCTGCGGGAGGCGATCCAGGAGGCGAACCTGCTGCCGGGGCCGGACACTATCAACCTTCCTCCGGGCACCTACACCATGGACATTCCCGGTGCCGACGAAGATCTCGGCGCTTCCGGGGACCTGGACATCACCGACGACGTCACCATCATCGGGATCGGTACGACGCGGATCGAGAGCCATGTCGGCAGGATTCTCCACGTCCACGAGGGCAACGTCTCCATCACCGGCCTGACCCTGCTGCAGGGCGACGCCAACAACGACCAGGCCAGCGGCCGTGCGGGGGGCGCGGTGTACAACGCCCCCGCCAGCACCCTCACGCTGAACGCCTGCGCCATGACGATCAACCAGGCGCAGGGCGGGGGCGGGGCCATTTACAACGGCGGAACCCTGTCCTTGAACGGCTCGACCCTGACGACGAATTCCGCCGTCGGCAACAGCCGCGGCGGCGCCGTGTACAACAATGGAACGATGATCGTCACGAACTGCAGCCTGAACGGCAACTCCTCGACGGACGGCAGCGGGGGAATCTACAGCACCGCCTCGAGCATCCTCCGGGTCAACAACTCGACGATCGCCGAAAACGCTTCCACGGGCGGGATCGGTGGCGGCGGCCTCAAGGCGGAGGCCGGCTGCGCGATCCACGTCACCAACACCCTGATTGCGAACAACAGCGCCTCCGGCCCCAACGACGACTGCGAGGCATCGCTGACCTCCTCGGGCGGCAACATGGTGATGGACGCGGACGGATGCTCGGGCCTGGGGACGGGCGACATCACGTCGGTGGATCCGTTGCTCGGACCGCTGCAGAACAACGGAGGCCGCACCCTGACCCGTGCGCCGCTGCCGGCAAGCCAGGCTCTCGAGACCGGGGGGACGGTAGGCGCCTGCGAGCTGACGGACCAGCGGGGGCTGTCCCGGCCCCAGGGAGTTGCCTGCGATCGAGGCGCCGTAGAGCTGTTCCCAGCGTGCCCGGTCATTGCGCTGACCCCGACGACCCTGCTGGACGCCCAGGCCGGCGCCTTCTACAGCCAGACGGTCGTGCCGGCAGGCGGCGTTCCCCCATACCGCTTTGCCGTGACCGCAGACCCTCTTCCCGACGGGCTGGCGCTGGATCCGGTCAACGGAGTGCTCTCCGGCGATCCGACCGGTTCGGGAGGCGTGAACTTCAGGATCACGGCGTTTGACGCGAATTTCTGTTCCGGGAGCTTTGATTACACGCTGAATGTCCTCTCCGGGCCCAGCTGTTCGCCGGCCATCATCGACATTTCTCCGACTCAGCTTCCAATGGCGATGCCCGGTGAGGATTACTCCCAGACGCTGACCGCCACGGGGGGAACCGCCCCTCATTTATATACGGTGACGGACGGCCAGCTTCCGCCCGGCCTTGGCCTGGACCCCGTGACGGGGAGGATCTCCGGCACGCCGACGGTGTCGGGCACGTTCGTCTTTGTCGGAACCGCCACGGACGCCTCCACCTGCACGGGGGATCAGGGCTATTCCCTGCAGGTGCCCTGCACCTTCAGCTTTTCGCCGACCGCCCTTCCCGCCGGCCGCGAAGGCACGCCCTACCTCCAGACGCTCGCCGTATCGACCGGCGGCACGCCCCCCTACGCGTTCGCCGTCGTCACCAGTTCCCTGCCGCCCGGGCTGAGCCTGTCGGGACCCGGGGTCCTGTCCGGGACGCCGTCCATGCCGGGGACCTACGCGTTCCTCCTCGAAGCGACCGACGCGAACTTCTGCACCGGCAAGGTCGGCCATGTCCTCGTCGTGGACCCCTGCATCGAGATCGTGACGGACATCCTGCCGCAGGGCGTCGTCGGGTCTGCCTACGCAGCGACCCTCACGGCCACCGGAGGATCCGGGCCGATCAGCTTCTCGATTTCCTCCGGAACGCTGCCGTCCGGGGTCGATTTCGACGCCTCAGGGAACTTCACCGGCGTCGCTTCGACTCCCGGGACCTATTTCTTCACGGTCGAGGCGACCGACGGAAGCTGCTCGGTTCCGGAGAACTTTTACCTGGTCGTCAACCCCGCGGGCTGCCCCGCGATCACCATCCTGCCGGCCACGCTCCCGGGCGACACCGTGGGAAGCGCCATGAACCAGAACCTGAGCGGCAACGGCGGCAGTTCGCCGTACACGTTCCAGCTCGTGGCGGGAACGCTCCCCGACGGCATTTCCCTCAGCGCGGGCGGCCACCTGTCGGGGACATTCCTGTCTTCCGGGTTCTTCACCTTCACGATCGCCGCGACCGACGGCAACGGGTGCGCCGGAACCCGGAGCGACCTCATGCTCATCGCACCCTCCGTCTGCCCCGAGATCTCGTTGTTCCCACCGGTTCTGCCGGACGGCACGCGGAGCGTCGAGTACCAACAGACTGTCCTCGCGACGGGAGGCATCGCTCCCTGCGTGTACTCAGTGTCCGCGGGAGGTCTTCCTCCGGGTCTCACGCTCGACCCCGTGACAGGTGCGCTGTCGGGCAGGCCGAGCGAGCTCGGAGAGTTCGCGGTCACCCTGACGGCAACGGACGCCACGGCGTGCGCTGGAAGCGCGAATTATGCGATGGAGATCCGCCCGGACTTCCGCGGCGCGAACTGCACGCTGTTCGGCGACACGTTCGAAAACGACCTCCTGGCTGTGGAATGGACCTACCTCAAACCGTCGTGGAGCGAATCTGGCGGCAGCCTCGTCGGGACCGCGGGAAAGAAGGCCATCGCGATCGCGTCACCGTCCTTCGCCGGCTGTCTGAACTGCGCGGTCGAAGGAACCCTCCAGACGTCGAAGGCCGGAACCGGCAAGGTCTCCCTGCTCGGGTGGTACGCCGACAAGAAGAACTACATGGAGCTGTCCGCGTCCGCGGGAACCGACGTGTGGCTTCTCAAGCAGCGCGCCGCGGGCAAAATCGTCGCCAAGGCGAAGGCTTCGAAGCCGATGGACCCGAACGTTCCCTACCTCGTTCGAGTCGTCTTCGACGGAACGAAGTTCGACGTGTTCGTGGACGATCTGGAGACGCCGCTGATGAGCCTGACTCCGAAGAAGGCCGTTCCGGCCGGGACGGTGGGGTTCCAGGCGAGCGGGGCGACGGGCACATTCGGATACCTCTGCGTGAACTGACGCCGGGTTGACGCGGCCTTGCCCCGTCAGCCTCCGAACCCGCATCGAAGGGCGGCTTCGCCCATGCGCCTCACCGGAGAATCTGGAACTTGAGCTGGAGCACCCGGCAGGCTCCCGCCCGCCCCCCGGCGACGGCGCTCCCCGTCTCTCAGGGAACGGTGCGGTACGTAAAGACGAAATCATAGGGCGGAGCCGGTGGCGTCACGCCTCCGGTGTAGAGGGATTTGAGCCCGTCCGAGTAGGTGTGGACGTAGCTGAATTCATAGGCGACCATGCTCGGCCCCTGCGCTGTCCTGCCGCTGAGATCGAGCTCGGACGGCAGGACCAGGTTCGACTCCGCCCAGGAGCTGTGCGTCGTCGGATCCAGGACGATCGTCCAATGCCGGTCGTCGACGGTCGGCACGCTCTGCACGTTTGAGAACCCGATCAGGCCGATCTTCCCGGCGGTGTTCTCGGAAAGGACCCAGCTCGACATGACCGTTCCACTGTTGTAGGTGAAATCGGTCACATGGAACAGTAAGGGAATGGTAATCGACGCCGGCGCGGAGGACAGAATGCGGGTCCAGTAGGCACTGCTGTAGGGGGACCCGAACGTATCGAACAGGAACGGTGCGGAGGCAAACACATTGAACGTGCTCGCGGGGAACTGATTGAAGAACTCCACCTGACCGGACATGGCGGGCGACGACAGGGAGAGGTACTGGCTCAGGGTGAACGGCACACCCTTCCGCTGTCCGGAGATCAGGAGGCTCGAA
>Ga0315273_10005952_pt1 | contig 15130 bp, 15 predicted proteins | sample YL17G02_0_MG_FD_205753 | JGI IMG/M metagenome (GOLD analysis project Ga0315273, IMG submission 205753) | Sediment microbial communities from Yellowstone Lake, YNP, Wyoming, USA - YL17G02_0 | ecosystem: Environmental > Aquatic > Freshwater > Lake > Sediment | place: USA: Wyoming | collected...
TACGAGAACGGCAAACTCGTCCGCCGCGAGGTCGCCGATCCGTCGCTGATGCCGCTCTAGAGAGCGATCGCCGCGCCGAACCGAAGGAGGCGGGAGCCGACCCACTCCCGGCCGCTCCAAGGCACGAGATCACGTCTTTCCGCAGCCTGCTAGGGCTTCACGGGCCCCTCGGGCCGCACTTCCAGCTCCTTCCGCTGCTTCTCGCTGGCCCGGAAAGCGTCGATCCGCTTGCGCTCCAGCAGGAGCTGGAGCTCCTTGTTCCGGTCGCGGATGCGCTCGAGCTCGAGCGCCAGCTCGCGGTCGGTGAGCTCGGCCATCCTGAAGTCGAGATCGAGCTCCACACTTCCACGCGTACCGTCGGTCGAGAGCGCGGTCACGCGCACCCGGTTCGCGCCTTCCTTGACCGGCACGAAGCCCGTGAAGCTGCCGTCGGGCGAGAGCCGGACGTCGGTCGAGAAGTCGCCCGTCGTGAGGTTCGTCACCACCACGTCCTCGATATTCGCGAACGAGACGCCCTGGAGGATCGCGATGATGTCGCCCGGGTTCCTGACGGGCGTGAACGTCCCGAGCGAGATGCGCGCGATCTCCGTCACGGCGAGCTGCTGCGTGAGCGCGCCGGGCCCGATCGCATAGGTGTTGATCGTGATGCCGGCGGTGTGGGCGAGCCGCGCGGCGTTCAGGGCGGCGTCCACGTCGCCGGGATCCATGAGGATGCCCTTCCCGATCGGGAAGGTCGGCGTGCCGTCGGTGAGGAAGAGCATCACCTTCTTCGCGTCGGGCCGCGGCGGGCTCGCGGCGCCGGTCAGGGCGGCGAGCTCGGTGATGCCGAGTCGGATGCCGGCGGCGAAGTTCGTGGCGCCGTGCGGCCCGCGCGCGTAGATCGCGGCGAGCGCCTGCCGCGCACGGCCGTAGTCCGTCGTGAGCGGGAGGTCGAGCCAGGCGTCCTTCTGATCGGCACGCGCGCGCTCGCCCGTGTTCGGGTCCACGTCGCCCGAGAACGTGATGATGCCGACGCGAACGCGGCGCGGATCGAGGCTCTCGATCAGCGAGCGGGCCGCGGAGATCTCGGCGGCGAAGATCGAGTCGTCGGGGTCGGTGGAGCAGACGCCCTCGGGATAGGTGCCCGGCGCCACCAGCTCGAGCGCGGGGTTGAAGCCCAGCGTCCCGTCGCCGTCCACATCGACTCCGCTCGCGCACTGCGTGGACTGCGACGCGTCGATCACCACCATCACGTCGAAGTCCGCCGGCCGATCGCCTTCGGCCGTGGCGCTGCCCCGGATCGGCGCCAGGTGAACCTTGTTCTTCACCGGCTCGCCGCTGCGCGGCGTGTCGATGCGGATCCGGACGACACCGGGCCCGGCCTTGGCCGGGGCTGCCGCGACGTCCGGCGCTGCCGATCGGGCGACACCAGATAGCGACAGGGAAAGGGCGAAGGTCAGGAGCGGTCGAGAGAACTTCGGCAGCATGGGTGGCTCGCTACGGTCGTTTCGCCGTGTCGGCGGAGGGCGTAGCGCCCGCCGCGGCAGGCGCCCGCATCTCGATCTCGATGCGGCGATTCTGGTTTCGCCCCTCGGACGTGTCGTTGCTCGCCACGGGGAACTGCGCGCCGAACCCCTCGGCCGTGACGCGCTCCCCTGGCACGCCCTGGCCGACGAGCCAGAGCCGCACGGCTTCGGCGCGATCCTCGGAGAGCGTCAGGTTGAAGGACTCGGAGCCCTGCGCGTCGGTGTAGCCGCGCACTTGCACGGCCAGGTCGGGGAGCGTGCGCGACGCTTCGACGATCGGCGCAAGGTCGTCGGCGGCAACGGGCGAGAGCGCGGCCTTGCCCGACGCGAACAGCGTGTCCGACGGCAGCGACACGACGACGTGATCCGGGAAGCGCTCCACCCGAGCCCCGGGCAGCGCGCCGAAGCGCTGCGCGACGGGCTCGAGCTCCGGGCTCAGCGCGGTCTCGCGGGCCGCTGCGGGGGGCGCTGCGGTCGGGCTCGCCGAAGCGCAGGCCAGTGCCAGGTGGACGGCGAGGGCGGCAGCGGCGGCGCGTCCCACGCGCCGCTGGGGAAGAGATGCCATCCGACCCGCCTCCCGCGTCACATCCCCGCCGCCGAGGGCAAGTGTGTAGCAAACGGGATCCGCTGCGGGGCTGCGTATGGCTGACACTTTTGCCCCCCAGGAGCCACTCCCTGGATGAGGCCCCTCCCTGGCGGGGCTTTTCAGAGGTGGAAGGCAGGGTTCCGGCTTGCCGGGCCCTGCCTTCAACCCGTTGTTTTCGCTTCCCCCTCCCCCTTCGTCCCGCTCGGAGCACCCATGTCGCGGGTGCATGGCGCCGTGCTCCTGGGCGTCGACGGTGTGCCCGTCGAGGTCGAGGTGCGGATCAGCTCCTCCCTCCCGCGGGTGGACATCGTGGGTCTCGCCGAAGCGGCGGTACGCGAGAGCGGGGCGCGGGTCCGAGCGGCCATCGCGTCGGCAGGCCATCCATTCCCCGATCGCCGCGTCACCGTGAACCTCGCGCCGGCGAGCGTCCGCAAGAGCGGCGCGGGCCTCGACCTGCCGATCGCCATCGGGATCCTCGCCGCTGCGGGGGCGCTCGATCCGCAGACCCTCGAGGGCGTGGCGTTCGTGGGCGAGCTCGCCCTCGACGGGCGGCTCCGACCCGTCCGTGGGGCGCTCGCGCTGGCCCTCGCGGTTTGCGACGCCGGCTGCTGCCGTCTCATCGCCCCCACAGCGAACGCACCGGAGGCCGCCCTCGCGCCGGGGATCGAGGTGCTCGCCGCGGACGACCTCCAGGCGGTGATCGCGCACCTCTGTGCAGTGGCGCCTCTTCATCGGGCCGTCCCGCCGCCGCCCGAACCGCGCTCCTCCACCCTCCCGGACCTCGCCGAAGTGCGCGGCCAGGACCGCGCGAAGCGCGCGCTCGAGATTGCCGCGGCGGGCGGCCACGCCCTCCTTTTCCGCGGACCGCCGGGCTCCGGCAAGACGATGCTCGCCCGCCGGCTGCCAGGGCTCCTCCCGCCGCTCGCGCAGGCCGAAGCGCTGGAGGCGACGCGCATCCATGGCGCCGCGGGACGGCTCGGCGAGGCGGGCGGCGTGCTCGCCGCCCGCCCCTTCCGCGCGCCGCACCACACGGCGAGCGCGGCGGGCATCCTGGGCGGAGGCAGCCCGCCCCGACCTGGGGAAGTGTCACTCGCACATCGGGGCGTGCTGTTCCTCGACGAGCTGCCGGAGTTCGAGCGCCGCGTGCTCGAAGCGCTGCGGCAGGTGGTCGAGGAGCGCCAGGTCGTGATTGCCCGAGCGCGTGCGTCGTGCACGTTCCCGGCCCACTTCCAGCTCGTGGCGGCGGCGAACCCCTGTCCTTGCGGGTGGCGCCTCTCGCCAGAACGCGACTGCCGCTGCGACGACCTCGCCATTGCGCGGTACTCCGCGCGGATCTCGGGCCCGCTCCTCGACCGCTTCGACCTCCACGTGCGGGTACCGGCCGTGACGTGGAGCGAGCTCGAGCGAGCGGGCGACGGGCCGTCGAGCGACGAGGTGCGCGGGCGCGTGGAGCTCGCACGCGCATGTCAAGAGACCCGTCTCGCGCCCCACGGCGCCTGCACGAACGCGGAGATCCCCGACTCGACGCTCGACACGCTCGTGTGTGCGACACCGCCCGCACGCGCGCTGCTCGGCCGGGCGATGGACAAGCTCCGTCTCTCCGCACGCGGCGCGCGGCGCGTCCTGCGGGTGGCCCGGACGGTCGCCGACCTCGAAGGGGCCGATCGGGTGGACGCGGCGGCGGTGGCCGAAGCGCTCTCGTACCGCGAGGACGGACCGTCCGGGGCGTGAGCGCGCCGCGTGCGGTAGAGCGGGCCTGCGCCGCGTGCGGCACAGCGGGCCTGCGCCGCGTGCGGTTCAGCTCGTGAGCCGCCGTCGCGCGCTGCGCGCCGCGAAGGCGAGCAGCAGCGCCGAGACGGCAACGATGTAGAGCACATCCCACAGCAGGATGGGCGACGCTTCGCCCCGAAACGCTGCGCGAGCGAGCCGCACGGGATGCAGGAGCGGGAGCGCCTCCGCGAGCCACAACCAGCCTCCCGAGAGCCGATCGCTCAGCGGAAAGAAGATGTCGCTGAAGAGGAAGAGTGGAGTCAGGAAGAGCGTGAAGTAGAAATTGAACAGATCGATCGTCACGACGTGCAGCGAGAACGCGATGCCGATCGCGGCGAAGAGGCAGCCGGCGAGCGGCAGCAGCGGAAGGGCGAGGAGCGCCCAAGGAAGCGGCGCGAGCCCGACGGCCGCGAGCACGATGAAGAAGCAGCCGCCGTAGATGCAGGCCCGCGTCACGGCCCACAGCACCTCGCCCACGAGCACGTCCTCGGGCTGGATCGGGGTCGTGAGCATCGAATCGTAGGTCTTCTCGTAGTGGAGACGCACGAACGTGTTGTAGGTGACCTCGAAGCTCGCGCCGTTCATCGCGGCAACCGCGATCAGCCCCGGCGCCAGGAACGCGACGTACGAAGTGCCTCCCATCTCCGTCACGTAGGACCCGACGCCGATCCCGATCGACACGAGATAGAGTACGGGCTCAAAAAAGTTTGGCAGCAGATTGAGCTTCCAGGTCCGGCGGTACATCGCCGCATTCCGCTGCCACACCGCGAACGCGTGGGGCAGGCTCACCGTGCGAAGCGTGATCACGGGCGAGGCTCCTCCGGCGCCGGCGCATCCAGGCCCGTGCCGGTGAGTGCGAGGAAGACGTCCTCGAGATTCGTGGGACGTGCGACGAGCGGCCGCCGCTCACCGCCATCCGCGAGGCGGATGCGTTCGAGATGCGGCCGGACGTCCGCGTCGTACACGAAGAGGCGCTTTCCGGCCCGGATCCGGCGCACGGGGGCCGAAGCGCCGGAGAAGAGCGCCGCTTCGGCCGCTGCATCGACGTCGAGCTCCAGGGCTTCGGGCGCGAGATGAGCGCGGATCAGCTCGGCCGGCGAGCCCTCGGCGCGCAGGCGGCCCGCGGCCAGGATCGCGATGCGGTCGCACAGGCGCTCGGCCTCGTCCATGTAGTGCGTGGTCAGCAGAACGGTCGTGCCACTCGCCTGGAGATCGCGCACGCGCGACCAGAGCGCGAGGCGGACCTGCGGATCGAGCCCGGTGGTGGGCTCGTCGAGGATCAGGAGCTCGGGCCGGTTCATCAGCGAGAGCCCGATCGCGAGGCGGCGCTGCATGCCCCCGGAGAGCACCTTCACCGGCGCGCGAGCGTGCGAACCGAGCTCGAAGAGCTCGATCAGCTCGAGCGCGCGGCGCGAGAGCTCGGGCTCGCGCAGCAGGTGGTAGCGCCCGAAAGTCCGCAGGTTCTCGAGGGGTGAAAGCGCCTCCAGGAGCACGTTCTCCTGCAGCGTGACACCGAGGCGCGATCGCACGGCGCGCGGCGCGCGCGCCACGTCGAGACCGAAGACCCGCACCACCCCCGCGGTGGGACGCGTCACGCCATACACCATTCGGAGAGCCGTCGTCTTGCCTGCGCCGTTCGGGCCGAGGAGCCCGAAGCAGGCACCGCGCTCGACGGCGAGGTCGAGCGCCTCCACCGCGACGCGATCGCCGAACCGCTTCGTGACTCCGCGCAATTCGACGACGGCGGGCGGGGGAAGCGGGAGGCGGGGTTGGGGGAAATCCACGCGCTTGCGAGCCTAGCAGAGGCAGGCTCGGTCGTTCGCGCGACGACGCCGCGGCCCCCGACGCCGCGGCGGTTCAAGCCGGCCCGGCGCTGGATCGATACGGCGTCGGGGGGACCGCGTCCCATGCAGCACCCGGACGCCGATCGCGTCCTCGAATCGGCTCAGACCGTCGAGCTGGCACGGCTCCGCCGGAGGAACTCGGAGCTCGAGGTCCTGTACGGGACCATCCGCGATCTCACGTCCACGCTCGCCGTCCCCGAAGTCCTGCAGCGGCTCCTCGATCGCACGCTCCAGCACCTCGACTCCGAGATCGGCTCGATCTTCGAGCTCGAGTCCAAAGACAAGCTTCGCCTCGCGGTGTCGCAGGGGCTCCCCGCCGACGTCGCGCGCGAAGCGTGCGTCGAGCTCGGGCACGGCGTCACGGGGTATGTCGCGCAGAGCGGGCTCTCGCTCCTCGTGCGCGACGTCGAGCTCGACTCGCGCTTCCGGCGCCGCAACCACGAGCGCTACTACACCCACTCGCTCGTGAGCGCTCCGATCGTGCTGCACGGCCACGTGCGCGGCGTGATCAACGTGAACAACAAGCGCAGCCGCGAGTCGTTCCGTCCCGAGGACCTGCGCTTGCTCGAGGCGATCGCGGGCCACGCCGCCGTCGCGCTCGGGAACGCGCACCGCTACGAGGAGACCCTGCGGCGCGCGCAGCGTGACGCGCTCACCGGGCTCGCGAACCACGGGCACTTCTGGGCGACGCTCGAGCGCGAGGTCGACCGCGCGAACCGCTACGGCCGCTCGCTCGGGCTCGTGATGCTCGATGTCGACCACTTCAAGGCGTTCAACGATCGCCTCGGGCACCCGCGCGGCGACGAGGCCCTCATGGGCGTCGCGCGCACGGTGGCCGGCCGCTCCCGCGCGCACGATCTCGTCGCCCGCTACGGGGGCGAAGAGTTCGCGGTGATCCTCCCTGAGGCGTCGCTCGAAGGGTCGCTCGCCTTCGCGGAGAAGATCCGCGAGGCCGTCGAGGCGGAAGCGTTCGGCCCTGCGGGGCGCGACGAGCTCACCGTGAGCCTCGGCGTTGCCGTCGTCCCGGGACACGCCCGGACTGCCCGCGACCTGGTGCAACGCGCCGACGCCGAGCTCTACCGCGCGAAATCGCTCGGGCGCAATCGCGCCTGCGCCGCGGAGGGCTGAGACGCCATGGCGGCACGTGTCCGCGATCGAACAGGGGGTGACCGAAATCCGTCACTTCCGACAGGTGTGGCGGCCATTCCAGCCGGCCCCGGCCGCGCAAGTCCTCGATCCGATGACGATTCTGCGGGGGACGGCGCGGGCTCCGAGGCTGGCACGGTTCTCGCTTTACGGCGTGGCTGGGGAGGGCGGAACGACATGCGCGCGACCGAGCTGTTGAGGTCGATCCCGGGAGGAGTGGCGGTCACTGAGACCACGCTGCTCGAGCTGGTCTGCGTGGTGGGCGAGCATGCGGCATCCGAAGCGGAGGTCGTGGCGACGGTCGTCCATCTGGTGCGGTCGGGCCGTGTGCGCCTGCGCGGGAATTTCCGCGGATCCCGTCTCGACGACGCCTGATCCGGCGGCCGCGGCGACCGCGGGCCGCTCTCTCGAGCCGGTCCGCCTTGACCGCTCGAACCGGTGCAGGGAACATGCCCCCGGACGCGTTCGGCTCCGGGGGGTGAGGATTCGTGTCCGAACAGCAGTCGTTCGGGTTTCGCGCGGCGGCCGCGGCGAAGTCCGCTGAGTCCCAGACCGTGACCAAGACTTCCAAGAAGGCCGGCCAGCGCCATCCGAAGGCGCCGGCCCCGTCCACCCGACCCGCCACCCGACCCAGCACCCGCGCCGCCAGCCACGGCGCGCCGCGCGCGACGGCGGCGGACATGGCGAAGAAGCAGCGTGAGATCTCCGTCTCGGAGTTCTTCGCGAAGAACCGCCATCTCCTAGGTTTCGACAATCCGTCCAAGGCGCTCCTCACGACCGTGAAGGAGGCCGTCGACAACGCGCTCGACGCCTGTGAGGAGGCGGGGATCCTGCCGGACCTGCGGGTCGAGATCGTCCAGCTCGGCGAGACACGGTTTCGTGTCGCCGTCGAAGACAACGGGCCGGGCATCGTGCGCGCCCAGGTGCCCAAGGTCTTCGGGCGGCTGCTCTACGGCTCGAAGTTCCACCGGCTGCGTCAGAGCCGCGGGCAGCAGGGCATCGGCATCAGCGCGGCGGGCATGTATGGGCTCCTCACGACCGGCAAGCCCGTCGTGATCACCACGCGCACCGAGCCCAAGAAGCCGGCCCATCACCTCGAGCTCGTGATCGACACACAGAAGAACGAGCCGAAGGTCACGCGGGACGACGAGGTGGAGTGGGACAAGGCGCACGGCACGCGCGTCGAGATCGAGCTGGAGGCCGCGTATCGCGGCGGGCGCCAGGGCGTGGACGCCTACCTGGAGCAGGTGTCGCTCGCGAACCCGCACGCGGAGATCGTCTACTACCGGCCGAAGGGCGCCGAGGGCGATGCGGAGCGGCGCTTCCCCCGCGTGTCGCAGGACCTCCCGCCCGCGACCGCGGAGATCCAGCCTCACCCGTACGGCGTCGAGCTCGGCGTGCTCATGCAGATGTTCCGCGACACCAAGGCGCGCAACCTGAAGACGTGCCTCACCGGAGACTTCTCGCGCGTGTCGCCGCGCATCGCCGAAGAGATCTGCCAGCGAGCGAAGGTCCCGGAGACCCGCCGTCCCGGAGAGATGACGCGCGAGGAAGCGGAGCGCGTCCACCAGGCGATCCAGGCGACGAAGATCATGTCGCCGCCCACGGACTGCATCGCGCCGATCGGCGAGGAGCTGATCGAGCGTGCGCTCCGCGCCGAAGTGAGGTCCGACTTCGTCGCCGCGGTGACGCGACGCCCCGACGTGTACCGCGGCAACCCGTTCCTGATCGAGGTGGGCCTGGCCTACGGCGGCGACCTGCCGGCCGAGGAGCCTGTCACGCTGTTCCGCTACGCGAACCGCGTGCCGCTCCAGTACCAACAGGGGGCCTGCGCCGTCACGAAGGCGGTGATGTCGACGGACTGGAAGGCCTACCACCTCCAGCAGCCGAAGGGCGCGCTCCCGATCGGGCCCGTGCTCCTCATGGTCCACATCGCGAGCGTGTGGGTGCCGTTCACGTCGGAGAGCAAGGAGGCGATCGCCTCCTATCCCGAGATCCTGAAGGAGCTCCGGCTCGGTCTCCAGGAGTGCGGGCGCAAGGTCTCTCACTTCATCAGCAAGCGGAAGCGCGAGGCCGACGAGGCGAAGAAGCGCGCCTACATCGATAAATACATCCCGCAGGTGGCGATCGGGCTCCAGCAGATCCTGGGCTTCGACGACGCCGAGCGCACGCGCGTGGTGGACAGCCTGATGGACGTCCTAGAACGCAGCCGCAAGATGTGAGGGAGCCATGGCGACCCGGAAAACGGCGAAGAAGAAGACGGAGGGTGCGAAGCCGGTGCCTGCGAAGGCCGCGAGCGGCAGCGTCGTCGCGCGGCGCAACGCCGCCCAGGACAAGACCACCGTCGATCTCATCAAGAACGCGGCGACCGAGGTGCACGTCGACATCCGCAAGCAGAAGAAGCCCGACCTCGCCTTCCCCGTCCGGGCCCTCGGAAACGTCACGTACTCCGACAAGAAGGGCTACTTCGAGATCGGCAAGCAGAAGAAGATTCGCACGCTCACCGTGAACACCGTGAAGAGCTTCGCGCAGACGCTGCGCATGATGGGTCTCTCGAAGGAGCTGATCGAGACGAACGACTTCGCGACGAAGCGGGACGCCTACTACCAGAGCAAGAACTGGGAGGAGGCGCGGTTCGACGAGCAGACCGAGTCTGACACGGTGATGGACGACATCGAAGCGCTGTTCTCCGTGCGCGGCGTGTCGCGCGAGCAGTTGCGCTTCATCCCCGACGAGCACGGCGGCGCTGTGGCCGGCAACTTGATCGTGCTCGACCCGGACCGCGAGACTGGCGTGATCGAGCGCATCGACTGCACGCGCTTCGGCTCGGGCGCCTACTCCATTCCGTCCACCGTCGAGCACCTGTCGTTCGAGACCGACGCCAAGTTCATCCTGGCGATCGAGACGGGTGGCATCTTCCAGCGGCTCCAGAGCCACAAGTACTGGCAGACCGCGAACTGCGTCCTCGTGTCGATGGCAGGTGTTCCGACGCGTGCGACGCGGCGCTTCATCCGCAAGCTCTCCGACGAATGCCGCATCCCGGTGTATGCGTTCGTCGACTGCGACCCGTACGGCATCTCGAACATCTACCGCACGCTCAAGGTCGGCTCGGGCAACGCCGCACACCTCTCGCAGTTCTTCTGCGTGCCGACGGCGCGCTATCTCGGCGTGACGCCCCAGGACATCATGGACTACCGGCTTCCCACGCACCCGCTCCAGGACGTGGACGTGAAGCGCGCGAAGGACGCCCTCAAGAACGACCCCTTCTTCAAGGCCCACAAGGAGTGGCAGAAGGCGATCGACCACCTGATGAAGATGGGCGTCCGCGCCGAGCAGCAGGCCCTCGCGAAATGGGGCCTCAACTACGTGATCGACGAGTACCTGCCCCGAAAGCTCGAGCACCCGGAGCAGTTCCTGCCTTAGCCCTGGGCGGCCGGCGCGGTGTCAGGCGTCGAAGCCGAGATCCACGGCCGCCGGCATCCCCTCCACCCAGCTCGTGATCGCGCGCGGCACGCGCAGGCCTGGCTCGCTCGCGTAGAGCGCGCGCAGCAGGGCGAGCGACGGATCGTCGGCGTCGGCCAGCTTCGCGGCGCGGTCGAGCAGTGCCCAGTCGTCGGGGGTGAGCGTGTCGACCTCCGTCCGCATCAGCCCCCAGCCGTCCCAGGGCAGGAGCTCCACCTTGGCGAGCGACGCGACGTCGCGCACGAGGTTCCCGAGCACGAACCAGAGGCCCCACATGTCGAGGATCCCGCACGTCTTCGGGTCGAGCTCACCGGAGCGGCAGCGGCGCCACGCATCGCCGCCGGAGACGAACGCGCCGGTAGGAAGGTCGAGCACATCGAAGGCGATGCCCATGCCCTTGCGCTGCACCTCGTCGAGCTGCGGATCGAACGCGATGAAGCGGCCGCGCTTCGCCTCCCACGTCTCGCAGACCCAGTGGTCCACGAGCTTGCCGGGCTCGAAGTAGGACCCGAAGCCGCAGCGCGCGCGGGCCGGCACTTCGTGGTGTCGTAGCAGCGCGGTCGCGAGCGTCGAAAAATGCCTGCAGTTGCCAACGAAGCGCCGCTCCGGCGGACGCGGCTCCGCGAGATCGGAGGCATCCAGCGCGAGCACCCGGTCGAGCATCTCGGCCGCGCCGCGCACCTGGAGGTCGTCCGAGCGGAGCGCCTGCGGCGAGACGCCGTAACGCCAGGCGTGGAAGGGATGGAGCACGAGGCCCTGCACGAAGCGTGCAACTCCCGCCGGGTCGCGCGGCGCCGAACGCAGCCGCCCGGCGTGCCGAGTGAGGTCGGTCAGCGGCCCCGGGCTCGCGTACCAGGATCCCGCGCCGTCCCCCATGGCTCGATCCTCCCGTTGCGTGTTGGCTGCGATTCTATGCTCATGCAACTCGAGCGGGTGGCCGACACCCCGTGCGGGGCCTCGGGCACTCACCGGCGACGCGTCGTGTGCTGCGGCGCTGGGATGGGGAGGGAGTCATGCGCAGCTTGCCGCGGTTCGTGTCGGGGCTCGCCGGCGTCGCCCTGGCGCTCGCGTCCGGTCCGGCGTCCGCCGTGCCGGTGACCTTCGAGCTCTCGGGAACACTCACCCAGGTGTCCGACCCGCGCGGCCTCCTGCCGGCGTCGCTCGCGCCCGGAACAGCGTTCAACGCGTCGCTCTCCTTCGACGCCGATCCCGCGTGCCTCGTGGTGTCGCCCTCGGTCTGCCAGTACCTCGCGCCCGTGGGCCAGCTCTCGCTCGTGGTCGGCAGCGAGACGGTCGCGCTCGTCCTCGGCAGCGCCTACGCCTTCGTGCAGGACGGCGCGCCGGTCGACGGCGTCTCGGCGAGCCTCTCCGCACCGCTACCGCCGGGCCCCGGCTCCCCGCCGATCTGGCGCTGGGCGGATGTCTCGCTCCAGGATCCCTCCGCGACGGCGCTTGCGAGTCGCTCGCTCCCGCTGCTGTTCCCGGACCTCGGCCTCTTCTCGGTGCGCAGCTTCGACGCGGGCGGCTGCTACGCCGGATGCGGTGACGACCCGTTCGACCGGTTCCGCATCGCGGGCTCGCTCAGCGCGGGCTCCGTGGTGCCGGAGCCGTCCACGGCCCTGCTGCTCGGCGTGGGCTTCGCGGCCCTCGCTGCGCGCTCCCGCAAGGGCGGACCGCGCCGCTAAGCTCCCGCGTCATGAAGGGCATCATCCTCGCAGGCGGCTCGGGTTCGCGCCTCTTCCCGGGGACGCGCGCGATCTCGAAGCAGCTCCTCCCCATCTACGACAAGCCGATGATCTACTACCCGCTCTCGACGCTCATGCTCGCGAGCGTTCGCGAGATCCTCGTCATCACCACGCCGCACGATCAGGAGGCCTTCCAGCGCCTCCTCGGAGACGGCGCCCACCTCGGTCTCTCGCTGTCGTGGGCGGTGCAGGAGCAGCCGGTCGGCCTCGCTCACGCGTTCATCCTCGGGCGGCAGTTCGTCGGGAACGACCGCGTGGTGCTCGCGCTCGGCGACAACATCTTCTACGGCCACGGGCTCCCGGAATTCCTGGTGCGCGCGGCGGGACGCGAGAGCGGAGCCACCGTGTTCGGCTACTGGGTGCGCGACCCCGAGCGCTACGGCGTCGTCGAGCTCACCGAAGACGGGCGCGCGCTCCGCATCGAGGAGAAGCCGAAGGCACCGCGGTCACACTGGGCGGTGACGGGGCTCTACTTCTACGACAACCGCGTGCTCGACATCGCAAGGGACCTGAAGCCGTCTCCGCGCGGCGAGCTCGAGATCACCGACGTGAACGCGGCATACCTGCAGGCCGGCGACCTCTTCGTCGAACGCATCGGCCGCGGCATCGCGTGGCTCGACACGGGCACCCACGAGTCGCTGCTGCAAGCCGCGAACTTCATCCAGGCGATCCAGGAGCGGCAAGGCCTCAAGGTGGCGTGCCCCGAGGAGATCGCATTCCGCCTCGGCTGGATCACACGCGACGATCTGCTGCGTCAGGCCGAAGCGATGCGCAACAACGAGTACGGCACGTACCTTCAGGAGATCGCGAAAGAGGCGCAGGGCCGATGAAGCTCCTGCCCACCGACCTGCCGGGCGTGCTGCTCGTCGAGCCCCGCCTGTTTCGCGACTCGCGCGGCTTCTTCCTCGAGACCTGGCACCACCGCAAATACGCAGCGGGTGGGCTCGACGCGACCTTCGTGCAGGACAATCACTCGCTCTCGGGGAAGGGCACCTTGCGCGGCCTCCACGCGCAGCTCCAACGGCCGCAGGGCAAGCTCGTCCGCGCGATCGAGGGCGAGATCTGGGATGTCGCAGTCGACATCCGCCCCGGCTCGCCGACCTACCGGAAGCACGCGTCCGCCGTGCTCTCCGCCGAGAACTTCCGCCAGCTCTGGGTGCCGCCGGGCTTCGCGCACGGCTTCTGCGTGCTCTCCGACCGCGCGCAGGTCGAGTACAAGTGCACGGATTTCTACGATCCGGCCGACGAGATCACCGTGCGATGGAGCGACCCGGATCTAGCGGTGCCCTGGCCCGTCGAGGGCCCCGTGCTCTCGGACCGGGACGCGGGAGCGCCAACGCTGCGCGAGCTCGAGCCGCGTCTGCCCCGCTTCCGGCCCGCTGGGCGATGAATCGCGCGTTGAGCGATCAATCGCGCGTTGGGCGATGAATCGCGACCCGAGCTGCATCTTCTGTCGCATCGTCTCCGGCGAGGCGCCTGCCGCCAGGCTGCGGGAGGACGCGCTCACGGTCTCGATCCTCGACATCCGGCCGGTGTCGGAGGGGCACGCGCTCGTGCTGACGCGCGAGCACTTCGAGAACGTGTACGAGGCCACTCCCGACGCGCTCGCCGCGGTGGCCCGTGCGTCGAAGCGAGTGGCGCACGCATTGCGCGACACACTCCGGCCCGACGGCCTCTCGATCGTGCAGTCGAACGGCGAAGCCGCGAGCCAGAGCATCTTCCACTACCACATGCACCTGATCCCGAGGCGCGCCGGCTCGAGCTGGACGCTGCACGGACGGCGCCGCGTGGCGGACGCCGAGCTCGAGCAGCTCGCGCGCCGGATCGCGGAGCACCTGCCCGCTGCCGACTGAGCCCAAGCCCGCCGCCCCGACACGCCCGGACTACGGCTCCGGCGTGTACCGCCGCCGGATCGCTCTCGAGGCGGAGCCCGGCATCGTGCGCGGGCGGCTCGAGGACGATTTCCATCGCTTCGAAGTGGAGCTCACGCACGACGCCGCGCACGTGGTCGGCGTGACCGGCGGCGCAGTCCGGTTCCCCTGGACGACGTGCCCCGGCGCCGTATCCCCGCTCGCACAGCTCGACGGCATGCCGCTCGGCCGGTCCCTCCGCGCGATCGCCAAGCACGTGGATCCCCGCGCGCAGTGCACCCACCTCTTCGACCTGGCGTGCCTCGCCGTCACCCTCGCCGCCCGTGGCGGTCGCGCGATCGCCTACGAGATCGCGATCCCCGACCGCACGGGCCTCCGCACCCACGCGACACTCTCCCGTGACGGATCATCCCTCCTCGCCTGGGAGCTCGACGGCATGCGCATCGAGTCGCCACTCCCCTACGCGGGCCGCTCGCTGGCCGGCGGGGGCTTCGCCGAGTGGACGGAGACCGATCTCGACCCCGACGCCGCCGAAGCCGCCCAGGTGCTGCGCCGCGCTGCCGTGATCTCGTGGGGCCGGCGCTACGACTTCGACCGCATCTCGAACGCCCGTGTCTTCCAGACACAAGCCGGCGGCGCCTGCTTCACCTTCACCGAAGAACGCGTGGACCAGGGCGGGCGCGTCCTCGGCAGCGTGCGCGACCTGACGCGTGGGTGGAGCTGAATCCGCGGCGCGCGAGCAAAGGTGCAAGACGGGGACGTTCTTGCAACTTGGATCCCGCCTGTCCGGTTCAACCTGCAAGAACGTCCCCATCTTGCACAACGGCGCGCAACTCCGGATCCGGGAGTCCGGCGGCGCTCGGGCAGCAGACTAGACCGGGATGATCTTCCAGATGTCCCGCGCGTACTCGCGGACCGCGCGGTCGCTCGAGAAGCGGCCCACCCGGGCCACGTTCAGGATTGCGCGGCGGGCCCAGTTCGCCTCGTCGACGAAATCCCGGCTCGCGCGTTCGTGTGTCGCGACGTAGGCGTCGAAGTCAGCGAGGTGGAAGTACTCGTCGCCGTGCTCGAGCACGAGCTGCCAGAGCGGGCGGAAGATCCCGGGCTCGCCTGGGCTGAACAGGTCCGAGCCGAGCGCGTCCATCACCCGCCGCGCGCCTTCGCTGCGGTGGTAGTACGTCCAGGGATCGTAGGAGCCGCT
>Ga0315273_10005953_pt1 | contig 15128 bp, 12 predicted proteins | sample YL17G02_0_MG_FD_205753 | JGI IMG/M metagenome (GOLD analysis project Ga0315273, IMG submission 205753) | Sediment microbial communities from Yellowstone Lake, YNP, Wyoming, USA - YL17G02_0 | ecosystem: Environmental > Aquatic > Freshwater > Lake > Sediment | place: USA: Wyoming | collected...
GCCCAGGATCAGGTTCCCGGCGAACGCGCCGAGGAAGCTCTCGTTCGGCACGCCCAGGAACTGCGCGTACGTGCCCTTGGGCTTGGTCCACACGTAGCCGGCCAGGTACATGTCATACCAGCCGTCCCCCGGCGTGATCACCTCTGGCAGCCCCAGGGAGACGGCCGTGTCGTGCCAGGACTGGGGGGCGAGCCGGTTGAACCACCCCCCCACGGACGCGAAGACCGCCTGCGTCGTGCTGATCGAGAGGATGACGAGCATGGAGGTGAAGTTCCCCTCGCCCGACTTGTAGAGGGAGCTCGAGGCGCACCCTCCGGCGAAGACCATCCCTACGCCGAAGATCGCGCCCGCGATGACGTTGTAGATGCCCCACGGCGCCGGATGGAAGGCGCTCATGCCCGTTGCCGTGACGAACGCGGCAGTAAGACCGAAGAGCAGGCAGGCGATCACGATCCCCACCACCATGCGCGGGACCCCCACCGCGAACAGGTCCCGGAAGGCGGAGGAGAAGCAGAACCGGCCACCCTGCAGACACATCCCGTAGATGAACCCGAACCAGAGGTAGGCGACGAGGTAGGTGTACAGCTCGTTCAGGGCGATGACGCCGATGCTGACGGCGCAGAAGAAGCCTATCACCACGAACGCCCAGACCTGGTTCTTGCGCTCCTTGCGGATGGCCTCATCCGCGACAGCCGTCGGGGCGGCCTCGAACGTCGCTACGTCCTCCATGTCATTCTTCCTCCTCCCCGGATAAGTCGCACCGTAGGCGAATCGTTTTCGGGATCCGGGCCATGGTGAAAAGTTCGTAGTCTTTCTCCTTCATTGGTCCTCCCTATGGCGCCGAAGCACGGCATACGTGAACTCCTGGATTGCGCCAGCAGGCGTCACGTGCCGTTTCTCGAGGCTTCGCACAAGCTCAAACTCCGAACCGAAATGCCCGGAGAGCTTGCCGGCGTCGTATCGTTCGACCGGCAGGCCGCTGCACCGCTCGGGACCTCCAGGGCCAAACGTCGCTATGACGACATGTCCCCCGACCCGCAGAGCCCCTCGAACAGAGTTCAGGTACGCTTGTCGATCCGCCTCTTCCGTCAGGAAGTGAAACACAGCCCGGTCGTGCCACACGTCGACCTTCTGCGACAGGCGCAGGCATCGCACATCCGCAACAAGCCAAGTCACCTGTCCGCCACGATCTCCCAGGCGCGCCCGAGCCACACCGATGGCGGCCTCGGAGATGTCCGCCACGATCACACCGATGTAGCCCTGATCCAGAAGCCGGTCGACAAGAAACGACGCTCCTCCTCCGATATCGACGATCTTGCTGTCCTTCGTCGGCGCAACTGCGCCGATCAGTTCCGATCAAGTCGCCGGTTCCCTCTCAAACCAGCTAAGCTGGTCAGGCGCCTTGGTCATCCACACCTTCTGCCAGTGCAATCCCGGATCGCCCATGGACACTTTCCTCAAAGGTGAAGAAAAAAAATACAATAGCGTTTTATAAATGTCAACGGAATACTTTCAGCCCTGCACGACTTCCCGATATTTGTTCATAATAAAAAATATCGCCAATTGTCCCGCTCTTCAATGGAACAAGCGGTTATGTCGGAAGGGCGGAAGATTATCCGTGCGATAACCTCAAACAAACAATCGACAATTCCGTATACAGCCATATTGCCGATGATTATCTTTAAGCTTTGAAGTCGAAAATCTACACCGGAATAAATGAAAGGGGCAGATATTGTCCCAAATATATCAGTGTTGGATAATCGTGCTAGTCCCCTATAGGAAGTTTCTGTTTTCGCTGTCTCACCAGGAGGGCACTTCCACCCGACCGGCGGTCGTGAATCTATGGCCGGAGGGGATGGGGTGGATGGGGGAAGACCGTCCCCCGGTCGCCTTACTGTGGACCGTAGTCCGTGAACGGGTCGGGGGAGAAGTCGTCGAAAAGCGGAGGCGACGGCATCGCCACCCTTGCCGCCTCGATGCTTGACCCGTAGGCGGGACCTTGGTTGCACCCGTTCGCGCGATGATTACAATGGTGCCATGACGGACATCCCGGGGAGCATTCCCCCCACCCGTTTATTTCTCTCGTTTCTCAGGCTGGGGATCACCTCTTTCGGCGGCCCGGCCATGATTGCGCACATCCGGGACCTGTCGGTGAAACGCAACCGATGGCTGATGGAGGAAACGTTCAGGGAAGGCGTCGTGATCTGCCAGTCCATGCCGGGGGCGACGGCAATGCAAATGGCGGCGTATGTGGGACTGCGGGCGGGAGGACTGCGGGGCGCAATCTCGTCGTTTGTCGGATTTGGGTTGCCGGCGTTCCTCCTGATGCTGGTATTGGCGGCAGGTTATGCCGGGTCCAGCGAGCTGCCTCCGGTGGTTTCCCTGTTCCACGGTCTTCAGGTGGTGGTGGTTGCCATCGTCGCGAACGCAACGTTCATGTTCGGACGGGATATCGTAAAGATGCCCGGGGATTTGTCCATAGCCCTTGTCTCCGCCGCACTTTTTTGGTTTGGCGTGAGCCCTTTTGTGGTGATTGTCGGCGCGGCAATCGCCGGGATCGTGATTTTCAAAGATTCGGCACTCCCCCCGTCTTCCGGTCAAAACGGGGATCAAACCGGGCAAGTGCCAAAGCCAATCGTCATCTACATAGGTCTGGTATGTGCCGGGATTGCCGGGCTCTATTTTGCGGACAGAAAGCTCTACCACCTTGCGACCGTCATGCTCAGGATCGACCTCTTTGCCTTTGGGGGAGGGTTCGCATCCCTGCCGCTCATGTTTCACGAGATCGTGAACGTAAAGGGATGGTTGGATGGCAAGACGTTCATGAACGGAATCGCCCTTGGCCAGATCACCCCGGGCCCGATCGTCATTACAGCCACCTTTGTCGGCTATATGGTTCGCGGGTTCAGCGGTTCCCTGATGGCTACCCTCGCGATCTTCACTCCATCCTTCGTCATCGTGGTTGCCGCCACCCCCTTTTTCGACCGCCTTAAGAACGCAAGATATTCCTCCGGGGCAACGCGTGGAATCCTGGCATCGTTCGTGGGGCTCCTTTTCCATATGACGATCCGGTTTGCGGTGGCGGTCCCCTGGGAACCGGGCAAGGTCTTGTTCGGGATTGCTGCAGTCATCGCTTTGGGAAGGAAGGTGAACATCCTCTACATCGTACTGATCGGTTCGGCCCTTTCCATCGTCCTTTTCCGGTGAACGGGAACAACGCCCAACGTGCGGCACGTCGAGGCGATCGAGGAGGCTATACCTTAAACCAGGCATGAAAAAACCCCCGGAGCCCGAAGGCCCCGGGGGAGCAGGGGAGCACCCCGACGTTCATCTCTTCGTCACGTCGCCCGTGGCCGCGCCGTGGAGCTTGACCTCCACCTTCTCCTCCAGCTTGTTGTAGTACTCGTTCAGGATCGCGATCACCTCGGGCTTGGAGAATTCCGGGGGGACCGGCTTCCCCTCGCTCATGAGCTTGCGGAGGAGCGTTCCCGAGAGCAGGAGACGGGCGCCGCCCTTGTAGTTCCCGTTGTCGTCGATGACGGCCTTGCTCTCGTGCGGGCAGGTCTTCATGGAGGCCATGGCGCCGCACTCGTAGCAGTAGAAGGTCCAATCCATGCACAACGGCTTCAGCAATAGGGCGTCCTGCGGGATCTCGAGGAAGATCTTCTGCGCGTCGAACGGCCCGTAGTAGTCGCCGACGCCCGCGTGGTCGCGGCCGACGATCAGGTGGCTGCAGCCGTAGTTCTGGCGGAAGACCGCGTGCAGGAGCGCCTCGCGAGGGCCCGCGTAGCGCATGTCGAGCGGGTAGCCGGCCATGGCCACGCGCTCCTTGCGGAAGTACTTGTTGATCAAGGCGTCGATCGCCTTCACGCGGACGTCGGCGGGGATGTCACCGGGCTTCAGCTTGCCCACGAGCTGGTGAATGTACACGCCGTCGCAGACCTCGATGGCGATCCAGGCCAGGTAGGCGTGGGAGCCGTGCATGGGATTGCGCAGCTGCAGCGCCGCCACCGTGTTCCAGCCGCGCTCCTCGAACATCTTGCGCGCCTCGGCAGGCCGCTGATAGAGGCCCTTGAACTGCTCGGGGAAGTACGACTCGGAAAGCACCTTCACGGGGCCGGCCAGGTTCACCTCGGCCTGTTCCATCACCATCTTGACGCCCGGGTGCGCCGTGTCGGTAGTCCTGAAGATCTGCAGGGATTCGTGTTTCTTGTCGATGGTGTACTTCTCGGTCACCTTCATGGTGGCCATCAGCGTGTTCGTCTCGGTGTCCCAGAGCGCCACCTCTTCGCCCGTCTGGATGGAGTCGGCGAGGACTTTCGTCGCCGAGAGGGTGATGGGGATCGGCCAGAAGAGGCCGTTTTTGGAGGGCATCTTGAACGAGTCGCAGACACCCTTCCAGTCCGCCTGCCCCATGAAACCGTCGAGGGGAGTGAATCCCCCGATCCCCAGCATGATGAGGTCGCCGGTCTCGCGGCTGGTCAGCGGGACCTTTTTGAGGCCGTTCGCCTTCCTGCACTCCTCCTCGCGGGCCTTCCCTTCGAGGAGCAGGATCTTGAGCTCTTTGCTTCCGTGCGGGTCTACGAGCTTCCCCATCGATGTCCTCCTTTTTCCAACAGTTGAAATCCTTTCCGGATCCCTCCGTGCGTTATCGGACTCCCACCGGTCCCGTCATTCGCTCGTGGACCATCGCCAGCATGCGGTAGACCATGTGCGTGAACTTCGAGTACGGGAACGTGGCGAACAGGCACAGCACCAGGGCGAGGTGCAGGATATAGATCCAGGCGGCCAGCGCCGGAGGGAACAGGAATCGCCCGACCTCGGTGAGCACGCCGGACGCGATCAGCAGGAGGACGACGGACAGGAAAAAGTTGTCGAACGCGGTCGGCGATCCCGTGCGGTTGCCGCCGACCAGCCGGTTGTACAGCAGAATGGAGCCGCCGACCACCAGCAGGACCGCGGAGAGGTTGCCGATCACCTTGAAGGGGTGCCATAGCGGCAGCGGCATCTCCGACTTGATCACGTACAGGGCCAGGATGATGAACCCCGATGTGACGGCCGCGCCGACGAAGCCCCACAGGAGGGTGAAGTGCCCCCAGCGCCGCGAAGCCGCCGCGTCGCACGAGCCGAACCGCTTGTGCGTCGAGATCTCGGTCATCACGGGGACCAGGTTGGCGACGAACGACCCCGACCGCTGCCCGCTCGAGCCGAGGAGGTTCCAGAAGCGCAAGCCGCTCGAAAGGATCGCCAGCGTCACCAGGCCGGAAACCGTGAAGAACACCGCGTAGATGAGCCAGTGCGGCACGACGTCCTTGTACTCCTTGATCTCCATCGGGACCTGGAGGCCTGTAACGGCGTAGAGCACCAGCACCCAGAACAGAAAGGGCGCCCCGAGGAGCAGCGGCCACGTACTCCCCGCCTTCCCTACGAGCCGCCCCATGAACGCGGGGGTCGCGAGCTTCTCGATCGTGAGAGAGCGCACCGTCTGCATCACGTCGCCGGGCTTGGCGTCCCTTGGGCAGCGGACGGAGCAGTCGTTGCACTGGTGGCACAGCCATACGGCAGGGTCGTTGACCAGCTGGTCACCGAGCCCCCACTGGGCCTTCAGCATCTGCCGGCGCGGGAACGGGCCGTTCTCGGGGGCCAGCTGGCACACGCTGGAGCACGTGGCGCACTGGTAACAGCGCGCGGCGGTGGCGCCGCCGCGTCGGGCGAGTTCGTCGCGAAATACCGCCGAGGGAAATACGTCCGCCAGAGGGGCCATCCAACGACCTCCGTCAGAAACCTTTCATCGGGTTCGGGCCAACTTGTTCGATCGTCTTCTCGAACTCCGCGAAAATCTGCGGGATGCGTTCGAACTCGTTGCGGCCGATCTCGACGATCCTCACGCGGGCGGACTCCAGCTTGAGCCGGTCGAGCGTCTCCTGGATGTTTTCCATCCGCTTGTTGGCGAGCTCGGATCCCGTCATGTAGTGGCACTGGTAGTCGTCGCCCTTCCGGCAGCCCATGAGCAGCACCCCGTCGATGCCGCGCGACATCGCGTCGGCGATCCAGATGACGTTCACCGCGCCCAGGCACCGCACCGGGATAACCCGCACCCACGGGTTCCACGAGAGCCGGCGGGCCGCCGCCTCGTCCAACGCGGGGAGCGCGTCGTTTTCGCACAGGAACGCCACCACGCGGGGCTTCTCTTCGAAGTCCTCCGGCACCTCCATGGCCTTGACCATGCTGCCGACCGCGTCCACCGAGTACTCGGGGAAGTTGATGATGCGCTCGGGGCAGCATCCGAGGCAGGTGCCGCAGCGGCGGCAGCGCATCGGGTTGTACTCCGGCGTATATTTGACGTCCTCGTTGATCGCGCCGAACGGGCACTCCTCGGTGCAGCGCTTGCACTGCGTGCACCGCTTGAGGGAGAAATCGGCGGTGGAGATGTCCGCCGCGCGCGGGTGCACGGCCTCGCCGCGCGTGGCGGCGCCGATGCACTGGACGGCCTTGAGCCCAGCGCCCCACCCGTCTTCGGCAGCCTGCGCGGCGTCCATCGGCGCGCGCACCGTGCCGGCGGCGTAGATTCCCGTGCGCCTTGTCTCGTACGGGAAACAGATGTAGTGCGAGTCGGGAAACCCGTAGCGCAGCACAGGGAGGTCCGGCCCCTGGCGGTACGCGAGGTTGAGAATCTCGGTCCCCTCGTGGCAGGCGAGCTCCGCGGCGGTCTTCGATGCCTGCGCGCGCTGGATATCGGACTCTCCCTTTTCCGCTCCCACCCGGGCGTCCCTCAACGCGCGGATGGCCTCGCTGTCCGCGGAGTTCGGGATCATCCCGACCGCGAGCACGACGAGGTCGGCCTGCAGCGCGGCGTCGGGGCCCAGGAGACTGTCCTTGAGCCGCACGACGAGGCTGCCTTCCGGGCCCTTCTCCACCTTCGCGATCTCCCCGCGGGTGAACAGGCTGCCGGGCTGTTCCTGCACCGCCCGGTAGAAGTGCTCCATCTGGCCCGGCGTGCGCATGTCGCGATAGATCACGGCGCATTCCGTGCCGGAGAGGTCCCGGTGGACGGCCGCCACCTGCCGGAGAGTGGTCGCGCAGCACTCGCTCGAGCAGTACGGGAGATGCGCGGGGTCGCGAGAACCGGCGCACTGGACGAAGAGAATCCTGCGGGGCGGTTTTCCGTCCGACGGCCGGCGGATCTCCCCCTTGGAAATCATCCGATCGAGGTCAACCGACGTGACGACATCGGGGGTGAGGCCGTAGCCGAGATCGCCAAGCTTCGTGGCGTCGTACGGAGTCGAGCCGGTGGCCTGGACGATCGCCCCGGCCTTGAAGGTCTGCTTGCCCGAGGGGGACTCCACGTCCACGGTGAACTGCCCGGGCTGGCCGGCGATGTGCGCCGTCCGGGCCTGCAGGAGGACGCGGACGGATGCGTTCTCCTGGACCTCCGAGATGAGCTCGCCGATCGTGTTTTTGTGCAGCTCGCCGTACGGCGGCTGCCCGGGGACGGCGTCCTTCACTCCCGCCATGGAACCGCCGAGCCGTGCGGAGGAATCCACCACCACGACCGGGTGACCCATGCCCGCGGCGGCCTTGGCCGCGCTCAGGCCGGCGACGCCCCCTCCGACGACCAGCACCGTCTTCTCGATCGTCTCGGCCAGGGGTTTCGGAAGGATGTTCTTCGCGATCCGCACCAGCCCCATCCGGAGGAGGTCTTCCGCAAGCAACTGCGTGTCCTCCTCCCCGTGCGGGTGGGACCAGGCCACCTGCTCCCGGAGGCCGATGCGCTCGACCGATACCTTGAACGGATCGAAGCGGAACTCGGCGGTCTTGGCGCGCGGTGAACAGGCCGCGATGAGCACACGATCCACCGACCCTTCGTCCACGGCCTTCCGGATCGCAGCGACCCCCTCCTCGGAGCAGAGCCACGGGTGCATGACGACCGACTTCGCGCCGCCCTTCCTCGCCAGGGATTCCAACCCGTCCGTATTTATCGCGGCACCGATCTCGCAGCCGGTGCACAGAAAAAGGCCCACGTTTTCCATCACGCGCTCCTTCTCGCGGCCACCGACGCCTTCGCGGCCGCTCCCGTGGCGTCGCGCACCGAGGCGGCGACGTCCTCAGGCCGCCGGGCGACACCGGCGATGAACAGCGCGGCCCCCGGGTTGTCGAGACCGAACCCGTCGTCGTCCATGACGGTCCCGAACGGGGGGTTCTCCCCTTTGAGGTTGGAGACCATCCCCGTGGCGAGCACGACGAGGTCGGCGAACGCGTCCAGGATCCTTCCCGCCTCCACGTCCTCCACGCGGAGCTTGAGCCCGCCGGCGCATTCCTCGACCTTCCCGACCTTGCCCTTCACGAGCTTCACGCCCTCCGTCGCCGCGACCTTGGTGAGCATGTCTTCGTTGCGGCCGGGTGCCCGCCGGTCGATGTAGTACATCGTCACCTCGGCGTCGGGGATCTGCTCCTTGACGTAGGTCGCCTGCTTGAGCGAGGCCAGGCAGCACACCGATGAACAATACGGAAGGTGGTTGACGTCGCGGGACCCGGCGCACTGCACGAAGGCGACCTTCTTCGGCGGCGTTCCGTCGGAGGGTCGCAGGATCTTCCCGCCCGTGGGACCCGAGGGCGAGGCGAGGCGCTCGAAGTTGACGTTGGCGACCACGTCCCGGAAACGGCCGCCCCCCAACTCGGGGAGCTTCCCGATGGGGTAGGGACTCCATCCGGTGGCGAGGACCACCGCCGAGGCATCGATCGTCTCCTCGCGGCCGGCGGCGTTCAGATCGATGGCGTCGTAGGCGCAGGCGTCCACACAGGCCTTGCAGCCGGAAGGACATGCGCTGCGGTCCAGCACGAATCTCCGCGGCCACGCATCCGGGTGCGGAAGCCGGATGGCGGTCGTCTCGCTCATCCCGAGGTTGAACGGATCGGGCACCGTCGCGGGACACACCTTGGCGCACTCGCCGCAGACCGTGCAGCGCTCGTTGACGAAACGCGGCGAAACCGCGATCGTGACCGACCACCCGTTCGCGCTGCGGTCCGCTTTCGCCACCCTCGCACCCGTGAGCACGCGGATGCGGGGGTTCTTCTCCACACGGCGGACGTTGATCTCCATGCCGCACGACGGCGGACAGAGCTTCGGGAAATACTGGTGGCTGCGGAGCACGCGGCCACCGACTGCCGGCTCCCGCTCGACGAGGACCGCCTCGTTGCCGGCCTCCGCCGCCTCGAGGGCCGCCGTGAGGCCGGCGATCCCCGCCCCGACGACGAGGAGGGGCCGCGGACTGGGAACGTTCATGCCTTCCTCCGTGCCCTCGGTGCGCCATCGCGCACCTTCATTGTGGGTTCGGCGAACAGGGCGAAGCGGAGCCAGCGGAAAGCGAAGCGCAGAAGCGCCAGGTCGTCGTCCCGCAGCGTCGCCAGGAGGGAATCCTCCAGATCGAAACGCGAAAGAAACGTGCTGTTGAAGACGAACTCGCGGAACTTGTCGAGGTCGTAGCATGCGGTGTGGAACATCTCCATCCGCCTCGGATCGAGCTGGCGGCCCCCGATGAACCAGGGGTGGGATACGATCTCGCGGAACCCGGCCTCGATCTCTTCCCTGGCCGCCAAACCCTGGTCGGCCCGCCACCTGCCGACGGTCCATTCCTTTGGCTCCGTGCGGCCTTTGCAGAAGTCGTCCTCGAGGAGGAAATACACCGGTTTCGGCTCCTCCCCCGCGCGCGCGGGCGGAAGTCCCATCCCCACGGGATACATCCGGCATGACCACGGGCGATCCTGGTACACGTCGCACCCCTCGGTGCCGACGAACACGCACCGCCTGTCGGGCTCCTCGCCCATCCGGAGCATCAGGACGGGGAGGTGGAGATCCTTCGTGACCGGCGTGAGCGTATGCCGCGCGATGAACTCCCCCGTGGTCATGCCGAGGCGGCGGGAAAGACCCAGGACATCCATCGGAGTCAGCAGGATGTTCACGTCCGCGCAACAGTTCGTAAAGCAGGAAAGCCCCGGGTGGCAGCCGAACCGGAACCGGTCGCCGGCCTCGAGCTTTCGCTGGTCGCGCAGCGCCTCGGGCAGGACGGCCGCTCCCGCCTTGAGAGCCGGTTTCCGGGCAGGTTTCCCTTTGGCGGCGATCCTCCCCCGTTTCGCTTTCGCTGTCTTCTTCATCGCGCGCCTTTCTTTCGCCGGAGGGAGCGACCTCCTTTCTTCTGCTTCTTCGCGGGCGCTCGTTCCTTTGTGAGGATGCGATCCACAAGTGCGTCATCGGACCATACGGCGATGGGGGAAACCCAGCCGCTCGCCGGGTTCAGGCGATAGCGGTAGGAGGCATGCACATTGTACCGGGACAGCATCCAGTCCCAGCCATTTCGGTAATACGGGCAGTCGTTATTGAAGCACGCCCAGTGGCACCGCTGACCCCAACCGCCGTCCTCCGGCAGCTCGAAGGCCTGGAGCACGGCCCCGCAGTGGGGGCAGGAATGCTTTTCCCGTGCGGCGGTCGGCGCCGTGGCGGCAGAGCCAGCGGTGCCCCGGGCGGCCATTCAGGCGGAACTCGACGGCATCGAATTCGCCACGGTCACGCGAACAGGTATTTCATCGGGACCTTCTTCACCGTCCATTCCTCGGTCGCGGGATCCATCGTGCAGTTGACGAAACACAGCCAGTTGGCGTTGTCCATATTGGGCTTGTCGGAGCGGAAGTAGTAGCCCGGCCAGCGTGTCTCCTCCCGGAAGAGGACCGAGCGGATGTGGGACTCGGCCTGGTACATGCGGTGGTAGTTCTCCCAGCAGCGCATGAGTTCGTGCAGGTTCTTGGCGCCGAGATTCGCGGAGTCCTCCTTGAGCATCTTCAGGACCTCGAGACCCCTCTGGAGTAGCGGACCCGAGGTGGAGAACTGCGAGGACACGCCCCCGGCGTACTCGTCCATCAGCTTCTGCAGGCGCATGCGGAACTGGTCGGGGAGGATGTAGGCGGGATTCACGTTCGGCTGGGTCGACTTCGACTGGCTCTCTTCGTACAGCTTCAGCGGCTTGAGGATCATCTCCTTGTACTGCTGGGCGGCCTGGTCGCTGACGTCCGTAAGGGCGGGCTTCTCCTTGACGATGTAGCGGATCGCGCTCTTGCCCGCGATGCGGCCCTCGGCGTGCGAGCCCGACGAGAACTTGTGCGAGCTGGCGCCCGATGCGTCGCCGGCGCAGAAGAGCCCCTTGATCGTCGACATGTTCTCGTAGCCCCAGAAGTACTCCGGCGGGGCCAGGTCCTTGGGGCCGCTGACCCATGCGCCGGAAGCGCCGGAGTGCGAACCGATGAAGTACGGCTCGGCAGCCGAGATCTCGGAGGGCTTCTCCTCGGGCTGCACGTTGGTGGCGGCCCAGAGGTGGGCCTGGGAGATCGTCATGTCGAGGAAGTCCTCCCACGCCTCGGACTCGAGCTCCTTCTTCTTCTTCGCGTAGGCCTTCTTGTCGTCCTTGTACTTTTCGGCGAGCGCGGCCATGGCCTCCTCGGTGCGCATGAAGATGGGGCCCTTGCCTTCCATCACGTCGAGCATCATCAGGTAGTTGCGGAGGTTCGCCGGGACGGGCTTCACCTTGCCGTACGGCGCCCATTTTTCGAGATCGGGCCTGCGGGTCTCCATGTAGTTCTCGCCCAGGGCGTTGGTCGCGCGGGCCTTGAAGAGCAGGAACCATGCGCCGACGGGGCCATACGCGTCCTTGAATCTCACCGGGATGAAGCGCACCTCCTGGCAGGTCATCTCGGCGCCGGCCTTGAGCGTGAAGTACGTGCTTGCGCCCGAGTTGAACGGCGGGTACCAGGCGCGGCCCGCGCCCTCGCCGCTGGAACGCGGCTTGAACACGCCGACGGCGCCTCCCATGCCCAGCATCACGGCCTTGGCGCGGAAGACGTAGAACTTGTTCTCGCGGACACTGAAACCGACCGCGCCGACGCAGCGGCCGCCCTCGACGAGCGGGTGCGTGATGAAGATGCGCTCGAAGTACTCGTGGCCGTTCGCCTCGAGGGCGTTCTTGGTGGCCTCGGCGACGATGACCTTGTACGATTCGCCGTTGATCATGATCTGCCAGCGGCCTTCGTGCACGTAGGCGCCCTGTTCGTCCTTCCAGATCGGGAGGCCCCACTTCTCGAAGAGGTGGACGCTGCCATCCACGTGGCGGGCGATGCTCGCCACCAGGTCCTCGCGGGTGATGCCCATCAGGTCGTTGCGCACGTAGTCGCAGTAGTCCTTCATGCTGTTCTCGCCGTCCTTCAGGCCGACGTACTGGTTGATCGCCGAGAGGCCCATGGCCACCGCGCCCGAGCGGTACATGGCCGCCTTGTCGACCAGGGTCACCTTCAGGTTGTTTTTCTTGGCCCAGTAGGACGCCTCGACGGCGGCACCGCACGAGGACATGCCGCCACCCAGGATCAGAAGATCGGTGTCGACTCTTACGGTTTCAAAATCCATCATTATTGTGTCTCCTTTTCACTTTTTCGTAGGGTCGCCCGTTCACTTCTTCCAGGTCTTGGAGCCAGGAGTGCAGATCGCATCGAGACCGGTGGACGCGGGCTCCGTGAACAGGGTGAAATCGTCGAGGTTCGCTGCCGTATCATAGCCGCCCGCGGGCTCCGCCGTCCCTTCGACGGTGGTACGGATCGGGAACTTGAACCTCTTGATCTGACCGTTGCGGAATGTGATCGTCCACATGATGCTGTCCGAGGAGCGAAGCGGTATGCACGAGGCGCCCATGGGCACGAAATCGGCGTACGCGCGCACCTCCATGGCCTGCGGCGGGCACATCTTGACGCAGCATTGGCATTCCCAACACTGGTCAGGCTCCTGGTTCCACGCCTTCATGGTGTCCTTGTTCAGCACCATGAGGTCGTTTGGACAACTGTACTGACATGCTGTTTTGTCGAGCGCCTTGCACCCGTCGCATTTCTCCGGGTTCACGAAACTTGGCATCCGCTACCCCCCTCCTGGCCCTCCGGCCTCCCTACGAGTTGGAATCGCATTTTCACTGCGGAACCGCCGTGACAGTTGGCAAACTATTCGCACTCCAACTGCAAATCAATACGAATTTTTAAATGCCGGGGATAAAATATTTTGATGATGGGGCTAGCGACGGTCTGATGCCTTCACGGAAACCTCCCAGTTTGCACCGTACAAGCGAAGCTCGTCGAGGAACGACTGATTCACCTGGGTGAATGGGAATTTCTTCCATGTCACGAGCATGATTCGCCTTACGAGCGAGGGGCGGACTTCGATCCGCGCCAGCTGGTTTGGAGGCGTTCCGCCGCGCGAGAGGTTCTCGTTCGCGACCATGTCGGGAAGAAATGCCACGCCGAGCCCGACCTCGACCATCCTTCGGACGGTTTCCACGCTCGGGGTGGTGACCACCACGTCGACGCTCACCCCCATCCTGGCCAGGTGGTCCCGGATGAGGTGACCGGTGGGCGTCTCCGGCGAAAGCGAGATGAACCGGACCCCTTGCAGCTCATGGGGCTTGGCGCTGGACCTGCCGAAGAAAGGATGGGGCTTGCCGCAGACCAGCGAAATCCGTTCCTCTATGATGGTCTCGAAATGGAGGCGCCGGTCGAGTCGCGGGTTGGCGACCACCGCCAGGTCGACCTGGTTGGAGAGGAGGGCATCCATGATCTCGCCCGCCTGCCCGTACATGACCGTGGCCCGGGCCAGGGGATATTTCTCCTTGAACTTTGCGAGGACGTCGGGCAACAGGTAGATCCCGACGCTTTCGACGGTCCCGACACGAATCTCCCCCACGACGCCCCTGGACCCCGTCTCGACCGCCCGCCGCGCCTTCTTGACGGACTCGATCACATCCTTCGCGTTCTGGAGGAGTACCCGGCCGGCCTCGGTCAGGCTGATGCCGCGCGGGCCGCGGTGGAAGAGCGACACACCGAGTTCTTCCTCGAGCCGCTTGATCTGGTAGGAGAGAGCCGGTTGCGTGATGTGGAGACGGGTGGTGGCCCGGCTGAAACCTCCTTCTTCGTATACTGCGATGAAGCACTGGAGCTGGTGGAGTTCCATATCTTAACCCCGAAACCCGGGTCGATTCTCGTCGCCTGCTGACAGGGTTTCTTAATAGTATCGAATAGGATATATAAAATTATAACGGACAGGATAGAAAAAATCTATAGCAGGATGCTCTTAGGCAGCCTTCGCAGGACGTTCAGCGATTTCTCCCACCTGTCCCCCGAGGTTTCGGAATGCCGTGCGGCGTATTCATGGCTCCCCGAAAAAGGGCATGCGAGGCGGCGCGCGAGGCCTTGACGGGACGTCCGCGGGTTGAAGAGGCATGAGGGACGAATCAACGTTCTTTATCGGCAACATTAAAACTTTGTTTTGGACCTCGGGGTGCCGGCGACCATAGAATGTGTCCGAACCGAGATGAGTATCCTTTTTCACTTTTCACTCCGCCCCACGGAAAGGAGCAGAAATGGCTGACAAGAAGATCCTGACGCCGAAACTGGACGAGCTGGAAAAGGGCCCGTGGCCGAGCTTCGTCAAGGAGATGAAGTTGAGCGCCGAGACGAACGTCGCCGCGCAGGACCTCCTGGGCATCCTCGAGCGCTCGTACGCCGACAAGATCGGCCACTGGAAGCACGGCGGCATCGTGGGCGTGAAGGGGTACGGCGGCGGCATCATCGGCCGGTACAACGACCTCCCGGAGGAATTCCCCGAGATCGCCGAGTTCCACACCGTCCGCGTGAACCAGCCGCCGGGGTGGTTCTATTCCTCCGACGCCCTCCGGACGCTGTGCGACATCTGGGAGAAGCACGGCTCCGGCCTCACCAACATGCACGGCTCCACCGGCGACATCATCTTCCTCGGCACGAAGACCACGGCGCTGGAGCCCCTCTTCTCGGATCTCACCGAGGCCGGGTTCGATCTCGGCGGCTCCGGCTCGGACATGCGCACGCCCAGCGCCTGCTGCGGCATGGCCCGCTGCGAGTGGGCGTGCTACGACACCTTGGCCGCCGTCTACAACATCACCATGACCTACCAGGACGAACTACACCGCCCGGCCTTCCCGTACAAGTTCAAGATCAAGATGTCGGGCTGCCCGAACGACTGCGTCGCCTCCATCGCCCGCGCCGACATGTCGATCATCGGGACCTGGCGCGAC